>Ga0181612_155267_pt1 | contig 10991 bp, 8 predicted proteins | sample HoacroProtozoa21_FD_119630 | JGI IMG/M metagenome (GOLD analysis project Ga0181612, IMG submission 119630) | Hoatzin crop microbial communities from Cojedes, Venezuel. Combined Assembly of Gp0051906, Gp0051904, Gp0051908 | reverse complement strand
CCTCACAGGAGAGGTGTTCATGCCAGCTGGAAAAGGAAGGATAGGGCAGAAAGAACAAAATCACACGGCTGCGGTTTTCTCCGAGCTCGGCGCACTGACTGCTGCCCCAGCTCCTCCAGCCAAAGCCCCTTTGCTCTCCCAGCCCATACACACTCAGGACGCTCAGCAGAGCCTGCCAGCGGGGTGCTTCTGTTCCCTCACGGAAACCGAAACAGGAATGAACCTCAAAGTTACAGGGTGGAAAAGATAATGACGATGCAAGTTTCCCTCTCCTGCATGAAACCTCGGGTCGTGCCAACCAGTGCTGCATTATGCACATCTCAGACTGCTCCAGCTCTGCATTAGCATTCTGGAGCACAGCTTTATCCTCCTGCCTCAGAGACCAGCCCCTGCTTTACATAAATCTTTAATGAAATGCTCTGCCTCAAGCACCGATGCCTACGAACAAAAGGCAGAGTTGAAGGAAAACACAGTTTTACCTCCGAAAAACCAGAGCAGTTCTACAGATAGCACGCGGCAATTACACTTGCTACACCTCTCTGGGATCCCCGGAGCACCGCTGAAGAGAAGGCAGAGCATGAAGGAAAGCGAGGAGCCGGGGACAATCGTCAGCACGTTCCCGAAAGGCAGGGAGGAGAGCTGTTCAGCGGGGGGACGTGCCGAAACACGGCAGGACCGATGCGCGTCTGGCTGACGCACGTGCAGGAGGCTGTAAGGCTGCGCGTGCCGGGGCACCGGCATCGACTCCTCCGCAGCCGTGGAACAGGCTTCCCACCGACCAGGAGACTGATGTTAGAACTTCGGGATTTAAGCACGCACACACAAGTCTATCAATTTTATATTCCCTCTGGGATACCCAGCGCTTATGGTTAATGCTGTCAAGTGTTGCAACTGCTTCTTTCATGAATTTAAAGGCTGTAAACATCCATCTCCACCCGCAACACGCGCTAAGTAGAAATAAGAATAGAAACTGAGACTGTACCGTTGTGAATCAGGACCAGCAATTGTGATTTTAAGATAAAACTAACATCATGAAGCTAAAGATAAAATTTGCAGGGCTGGCAATACTGTATGATAAGGACAGTTGTGATCCTGATGAAAAACAGTGACCCAGCAGAGCTGAGAACGCAGACTGCAATTCAAAGGCCTCAAGCATTTAGGGCTTCATGCTATAACACTTGATTGATGTTTTCCAAAGCAGTCTACAGGAATTAAGGCATGCATCTTCCATTAGCCTTAATGGAAAATGTTTGTTTAAATACCCAAGACTGCCTTGAAAAAGAAGTATTTCAGTTTCACAATCTGGATTGGACGCCTAAATTTTCAGTTTTAATATTCACATCTGCATGTAGGCCCCAGGTCAGTAAATCATTTAGATGCGTGCTTCAAAAATGCAACAGCCAATAAAGTTACTCATGTGCTCAAAATTAAATGAACATATAAACGGCCCATCCAGCAGAGATGGGGTTGCTCACACAGCTCTGTGCTTTGCTGAACTGGTGCCTAAAACCTGCAGAGAGGCTGCCATAAGGAAGTCACCATTTTGCCAACAAATACCATAGTGTTGCCACACTTCTTCTTATAAGCCAAGACAAAAGGCAATGTCAGAGACACGCTCCGAGACAGGCTGGGGTCTTGGAGACATCAGTTACTTGCACGCCTTGGCTTTCTCATATGTATTTTGGGCTCCCAAATCAGAGATCTGAACTAAGTTGGAAAACTGGACCCAACTGAACATTTTTCAAATATCCCTTCAGTTTTTCTGAACAGCCAGACTCCTGGACTAAGTTTTCTATATCACATAAGCAGCTACTATGAGGATTAAAAATAAAGCAAGAAAACCCTCCAAATCCCAAAACCAATACCTTAAAATAACAGTAACGTGGAGCAGAACAAACTCTCCTCCCCAGCTAGATTCCAAAAAATACAGAGGGCTTTAGCAATCCAGAATACTTTCAGCTTTGGCTCTCCCTACCTCTGCAAGGCAGCACGGGACACCCGGGGACAGGAACTAAACTCAAGAATTTAAACTGAGAGCCCAAAGACGGGCAGGGGGTTGTTACGCCCTTTGGGATGAGGCATTTTGGGAAGGATCACCATGAACGTTTGGACCTAATCACTGACTTGGGAATGGAGGTCTCTGAAAGCATTGAGGTATTTGGATCCCATCATCCATATTTGGATCCCATCATCCAATTCTTCACTACCCCGATCAGCGTAAGAGTCTGACAATAAATTAATGACTTCATGCACACAACATTAAAGCCAAACAGCTATTTGTGGCTGCATTTTGAAATGGAGAACCCAACAATAACCATACAAAAGCTCAGCAGTTTCCATCTGCAGGCACATCCACGATAAGCAGTAAGCAGGTAAGACAGCAGCTGGATGTTCAAACATGATCTGGTGCGACCACGTGCAGCGCGAAGGAGAGATCCTGCTCTCCCACCACTGCCCGTTGCTTCCCTCACAACAGAGACAGCAACCAGGGCGATTCTGTTCAATCCACTGATCTAGCAGAAAATGAACACACCGAGAGGTAAGAAACCCTCCGCAGATTGCTCTGCTCGTTGTCAAAGCTGAACACTGCCCACAGGCTGAGCCCAGGGAGTCCGCTCCGTCAGCCCAGCAACCTGCAAACCAGGGGCAAGGGACAGAGAGGAGACCCGCAACTGCAGAAGAGGGAAGAGACCATCCCTTCTGGCACCAGTTCACAGGCAGGGTGAAACCTTCAAGCCATGCTCTCGGCGAGCAAGTGGCAGCCAGCACTTGTCAGGGAGGAGACTTCCATCCCCATCCTCGTCGGGGAGGAGACAGTCGTGGTTTTTCGGGCCCAGCCAGCAGACAGCGGCAGGTTTGCAGAATAACACACAACCAGCGCATGCAGGGATGCGCACATAAAAATCCCAGCACGCGGCTGGCAGTCGGCGCGATGCTTTCCCATGGCTGTGCCGAGGCACACTCAAACGGCGGGCGCACATTTGGCCTCCCCGCCGTACGGCTATCAAGCTTGGCCCAAGTCCTGCCGAGCACAGAGTAGTGCCATTTTCCATACCAACTCCCTCCTCCCTCCCTGAAATCCTCCATGTATTTTTGTAATTTGGAAGGAAGAGCACGGAGGACCTTACAAATGCTCATAAATACCTGCAGGGTGGGTGTCAGGAGGATGGGGCCAGACTCTTTTCAGTGGTGCCCAGCGACAGGACAAGGGGCAATGGGCACAAACTGAAGCACAGGAAGTTCCAGCTGGACATGAGGAAGAACTTCTTCCCTCTGAGGGTGACGGAGCCCTGGCCCAGGCTGCCCAGGGAGGTTGTGGAGTCTCCTTCTCTGGAGATATTCAAGACCCGTCTGGACAAGGTCCTGTGCAGCCTGCTGTAGGTGACCCTGCTTCGGCAGGTGGGTTGGACTAGATGACCCACAGAGGTCCCTTCCAACCCCGAACATTCTGTGATTCTGTGTATGCACACAGCAATGCACAAACCAGTTTGCTCCATATTCACAGTATGCATTCACCATGAAAAATATTAACAGAGCTAACTTTGGTGCAAGGAACAGATTAAACACAATGCCACAGTGAGTCTATTTGCCATCTGTTTCAGAAAATGACGTATATGTCACTTACACACTGGTAGGTAAAACAACCTCCCCAACAAGTTTTGGGTTTTTGTGCCTCCAGCTTCCAAGCATGTGACTCGCACCCACAGCCAGGGTGATCAGCTTGGCAGCCACAACCCAGTGAAACCTTGAGTTTTAGGAAACCGAAAAGCTGTTTGCATCTGCACAGATGAGGGTTTCCTCCCGTTCGGGATTCTAGGGTTATAAAGTTACAGCCTGATATTCAATTTTATGTTTAACATCAAAGTACCTTTGACCTATTTTTGGGTCAATTCAAAGCACAGTCACGTGTTCTCACAAAGTAATTCTCCAAGGTGACTGACTCACCTGCTTTCCAGAGAGCAGTCCTTTGTTCATTGTTTGAATTAAACGCTTTAGCAAATCTGTGAGATTCCAGCAGACAATCGAGAAGTTTGAAAAGCTGCTGTGATGTTAGAAAACGATACATCCCTTGATCTTGTGTATCCACATGGACATCGAAGTCTACTGCATCTCTCTATTTAAAAAAAAAAGGAAAGAAAAAAAAAAGATTTCAAGTAAAAATTCGCAATTGTCTTCAGCAAGCTCCTGGGATAACTCAATCCTACCCTCTTTTCATCTGTACTTGTATTTAAACTTGAAACTGTATAAAAAGTTGTATCCACATCCCGGTTACATAAATCCCTTTGAACGATACATGTTTTAATCTTCACAGTGCGCTGCCTCAGCACAGCAAATGCAATTTAATGCACAATGTGAAACATCTCAACAGTCTGCTGGAAGTTCTCCAAAGCTTCTAAAAATTGTCAATTAGATGATGTTACAGGAGTTTATGAAACTTTATCCACTAGAGAAAAAGCTGTTAAAAAGAGAGATACCTATCAGTTCTACTTACTTGTGCTGCTGCGAGATTCTCTGCATCCTCTTTTTTGCTAGTTGCTGGGAAGAACACAATATTGTCGATAGTCTGAATGAGTTCCAGTTGTACAACACATTTGATCAAAAGAGCAGCAAATAACTTCTGTTCCGGAAATTCTTTCAAGGAAAAAAAAAAACAAAATAAAAAATTGCTTGTTAACTAAAGAACTGCAATACTTTTTTCTTTTTTGAGCTATTTTGGGGGTAAGTTGAAGAACAGCTTAACTTCAAGCAGATTCATAAACCAAACCTGGAATCCATCCATCTGCACTGCTCTTCTAAAAACAGGACTGATCACCACGTTAACAACTGGCAGGTTTTAAAAAATTATTTCCTAAATTTGAAGCCACCTGCCGTATATTGGACAACATAAAGTTACATAAAAATCACCAAAGTTAGTGACCTTTTTGTTAGCACCAAAGCAATGGCAAGAACCAGAGGCCGGGAGACTGTCCACACGCAGAGGAGGCGTAGGACAGCACCACTATCATCGATGCTTCTTTTGTTTGCACTGGCGGCAAGCACTAATACCACCAGATACGAGCGTTTTGAGCACCAAAACAAAACTTTGCACAAGCATCTTAAGGGTTTCATACACTCTCTTCAAATTAGTCTAAATACACTTTTTTTTTTGTCAGCTGTTGCTTCTGTAGCATCCTGCACAGCAAGAACTTTGCTCTTAAGGAAAAAAAAATTACTTATATACATAGTATTGTAAAGAGAGTACTATTTCAAATATTTAGTATTGGGTAAAAATCCTGCAAGTTAACAGCTGAACTCTAGATTTTTAAAGCACAGGTCAAAAATGTGGACTCAGAACTGAGTCCAACAGAATTCTGACATTCTACATGGAAACAAAGATTTAATCAGTGTAATCATTCTCCACGTGATGTTTCTAAAGTTATTGTTGGGATTACAACTAAAGATATCAAACATCTGCTAAACACTACTCTTAACCGATATAAAATATCAAACCACTAAGAAACACGCACTTGCTGTCGGCCTGGCTTTACTCATTTCTTCACCTGCTGTGGACCCGGCACTGGGTTGATACGGACGTCCATCTGAAGATCTGGGCTGAATGGAATCGTGAATATCTACTGACTTCTGTGAGATTGTATCCTGCAAAGAAAGCCAAAAAAAAACCCAAAAGTTCCAGAAAACTTCTGCGAGCTAATCATCAGTAGCATTGTGCTCTTCACAGCTTAACATATTTGTTATTTCAACACTGCACTTTTTCATTCAATTGTCATATTTGATTTTGGCATTCAAGAAAGATGTACTAAAAAGACAAGCTACTAAGAAAGAACTGAAAATCTAATAAGCAACAAATGTTTAATTACACAGCAAAGTCAATGTGTAGTATTCTGCAAGTAGGTTTTTTGCACACCATCCAAGCATTTAGTATGCCGGCCAACAGCTAGTTTGACTTTTACCACATGAAGTGCCTGAGGTTTGCTGCAAGGTTCTGATACTGGGAAATGCAATATCTATCTTGATCTACAATAAAAACCTCTAACAGCTTCTGTGAGGATTTGTATTCCTTTTGTAACGGGTGAAAATGTGAACACACAGCTCTTAAACGACAAGTCCAAACAACCTGAGCATCACCAAACTTTAATCTTTACTTGCCTTTATTCCCTTGAATGTTCTGAATTATAAGACCCTACTAACATGTCTGCAGGTGCTACAGAAATTTACCACAGTAAAATGATGAGGGACGAGAATATACATGAATATACGCATATCAGGAAAATGCTCTAATTTAAAATCCTTTTGCCAGCGAGCTGCTTCAGCAGACTTCTGCAGTGTGTTCTGACTCTCCATGTTGTATTGTGTTATCTTGTGAGCTAGAACGTCATGACTTTGGAGGATGAACTGTGGGGGTTTGTTTTGTTTTATTATTTAAAAAGTATCTTCCTTCTTGATGAGTTGAATGTAAAGTATTAAAATTAATGATAACACCTATTGTTTTCATTTCAGAAAGCATTCACTAAAGAATGAAATGTAATTAATGTAATTAATAACACAATAACAAAGCAGTTATATATAGCGATTACTGTCCCTTCCAATAACCCAGCACTTCTACTGGCATTTGTTCCCTAAGTGCCACTGGAGACCACACATTAATTTCCTGCACTGTGGTGCTAGCAAGACTTAAATCTACACATACAGTTCCTATCAGGAACATACCAACTTCTCATACCAGCAAATAACCAAGGTTTCAATCTCTGTTAAGTATAATATACTTTTAATAGACATCATGTCTATAGATAGTTGAACGCTTCATTATGAAGAAAAATTAGATGGAAATAAAACCTGCAAAAATTCTATCATACCAAAAGAAAGGATTCAAACTGTATCTCATTTAACATTATTATTCAGGTTCTGTTTATTTCGAAGTTGTAAAGTATCTTTTTACACTGAAGACAAAAAAATTTTTGAAAACATATGTGTTAAACTATTTCAAAGAGAAAAGATCTTTCAATTCATTAATAACTAAGACAATTAATGTATTTGCCATTTTTGCATGCTATTGTATTTCACATAAATAGATCAAAAACACAGCCAACGTTTAGATCAAACGTTTTACACATCAAACCGCTACAAATGAGTGAAGGTATAGGAAGAACATTGAGTCACACGGATATATAATACCTGTATAATGAGAACCGGCCATCACAAACACTTACACTCTGTTGTAAATTAATTATGTTAACACATAAACAGAGGGAGACAGTCTCCCTTACTAGAACTCATTTGGGACCATATCCTTGAACAGTTTTTATGAAATGCTTCATTATTCTATAAAAAAATTCATGCAGCAATCTTGTGAAAACGTCCAAACGCTGAACTAATTCTCACCAGTAGTAAAGTAGCTACAGGGCTGCCACTTGTAGGCAAATCAAATTTTACATCCGTTTATTCAATCAGTGCTAAGAAATCTGATGGTTATACCTATTTTCTGTTTTAAACACTGATGTTTAGTTCTTACTACCAGAGAAAATTTGAAGGAAAACCCCATCAATCTAACTGGCAATCTTACCACCTCCAGCATTTTCTCACCATGCCAATATATAAAAGAGAATATAAAGCAAAATGAAAAAAAAAACCCCACGCCCCAAACCAGAAAACAACTCAAACCCTGAATACAGTATCACAGAGACCTACCAGACACAGGACACGACCTAAAACACAGAGTTAATGACCTGCAGCCAACTTCTGGAAGTCAACTTTGCTGCAAACACATACTTCTCTTTCTCAATTAACTCCTCACCATTTTAAGCATTCGTAGCACTTTATCTGGAAAAAGCTTTTTCAAGTAAATCAGAACTGAAAAATGGGTTTAAACTAATTAGACTTTTCACTCATCTACATCACATTTGTAGCAAACTCTTGCAAGCTTTTAGAAGTATTTTTTATTTCAGCAGCTTACCAGTTTTTCTTTTGCATCAGAGGGAGTTCCACAGCCAAATTCCCCACTGACTGGTTGCCAAGTCAGCAGCCTTGAAAACACAAAACCCATACCAAATTTAGTAAGTTTGAAATACAAATTAGAACTGAAATTCTAAAAAGTCCACTTCAATATGGTGGGGGTTTTAATTTAAATTCATGGAAGCTAAGCATAAAAAAGAGTCAGATATAGATACCTTCATAAATTAACAAACTAATGTCAGTTTTAAGTATAAATTTTTCAGTACATGTGAAAGAGTAAAATGTAAGTATTGTATTTTTTGAACTTCAACGTTTCTCCCAATGTCCTTGGACAGACAACTGGATTATATGGAGATGGATTAATTTTCCTCAGAAATACTGAACTTGGCTTTAGGCAGCGCTCTAGTGCCATTACCGGGCCTTGTTCTCTCACACTGCCTTAAACTTTACCTGGAATAGGAATGAATCTACCCCAGGACAAATCAGCATGAACTTCTGGAGACGTTTTGCATTCTCTGCCTGGGCTACGTTCCAGCATTGTGGTTCTATTTCCACTTAGGATTCATTGCTGTTATGAGGTACCAAGTCACTGACAATACTTCTGATCTATTCCCTGCTGCCTTCCCGTAGGGCGTCGCTGTCTTGAGGATCTTTTCCTTAAGTACTAAAAAATACTACGTTAATTGTAACTTCTTGAGGCTGTCTGTGCCTGACAAGAATGGACGGGAACTGGATTAAAAACCTAAGTGGTCCCATCATCTCTTGTTCTATCAAATCTATTGCTACAAAGTAAGATTAAAGATATTTGTTACTGTTAAGATCTCAAACTGTTTAGCCTCAATCTGTGTGAGACAACGCTTGATGAACATTTGTGCCTGCATATCCTAAGAGAGATCTTTCCCATTGTGTTAAGGATCCTAAATTAATTTATCACCAATCTCCATACAACTAAAGAGCATACAACTAAAAGGACAAGTCAGAGATAAAAAAAGATAAAATCCTAAGGCATGTACTGAGACAACAAATCAAGCAGATCAGAGAACTGAACTGATTCTTGAAAGCTACCAGGACACAAATTGCAGATTATTCTGGATCAGAGGTTGCAAAATATAATGTAATTTATTTCAGGCTATAAAGTCTTAAACTTCCATCTGCCAAAGGAGGTATGGGAATAATGAGCCCTTATGAGCCAGCACAGGCCAGATCATCACAACCTGTGCAAGGAACCACCTCTAACTCTTGAATTCCCAAGGAGAACAGGGCATTCATCCTGGCTGTCTCAGTGCCAGCGACGCAACACTTGCTCTCGTGAAACTTCAGAAAATTTCAATTAAAAAAATTTATACACAGAATAGAAACTAAATGAAAAGAATAAAAAAAAAACTATTAATGAGCTAACAAAGTATGGACTGGATGAGCAAACAGTGAGATGGATTGAACACTGGCTGAACAGCTGAGCCAAGAGGGTGGTAATCAAGGGCATAAAGTCTAGTTGGAGGCCACTAACTAGTGGTGTACCCTAGAGGCCAATACTGGGTCCAATTCTGTTCAGTATCTTCATTAATGATCTGGATGATGGGGCAGAATCGACCCCCAGCAAGTTTGCTGATGACACAGGGTTTCTAATATTCAACTATAAGAATACCCAGAAACCTAAGTTTTGATGATATGTGGAAATCAAAGCAAATATTCTGCTAGCGAGTATTCACTTCAAAATCTTTCCAAATGCAGGACATAGTAAGTTAGGGCTAATCCAAGTGGACTTTCACATCCACAGATTTGGTTTCAAATTTTATTCGTGGCAGTTACCAAAACGCAAAAAAAATCATCTTGCTACCTCCTATATGTTTCAGCGGTATTTTAGTACTATTTTTTTGGATGCAATTAATTCATACATACTCACACAGAAAAGTAGGTGAGGTATTGACAGATGGACTAACTTATCTTTTGGGCATGAATGACGCTTCCTTACAGTGCTATTTGATACATAACACTAAAATTAAGGAAAGACTGATGTGCAGAAGGTTCCTTTTTGCTTCAGTTTTCTTCATGCCTGAAGTAAGTGACACCCAGAAGCAAATGCTACAAACTAACTGACAGTGACAGGATGAGTAATAACACAACAGTTCAACATTCAGACTATCAGATTTGAAAACCAGCAGTGTTTCACCTCAGTGTTGGTAGGCAAGGGGAAAAATCCCCTCATCTTTGGTATAATAGTGGGGGGCATGATTTCTTGTTATCCTGCTCTCTGATGCACACGTGTAACATACTACTCAGAATAGCACAGCCTTGTTCCAAGAAACTTCACATAGAGTTACAATATGAAGGCAAAGACAGTTACCGAATATGCAAGATAATTTTCATAAAAAGATTAGGATTCATAGAAACTATGATGGAAGTTAATCCTCCACCACAGAGACTTAAATCTGTAAGACTGTTAAAGTAATTTAGTATTTTGTGGAAAAAGCTTCACATGTAATTACAAATTGCAAAGTCTGCCTATCAATAGCATTCTTCTATTACAAAAAGAAAATGACCAAAAAATCAGATAGCACTTCTCAAAAAATCCAACATTTTAAAATTTAATCAAGTTGCAGTTTTGGGGGTTTAGCTGTTAGATAGCTAACAGTTCAAAAGCAGTACGTCATCTAGCTAAACTATTGTACAAAGTATAAATATTAACAAACATCTTACGCATGAGGGATTGTAGTTTTGAAAATATCCAGCATACAAGTACAAGTTTTATCCCAGATTTCTAGGGTAAACTTTTCACCATTTAGGATGACAACATTCTCCAAACAGTTTGTACCAGACCGTGCCAGTTGTTCATTGTCTGGAAGAGACAAACAGTGTATTTGCTTATTCACATTCAACATAGCAAAATGTTAACATTGTTTAACATAATTTGGTACAGTCCTACCTTGCTGCACACACCAGTACAGCTGTGCAAATATATCATCCAAAAGAACGTCACTAAGTACTTCCAAATACTGGGTGAATACATCACATATTGCATAAAGTGCATGGTTGCAAGTAGT
>Ga0181612_135595_pt1 | contig 10991 bp, 13 predicted proteins | sample HoacroProtozoa21_FD_119630 | JGI IMG/M metagenome (GOLD analysis project Ga0181612, IMG submission 119630) | Hoatzin crop microbial communities from Cojedes, Venezuel. Combined Assembly of Gp0051906, Gp0051904, Gp0051908 | reverse complement strand
GTCTTTATTCTTGATCTATAGACTGATAGATCCTGCTGGCCAGGTGAAGATCAGCATCTTGGTATACTGATGGTCCATGGCTTGATTTCACCCAGTCCAGATGGACTTGTCAGGTAGCAGAAGGTGTTTCCTGAAGTCTGTGCTACTAAAAGAGTTTGTAGGGCTTGGTGGGGCCCCAGGGAGTGAAAGACATCTTCCCATGCCCAGTGTTCATGTAGCGAGCTCAGCGTACTCCTCAAGGTCATTTTTTAGGCCAACCTTTCTTGGCGCGCGGAATCAGGACTCAAAGCCATGGCTTGCTCCAGCTGAGGGTCCCTACAGCCCCCTCAAGACTCGGGGAGTCTCACCCTCAGGAGCTGGAGGTCCTGGGAGGAGGGTTGGACTGGCTGGGGAGCCTGCACCTCTTACAGATCCCACCCACCGGCTTCAAAGCCTCAGGTTTAATTAATCTCCCACCAGTCTTGCTTACCCACACCCTGATCCCAGGCAGGAGACTCAACACCAGTCAGGGGCTCTTCCATCACCTTATTTCAAACAGTGTTTCTCCCCATCTACCAGGGCTGAGTTTCCTTTCCTGCATCCCACCAGGATGCAATTCCTGACCCCAGATCTCGTTCCTGAGGGCAGACAGCAAGAGCCATAATCCCCCGGGGGCTGATACAGGGGTTTATAAAGCCCTGCATCTTCCTTCGGCCATCACTGGCAGGGGGGAGGACGTTAACTCAGCTCCTGTGCGGATGCCTGTAATAGGAACGGTGCCTGGGGAGGCATTTGGTCCTCATTAGCAGATGCTCGGTAGCTGTTTTGTCATTTTTCTTGTTTGTCATAAAAAATAAATACTGTTTAATAGATGATCTTACAGAGCAGGTTTTGGCAACAAAATAGACCGTGTCCCATTATAAACTTGATGTGTATAATTTAAAGCGAGATGGAATATAAAACCATTTCCAGCTCAGATGAGGGAGAGGGAGACACAGATTTAGGTCTTGATTGTGCTGAAATGAAAACCAGCACATTCTCAGCTAGTGTATTAAATCAGGCATTCTGTTTTATGGCGTCCAAACTATAAACAGCCTTTTTCAGAATAATTAATCACATCATTTATTTTTTGGTTTGAAAGGCTTGGGGAGGGGATTTCTTTCATTTCTTTGTGTATTTTTAGAGATATCATATGCAAAAGAGCAGCCCTAACAACCATAGAAGACTATTTGGAGACCAGGGAGGAGTTTAACAGGATGTTCCTGTGAAGATCCCATCCGTTAGCAGAGATTTAAGGAGTGCCCTGATGAGCCCTTGGGAATGCCACGCCCTGATGGGGGAAGCCGGGCTCTGGAGCCGCGGGCAGGGATGTGGAGCAGCGGTGGGAAGGTGAGTGGGAGAGACAGTGGTGCAGCCGGTGATGTGCCAACCATCTCTGCTTTCCCAGAGCAGCGTGAAGAGTGGGGTGGCAGGGAGGGACTGGGGTCTGATGGGGCTGTCTGGTAGCAGAGGATGCTCCGTCTGACCCGCTGGCCTGCGGTGTGCTCGCCTTCCATCCAGTGTGGGAAAACCTGCCCCTTGCTTTCGCTTAAACTGGGCAGTAAATTCTTACTGGGATTAGAATGGGACAGGTCCCCACTATCAGCACTGTCTCCATCATCTCGTAGAGCTACGAGCAGAGGACTCAATCTCCCACTGCCGTAAATCAGCGCAGTTCTACTGGAGCTGGAAGAGGGATGCGGATTTCTGCCAAGGAAAGAGAGAGATCCAAAGCGCGTTTCCTCCATCCTCCCGTTGCGTAGAGCAACACGGCTCCTCTGGTTTCGGAGCGGCAGGGCTGGCTTGCCTCCGTCTGCTCTGGCTGTTCCGTTCTGGTTTCAGCAGAGCCAGTGTAAATCCAAAACAGCTCTAGGGAAGTCAGGCAAGTTACTGGAGACTCAAGGCTCGAGGAGATAGGAAACTATTCACAGCTTGTACATAGCTGTCGACGTTATATCTAAAAAGCTGGCGGAATACAGCAACACTGTGCTATAGGCAGGGTGCTAATCTCTGTTGTTATGAAGTTTCCTGACATTTCCCATTATCAGAGTTTTTTTGCAATTCTTTATAGGACTGAAAAACTTTAATCTCTTAGGTTGAAATGCATCACCCATGTGCCGTCCACGACACAGGTAGTGCCACTGGGTAAAATTTTGCTTTTTCTCGATTTTCTTATGAGCTGGGAAGCTGCACAAATCCCAGCTGTGTTAAAAATAGCAATTGATAAAGCTGCAAAGTCTCACGCCCCGGAGGAGTTCAAGCCTTCACTGAACAACCTTCACTTGTGCCGTGCTGCCCAGGTGGGTATGGGTTTTAACACGTGATTACAGGCTGCTTTCCCTGCAGGACCCCACCGTGCCGAGGTAAGCTGGGATGAAGGCAGGGCTAAGGGATGGCAGAGACCGGACCCCATTCCCCAGGGCCAGCAGCATCTTGTCCTGACCACGCTATGTGGAATTATCTACTCGTCTCTGGCAATAAATAACCCATCAAGTCCTATAGAAAACCTACCCTGCTTCTGCAGCAAGAGGCTATACACAAATGTACATGTACAAGAAGGTAAACCAACCTTTTTTTGAGCTGGAAAGTGGTATGTTTTACTGGAAAACCAAACCAGTTTGCTTTGGCTGTGCTGCTGCCCGTCCTCATGGCAGCTGTACTCCTGCTGCCGCTCCCTGGTTGGGGTACTTCATGCTGGAGGTGCTGTGGCAATACGTTAGAGCTGAAACATAGCGGCTTCAAGCCAAAATAATTCACATAGGGTTGTTTGGCTTTTTTTTCCGGTGAAAAATCAAAATTTCCTCTGCAAGATGAGACATGATTTCAGTGGGGTGGGGGAGGATGGAGTGGTGGTGGTGCAGGAGCAGGAAATAACTTTCTTTAAAAAAAACACCCTAAAAATGACTTTTCCTTTGCAAAATAAATTTTATGACACATTTTTCTACCAGCCCTGATTTTAACAGTACTAGCTGTTTGGTGCCAGCTTGATGAGTGCTGGAGCAGCTCACATTCCTGTAGGAAAGAGGTAGAACTCCTAGCACTAAATCTGAGGCTGGCAATGGGCCTCTCTCCCTGGGACCGTGCGGATCAAGGTACCCCCATGCAGGGGCAGGAGGTGAGACCATCTCAGTGGGATCAGTGCACAAAGCCGTGGTCTTGTCACAGCTGTATTAGAAACTCAAATCCTGCAATGAACCATTCAAGCATAGAAATGCATTTTGGCTATCAGATGATGATAAAATGGTTATGTGAATATACAGCTGATTAGTGATGGGATTCGATAACAATCTTATTTGGGGAGAAATTGTTCCTAGAGGGTCTGGTTTGGGCTTCCCACGTGTTGCGTTGCAAAGGCCCACGATGTCATGTTGCATCTGCTCAGGGCTGGCCACCTCCTGTCACCAGAGATGCACGGGGAGTTACGGGGAAGGGCGACCTTGCATTTTGGATGCAAGGCTAGAGTTCAGTTCTTGGCTCTACGCGATAGTTTCTCTTGCCCACGTGTTGGCCTCCTTGTGCCACCAGCAAGGCATGGAGCCACCGTGGTGTCCAGGGGTGGGACCTCCCTGGACCCGTTTGTGTTTTATTAATAAGCCGAAAGAGAGCTGCAGGCTCCGGCTGCCGTCGCAGCTGACGGATGGGGTCAGGGTGCATGCGTGTGCTCTGAGCCTCCGTGAGCTCTGGCCGTTTGTCAGCCCCAAGCCCAAAGAAGAAAACCCACAATTTTCAGGACATAAAGAGCAGAAAATGTTTCACTGCTCGCAGGTTTGTTTGAAGCAAACGGATCAATAACACTTGATACATAACTAAATAAAACCAAGCCAGACTCTGTCTTGCTGGATCTCCAGGGATATATTTTGTGGCAGAAAAGGTGGCTTTTCTCCTTGGAAATGGCACTAACTGTTTTCCCTGTTTTGTGAATATTAAGGGAAAGAATTGGGAACTTTTCTGTTCTTTGTTGTTTGATCTGGCTTTTGTTGAATGACACCCTGAGTGCTGGATGTCAGCACTTGCCCCTGTTGCAAGGCTGATGCATTTTCACTGTAGCTGCTTGTCCAAGAGCAGATTTGATCCTGAGGAGCGATGGTGGATAGAGGATGGGCTCACGGAAAGAACAGTTGGTGGTTCACTGCATTCCCAAATGAAAATTGTGGGTAGAAAGGAGGTATTGAGCAACTATCTTCTGTGGAAAGCATATTGAGAAACTGATTTTCCAGTTTTGTTGTTTTTAGTAGAATTTTTCTATTTCTTGAAACATTTCACAGAGTTTTGGGCCACTGACTGGCCTCTCCACCACTGTGTGACTATTTTTCTTGATCAAAAAAACTAATTTTCCTTTGGGTTGCCCCTTCTCAAATTGCTGCCCAGAGCATGGCCACCCCTTCTCAAAGTGCTGCCCAGAGCATGGCCACCTTCTCAAACTGTACAGTGTCTTCCTGGTGCAAAACGATGCCCTTCAGCTTCAGTAGTGAGAAGGACCTACATGTTTCTTGTGCATCTGCTCCCGTGGAGCCATTAGAGAGGATGGTTTACAACCAGGAGAGATCTCGCTAATGTTGACAAATGTGGCTGTCTTTGGCGGATCTAGAGACCTTCCAGGTGTGATGGAGCCTCCAAGATGCACCTCCCTGGCTAGCAGGGCTGTGGCAGCTCAGCTGTGTCCCTGGCCACTGGCTCTGTGTCCTCCCCACCTTGCCAGCTAAGAGAGGTCAGCAGGGATCTGAGCACTCTGTGATGATGGAGACCTCATGTTTGTTTTCCCTTCTCACTGGCGCGCTGTGCATTGCCCGAGGAGCAGCGCAGGAGCAACCAGCTGCTGGGAACCGAATGGTTGTGCTGAAGTAATGACAATCTCTGGCAGAGGAGTTCTGAGGAGCTCCTCTGTTATGTGCTCTGCCCCCAGAATGAGTAAATAAAAGCCTCCTCATTTATTTATAATGCAAATAGCAACTGTGCATTCAGCTCTAGGATTTGTTGATTATTTATTTAGACCCTCTGTCTCGGAGGCACTGGCTGTTCGCGTGCAGGAAGCATCTGTCTGGGTTTATTTCCCACAAACAGACATTTTGCTTCTTGGGCTGTGGCTGCTAATGTTTTTGAAAGCCTGCCATGGAAATCCTTGCAAGAACACAGAGATCCCCTGGTCCTTCGTCTTCAGAGTCAACAGCAGCAGCTCACGGTCTCACCAGCCCCTCTGGGAATCCCAGTTGCACCATATCCCGCTCCTATGGAGCAGCTGAACACTGAGCTCCTCTGGGCATGAAGGTTTCTACTGTGATAGCACCACAGAGTGATGGCTAAAATCCAGTTGCTGTAGGTCCTTAGCCTCGAAAAGCTACAGGGAAAATGGGTAGGAGATAGATACAGGCAGGCATGAAAACAGTGAGACAGTATTTGGTGTAACTAGTGATGGTTGCTTGGGACTCGCTTTCTCTCCCCCCGTGATGGGATACAGAGTGTTACTGTGTGCCAGAAGTGTTGGATTTGTCTTGTTCTACAACCAGACACAAAAAGCAGCTTTGTTGTGTTCCAGAGACCTGGGGTGTGAATTGGTGCTCCCCTGTGACAAGGTGTCTTTCAATATTCCTGCTTCTTCTCAGGTTGGTGGCTGATAAAGTTTTGGCACTTGGCTTTAGGAAGCTAATGATACTCATCTGATATGTCCTTCTCAGGTGATCCCCTTGGCTTTGACAGTTGATGGAGCACATGGCATGGACCAGACCTCAACTCCAAAGCTTTGGTGAGTACAATCCTGAACAGCATTTTCAATGACTGCAAAGGCCAAGAGTGAAGGGCTTGTCCTAGCAGATGGACGAGCCCGGAAGGGTTAGATTGTGACAAAGAAATTCTGTCCGTCCCCGCTGGTTGCAGTTGTGGCACCATCATGGAGCTCCAGGAGGAAAGGCACCAGTGGCTGGCCCTGGCCTCCTGCCACTACCTCATTTTCCACCAAGTTATCTTTGCTGAAATGTCTGTCTAATTATCCTGTGCAGGAATCCCTTCTTTGTAAAATGATGCCACAGTCAGAGTTTTACAGGCGAGAGTTGATTTTTTGAGATTTATTTTCAGAAAGCTGTATTTACTCTTTTATTTGACTGCCTGTCTTGGAGTTTTAGAGCCCGTGGGTTGGAATTATTTTCCTGGTACCCCCCATGGTGTGTTTTTGCAGGGTAAAATCATTTCCATCCATTAAGTCTCAGAACTGTGAGGTGGAAATAGAAGAATTAATTCATACTCCATAGCACAGCTGGCCAACCTGCAGCAGAGGATGATTAAATCCAGACTTAGATGATCAAACTTAGGCACCTAAATGACCTGACCAAAGGCTCTGGTCCAAGCTCAGATCCTTGTATGTCTTGGATCTCTTCTCTTGCAGACTGAGAAAAGGTTGCTGTTAAGCCAGATAGATTTTGCTTGGCTCCTTCCCTCACGGCAGGCTTTCCACGGCTCCCAGGACTTCAGCCATTCTCATGGGTCTTCTCTGAACCCTCTTCCAGATTTTCAGCCTACATCTCAAGGTGTGGAGCTGCCTAGGACCTTACAGACAGGATCCAAACTAAATTCTGGATATCTTGTGCAGGAAGCCACTGTGGTGGTTAGTGGTGAAAACCACTTCTCGCTAGTGACGAAAGGTCTGTCAGAGCTGGCAAAGCTGAGAAGAGGGGGGATGTCTAGGAGCCCCTGGGCTTGGAGAAGGCATTTAAGGTTTGAGGCATTGCGGCACTCCTGTAGCAAAAATCAGTGTGTGTCCTGGAGTGAAGAAAGGGCCGGATGCAGATAAACAACGAGTGGTAAATGTTGTGGCTGCTCTGTGTGCGTGTCCCAGATGTGTACACATCTGGAGTGATTTGGGGAGGTACTGAAAACCTACAGAGATGCAGAAATGGGGCTGTGGTGAGTATCAGTGTCTCTACACAAAACACGATACTGGCAGAATAGAAGGCGAGCTGGGGCTGGGCCTCGGCTCTGCAGAGGGGCAGGACGCAGCTGGTGGCTGTTTTCTGCGGACGGCTGCAATGCACAGCCGGAGAAACCCCGCCCCGGTACCGCACCGGCCACAGGCGCTGGGGTGGGTTCTCCAGCCGCTTTGGTCTCTGGGCTTGGACTCGAGCCAGCATGAATCTCATCGAGGGGCTGGGATGAGGAGGGGGATAACGAACTGTTTAGAAGGCCACGAATAGCAGCTTTCGTCAGCTGTCATTTCCCATTACAACTGGCTCAACATTGACATGCAGCACGAGAGGTTCCCCTGCCTTCCCAGACCCAGCCAGCTCCATCCACAGTCTCCTCTGGCTCTTTGCAGACCGAACCTTTCAGCTTGAACCTGCCCCAGTGACCGCCAAAGAGCTGGCTGGACCCACCAGCTGCAGGACATTAGCTCAACTCTTGCTTGACAGCAGGGAGAGGGGTCAGAAGTGACCAGGACCTTGCTGTGCCTGACGTGAGTTGGTGTGGATGATGCACAAATACAAACCCTTTCAGACTTGAAGGAGCTCTGCAGCACCTAATCTGAGTGAAAGGATGCCAAGTGCCTGAATCTTCAAACAAGACCTTATGTATAGAGAGCCTTCTGCCAAAAGGTAGCAGAGCATTCGATGTAAAACCAGAAATATGCTTCAGTTGCCTTGGAATACAATATCCTCCTGAGCTGGCTTGCATATCGCTTCACAGAGATCAGCTGTCCACCAAACTACCAGTACCTCCCAAACTTGGCTGCGTTTCAGTGCTTGTGGGATGTAGTATAAAAAGAAGAGGAGGATGATTGAGTGTCTCTGTTTCCAATTGACCACGGTGCAAAGTGCCTAAATCTAAGCCTGAGGACGGAGTTACACCCAGTGCGTATGGATGGTTGCAAGAGTTCTTAGTGTCATTTCTGGTTGGAGATGGGTGTGGTGGTGCTGGAGAGGAAGGAAAGCTTGGAAAAGGAGTTTCCACAGGGAGTAGCCAAAGGAGACTGGTAGTTTTTATGCCGATAAACTGGAACTGGGATTACAAAGGCAGAGAATAATTCTTATGCTCTGCAGCTCGTTTGTCTGCTTAATTCTGGGTTCGGGTGGTTGGTACAGGAAAGGATGGTGGCCAACAGCTGAGCATGGAAATCCCCCAAACCCGTATCTGACAGAATTATATACTCTTCCTAAGTGAGCAGTGTGTGCGGGCAGCTCTGAGCAAGCAACATGCTGAGCGTGAGGGCTGGTGCTTGCCAGTGCCCGGGGACGCGGTGGGTGGGTGTGCGGGGAGGGGGGCTGGGGGGGAGGAGGGGGGGGAAAAGCCACATTGCTCCAAGGCCAAGCTGGGGATGGAGCAGAGGAGGAGTGTGGAGCACAAATAACACTTTTCAAGAGCAGGCCTCATAGAAACAGCTGCTGCACTCCAGTTCCTCGGTGTCTCCCCACCTGCAGCTCCCTTGAACCTTCCCTTTCATCCCTTCAATCTTTGTTTCATTTCATTAATAAGAAACTCGCTTCCTTCTCTCAGCAGAGATACTGGAGCACAGCCCACGAGTTGGGAGTGAAGGGAGGGAATAGCTGCAGCTTGGCTTCTCCTCTCCGACCACCAGCCAGCTCCCTATCTCGGGATGGATCCAGCAGGAGTACAGGAGCTCACATCCAAGAAGCCCCGGTGCTCTGCCAGGGCCACACAGGTAGCAAAGAGCCTGATAGAAAGTCAAGTGCAACATCTGGGAGTGGTTTGGTTTTTTTTTTCTGTTGCCTCCCCTGTATTTCAGGGCAGTAGCTCTCTGATGTGCACGGAGGGCTTGCCAGAGCTCAAAAGGCTCCGGTCTCCCACACGAACACCCCTGCGTGTGCACAAATGCTCGCCCGTGTCTGCCTAGGAAATCTGGATCAGATGACAAGAACTATACTCTGGAATAATATGTTGCCTGTGAGACCTTGAGGTCCATTGTTGGAGAAAAAGTAGTAGGCTGTTCTTCTTGGCTCTTTATTCAGCCTTGGTGCTGCTGCCTCAGGGCAGAGCGGGCCCAGGACTCCAGATTTGGGGAGCTTGTCCTTCTCCCTTCTCCTGCTTCTCCTACAACCTCCCCTAAGAGTCTAAAACTGCAGCTAGTAGATAACGGAAAATGAGCCAAAATACTCCTTTGAGAAGGAAATGGGTCCAGGCCAGGGGGAATTGGCCTCCCTTGCTTCTCATCAGCGATGGCCCACAGACTGCCAATTAATTTCTTTTCCCATCTGCATCCCGGATGGTCTCAGGCAGTGGACAGCTTCGCAAGGGGTGGGAACCTGCAGTCCTGCTCTCCCCATGAGCAGCATGCCTCTGGTCTGGAAACAGTCAGCATCGCTAAAGGGCTGTGCAGCCTAACGCCTTGTTCGCAGTGGTTTTTCCTTGTGTGTGCGCAAGCTACTGAGGGCCTTGGTGGGGTGGAGACAAGCAGATACTTTCCTGATAGCCAGTGCTCCGGCAGGGAAGCAGGATGCTGCTGGGAAGCAAATGGGAAAACGGAGCCCGTGGGAGAGGAAGGAAAAGGCTGAGGCAGGTTCAAGATGTGGAGCGTGTTTAGGGCAACAGAGTTGGCCATCGTGGTCAGGGATAGATGGGTTGGCTTCCTGAGCCCATAGAGCCCCATTCCCATAACTGGGTATTTTGGCCACATGTACCCCCTACAGAGCAGAGAAAAATGGTTTAGCTCCCACTTGTTTTGTGTTGGAAATCAACTACCTTAATAGGAGCCACAGGCTTGGAGAAGGGGTTTAGCTCTTATTTTCTTGTCCAGAGGTGGGTCTGGTGATATAAGTGTTGACTGAACCTTCCTTACAGAATCACAGAATGGCAGGGGTTGGAAGGGACCTCTGTGGGTCATCTGGTCCAACCCCCTGCCGAAGCAGGGTACTCGTTCTCCCCGACAAGCGTGGCGAGCCTGCGCCCGGCCGTGCTGTGAGCCCGTCCTGGGCAGCGAGAGGAGCTGCTCCCGGGGAGGCACGGCGGGACTTCTCCCGAGCGGGATGCACCTTTTCCCTCCGTGCCCCGTGTCCTTCCCCTCTGCCTCCCAGAGCTGCTCCCAGAGCCTCGTACCTCGGGTGTCCTAAAGGGGTACCGACAGCAGCCGTCCGTCGTTACTGGGACCCGCGTGCCGTAGTGGGCTCTGGGGTGGTAAACTGAGTGTTTCTTGTTCCCTTTTTTGCTCCCCTCTCTTCTCCTCCCGTACCATCGCAGGCTTTTCTGCTTCTCGTTCTGAGAGCTGCTGTGGTGACCTGCAGAACTTTATCCCCATTTTAATGCTGTTCTGGGCATCATCACAAGTAAACCAGGGAACTCTCACTTTAATTATTATAATGGGATTACTTTACGAAGTGAACAGCGTTACTCAAAGAATAATTATTAGTCATTTACTCTTGACAGCACGTGCAAACCTTTCCTTGGGCTGCATATGTTTCGTATCCTTCATGGAAGAGGGTACAAAACATGAGGGCACATGTCCAAAAATCAGTGTCTGCCTCCAAGCAAGAGAGAGGGTGCAAAGAAGGTTTATCATTCAGAAATCTTGATAAACAGGAGCGGTGTTCTGTAGTGAACCGAACAGCGCGTGATAAATAATGCTAAAGACGACATACAGAAATGTGAAATCAGCCGTAGGTGGGTGTAAGTGCGACAGAACCAGATATGGGGTATTAATGGATGGCAAAATGAGCAAGTCAACAAAGTATGGTGAAAGTTTGATTCAGAGAGTCGTTACGAGGGCAATGCGAGCAGAGGATTCCCCTCTGCTCACGGCTGGTGAGGCTGCGGCCAAAGTGCCGGGCGTGTGCGGGGTGACCAGCGGAGGGCTACAAGGATGGTGAGGGGACTGGAGCATCTCCCCTACGAGGAGAGGTTGAGGGAACTGGGCTTGTTCAGCCTGGAGAAGAGAAGGCTGAGAGGGGACCTTCGAAATGCCTCTAAATATCTGCAGGGTGGGGGTCAGGAGGACGGGGCCAGACTCTTTCCAGTGGTGCCCAGCGACAGGACAAGGG
>Ga0181612_124668_pt1 | contig 10991 bp, 7 predicted proteins | sample HoacroProtozoa21_FD_119630 | JGI IMG/M metagenome (GOLD analysis project Ga0181612, IMG submission 119630) | Hoatzin crop microbial communities from Cojedes, Venezuel. Combined Assembly of Gp0051906, Gp0051904, Gp0051908 | reverse complement strand
CACGAGTTAATTAGCTTAAAGCTGAAGCTGTTTAGATTGTAAGTCTTGCCTCTTCTGAAGTGTAACATATGTCTCCAGCAATGAGACCTCCTGTATCAATTGGGTAAATGTTTGTCTGATTTTAACAGCAACTTTTAAATTGGAATTATTCTTGCATTTGCTTCTTGGTGAGCTGCAGTCCTGACTTGAGGGGATAAAATGCAAGCTGTAAAGAACTGCATTGTGTTGGTTTCTAGTTCAAAATCTTACAGGGCGGGGGGGGAGGCGAATTATATATAAACTGAATGCTGTGTCAACTACTGATAACACGACAAGAATATTGTTCTAGATCTGAAGTTTCCTATGTGCTTAGCGTTATGGTATTTGGCACTTCCATGAGCAAGTGTGATTGATTTTGTATTTTTCAGTGCTGCTGTGTAAACTATACCTCTGAATGTTTAGCTTCATTATTTTTGTATGTCTTGAACGCAGTGTGTTCATTTACTGTTGCTTGATATTGAAAATAAATATGCTTCCCTCAGACATATTAATGAAGACAAAAGAAAAACAGAGGCACAAAGGCAGTTCTTTGATGTTGTCTATGAAGTTGATGGATGTCCAGTAAGTAATTTCTCTGAAGCTGTTCTCAGATCTGTAAAATGGCTGTGTGCTAGTTTGCTTCCTTTGCAGGAATATGTGTGGCTAAAATGCAACAGTGCTAGTTTAAACAGATTTCCAGTGTTTAGCTGTAACCAAGCAGTAATCCAGCCCTTGAACTGAACGCTTAATAAGCTTTTTGCTTCTATCGCTTAGGCCAATCTGTTGTCCTCTCACCGAAGCTTAGTTCAGCGTTTGGAAACTATAGCACTTGGTGATGACCTCTGTGACAGGGGAGAACAGGTCACACTCTTTCTGTTCAATGATTGCCTAGAGGTAAGATGACTATATAAGTACATCTCATGAACTGAATTATAAAAGGCTTAACACTACTTATGAATATAAACAAGTGGAATTTTAAAACTTTGAAGCGTAGTTCCAAGTCACGGAAAGCTGATAGCTTAACACATGCTGATGTTGCCTTTCCATTAGCTATTGTATAAGCCAACACAAGTATCTATTCAGGTCTGCATGGTTGAGAGGTGTTAATGTAGTCTTTAATGTCTTGCAGCCAGACCAAAAATTTAAAAGTAGCTTAATATGTTAAGAAATAAATGTTTATCTGAATAGCACTTTGGGTAGTACCAATGGATGAAAAGGTACTGGAGTCCTTGGCTGAGCAGGATGTCATTTTAAAGATTAGTCATATTTAATGTGAGTAAATAGTGGGCCTCTGGCCTAGGCCTCTCTGTGCTTTGGCTACAAAAAAAAGCAAAAAAAAATAATCACATATTAAATGCCTTAGACTAACAGCATGTTAGGAAGACCTAAGAGGGAAAAATAATCTAACTGGGTTTTGGAGACTTAAGTGGAGAAACTGAGGTTGCAAAGGATGCTTTATGAAAGTGCTTTTTACTGCCTGCAGCAGTAAAGAACACTGACTTCATAGAAGACCAACTCTAAAATAACCCAAAATTAGTGCTGTCTTAAGCAGCACTTAGAGACAAAAGCCTATTGTGCCTAGTGATGAACTCTTCCTGGGAATCAAGTTGACTCATCTTCATCGCTCCTTGTGAAGGAAGGAAAGGAAAATGAAAACACTTTTGATAAAGCTTCTTGGCTTATCTTTTGTACAAGATACTTTGCTTAGAAAACATGTATCTTCAGTTGCACATAAGATACCTATGTGTTAATGTAAAGTAAAAACTGACTGACCGACCTCCACTGCAAAACATGCTTGATGGCTGCATGCACAAGCAACAGCAGGTGATGTTTCTGGGGCATAACATGCCACAGCCTAAGCTGGTTCATGCATACAGATGTTGTCTTTTCTGTTTACATCTAGACTACCTTGTGGTAGGTTTCAAAGGGCCCTTGCGTCTTCTACCCTACGCAGGGTAGAATTGAGGTCTGTGATACAAAATTACTTCCTCTCTGGATTTTTATTTTTGAGGTAGTGTATTGATGCTAAGTAACAAGTATTGCTGGGCCATTAGAGCTGTAGATGGTGGATAGCGAGATAAGTGAGTTTCTTAAAGATTTACTTTGTAATGTAGCTCTCTAAAATACTCTTTAGAGTATTTCTCTGTAGTAAGTCTTTCTGTGCCTTCATGTATACTAGAAGGTAAAAGAATAGAAGGGAAAGAATACAATGGTAATAGACCTTCTAACTTCAACCTCTTTGTCTTCTTTCTAACTGTAGATTGCGAGGAAACGGCATAAAGTTATTGGTGCGTTCAAGAGTCCACATGGCCACACAAGGCCTCCTGCATCTCTCAAGCATGTTGTTCTCATGCCTCTCTCCCAGATCAAGAAAGTCCTAGACATCAGAGAGACAGAAGGTCTGTATGTTTTGAAGTGCTGTGATAGCTAACGAAAACTGTGGTTCAGTGTATAAAGGATGAACATCTGCTGTCATGGGATAGAATGCTAAGGTATATTTGTTGGATGATGTGTTAGGTATGTGATTTTAGTATAGGATTCTGTTTGAAGCTCTGTATGAGCTTGAGAATTCCTTGCATTGGCACCTTTTGGCTTTTCAAGAATCGCTGCAGGATGCTGAATTCGGCAGAACTACTAGATGGCATTATCATAAGCCAATGAAATGGCAGTGCGAGTTAAACAGAAGAGTAGCTTGACAGCTCTGGATTTACAAAACAAAACCACCAAACTTCAGTCCAGAGCATTAGACTGATCAGAGATAAGTGCTGTTGCTGTGAGACCGGATCTTCAGTTAACTGGCGATAATGATGCTCAGGAGGAGCTGTGCTTAGTATCTTAGAAGAAAGATTTTAGATGACTTAATTTCTGAGACTGCTTTGCCATGCTGAGACTGTAGGGCTTTTGCTGAAGTAATGCATAGCTACAGCAGCAGAACTCGTGCTACAGTACTGGTCCAGCCTTGATAGTGACTTCTAAAGGAAGTCTAGTCAGACTAGGTTCTAGACCTATACCCCAGAAATATAGATTTGATATTTCACTGTAGGTGATGGTATGCATGTCGTACTTGTTCTACTTTGTGTTCTCTGAAGCATCTGAACATAGAGCCCAGCAAAAATAGAACTGGCAGAGAGGGTAGGCAGTAAACATTATGCCTACCTGCACTTTTTCTAAAAGGTACTTTAGGGTTTCTCTTTAAGAATTCTCTTTAAATTACTGTGCAACACTTAAATTTACTTTGGGACTTGGGCGGTGGGAACCATTTGTAAGCATATCCTTTAATATTTACTAAGAACTCCAGTATGCAGATCTTGGGAGAGCTCCCTCATGTACAGTCACTTATAGGACTGCTTTTCCAGTGCTGCTTTTCTGAATTGGCAATGGGTTGTTTTTTCTTTCTCTCAGCTGTGTTTAGCACGCTTCAGCTGTGTCTGTTATAAAGCAATATCAGCAATGAGTTAACTTTCTGCTATCAAATGAACAATCTTTGTGAAGTTTAAACAGTAAAACTGTTATAACTTGGTTATTTTGATGTGATATATAGCACTGATGTTTTTTCCTGCTTTACGAAATAGGGTAGATGTTGTTTTCCTTGTTCTCTGATGAAGAAATGATCTGTCCAACACTTCATCAGTTAGAGAATGAACTGATATTTACTGCTATATCCAATAAAGACTGACTAGTCTGCAGACTGTAGTATGCAGATTATTTGGTGAATAAACAACTGTTGCATGAACAGCTGATTGCAACCTCTTGGTGAAGGATGTGGACAGAACTCGGTGCTCTTGCAAGTGATACAACAGCTATCATGCAAATAAAGATAAAACCCTTGCACCAAATCATGTTGTCCCTAACTGTAGCTCCTGGCAGTTGAAGGATTAACCCTTCTGAAGGTTCCCCCCTGAACTGTATGAAAAATGATTATGCTTTGTCTTAACTCCTTGCCTCTTCTTTTTTTTTTTTTTTCTGTGAACTGTAGATTGCCATAAAGCTTTTGCCTTAGTTGTGCGGCCACCTACAGAACTCAACAACAAGCTACTCAGTTTTCAGATGACAGCTGAAGAACCTCCTAAAGAAGATTGGTTGAAGATGTTGTGTCGGCAAGTGGCTAACACTATTTGTAAAGCAGATGCAGTAAGTGCTCTGGAACCATGTTGCTGATTGGAAATGTTTCTCTCTTTTTGGCTTGAATCACATGAAGCTAAAGAACTTGTTAATAGTGGATGTGCTTGAGGTGAAGTAGAGCAGAAAATATTTCTGCGAGCATGTCTGCAACTGAGTGGTTAAAAGGTGGAAAAGGAAACAGCCTGGAAAGCTAGCTTCTACAGAAGCCAGGAAGTACTTAAAATAAGAATCATGCCCTTTCTCCACCACAAATTATAAATAATTTGAACTCTGCACTGCAGATCTTCAGTAGGGCAGGTCTAAACAGAATTGTCTTCAGCTTGCCTCTTGCACAGCTTTGTTTCAATTTACAGTCCCAGCATTATAACTCATGTGTCTTGGTTTAACTCTGTGCTAGGTTGAGTTCTTTGTTCTACACTTCATCTGCATGGGCACTATTGTGTAAGAGCCATGAAGCATCTTCCTCCTATAGACAGAAGCCTACAGCCTTAAAAGAAGGAAATCAAGGAGACACTGGCCTCCTAACATTCTTCGAAGTTCAATGTGTAGGTTTTCCACAGCCAGGAAACTACTAATTTGAAGAGTAGATCCTTTCCAATTAGGGCAAGAGACTTTCAGTGAATGTTTTAATTATGTAGGAGTGTATGCTTATCAGTCATCCAAATTTGCTGAAAATATGTGGAGTACATAGAGCTGAAACAACTTGGGTTTAAGCTAGAAATGGTTTATGTTTAGCATTGTACTCTTACTGTACAAGATTTGGTTGTCTGTGATTTTTGAAGACATGCTTGTTTTAGGAGAGGCAGTTAAGTAACCAAAATAGCATCTTAATTTTATTTAGTTTGGCTTGTCATCTAGGGACTTATTCCTAAGAAACCTGTCTTTGTGCTTTTCCTTCCTTTTTAGGTACTGAGTAGGAAAAGTACTGACTGAGAAGTGTTAATTTACTTTAATCTGTCACCTCTCTTCAGTCTCTTGTGTTACATGTAACACAAAGGATGGAAAAATGTTGGGTTTTTTAAAAGAAATTAAAGCTTTGTGTAATAAATGTATCATTCCCTCTTGCCACAGGACATTCAAAATCATATGCTGACAAATTGTAACCTACTCTGCGGAATCCCATTAGTTATAATTTTTGTAACTACTGCTTTGTACTAGCTATATAATACTTTTTCTTGCTGATTTAAATGTCAGATTGAGCTCCAGTATAAGCACACTTCCCCTTTTCCCTGGTTTTCAAGAACTCAGTAGCATCATGTGAGAATGAGACAGCGTTTGCTTAGCCACATGGTGTCAGTAAAGGCTTTAACTACTCTTGGTTAGACACGAGGAAGAGCCATACGCTGGTGTCCTTATGACTTTCACTTCAAAACTTTTTTATTAGGTAAACAGTCTTTTCTTAAAATAAAAACCCAAAACAACACCCCCTGCAGCAACTTCCCACTCTCATGCATGCCCCCCACTCCCAGGTTTTGGAAGTAGCTAGCCAGGGATTACTTGCACATACTAGAGTTTGAGCATAAGACATGAAACAAACAGAGTAAACCCGAAACAAAGTTGTGGCTATTCTGAAATATCTATTAGGCTTAAGCTGAAAGGCTAAATCTTTGACAGCTGGAGCTATCAAGATTTCACTTCAGAATAGAGCTAGATGTGCTGGTGAAACAAAGGGGTATACATGTTGTGAAATTCCCCAGATATACTTCAGAAGTACTGGCTTGACTGAGGTCAGCCCTGAACTTGAAACTGAATCAAACCAACCAAATGTAAAACTACTGATGAAGTGGTGTCGTAAATTGATTGCACTGGCAGTTAATTTCATGAAATGGCATGAAATCAAATAGCTGCTGAACGGCATAGTAAGGGAGGAATATGGCAATTAAAACCTCTAAATCTGACCTAATGAACTAGAGAATAATATTTTGGCAAGTGATGATGTTTGTCAACCATTATTAAGACTACTTTTGTCTATAGGAAAATCTCATTTATACTGCTGATCCCGATTCAGTTGAAGTAAATACTAAGGATATGGACAGTACTTTAAGCAGAGCATCCAGGGCAATAAAGAAAACATCAAAAAAGGTAAGATACTACAAAGATGGTGCTTTACAGTAAAATCCACTTTAGTCAAGAATTGTGTTAGTATTCCTGTTTCAGGTGTTTTGTAGCACTTACAGTAGTGGCAGGAAAAACTTAATCTGAACTAAAACTCTTAAGTATAAGCTCCTTAAAGAAAGGAGGTGAGGATTGTTTGAGGTTTTGACTGAGTAGTTTTGGAGTATCTGTGTATAGTCTTAAGTATTATGGTCATAAGTATTATGTGGTCATTTTTGTATTATGGAACTTATTCTTAGTTTAATATTTTGAATCTTTTAAATATATTACAAAAAAAATCCCAACCCACAGCTGCAGGTGCTTTTAGGATATTAAATGGAGTTTTAAAGCTGCACACAATTGTCTAAATTCAGGTACCTTTAAACATAGGATGGGTGTAGAGTGTGCATGTCCTCCTAGTAAAACAGACTTTGAAGTAGCTAGGAAGTAAGCGCTGAATGCTGGTGTCTGCTTGTGTACGGTTTCCTTTGTGTATGGCTTAGCTCCTCTCAGCTAACAGGCTGAGGAGCTGTGGCCTGTTCTGCTAAGAGGACCTGACTGGGAGGCAGGAGGAAGGCTGCCTGTGCTCTGTTGTGTTGGCTGTGCACTGGGTTTGGTTCTGCTTAAGTTTGTGGCGTATGAGAGGGGGTGATGCAATGATGCAGCGAGGAGTCGCCTGTTTCCCATTCTCGGCAGCCTTGCAGCAGTCTTACTATGTTCACGGTGATAACACTGTTTCTTAGAGAAAACCGTAAAGGCTGCAGTAGTTTGGAAGCTGCTGAAGACTAAATGAAGAGCAGCTTAAAGGAGGGGGGCCTGACTGTGCAGAACCCAAGGGATGTTGGGAAGCCTGGTTGGCTAGACCTTATTTTGACTTCTCCCTGAATCTCCACCCCTGATCCTGACAGAGTGAGAAGAGCGGGATGATGGGGAGCCTTAAAAGTCAGATCACCTTGTGAGTGCGTTTGCTTGGCTAGTTTTGATACAGTCATATTGACATTTGATACATGTCTTGCAGATGTTCAAAATTGGAATGGTAGCCTAATTGTAGCTGTTATTACAGCTGAATTTTGTCAGTGTATAACTGCTTGTCAAACTCCTCAGGTTACAAGAGCGTTTTCTTTCTCAAAAACACCAAAGAGAGCTCTTCGAAGGGCTTTAATGTCGCATAGTGCAACAGAAGGAAGAAGTCCCAGTTCAGTTAATGAGAGTTATGTAGGCAGCCGACTGACTAGTACATCGTCATTAGCGGTAAGTGATTCGGCTGTGCAGGCCAAATAAGTAACCTTTTTAAGATCACAGTTATTTTAATGTCTGGTGCTGATCTTACTTTGACAATTTCAAGATCCACAGTGCAGAAAATTTATTTTTAACTACATTCATAGGCGTGTTATTTTCTGAGCAAGAGTTGTTTAATGAGAAGGCTTGCTTGCTGAAAATGCAGAAAAATCTGCTGTATGTACTAGAAACTGGGAGTTGCCTTGTACAATTAAGTTGGGAAAAAAAACAACCCACCATCTTTTGCCAGAGACGGAATGTGTATCCACTTCTGAGAGAGTGAGAGACTTCCAGCGCAGTCTTATGTGTGTTCATGCTTTTGATTTTGGACAATACAGACAAGTGTGATGTACAACCCGGAATGGTGTGGTGAAAGTATCAGTAAAAATAGCGAGATGGTAGACATCCTGTGAAACAAACTGGGAAGGAAGGGTAGAAATACAGGTGCTGCAGCCTAAGAGTTTTTAAAAAGGCAAGGGACTTATCTCCTTATACATATTTAAGAAAACTTGGTAAAATAATATATTGCTCTACATACTGCAACTCTTCTGCTATGCTTGGCTACCTATTGCAGCTTTTTTCTGCTACATTAGGTCAAACTCAATTTCCTAGTACAGTCTAGTAAAGCAGACTAAATTTGGAGGAATTTTTTCATCGTCTTTGCTTTTATTCTAGTGTTTGAGTAAATCTGTATGCTGAGTAAACATCTATTTTGAAGTCTGTAGTTTGTAGGACAGAAGGCCAACAACAGGATTTCCTGTGTCTCTATTGCTGCCTGATATGTCCGTACCCTAATGTAGAGATAATTCGGTATGTTTGAGTGGCCATTACATTGCACAACATAAAGATATTACCTCCCACATGAGATAGGCGTGACAAAAATATGAATTAATAAGGGAGGAAGTATCACAGCAGACTCTCTTGCTTTAGAGGAAAGAAAAGAATCTACTAGTGTGGCTATACCCCAGTTCTCTGTAGAGATTTTTGTTCCTTCAGTTATGATTGCTCCAACAACTGTTTTTGAATTCTAATTTTCTGTCTTCATTTTGATACAGTACTGTATCTCATTTCTCATGAAAATGCAAGTCATGCACTTTTCTCTTTGTGTGTGTCTACCCCATACAAAAATAGTTTTTACTACTGTAAGTTACTATCAATATTTCAAATTCTTCAGCGTTCTTGGACCTCTGAGATATATGATCTGCTGCCAAGCTGCAGCACACTGTTGTGATGTCGTGTGGTTTTTCTTAACCGATCCCACACACCACTGAACTTGCCTAAAGCTGTTTTTGGTTGAATCGTAAGGTTACGGGGAAAAGAGGTTTGGATTCTAGCGCCTCGAGTTGCTATACCAGTGCAGTTCTTGAGCAGGAAACTAAAGCTGCAGGAAACCTGAGTCCATTGAGAGAATCAAAGCTGTTACATGTTTTATTTAAATAAAATCCTGGCCTGTGCTTATGTGGGTTTTTTTTTTTTGGTGTTGAAAAACTATAGAGTAAAAATATCAATAAAGCTTGGATGCTTGGCTTTTCTCTTGTTTGGACTAACTCTTGAACCCCTTCCTGATTGTAGATTGCTCGTTCATCTTCTACACGCAGCCTAAATGGATCTGTCAAATGTGGTGTTAATGTTCATCGCTCCAGTTCAGTTGATTGGAGCTCTCAAAATTCCAGGCCTCGACCTGTGCTGTGTCCTGGCTCTCCAAATATTCATCTTTCAAATGCTGTAGAAGGAAAAACCTCTTCCAACTTGGAAAACTTAAATGGTTGTGCCTTGGACAGATCATGTCCTATCCCTGTCATTACTACCACTTGTGATGATGCTGGAGATAACCAGTGTGGTGGTGAAAAATTCTGTACATCAGATCCAGACTGTTAATTTCCATCTTCCATGAAGTGAGCAAAACACCTTGATTCCCCCTAGAATCCACGGAGTATTTTAAATGGCGTTGGGTTTTTCTTTGACTTGTTCTAATGCACGGGGTTGGAGTGAACACTCACACGTGGTCTAGTTCTGTTTCTGGTTTTGGGTGCAAAGTTAATTCTTTTACATCCTGTTGACTTTAATTTTTCTGACATTTTTTTTTAATTTCTATACAATTGTACTTCATGTTTTAGTTCAGTTGTCCAAGTGGCAGTGTAGCTCACTGGCCAGAGTTCTGAGGAGTTTAATAATTTGGTTGCAGGGGAGTCTTGAGCAGCTAATTTTATCTATGGTTTTAAGTTTTTGTTCCCCTACCTGTAAATAGAAAAAAATTCTGTATAAAGTACTTTAGAATCTAGTAAGAGCTGCTATATAAAGAGGAGTTTAGGATTTAATTTTCAAATATTGCCTATGACTTCAAATAAAACATGTGCCATAAATAGGCATTAGACTTCATAGTGAAGTGGCATATCCTTACCTGCTCAAAATATCCCTATTTGAAAGATTCTTGAAGCATGCAGGTGTAACAAGCTGCCTAACTACTGTGACCTGTTCATATGCTGAAAAGCTTGACTGTGCTTAGAAGAGCAACAGAAGATTGCTTGGGAAAGTAGCTAGAGGTCTTGTATAAAAGAAATATAAAATCTCAGCGGATCCAAAGAGGTTAACTTTTAGTGCTACATATTGATGTGTTTGGCCTCAGTGTAATTTTAAGTCCCAGAAGCAGCCTATGCTCCTAGCACCAGGAAAGTCAGTGTTTTGCCTAGTCTGTGCCCATCCAGGCACAGCTAAAGTAAGCTTTGACAAATCACTGTGATGTCTGTTGCCTTCTGTAGCCCAGAAGGCTTGTGTTCAGCATCTAATTTTGGGCTCAAAGCTGCTAACAATACAGAAGGTTGTAGGATCTGAGGGGAGTTCTGTTTCTCTAAGATTATCGTAATGTATCTTGCCTTCAATTTGGAGGGAGATTATTGTTGCAAAAAGTGTGATGCAAGACGTATGCTGATACTTAGTTAACAGCCACTCTTCAAAAATGTATTCTGGCATTCTGAATCTCTCAAGGCTGGTAACAAGGAAAATCTTTCTTCTGCATTTTTAAAAAATATTTGCATTCTACTTGGCTGGTGCTGTTTAACTTTGCTGTTCAAAATGTAGAAATGCTGAACCATTAATTTCAAAAGCTGCGAATCTTAAATGTCTTCTGTACTGTTACATTCCTTATACCACGTATGAAGGTTTGAGAAATGACTACCTCACTGTTGACATTGGCTAATAAATGATCAAGTAACTTTTTTTTTCTCTTCCCTAACAGGGTGTTCCTTCTCCTTCCCTGGTCAGTCTTCCTTCATTCTTTGAAAAAAGGAGTCATACGTTAAGTCGATCAACAACCCACTTGATATGAAGCAGGTTTAAAATACAGTGCGGTATTGTGGCTGACAAGCAGCTGGCTGTTCAAATGACCTGTTACTGACATTAATGGTACCTTAGTCATTAGCACTTAGCAATGATCAGCAAAATGTTAGATAACACTAAGTTAATCGGAAGGGGTTTTTAGT
>Ga0181612_116958_pt1 | contig 10991 bp, 4 predicted proteins | sample HoacroProtozoa21_FD_119630 | JGI IMG/M metagenome (GOLD analysis project Ga0181612, IMG submission 119630) | Hoatzin crop microbial communities from Cojedes, Venezuel. Combined Assembly of Gp0051906, Gp0051904, Gp0051908 | reverse complement strand
CTTGACCGGTTCTAGGCGACTCCCAGCCCCTATCAGGAACTAACCCCTTTGTATGGAGACACATGACTCTGCTTCAATTAATTTGGACAATAGATAGGCACTATCAGTTCTCTTTCAATGGACTGCAACTATTAGATAATGCTACTTCTGCTAAAATCCCATTTAACCCCTTCCTTCATCAGTATAAAGGATTTCATATTCTTCCTCCTGCACTCTAAATTCCAGAGACCAAGGTGGCCACCTAACTGCTGACGAGCATGTTTCATAGCCTGTGTTTTGAATCCACTTGACTCATAAATGTAGATACTCTGCAAATGAGTTCATTGTTGTTGCAGATAAGATTCATTTTGGTTGAAGGTGTTCTGCCTCCTATTACAGTATTTTTAGTTATTTGAGAGTAAAGCTTGGAATCTTCCCTCACTAGCTTAAGGCAACACCTGTAAGAAGGAAGAACATGAACAAGATTCTCTTTCCCATTCTGTGGCCCAGGAATCTAAGAAATGTATGCAAAACTCAGTGATGTTTTCTTGTTTGTTAGGAATTTCTTTGCCAGGGATTTCTCACTTAAACCTGTGAGATCAGTCCCAATACAGACTCTGACTCAAAGACAAAGAGATTTTTTTTCTAACCTGAGCATACAACTGGCATTCAGACTCAGTTTTAAGAACTTCTGCTCCATTGGAAGTTGAATTATGTGTTCTAATTCATTTTCTCTGTATTCCATAATGTACAGTCAATCTTTATGTAGGTTTGGAGAGATGTTTCCAGAAGTACAACTAAAAGGCATTGCTGTGTGAAACCATCACATATTGGCTGAAAGACAGCCAACAAAGTGAAATATTTCTCTCTTTCATAAACTGAGTGTATTAATGGCTTATTAGAAGATAAGCAGATCATACAACTGTGCTACCTTTGCAGAAACTGGAGCGATGTGAGACACACTGTTAGCCAGCAGATGAAAAGGTCAAGGCAGTGGCAGAGCTACGTGTAATTCAAAGACATTTAAAAGTTTGTTTTCCTACACTGCAAGGACATCTCACCTACTAGCAGCAGGGCACACAGCAAAATTTCAGCTGAAAGACACACACACACAAACAAACAAAAAAGTTATAGATTTCTCAATCAAGTAAAAGTCTAGGAGCAGAAAACAGATTGTGGGAAAATTTCCACATTTATGAAATATGAGAAATCTAGACACTATCTCGCCAATCACAAAAAGGAGCTGTTTTAGCAGCTGATTAAAAGTGTTCAAATAGAAGTTTATCAATCGTAAATTTGGAATAAAAAAAGGAATACAGTAGACTTTTTTTAAGTTTATAGAGAAAAATATTCAAGAAGAGAAATTCTAGAAGACTTTCTGAATATATAAAAAATCTGAAAAGAGGGAAGGGGTATTTTTTAATCCATGTCTGACAAGGAGTAGAACAAGGAAATATGGACTAAAAATACAAAAGGAGGTAGAGGTTTTCTGTTACTGAAATAATCACTTTCTTTTTCCCTACTATGCAACATTAGACTGTCCTCCAAATCAAAGTGAACCTCTGAAATTTCTTACTTCATTCATAATATGACTACCTGTGTCCTAGGTCTCTCATAAAGGAAAGTCTGAATCCACAGATTCTTGATGAGTGAAGATAAATATTTCTCATTCTCATGTAAAATATTTGTGCAGACTCCCACAACAAATTAAAATGAGTTTACCTTCTTTCCCAGACAGACTTGTTATTGTTCAAGAACTAAACTCAACATGAGTTAGGCTTTTTGAACACCAAGACAAAATCTGTACCACATTTAGTGACTAGAAGCACTTAACAGATCTCAGCACAGATTCCCATTTAGGGCAGCTGTTCCCTTCATACCTGACTTTCTAAGAAACTGCTTCTTCATCTTTCAGAATGAATAGAGAAAGCATTCATAAGAGAAACAAGAAGGCTGAAGCACTCCATTAACTATGTTTACCACTGTCATAGCTTTTTTGTCACAACATTTCCTCAAGTCCACACTGTTTCTTAGTTTTACAGCTCTGCAAACTATACATTCCTTTAACACAGTTCTGGTTCTCATGTAACACTCTACAACTTTTTTAAAAGAAAAGGCGTCCAGATTTTACTGCAAGGGGAGTGCTTCTGCCTGGTACTCTGTTTATTGCAAGGGAATGGTCAAAAGATGGGATTTCTTTGGTGCAGCACATTTACAGAGCTGCAGATATGTCACAGACTAAGTCTCAACAGCTTAAGCCCTGTGGGTAAAGCGCTCCGAATTACTCGGTAAATTCATGCATGCTAGATTTGAGAAACTAACTCCAAATTATTCAATATTAAATAAAGCAAAGATATATAGGAAGCAATACAATCCTTAATGAATAACCAGCTGGTTGTGTTCTATGCCTTCAGAAGTGTATTCCCGCCTGGATAAAGTCTGGACAAAAATCTATCCATTTCTCCCCCTTGTTTATCTCTTTTTTTATCATCCAGTTAAAACAGGGTTTTATACGATGGATCTTGTACCATACTACAGACCTGAGGTTTTGGTACTAGCCATATTGGCCATATCTCTTAATAACTCATAACACCTCTGTTTCTTCAGAGACCTGATCAGTATCATAACATCCTGACACAGGACATGAACAGCTAAACTTTGCATGCAGTCTTCACCCTTAGACATGCACTTTGGTATGTGATATGTATTTTACTGAAATACAGCCAGCTCTAGCCTGAAAGGCAGCAGCTAACAGAAAGTACGTGGAAGCCATGCAGAGTCATAGAGAAGGACAAGTGACAGAGACGGCAAGTGTTTGGAACAGCATAATTCAGCAATTATCAAAAAAAAGTCCAACTTTTGGGGCTTGGCTGATCCCATGTGAGATCCTCAGCCACTGTTCATTTCTTCAGGAGAGAGTCGCAACAAACAGAGAAAGATGAAATACAAAAGAGGTTAGAATTTTCCTATGATGTCTTTCTGTTTACACAAGAGGTCTGTGAAGACAAAACTATTTTTCTAGGCCATATCATAATCATATGAGAAATACATCAGAAATATCAGCAGGAGGAATCATATGGCTGACAGTCCTACACTGTTAAATCTGATGATAACTTAGCACTGTTGTATAGATGTTAAGGCATTCTTATTGCCTGTTTTTAGCCAACCACAGGAGTAATCTTCAAACCCATGACAGAGATGGCTGTCATGCCTACAGCTCGTATTTCTCCTGCAATTAATTCCTAAGTGTTACAACACAAGTTTTCTTGGTCGTAGCACCAAAACTTGTGACAAATCCCACAGATCCAGAATAAAAGATCACACATAAAAGACTGAGAGCTCTTGATCATAAGTATCAAGTATCATGAAATATCATCTAAGCACGTTGCACCCACAAGCCCAAGTCCATTGTGTTGAAATTAGCAGGCATATTAACCTGTCCATCTTTAAGCACAATATGCTTTCAAGGCAAGGTCCTGCTCTTCTTTATTTTGTTACTCAGCAAGAAAAATTGTTTTTACATCCACTTTACACTATTCTTTAAAACTTTCAAAAGTTCTTTGCTAGTTCTCTCTGCCAAATTTACATTGGATGATTCAGAGTTCACAAGTGCACAGAAACTCCAGTGAAAACTAGCAACAAAGAAAAGTCTTCAACTCAGGTCTCCAATGGTCAAGAGAATGTTCCAGACTTTAGCTTCTGATAGTCCTAGATTGTCTGTTCTCTGTCCAGAATTAAATGGGAAAGAAAGAAGTTCTTTATCTTCCAGATTTTAAAACAGGATTTCCACTTCCGCTCCTTCCCATTAGGATTTTTATCTTTCTGTCTCTCTGGCAGTGAAGAGGTCTCATGTAAACCTATTTGAGGAAAACAAAATCTGTTGAGATATGTGGGGGTTTGTGTGGCATGTGCAGGGGTAGGGGGGGCAGTTCATGCCTGAGAGAGAGGGTGGACAAAGTGATTAAAGAACAGTCATTTCAATATAGTCTCACATCTTCAGCAAGTACCTCCAGAACTGAGCCATAATCACAAACTCTTCTGTGAGACTCAACGCATTCTCTGTCAACAAAGAATTTCTCCTGTCACAGAGCAAGCAACGTTCCTCTCTGGTAATCTAAACAAGTATCCAGAAGAGGTCTATAGCCAACAGATTAGTATGAGCAAAAGTAAAGTCGATCCTGAAACTGCAAAACTCATGCAAATGGGACCAAATATCATACATTTCCATGAGAGAAAAGGTATCAATGAAACACTCCTGGACAGCACTATTCAGAACCGTAATGTGCTCATGGGAACATTCCCAAACAAGGCTGTAGGCAATTTCGAATACTCAATAATAAATAATTGCCTTTCAAGCTGATCAAAACTCCAATGCCAAGTATATATTGCATTCCATTAATTGTTGTTCCTACTTATTTCTTTTAAGTGTACCATATTAATTTATATACCAGCATGACAATTGTTCCCTAGAGGGAGTCAGCTTACACTCCAACTTACAATGTTTCATTATTAATGTGCTTCTCTGCTCAATTTTATTGGCATCTGACTGCCTTCTTGTCAAACTTTTGTGCACATTTATTATTGTTTGAAGTTTGCTATTTTATTTGATTACTTCAAGGTTTTGAGCCCTAGAGACAATCCTCTTGCAAATTGTTTGTGTAATGACACTCTCACTTCATTCTATGAAACGCCAGAAGCTGGATTTAAAACAGCATTAGCCATATGACTTACATAAATACTTGCAAGTTGGTAAATGTTACAGAGAGGCATACTACAGGCAAGAAGGATCCCTCAGTCACACCCTCAGGAATGCTCTTGCTGAAATGATATACTGTGTTGCAGGGATTGGTATCGGAGATACCTGGCTTCTCTAAATATGTTAGGTACTTAAGCAAATAACTCTATGCTCCTGGGAGGATCCATGTCTGCTCTCTGCACTGATATATAAGTCCTGCTACTAGAACTTCAGCCTCATCGTAAAGCACATAAGGGACAGACCTGACTAAGATTCCCATATGACTTCTTCCAATATAAATGTCTTCTGGCTTCTGCTTCCAATGTAGACAGTTTTTAAGAAATAAATTATGCTCCTTCTTGCACACAGTTATTTAATTTAATTCATAGCTTACACATGTATTCCCTGCATTTTGTTTCCATACCTACACCAGTTCAGAAGTAGGGTATTCTGGAATTGAGCTGGGTGCTGATCTCACTAACCTACTGTATAGAGACAAAATTGCTTAGGGACTGTTGGAATAGCTGACCGAAGGCTGTATTAGTCAAAGCTCAAAACTGGTCATAGCACTCACCATGACACAATCCAACCTTTTAAAGAAACAACAAAAAATCCTTGGCTTTTAAAAGCGAGTACCTGTATCACTTTCGGAGTCAATAGTTCCATAAATATTAAAATGATTTCACACAGTATCAATCCTAAAAAAGTGACTATTTCTCAAGAGCACAAACTTAGCTGTGCCTCAGAACAGATCCCACAAGATGTTCTATAACTCCTGCTTTGTGTACTGACCAAACTCCTACTCTATGTGGTTCTTGCTATTAACTCCAAGCACCAAGGTGTATTATTTCTCAATTAAATCCAGTTTGTATAATGTGATTTAAAGTATTTAAACAACAAGCCGTTGAATGGCATTTCTGGAGAAGTTATCGGCAGGCTCATGTAAAATTCAGATGAGAGGGATATTCCTTTATTCCAAGAAATATATGTATTTTCTTGGGTTTTAATCTGTTGTTAACCCTGTGCTCCTCAAACAAAGGGTGCAGTTGAGCTACTGAGGTTTTATTGAGGTCAGCTATGAGTAAGTATGGTATTTTGTCTTGATAATTCTGTTTAATTGACTGACAAATTCTCAAGTGACAAAAGCAATTGTACAAAAACATAAATCCTGTTTTTCAGTAGCAAACTTCCATCTATTCCTACTAGACCTGGTTTTACTCTTCAATGTGTAGACAAAACTCCAGGTAAGTTTTTAACTGATTTCTCAACATATTACTGAAAATAGGGCTTAGCAATTCTTATAGATGAGAAAGCAGAACCACACACAATTGTTATGGAATCACTGATGAAGAACAACAGCATATGCCTTCCAAGCTCTCAGAAGCTGATTTTCTTTGGAGACATGCCTAATGGTTTTGCATATCTCTTCTACCACAAACTGTCTTCTTAATAGTCCTTTTCCAGCTTAAGGTTGGAGTAGTCTACATTATTCCCATAATGGCTGGCTACCAGGAGTGATGTTGGTCACACAGCATCCTAGAAACACCAGAACAAAAGCTTCAGCAGGTAGGGAATCTCTCTTGGTAAATACTATCTGACTCACCTTAGCTAGATTCTAATGACTTTGTTGGTAACAACTGCTTTTCAATCAGAAGGACTAAACAGCCGTTCTATGGAGAAGAGAGCTATTCTGCTGTTTCCAGACATTTTCCTACCTGCTTCTATTCAAACAATGATCAAACTCACCATGGCAGAAGAACTGAGCTCTAGTGCAGCATTTTAGCAGCCAAGTTTTTAAAATTTGACTTGTTTCAGACATCATCACAAATGCAAGCATGATGTTCGGGTTTATTCCTTTGAAAAGGGAGGCTCTGGTCAATGGCAGCTGAGAGACTGAATTCAAGCACTGTCTCTGGTTTAGGTCATACAGTATGTTCATGCTAGCTGGACTTTCATATATAGAAAACTTTCAGTAAAAGGCTTCCAAGAAGATTAAAGAGGAATAAAAAGAAATAAAGATGTTTCCTGTGACTAGAAGGCACCAAGACTTCTAATAAAACAACTTATACGTGTCATCTGCTAGGCCAAGAGGTAAGGGCAGGACAAATTTTCATCCACATGAAGACAAACTTTAGCCTCCTATGGTGAATGTATGGAACAAGAAAGAAAAGTACCTTTGACTGGTGTTAACCACATCACTTAATGCACAACAGGTATGGAAAGAGTATCCAAAAGATTAAAGAATCTGGAAAGTAAACTTGCTTTATACACTGAAAATATCCTATACCAGTGACCTGGCAACATTATTTGTATTTGCTTTTCCGTCACCCTCTGCTTTTCCCAATCCAGACCGAAATTAACTTGATATTTGAAATCCCAGTTTGCCATATTCATGGTAAACCAATTTACACACAGTAGCAACCCAAAAGTCAAAGAGAAAATGACATCCAACTAGTAAGGCTCACTTTTTAGTAAGAAAATCGCAGGTCACATAAGAAGCAGGTATAAATCAGTGTAAAGAGCTAACACTTCCACTTCTGTAAGCGACTCAACATTTCTAAGCATTTATAAAACAGTGCTTGAACTTTGTCTCAGCGTATTGTTGTCAATGGTAGACTGGAAATGAATGGCTATTTTGACACAAGGAAAGAAGAAAACAACATGTATTAAGATGGATACGCAAATTAGCATTAAAATGTCAGAGTGTATTAATAGACATGTCAAACAGCAGTATTCCTTTAGAGAGCAAGTGCTGTGACAATTGCTTAATAAAGATTATCCCTTGTATCACTCATTACAGTCATTGCAACCATCTTGTGCCTTCACCTGTGCACTCGCCAATGTTTCCTGGCTCGCATGGCACATTTACAGGAAAAGAACACATACCATCACTACGTGGTTACTTTCACACTGTTAAATGTCATACTGCTTGTGATCAATAAACTCAAAAGCATCATAAATTCAAAACTGTAACTTAGTGGAGTTTCTTTATAAAAATGCTTGAACCAATCCTAAAAGTAGCCTTAATTCTGTATTGGACAGAAAATTTTCTGGAATGTGTCCAGTATCAAGTTCATGTGGTGACTGCAGTGACCTCAGAAAAGAAGCTGGGTATTTGTAGATAGACAAATGAAGAAAGACCTGTCAGCTGAAAACAGCGACAGCATTTTAGGTAGAGTGGGTAGATTGCATCTTTTATTGTGATTTCATAATCATGCTCTGGCCCCTAAACTGAGATTCTAAAATTGTTTTGCTAAATTAAGAAAATAAACTGGCAGTGTCATAGTATAAGGTACAGAGCATGGTGTACAGCTGTGGATCAATTTTGTTAGTTCCAGCTTTTCCATTTTTTTCCATTAACTATCTTAGCTTTTTTAATACCTACCTGATTTAAAGGGTGTTTGAGGGAAAAGCCTCTCAAGGACAGCTCAATGAGGAAGCATGGAACAAATTTAGAATGGGATTCAGGGGGGAAAAGGGCTAGTGAAAGGACAGAAGGACAAGAAAGATTTAGTTTATGAGTTGGCAAGACTGTTCAGGGGAGAAAAAATTAAACCAAAACCAAAACCATACCCGAATACTAACTGGCAATAGTGAAAAGAGAAAGCTGATCCAGTATATCAGAAGCTATTTCTTAGCTTCAAGGTCCAACATGAAAAACCCCCACACTGTAGTTACTAGACAGAGCCATGAACATTTGTTTATTTTTTAAAAGTTACTTATTTAATTGAAACAACTCCTGCAGAACCGTAAAAGATGCTGCTTTCCCCGAGCTACTGAAATGCATACAAAATACTTCTCTTAGAGCACAGCATTAAACATATTGCAGGTACAACAAAAATATGAATAATTTCTAACAGCTTGTCAAAAATAAAACAGTAAAGACTGTTTTAATGTTTCCCCTGCTGCATTTCATACCAAGTGACCAATGAAAAATAATATATTGACGTGAATTATATTTCACTTTCAGAACTATCTCTTCTTTAACTTAGAACTGATAGATATTCACCAACAGGAAAAACACTCAAAACACAGTTTCAAAGTGTTTAGAACTGCTATTCAAAAGTTGCAGTACAGTGTAGGAAAAAAGAAAGATATGGAATGGCAAGAATATTCACAAATTAAAGTTATGAGGCCTGTGAATTGAATTGTGTTTCTTAGACATTGTTTTTAAAGGAGAAAGGAGAATTTCTTAGAAAAAAATCTTAATCTGAAATCATATATGACAGTTTAATATTAAAGGATTTTTTCTTTTCATCGTGTTAATTATTAAACCCATTTTTGGCTCAAAAAATGAACTTTAAAATCCTTTATTTGCCCTGTGGTATTTGGAACTAACACTAGATTCCATCAGTACCATAGAAAATTGGGAAACAATCATGCTGCCAGACACAAGTGAAAGGACTTCTTCTTAAGTTTTGGTATCCTTAAAACACACCTGAGTGTGACTTCGCATTCTTAGCCAAAGAGTACTATGCAAAAGGCTATGCAATCATAAGAACACTAGAGATCTGCTTAAACATCCAAATTATTGTTAAAGGGACTTTCCACTTTTCAGACATCTGCTTCCACATCTCTAGTAGAACACAGCTCTAAAGTGTTCACATGTCACTCTAAAAGAAGCTCTCTCAGAGCTTAGAGAGAATGTCATGTTTAAAAAGACTTTGTGGATGAAGTAGCATATATACCCATGAGAAAAAAGAAATGAAACATGAAGGAAGATGTCATTTGTTTTCTGAACTCCTGTGCTCTCATTTTTGTCTATTCATGACAAAGTTTGTTCTAATGAAAATGTTAGAGTGATTCTTTTGGAAGGATGTTGCACCATAGTTCTGGTTTCATCTGGGATATAGTTAATTTTCTTCTCTGTTTCTGCTGTGTTTTTTATTTAGTACAAGAAGAATGTTGGTAACACTGATGTTTTCAGTTGTTTCTGAGCTGCAGCACACAGTATCTCTGAAAGATTTAAGTTAAATGCCCTAATCCACTAATTTAAATAGACAACTCCAGGTGCTGTCTTACTCCAACAATAACCTAAATATTTATTCATAGAGTGTGAATGTGATCATCTCAGAAATTAAAAGGGAGTAGCACTTTTGGAGTGGTAAGGTAGTCTTGAATATGAGATATTGGACCTTTTAGATCTTGGTGTTTCGTAGCAAGTGAGATACAGTAGGAGAATATTTTAGTTTTCAAGAGAAGTTGAAAAACACATAACCAGAGCCTGGGTGCCTGGGTGTCATGAGATTTCACAGAAGCCCTGATAGGCACAGCTTTATATTGAACTGACATAGTGCTACTTTGTGGTACTTCATATTAATTATTAATGGTGCTCTATTAAGCACTCTATCAATCACTTCAATATCACATACATAAAACATAATTTTCTAAAATATCAAAATTTCTGAAAGAGTGGAAGTTCCACTTCCTGATCAGTCTCTTTTTCATTTTATCTTTTAGAAGACATTACATAGTATTACACCTATGACCATGATATCTCTGAGCTCTGAATTTAAATTTTGCTAGTAGTCAAGTATCAGCATAAGGCAACTGTAGCATTCAGGCACTCTTTAAATCTATATGGGTCTTATATTCCAAAACCATTACCCTATATTCTTGAATGACTAAAAAGCCTGAAGATTATACTACCAAAGGGGTTGGGTTGGGTTTTTTTGCGAGGATCTCAAGGGATTTACAGAATAACTTTGGTATTTTTGGTTTGGTATTTTTCTTCTGAATACACAGATTAATACTTTCACTTACAGTAAAGCTAGATACTGGCTCCAACACAGTATGGAGATGCCTTTCTTCCTTCAGTTTAAGTGCTGATATCTATGACACATTTTGAAAAGTGAAATGTGAATCTCACTCTTGAATGGCACTGATGGACATTTCTTCATTGTTGCTGAAGAACAAAGAATTACAAAACACCCTATTTCCCCGGCCAGAGCAAAGTTTCTGTGAAGCCTTTGCCTGGGAGAAGACAATTGCTGTACATCCTCAGTAAGAAATCTTGGATGGGGTCATACAGATCTAATTCTGGTTCTTTCCGGAGGACTGGAAAGGACTTCCAGATTTCATCCACTCTAGTGCAGATGCCCTCAGGCAGGATGATGTATACCCTAGTCACTCCAGAGACGTGGCTGTGAGACTTGAATGTGCTTCCTGTAGTGGAGATGATATACTGTGTTATTTCAGTGCTTTATCACTTCTTATTGTGGAGACTTTTTTTCCTAAGATCTAGTTTGAATATCCCTTATTGCAATTTAAACTTTCT
>Ga0181612_114119_pt1 | contig 10991 bp, 5 predicted proteins | sample HoacroProtozoa21_FD_119630 | JGI IMG/M metagenome (GOLD analysis project Ga0181612, IMG submission 119630) | Hoatzin crop microbial communities from Cojedes, Venezuel. Combined Assembly of Gp0051906, Gp0051904, Gp0051908 | reverse complement strand
TGAGGGTGACGGAGCACTGGAACAGGCTGCCCAGGGAGGTTGTGGAGTCTCCTTCTCTGGAGATATTCAAGACCCGCCTGGACGGGGTCCTGTGCGGCCTGCTGTAGGTGACCCTGCTTTGGCAGGGGGGTTGGACTAGATGACCTACAGAGGTCCCTTCCAACCCCGAACATTCTGTGATTCTGTGACCTTTAAAGTGAAAACATAAACATCTTATTATCTGAACCAACTGCATGTGGTTGTTCAGTACAACAAGGTATTTTGTACTGCTCTTCTGTAACATTCTCTTTAGTTACCGAAAGCCAGTCTCTTACTTGTTTAGTAATTCAGATAAGAACCGTGTGGGTATCCAGGCCCTACCAGATAAAGAGTTGGCTTGAGGTTAAAAATGATTACTTCTTGTATATTTTAGCTTTTCATTTCTGTACTTTGTTCTGGGGAGAGAAAGGGGAACATTACTTGAGCGTTACCAATCGCTGTGAAATTTTTTTTTGCTTGTGTGTAAAAACTGCTAAGTGTAGAGACTGAGGCTCCTGTGTTTACAAATTGGCTGTGAATGAAGGCTGCATAAGATGGTAGCTCCTAGTAATTGAAGTGGTGGCAAAATAAACAAATGCAGTATTCATTCTCGAATGGGTCATTGATTTAAAATAGTTTCTTAGTTGTTTACATAGTGTTTCTTGTCTTGCTTTACCTCCTCTTTCAAGCCAGCAGCACGAAGGAAAATTAAGCAGATGTACATCTTTAATAATTGGGAAGGGTAGAGAAGTTTTTAATACCGAATGCTAAATGAGATTGTAGCAGATGAGAAATAAGTTATTTGCAGGGGTTTTTTTTGTCCTCTTCAGTGTTTAGGTACATACTTGCATACTAAGGTCTTTTTTTTTTAATTAACAAACAGAAAACTGTTACGCTAAATTTATTTATTTTCTTACAAACCCCACACCTTTTTTTTTTTTAAGAACATTTTTTTTTTCTGGCCAGGAATATGAAGCTTTTAAATGTGGTATGTTTTTCCTGAATTTAAAAATTAAATATATTCTTCAAGATCTTTTGAGCTTATGAAAGATGACGTTTATTGTAAGGTTTGGGAGCTAATTAATGTTCTGGTACCATGAAGCAGATTAATAAACAAACCTAACTTTGAAAAAGGTCTTAACAATATACAGTTAGTAGGCATTTAGAAAGAGCTCTAAGCATTCTTAGTTTGCTCTCAGAGCTCTTAGAACTAATTTAATCTGAATAGTTCTTTCAAGGTGCAATGGACGGACTAGTCAATGGTGTGAAGTATAATCTCAGTTTCTTCCATAAAACCACTTTTTTGTCTTTACAGGTTAAACTAGGAACTGATCAATTAAGCAATGCTTTGCCAAGCCAGAACTATGCCAGTGCCTTATTAGCCTTAGTTTTTTGAAGTATTTTAAGATATTTGTTCTAAACTTGGCAACAGTTGTGCCTGTAGTCTGTGTCCCAGGGTGTTAATAATAATTGAGATGCAGAGTGTGGTTTTTTCACTTGTGCTGATGTGGCTTGCTAATTTTTGTAGACTAAATCCAATCTGAAATAGAATCGTGACTTCAATCTTCATGCTTTCAACAAGCCAGATACCAAAAGTCATACTGATTACTGATCAGACAACAGTACGTAGCAATACCATATGAACACCTTAGTTAACCAATTAGCTCTCCTCATCTGATGTTATATGGCACTCATTCTTTAGAATGTAGAAACACCATTTCAGCACGTGTAACCTGGAACCCAGCGAAGATTCCCTGCATGTCTGCTCCCCTCTTCATAATGGTTTAGTAACTGTTATCTTTTCAGAGGTACCATTTAATGATTAGTGATTTTTCCTGAACCTGGTAGCTACTAGAGTTGCCTCTAGCACAAAAAGTCAGGAGTTTAGCTTTCTCTTTTTTTTTTTTTTTTCCAGGAGTATTGTAGGCTGTTGTGTAAGTAGTCATGTAACTTCTTACGCACTTATAATGAAAGTTCTTTGTGAAGTCAGTTTTGAGTAAAGATCTGGGTATTTTGGAATGTGGGAGGTGGAGTGGAACCTGGAAGTGCTTGGTCCTGTAGCAGATTGTGTTCGAGACCTGTACTAAATGAGTTGCTTAACTTCTGTCTGTTACACAGCCATGTTTTAGTGTTACCATTTTTTTCCTTCCTATAAAAGCTCTCAGATCTTTATGTGAAAAAGTGCTGTTGAAATTGGTACTAACTCCAAGATGAAAGACTTAGTTTTTTTGTGTTTGTAATGTGGTGCCTCAAAGGATAACACTGTCATTTCAAATAGACAAAAGCTACAAACATCTGTAAAATGCTGAGACATGCTGAATGATTCTAAAACTGAATGTACAGAGAAATTCTGCAGAGCAGTCCTTTGGGTGAATTGAGATGCTCCAAATTAGTATTTGGTGCCAAAAACCTTTTATTTCTTTTAAAATTACATTCAATTCTGCTATAGTATGCTGAGAAGAGGTTAAAGGAGATGTTTGGGACTTACATTATTAGCTTACAGATCTGTCATTTTTGTTCATGACATTTGAGCATATGAAATTGTAGGCTTCTGCTTTGGGGAGAACAAAAATGAGACAGAAACAGCATGCAATCATACTCTAAAGGATGTTACAGATGTGGGTGTTAGGGAAGTTTGTACCACAGTGGGCAATGGCAAAGTGTTGCTGGAAGTCTGACTGTGAGGACGTTACATTAATGAAGCACTTCTTTCACAAAGAAGCCAATTTTTTTTTCATAAAGGTATTAAATACTCTAGTAAACTCAGAAATGTGGTAATTTTTCAGATTTGTAAATCTACAGCTAAGTGTTCAAGTAAGTAGCATGTATTTGGTGTGAGAACTACTCTCATAAAGCATTCCAGTGAAGAATATTGAAATTGGGCACTTTGAGCATACTTAACAATTAAATCAGGAGCCTGTACTTGACAATCAAATATTTAGGGGCCTGCATTCAGACACTTCTGGGTAATGACATAGCTAGAGTTTAGTTGGTCCTAACACATCTGTGAAGGAATTTCCTGTTCAGCCTTTTTCTCTGTTCTTTTGATTTGTTACTAATTGAAAGAATTGGAAAAGGAGAGTCCTTAGTTCTTCTTAATGAACTCCTATGGCTAGAAAGACATGGACGACCTAAAGGTAATTATTTGTGAAAAGGGAAATAACCTAAAGATTCAGAAAACTTGTACAGTGAGTGCACATAAAGGTATCTTGTATCCTATTGAAGATGATGTGCATTGTAATTATCTTGCATGAAATAGACACCTCAGGCAGTTGACTTTTACAGCAAAATATAGGAGTTATTTTTAGCCTGAGGCAGAAGCTGAGGAGCATCCCATTATCTGGCAGTCCTCTTTAGTCTAAAACATAAATGGGTGTTTTAATATAATCCCATTTTGTGGGTTTGCGTCTTCCTTTCAATTAAAAAAAATGGAGTTCGTCAGATGTCAGATCAGTTTTTGTCAAACTTACCCTGAGGCTATTTGAACGCAGGTGTTGCTAAGCAGCTCAACACTAGAAACCACTTCTCATAGCGTGTTACATTTTTTATAAGGTGAAAGAATGTTTGAGAATCAAACGAAGAAATTAGAAAGGGGTATATAAATGTGTTATGTATGCAAGAAATATTCCCAGCTACCATTCTGCTTCCCTTTTTGATCCTTCATGAATTTTTTTGGTGTTCTGTTTATTTTGAAAGATACGGAGGTCGTTCGTGTGTTTTTGTGTTCTAAGGCTTTCAGCACTTACTGCTAGCTTGCTCAGAGAGACCTCAAACTGAGATCTGCAGCCTGATTTTTGTACATTGTAAGCTATCAGTTAACTATCTATTCCATTACGATGAGCGTAGACATCCCTACAGCTGTTTATAAGCTGGTACAGCTTATTAGTTTAGGTGGAGGATTGTTGTTCTGCTTTGAGATCCCACTTGGGTCAGTCTGGGAGCACTGTGATGGTGCTCGTGTGCTGCCGAACTTGCGGTTGATCAACCACGCTGACCTAACCCGGCTCCATCTAGAAGTGCAGGGAACTGGGAGTATGCAGACTTGGTGCAGTGATGTTCAAGCTGACTCTCAGGCCTTCAGATGTCTGTGTTGCTTCCCCCTTCTGAGAGTGTTTAGTGGACTTGCCATTATGTTGCATAAGCACAGCTTTGTTTTTAAATCAGTGCAGATTTTGCACTGGTTCATGTGCCTGAGGCCTGTGTGCCACAGACCTCAGTTTGAAGGCAGCGATATTACAAAGAATAGCTTTTGTACCACTTTGGTCAAATGGACTGGTAAAGATATACCTGAAACTGTGTTTCTGTCTCTGTAAAATATGCCTGTAAAAACCTTCTTTAAAGTTGTTTGAGATGTTTAATTAAAATAAAAGTACATTTACTGAAGTTGTAGTAAATAACAAAAAAGGCTAAACTGAAGGATAAATTAAAGATGTTGCTATCTCTTTATATGTTATAGAACTTTGACAAAGATCACAGATGTCCTGATAGTTAAAAAAGCAGTTGATAAGTAATGATAGCTAACTACAGGCATAGTTTAGAAGAGACAGTTTTGTGGATTTTCTTCTCGATTAGGATTGCAGGCTGCACTATAGAGAATTAGTGAACATGATAAATAATAAGCAGCTCACTAAACAGAGGTGTAAGAATAGATTATTTATCTGAGTAATGTCATCCTCGGTTGTAATGGGTTTTATTAACAAGCAAACTGAAAACTACTAAGTGTTCAAGTGCCCAGGCTCATGTTTTCGGCTTCATTACTGCCATCATTGATCATTATACTTTATTTACCATAGTAAATAATGTGAAGAAATAGATCAGAACGGATTAAATTCCCTTCGCTGCTAGAACATCACAACTTTAGTCAATAACCTAACACGAAGAAAACCATTGGTTTTTTGGTAATGTTTCCTATATGATTTTCTTTTGCGTCATCCATTGGTTTATTTCTTTTGCTCCTTTTTGTCTGTACAATGCATGATTATCCAGTGCTTATACTTGCGTATGAGATTGCATTTATAGAGCCTTTCGGATTTCTTCATAATTTTGAGACTGAGATAAACTTTTTTGATGAATCCTGGAAAAAAAAGCCAAGCTGGGTTGCAGTAAGCGTTAACTGCTTGAATCTGCAATGACTACATGACTGGATTCTCCATTAATTTTCCAAAACAATTCCAAAATGAGTATGTGACAAACAAAACCTGTATCGGAAAAACAGAGATGAGCACGTGGCAAAGAGAAAGTAGAGCAGCAGAATTTGGGTGTGAGAATGGAGAAGGAAAACTGTGTTCCAGTGAAGTGGTGTATACAGTGTTTTTTAGTTATAGATTCTGAAATGGAAAGCGTGTTACAGGCATTCTTAAAACACGGGTGACCAAAATTTTAGTTCGTATAAATGTGTATGAATCCAAGCTCAAATGTGAGAATGAGCTTGGTTGCGTTTATATGAGCCAGTATTTAAAATGTGCAATTTGAAATGTACAGTTTAAAATGTACCTCTTTATTATTCCCCCATGAATTTGAGAAATTGAACTGGTAGTTTTACATAGTGAATAGTTTAGCGCAGTGATCTAAATCTCAAACAAAAGCTGAAGAGACTTTTTTGTGGTTGGTTTGCCACAGTCATTGATTCTTCATAGCAGGACTCTGGTTGAAGTTCAGAGGAACTGTATGAACCAGGATCTGTTGTTGGACTAGTATTTTGTCAATATCAAAAGTTACTGATTAGCAAAAGGGAAGTAGGGCCTGTAAAATATTTTTCCACAGTTCTAAGTGGAGTTTTTTCAATTATCATCTACTTTTATCTGACTTTCAGAGCTCAGATTTTTCTCTCTTTTGTGCAGGGATGATTCTTCCACTTGGACACTGTTTAGTAGGAAGCTGCACTAACGAATCACGAATTAATCCCTTAAAATATCACAGTATAGTAAGGGAGAGTGACTATATTTTTTTTACCATTAGGATTTGTGTCTAAAGAAAAGCTTGAGAAATAAATGAAAATATTTTTCATCTGTTTCTAAGTGCGGCTTAGATATTGCTGATAGTAGTATTAAAATAATAAATTTAGAACATTAACATTACAAATATATTCTCAAATAGTAGGTAGCTTCTAGTCATCAACACAAAAGTAGAAAGAGAATAATCAGATACGAGGAGAGTATCTGACAGGGGAATCATGAAATACATTTGCTAGTTAGCCTTGCATTCATAGGAAAGACTGCTGTTTCTCCTCTTTAATTTAAAATCAGTACTCAGGTGTCATACTGGGATCTTCTGGTTGATCAAAGCTCCAAATACCTGTTGGTTATTCAGTTTCATTGGGATGATGCTGAAGGAAAGGCTAATATTGCATCTGGATACAGCTATAGAAATTGCACAGAAGTGGGAGCTTGTGTACCATTGTAAAGAGGCTTCCATCAAGGATGTTTGTAACATATGCTGCCTTGTATCTGGAATTTAGCCTCGACCGTACTTTTCTAGCTCTCTTCACATGTTTGAGCTGTTCTTAAGCTAGCATGCTGTGAACTTCATAGATGACTGGGTGTAAGAAGTGAGCTTAAAGGGAATGGCACTGGCGTCGGGAACCCAGTGTGCTGAACAGAGGTGCAAGAGTGGGCTGGGTGAGGTGGGAAGCAGCCTGTCCAGGCAAAGAATTTTAAAGAATTCAGCAGTAAGCCACAGATGTTTGTACATGCAGATAGCCACTGACTCTGAAATCAACTCTGCATCTAGGCTTGAACCAAAGTAAGTGCAGCTGATTTGATTTGGAAGGGCCTTGGCTTTGAATCAGCAACAGAAACAAGGCACATTTTCTGTGTGATTGGCAGCCCTTCCAAAGAAGCCTTTAAATAATATGTTCTGTCTGCTCCTTTTTTTCACATATAGAGGGAGCTTGTTTGAAAACAAAGTTTTTGCAGTTTGCTTGGCTTGTAGTTATGGAAATCTGTACCTTAAAATATTTTGCTTTGAGAAAATTACGAATTTTCTAGTGAGTTTTTTCAGGAGTTAGCAGCTGCTGGTAGAGGTTGATTTGTAAAGTGCAGTTGTGAATGAAAGTGAAAATTTCTTGGAAACAAAAGAAAGCTATTCCCCTTTTTGCTTTCTACTTTTAGGTACTTGATTAAAATTTTAGGTGTCGTACATCACGTCTGTAAGAGGACATTCTCTTAATCAGTTGTAGCTGCAGGTTGTATTTAACAAGACCAATCTCCAAATGGCATGTTCAGTCATGCCTTAACTGTATGACAAACAAAATGCCTGAAGCTGATAAAGATAACAGCAAATGGGGACTATCTCCTAGCAGAGAGACACTGGCTCATTAAACAATCATGTTCATCCCTGGTATTCCAACCCTTTCTTTTCTTTCTTCCCTCAAAGTTCTGGCACTGCCAGATACTGGCAGTAGTGTGCATTAGTAATTAAAATGAGAAAGGCTGTGAAGCCTATTTGCCTGAACAAGTTCATCTGAGGTGAAAATATGTGATACCGGTACCACATTTCTCATTGATCATTGAGAGGATTTATTTTGTAGTAAATATTTTTTCCCAAAATAGAACAACAACAAAAAACCCCACTTACTGAGGGGAACAAAGATAGAACCCATTTAAAGTGCAGCTAGCAAGCTTCTGGAGTCCTTCTTTCTGTGTGTATATGTAATGAAGGAGAGTAGGAGGGTGGATAAAAAAAACAGAATAATTTTGAAGGTTCACTTTTAAAATATGTTTCTTAAAGGAGAAAGAAAAGGGTAGGGGAACTGTATCTGGGTCTTTGCTTGGCTTTGTTTAGCAAATAGACTTTCTTTTTGCGGAGGTTGCTTTTTTGTTTCTGATTTGTCTCCTAACGTGATCCTCCATTTGTCTTAGTAATTTGTTTCTGACTAATTTTTTTAATAGCCTGTTAGGTACTGTGTCTACTTCTGTAATCAATGTATGATTTGTTGCTGTTCATTCTCTGTGATAGTATTCAATTTAATTAAATGAGAACAACTATTTTCATTAGTATGGTAGCCATTTAATTCTTAAATTCACCATGACTCTTGGGTGTATACTTTTAGGGATTTATTTCTTATTTATTCCTTGAGGTCTTCATGCTTAGCATGAGTTTGTAATGTTTATGCAAAACTGCTTGTAAGGGAATTTTTATTAAATTACCTTTTGATGTTTTAATGGGTTGGGTTTTTTAAAGACTGTGTGCTGGGAGCTTTAAAATAAAACATCCTTTCAGACTGTGAATGCATGTTGCATGCCTTGTACTTTTTTTTTTTTGTCTCCAGGTATGTCTGAGGTAGGACAAAGGTCAAATGTTAACCATCTCCTCAAGTTACATTTCAGATTAAGAAGACATGAATGTCAGGAATTTGCAGGATTGTGTTTAGTGAGGCCAGTAATGTCAAAGTATTAGTTGAAAATGTGTGGAGGGGGAGAAGGGAATGTGGCAAGAGCGAGGGGGATATTTTAGAGATATTTAAATACATTTCGCCCAGAACAGGCAATGTCTTACAAGGGATGACAGAACTGGTAGTGTTGGGATGAAAAAATGTGTGTGGATTTTGCTTTTAAATTAAAAAATGAGTTTATTAGTTGTGAAATGGTTTGGTTTTGAACAAAATAAACATTTGCTATTGTTTGGTTTTTTGTTGCTCTTCTTTTTGCTCAAATGTTTCAACACCTTTGAAAGTCTGCAGTATAAGTAGGTGGAAGTGTGATCAGGGATGTTCAGTTTTTTGAGTTTCTTTTTTGATTGGGAAGCTTTTCAAGAATGTGCTAATTTTCTGCTTAAATGCTTTTGCTGCTTATAATTTTAATGAGTTTATAGATGAGTGCTTTTTACTTTCAAGACCAATCCTCTTCAAAAGATGGAACCATCCTTGAAAGGTGGCTTTATTTCTAAGAGCTTTATAAAAAGCCATTTATCTCCAGAAGGCTCTTCTTATTGTTCAGAACATATTTTTGTCCTCTAAATATTTCACCTATTGGTCAGGATGTTTTATACCCAGCAGTTGGATTGAATCCCTTGATTTTTAGAGAATATTTGACTCGCTATGGCTGAGTCAGTTCTTGCTGAAATATGGCTAGATATCTACTGCTTCCATCAGATGATCCAACAAGAACTTGTCAGGAATTCAGTCCACACAGTCATGTTACACTTAAACTTGCTTCTCTGTTGAAGTGACTTACGTTGTTTGTATGTCATCAGCAACAGCACCAAAAGATAACAAGAAGGAACAATTCCCACTCAACTGCTTTGAAGTATGTGGAAGGAGAGCTACAAAGCAAAATGGAGACCTCTTAATTTTTTTTTTTTTTCCCTAAGCTTTAGTTCATGCTATGAAATACTTAAATGTGCCTGTAGTGAGGTAGAAGGAATTGGCATTGGCCACTTACCCATTTCAGACATTGGGCAGCTGCCTGGTTCGTTCCCTTAAAAAGTCCGTTAATAGTCATCCCTTGATAGTAAATAGTGAGGGGGAAAGGTGTTGTGAAGTTTACACGCTGAACATCACTGTACCATACCTGCTGGTAGAATATTGTAAATTGGCACATCACTTCCACGTGTTAATGTCTGGTAGGAAGTTTAAGTGCAGTTTGTTTTGAGAATCAAATGAAATTAAAATACACTGAGCTGTGTGCTCTTTTACTTGAACTTAATTTGAAGGTAGCTTTAATTCCCAAGCCAGGCCTTACCAGTTTTATGCTGCTATGATTTGGCAACAGATTTTTATTACTTTTGTCTTTGGTTTCTGATTTTGGTACAATATTTGCTGTCAGTTAATTTCTGGCGCAGATCTGCCTTTGTCAGTACACCCACTGCTTGCTGTAGTTATTGACTGCAAATTCACTTGTTTTCATCAAACAGTCCTTTCCTATCTAAGTGGGGCATTTGGGAAAATAATCTTGAGAAATTATAAGGAAGATACAGTTGGCCTAATGTGCCTTATTGTACACCAAATCATTGTGAAAAATAAGTTAGTTTAATGGTGGTAGATACCTTTTGCACTTTAGTAAACAATATGTTTTGTAGACAAATCCAAATCCAGTTTCTGAAATGTTGTAGAATTCATATTTATATGGTCTTCATTTGTATCACTGCTCCTCAGAAGTCCTGCTCAGGAACCTAGGAGAGCGGCCTTTCAAAATCAGCGGGGAAAATGAATGTGAAATCATTATTACTGTAGGTTGTTCAGTTATGGAGCTAGGTCTTACTCATGTACTGGAAAGACAACTGGACTCATACACCCAGCATACCTTTTCAAATGGCCTTAATTGGACAGATCTCAGTGCTGCGCAAAACGAATAGTTAAAGGCTGCACCTGTGTGTCCCTTGGCTTCTAAGATCATGGAGCTGTATGCAAAGAATAGGATTTGTAGAGTATCTGTCTCAAAAGCATGCATATTGTCTCTTATCTTTAGAAAATGAGCCGCATTGCCACGTGTATGGGTTGATAACTTCTTTCTTTATTGGGAAAGCAGTGGTAAAAGTAATCTTTTGTGGTTGTTTTTCCTATACAGCTTTTAACTCATGAGTCCCATTTCTTCTTGTCCTTAAATCTGAGAAAGTTGCTGCTCTCAGTAGTGATAAAGCTCTTACAAATGCCATAATGGAAGGCCAAGCAAAGAAGAGAGCCAAATAATCTGCAACAGAAGGAAATGTGATGCAAGTGAATGCATCGCCAGATAACAGCAGAAAATAATTCATACAAAGGAGACAGATTTCTGAGTTGGTCAACTTTGATCTGATTTCAGTGAACCATTGGATCGTGAATCCATTGGAACCTGACTTTGACTGGATTCGGTGCATTCAGAGCTTCATGCTCAATATGCAGTCTTTGTCATGTGGTGTGTGGTAGGAGTTGCGACTTGACTGTGTATATATGTGTAGGCGTGGGTAACGGACCGTTGTAACGATGTGACCCCAATATGAGTATGATCGTACAGCTTTATTAGTCAGCAAAACAAGGTTTATATAGCAAAACTATT
>Ga0181612_182355_pt1 | contig 10992 bp, 11 predicted proteins | sample HoacroProtozoa21_FD_119630 | JGI IMG/M metagenome (GOLD analysis project Ga0181612, IMG submission 119630) | Hoatzin crop microbial communities from Cojedes, Venezuel. Combined Assembly of Gp0051906, Gp0051904, Gp0051908 | reverse complement strand
GTGAGCAGGGACATCTTCAACCAGACCAGGTTGCTCAGAGCCCCATCCAACCTGGCCTTGAATGTTTCCAGGGATGAGGCCTCCACTACTTCTCTGGGCAACCCCTTCCAGTGTTTCACCACACTCATTGTAAAAAATTTCTTCCTTCTATCTAGTCTAAATCTACATTCTCTTAGTTTAAAGCCACTACTCCTTGTCCTATCAATGCCTATAAAATGGCATAGATGAAATAACAAAGGTCAAGAGAGGTGTGGGAACGATTCCCACAAAGAAGAACTAGGATTCTTCATCCTGGAAGACAGATAACCGATATGATACTGGCCTATATGAAAGGTACAGAAAGAGTAAGACATAGTTACTCACTGCATCCCAGAAGACACAAGGAAACTATCAAGAAACAGCATTAAAGTAAACAAAGTATCTAATTGTGGAACTCAATGCCACAAAGCATCACGAAAGATTAAAAAAAATCTAGACAATTTTATAGAGGTTCATTCTATTGATGATCTAGATGCAACACCTGGCTCAAGAAATCCCTGTTTAATGGGTGTCTACAGAAAACTGAGAATATGCATCTATGCAAGCTCATTTTCTCTGTTTCTTATAGTTTGTCCTGAAGAACTCACTTCCAAACAGGATACTGGTATATTCTGAACCAGTACAAGCCTCCGTGACATGCTTCCTATCCCACAAAGTCAGAAAATACTGGAAGACAGCACAGGCACTGCAACTAGTGTGAGTCCAGAGATTCTAGTTTTGTGAAGTTTTGGTGGGAAAGAGACAGTAAAATGAAAGTCAAAAGGGTGGATGCAAGTCTTTGGAGGAGAGATGTGGCTAAAAACATTGGCTGGGGATACATTAACAATACAAGAAGGCGGAGAGATCACTTTTCATTCCTGTGTGTGTAAGAGCTGCTGAGCTGAGTCCTAGACAAAACTAGTAATACAGTGGTGATCAATCCAGTGCAGGATAAAATGATACTTTTCCTGTGTAAGTTGCTGTAGACATTATACATCCCAAGTGGACAAGGACCATGAGGACAAAAGTAGTTTCTTACATACCATAAGTAGGTATCCAGTAGTAAGTGCAATACAAATTTATCAAGGTTCTATTTCTGAAGCCTGATGATTATAAGATTGGAACAGTTACATCATAAAGCAAACACATAGCATGGTTCCACCATGAAAATGCTATTATGTAGTTCAGTATCTTCATGACCTCTAAAAACATTTATTCCAAGGTTTTCAAAACACATTTAAGAGATGATGACCATGAAGTCAGACCCGAGAATGGAAAGAACATTTTCTTAGAGCCCACCTGCAATGGACAAGAAGAAAATGGTGTGCTTTGAAAGATGTTCGGAAGAGAGGTAAGCTAATGCTTTCCTGCAGTCAAAAGGCCTGACAGGGTATGTCAAATCGGTACCTCAAATGCTGGGAGCAGCAAACGAAGCTGGGGGGGGGGGGGGGCAGAAGGAGATTGCGCACACCGAGTGTTGTTTTGAAGCAGTTCAGCATATGCTCCTTTGGTCTTGGGTAACTGGTTTCCTTTCCTTTTCATGGTAAAGAAAAATGCAAGTAAAAATCACTCCAATTCTCAAATACTGTCCCAGAGAAATATTTTATTCCAAGTATTTTCTCCACATGTTCTGAGAATGGTATCTGAAAACAGACAAAGGCAGGCCTAGCAGGAGGCTGGAACTGATGCAGAAAAGGAGGATTTTTTAAATCCCTCGTATAGGTGTTATAACTTGCCAAAATCCATGTAAAAATAAAAATCTATATGTTGGGTGGAAAGCTACACTGCCTGGAAGAATGAGATGGAGGGGGAGGGAATCTAAAAAAAACTTGAGAGCTTCACCCCATACCAAAAGAGCTTAGCTGCATCTCCATCTGCCATCCTTCCAAACTGATTTTGGAAAACCTGCATTTTTTTGGTCCCTCACACACATCACAGTCTCATACAGTGTTCACTTAAGGATTACTTAAGGACTAAGGGCTGGGTTAAAAAACTCTTGATAGAGCACCACACTCTTTTCTTTATGGCTTTTATTCTGTTTGATGGCCCAACAGACCAACGACAGGCAATAGTGGGGTCTGAAGCCCCTAAGCAATTGCTGATTATTTCCCGACCCTTCCGTGACCTCCTAGTTATGTACACTGACTGAATAGACTACCTCAAGAGAATAACCCAGGGTTGAGAGATTTACTCCGAGGGATGAAGAACAGATGTTATTCTCAGGAAAGTAAGTTTGTCTTGAGTATCTTTGCAGCAGAACCTCCTCCTGGAAACGGGCCATACATAGACCATCTGTCTGGAGTACAGCCTTTACTCAGAGAGATTTGCCAGGATAAAATTGAGAGAGAAACTTCCTTGTGTAAAATAAAGGAGGGGGAAAAAACAGGTAGAAGAAAATGAGCATCAACTGTTGAAGGAAACAGTCCTACTAAGGAGGAGGCAGTTCCTGCTGAGCTCCACACTACCTGGAATGAAGCGGGAGATAGTCTGAGCCTGTCTGTTATGGCTGGGGACAGAAAGATACATCATAGCTAGGACAGCCTGAAGAGACACGGCAGTCAAAGCTTGAATTACTGTATGTAGGCGACCATGCACACATATCCACAAGCATACACTTGGAAAGTCACCTAGGTACTCAAGCACCCAAATGCTCTCAAGTCTTAAACCAGGATTAATTTTTCTGCAGCCAGCAGGAAGATTCTTTGCTCTAGCAAAAGGGGCACAAGGCAGACAATATGAATAATGGACATTATCCACTTACAGCAGCTGACAGAGGCCAAAACTTCCCACCCACATTCTACCACTGCTCTTTACTCCAGAACACAGAACTGGAAGAAAACTAGGCATGCTTGTTACACACCATTCTCAGAAAATTAGCCATCACTAAAGCACAATGCAAATATCCTACCCAAAACTGAACATGGCGAGTTTGGAGGTTTCATTCTAGAACGGACAAAATAGGAGGTTGATTCCACAAGCAGGCAAAGGGGAACCCTCTAGAACAGTGGTGGGAAGCAAGTAGTACAAAGACAATTCCTTTGGCCATAAGCTTACCTGAGTTATTTCTTTCATCTATGTATCTGAGGTCATCAGCTGCATCAGGTGACTGGAAGAAAACAGAAGACATAAGCATCCACCTCTGTAACACCAGTGCCAGGTAATTTCCCACCTCCAGCCTTCCAACACACTACAGAGAACCTTCTGCCCTCAAAGGTGCTGGTAATGCAGCAGCCGGGGCACGCTCAGTGAACACACGCGATTACAACATTAATCCTTTGTGCTGAAGTCAAGCAGCCCCTGGCCTCAATTGCAGGATGAGGTGTGTGTTTGCCCTTTTACTTTGTGTGTGTAGGGAGGAGAGCAGAGGAAGTGACATAAAAGGCAGAAAGCATAAAGACTATAGAAAATGAGCAGAAACGTGGGAGGAGAGCAAAGACATGAGCTACATTTTCTTGAGTGCTAGATCCCAATTCTGCATCTGCACTGTTCCCAGGCATAGCTTCTTACACAAAATCAACTTTCTTCTTTATATTTAGGTGTGTACAGAGAACTGATGTGGGATAGGAAGCAGTTACATCCCAAGAGATGGCAGAGACAGCTTTGGACAAATGGCTAAGCGATAATCATGAAACTCCATCAGTTCCTCCTAATTTTAAAGCTTTCACAAAATGAAGACCATTACTACAACCAGTGCTGTCTGTAACTCATCAGACCAGAGTGACAACACCATGAGAAAACAACTTTGCTCATGGTCATGCACTTGATGTGACTTGAAAATCAGCACTACTCTGGGGACAGGCATAAACGTCTCGAGCCCTCCTTATTCTGCTGAAATAGAGAATTTAATCTAGCTATACATAATGCTTCAAAGATAGAAAGGTCAAAGTATTCTGTTGAGATATTCTGTTTACTTCAAAAGTGGCTGCATTTGTTGCCTCTACTGTTCTTTCTGGGTTTGTACACAATATTGACACGGAGCTCAACACTTCTCTGAGCTATACAAATGTTAAGGACAGGGTTTCAGAAGAGCTCAGTATTCAGCAAGCCAAACTTGTCGGAAAGCTCTTGCCACTACTGATCAAAATCTATCTTTTAGAAGTCTTCTTGCTCGGCTCAAGAGCACAAGTGAGGAGTAGGTTAATTTTTCTTCAATTGCAGGATAAAGGATGGCTGCTCTATACACTTATATGGAACGCCTTAGGGAAGTTTCACAGCTGCAAGAGTGCAAGAAGCCCTACTTTCCATATAAACTTGCCTATTTTGTGCAAGCAGCAAAACTGGATGAGACAGGAAAGAGGGGGAGATATCTCATCCCATTTAGTGCTTTAGAAATAAAGCAAACGTGTGGTAGAAGTCCTGCTCTTCACAAACAGCAGAAAGCAGAGCACAGGGGGCTGTGATGACTCTGGCATGCATCGCTGAGGAACACAGCCCAGCCAAATAGCACTGCACTGATCCAAAGTGAGTGACATAGTTGTGTGACTACGGTCAGGAAGAAACAGTGTCTCTTAATTACTGCACTGCTGAGAGAGGTCCAGAGGAACCGCTTGATGATTTGGAGGTGTAGCCTCCTTTGGAAGCACCTTCTCAGCTGCAGGAAGACTCAGTGCTGCACTGTGGCCTCAGCAGAGGCTTGGGGAAGCTCAGGTAGTCCAGAGCTGTCACTGGGGCTTGAGCGGCCAGCCCTCTAACTTGCTTGGTACAGAACCTGGAGAGGTGCACACCCCAAAAGGGAAGCGATTCTTAGAGAAAAGGATGAGCGACTACCAAGGGCCGAGCAATAGCACCAATGAAACGAGTCAGCCAAGAATATGCATCAAATAAAGCAGAACTGCCTGAGAAGCCACAAACTGCAACTCCGCTGAAGTCAGCCTGGCTTTGGGGATGACACCTTGGACCTGGAATCTGCGTCATGGCAGCAAGTTAAAGCCCAACATGTCAGTACTTGCTATCTCTCCACACACAACACAAACATAACTGTAGGTATCTGCTCTACTGTCTTTACATAGAACTAAAAAAACCCAAACCAAAACCCCTAGGAAAAAAAAAAGAAATTACAGACATAGAGTATCTGCTCAAATCAGCTGTCACAGATGCCGTTGGTTAATGACTAATCCATTGGTTAATGACTAATCCAGGCAATAAGAGAAAGGCAATTCACAGTACTGGGCAACTGGTTCTGGGTGGCCCTGCTTAAGCAGGAGGGTTGGACAAAATGATCTCCAGAAGTCCTTTCCAACTTCAACCATTCTGTGACAAAGCAGCTTAAATGAAATGAAGTTCTTTTAGGAAGGAGAACCTTGCCATGGTGCTCACCCTTGAAACTTGGTGTTCTTTTACCATGGGATTACTTCACAATTCATCTACACCAGAGTTACAACATATGAGAATTGTGACCACAGCTGTCTCTTGGGCAGGATGCTGAACATATTCCAGTTTGAAGTTAACATTTGCTCTAATTTGCAGTTTGTTGGCAATAATTTATATAGTTTTTCCTTCCCTTTTAGTTCTTATCTTTCACTTAAAAATATTTCAGGATCAATTAAGGTGAAGATGTAGCTGCTTTATATTTGCAAGCTTTTGTTGTTAGTTTTAAAACTATCTGGACCAACTTTTTCATAATTCCACTTGATTGAAGTCTCCAGTAAACCCTCAGTTATACAGCATGGCCTGTTGTCATTGTTCCACAGGAACAGGGCCTTTGAAGAGGTCTTCCTCAAATCATTCAACGTCTGCTCTGAAGGTCATCACTTCACGTGCAGGCACTTCCACCAAATCAAGCCCCAACCAATCCAATAGATGGTTCAGCATGCAATTTATACCTGGATTTCGTAAACAGGTTTGGAGGAAGGAATAGCAGCAAATTCCCGGTAGTCAAACTTCTTTTCAGACATGGACTAGAGGGGACAGCAAAAGAGGAGAAACAGAGAAGAGAGAGTAAGGGGAGAGAAACGGATGGAAAACCGGCAGCCAGCTGAGCAATCTATGCAGAGACAAAAGCAGAAGCAGAGCGTCATTCTCAGTGAGTGCCAAGAGCGCCTGGATACAGCGTCTGAAAATGAGGCATCACTGGGACATTGCCTTTTTAGCTGTTCTGGTGTCAGGAAAGGGGTTCCAAGTTGCAGAGAAAACATTATGTGCTCCAGTAAAGTGCACATGCACACCAAGTTCGGTAGGAAACCTATTTTCGTGGGAAGATTCCTGACGGCTGTAGCACAGTCAGGATTTCAATCCAGAGTTGGCTGTGCTGCGTGACCTTGGGCGAAACCAGGTCCCCCCTCTGTGCAGCTGCTCCCAGTCTTCTGTTTGTCCGTCTTACTAATTTTGTTCTCTGCAACAATATCCTGTTGCATTTATACAGCGCTTAGGAAAAGGAAAATGCTGATTTCGGGTGAAGTTCTCAGTTTTACGCTGTTGAGGAAACAAGGGGCCAAAGTCTCTAAAGTGAAAGGCTTTCTGAACATGGAGATGAAGAACCAAGAAAAGGATGAAATAATAAAACAGGGAAACAGAAAACAGATGTTACAGCATAGTTGCAAAAAAAAAGGGGGGATGCCTGTAGCCATGGTATGGCAGAGCTCCATCCACTGTGCCCTCTCCACAATTCTGTATATCATGCAGGCAGACCTGGCTTAAGTATTTCAGTAGAGATCCCATGGCCCAGATGCACAGTCCACACCCAAGCTGAGTAACTGAGAAATCCCAGGCTTACAGGTGGGATAACAAAAGCAAGCAGAATTATGTCATACCAGCCTTCCCGGCGAAGTGATGTTTCTGGGACTGCAATCTGCAAAAGATGACAGAAAAGCACTGTTTAGTGAATGGCCGTATTACCTGCAACACTTCCTCAAATCGGCCCCTTCCGTTTGGCAGCATTTAAGTGTGATAAAAGACTACACTCAGCCTTCTCAGAACAAATGCCTTTCCTGTTTCTCACAAAGTCATGATGCTGGTTTTATTTCTGGTCTGGTTCCCTGGAACCGTACCTCAGATGTTCTCTCATGTTTTCTATAGATCAGGCCCATCCCCTATGCTAAGAGATGTCACATGCCCCGAAGGACCTTCCCATCTAGGCTGAAGGAGGAAATTGCTTTCAGTAGGTCTGTCTTCAAGCCAGTTAAGCTAGGGAAGCATTAACTTTTTTTCCTCAGAGACAGAGACAGCTATACAGTACCTTCCAGTGGTGTTGGTGATGGGGTAGGAACAGGTGAAGGTGACTCTGCCAGCTGCTCCAGCGTGCTGCGTTTTTTCCCCTCCTTGGACTTGGCAATAACCATTTGGGCTTTAAGAGCATCCTGTTCAAGTGATTTCATCCTGCCTCAGAAAGGAGGGAGGGAGAAAAGGACATCAGGCATTGCCTTCTCAACAGGAGATAATGCTGCCTTCTGCACTCAGCAGCCAGACCACAGTCAACAGGCTGAGTGCACAAAGGCAAAATTAAGCACCCTTGGTTCCCTGAGGCAGACAGACTTTCATAGCAGGAAAGGAGAACAGCTTGGTTTGCTGTCATCCTGAAACACACATGCCATCACATGTGTTGATCACATCACAGCACCTAGAGCTAAGCAGGGCTTCCAGAGGTGCCATCTAAGATGGGAGAGCAACCCAGGCTGGGAACAGAACTGCAGGGGCTCAGATGAGTAGGACTGGTTCTCAGGGCTTTACTGTCCTCCATGCTCTCAGTGTGTTGCATCTCAACCCTCTTCAGCCATCACAAGATTACGAAGTAACTAAGAAAAAGTGGGCTCAGGCCTCAGAAATGCCTGCTCTTGTCTCCCAAACAAACAGACCCAGAATCCCCCCTCATTCTTATTGAGACAACTGCCAGTAGTCTGTGGGACCTCAGGGAAATGAACACCAGCAACCACTAAAATTTCTTCCCTGCCCCTAGCAGGCCACAGCTGGGAGCACTGCATCAGGATGTAGGGATACAGACAGGACTGTTGAGCATGCAGCTGGCAGGGAGGGGGCTGTGCACACCTGGATTGGCTTCCTGACCCAGGGATTCTTGAGGCGTGACTCTGCATTGGACTAGACATCTGAGCTGGCCTGGCCCGGGGAGCAGGTGCCCACTGTCGGGACTGGTACAGCTTCCTGGCCAGATCCTGCTCGTACTGTTTAATACTGTCTTCAAGAGCTGAGGATCTGAGGAGGAGGAGGAGGAAGAGGAGGAAGAAGAGGAAGAGGAAATGATGGTGATGAACATCGCAGCGGACAAGCGCAGGGAAAGAAAGAAACAGATACAGGAACATACCCTGGCAAGGAGAAATATGGGTCTGGTATAGTGGTAGCCTTGATTAAAACAGGCTCCTGTATCTGATCCTATTCAACACCAACTTCTGCAGAAGAAGCAGGAACCTCTGGAGGGCAATCTGGGATGATGTGCCCAGAAACAGTAGCCTTCTGAGCCTCAGCATCTAGAGACTGCCCTCCTCATGGCTCGGAGGAGAGGACTAGAACCACTCAGGAGACCAACAGACAAGGCCCAGGAGGTAGTTACAAAGAAGTGTGTCTGTGTGTGTGTGCATGAAGCAGACTGAGGGAGTACAGGGCACGACTGAGTGTGTGTGCACACATTTGATAGTCTCTTAGTGTACATTTGCATACATGTATCTGACCACCTTTTAGCAGGCACCTTTGTTTGACCATGAGAAAAGGGGAAGCATAATGGACAAGCACATTACGAAAGGTCTGTTTGCCCCAGGCCCTGGAACACATGCGACTGAAGAGGTGAGTGCATCTGTAAAATAGCATGTGCGTGGTAGGAAAACTGCCAAGCTGCACGTAGCCCTTGCTGGGCACCTGCCCCCTCAGTGTCTGTACCTTCTTAATCACACTCTTCCTACGGCACGAATGCCAGCAGCTGTGTGTGCCTGTAACACTTGTGTAGCACGGGTCCCAGTGTGTTTGTCCCGACAGGGACGTGTGCTGGGGGTGGGGGGGGGCACATCACATGTCCTGGCAGAGCACTGATGACACAGGGAGAAAAAGGAAAGCCCAAGAAGGTGCAAACTGATGGGGTCACAAGAGACAGCACACAGACCAGAGAACTGGAAAGAAGCAGAAGACAGAAGATTAGAAAGAAGGTAATAAAATCAGTGGCATGCACTTAAAGAAAACCCAGGTTAGTGAGGCTGCAGTACCATGTGCAGGGCTACACAGTCCTCCCACACAGCACATGTAGCGCTGCCTGGGTGCCTCTCGAAATAAGACCTGAGCCCTGGCTGCCATCGTGTCACCGTGCCTGCTCTAGCAGTTATAGAAGAGGGATCCTAAGAAGACCAGGTCATCCTGGAAGATCTGTGGTAACATGGAGCAGATCATCCTTGTCTTACAAAAAGGAGCGCATTACGGTGACTGATTGCTGCCAGTGCCAAAATTAGCAAGGCCTTAACCCTACCCAAGGAATCAGCCAGGCATTCGCCAAGAACTGAATAAAAAGCTACACCTTGGTATCAGAAGCGAAGTGGAGCTGAGGACCTGGTCTGCAGAACTTGAAAACAGTAACACTCGATCTGATAACTGAAAAGCAAGACAGCTGCAAGTAGCTGCTTCTTGTCAGGCATTCTTGTCTCTAAAAGGCTCTCCCTTCACTAGTTCATTCTCCATGAACAAAACATGCTTAGAAAAGGTTGAAGGTTTGGAATGCCGGGATCTCTCTCCTGCCCGTAGTGGACAAAACGACTATTCTCAGCGTCCACTAACCCTTCTACGGTGTAGCGTAGAACTTTTACCACACCCCAACAAAATCCTGGCTAAACCCGAAGCATAGTCAGATGTACAGTAATGTTACAGGAGCAAATCGTGTGATCACCTAAAAAAACGCTGCCCCCCACCCCATCATTTTTCAGATTTCTTTAGCTGCTGGCAACAGCAATGAGTGCATGGACACAGAGTCCTGAGGCAAGCAGTGTACGTTCTGTGACACGAGCAATGTCCTTGCAATGGCTTTGCTTTCAAAGTCTGCGCAGGCAATGTCATGTTTCTTCTTTCTACACCCATCTTTTATTATGGAATTCCTTGGATATTTTAATGCTTAGGCTTAGGAGGAATCAAAGCTGACATTACCTCATAAAGCCTGCCTCATTGTATGAGGAAATACGCATGGGAAGTGGAGGCACGAGCGAAAGAAAATCCTGCATATCTAATTGGGAAGGGACGACAGATCAGTCTCCACCGCCTCTCCAAGCACAGTGATGCTGATTTTCAGGAGGAGAAGCCTGACAGACAACCTCTGTTTTGTTGGATCAAGTACAACAGTGGAGCTTTTTCTTTTAGGTGCAAAGACTGAGCAGCAACTCTGTGCAAGATGTCTACTCCTGGCAACGCTGTGGTGCTTACACAGCAACATACTGACAGCCAGTTTTTAATGTATTCAACGCTCATAGCCTTCCTGTGAGACAGAGCAGTGCTATTGCAGTCCTCTCTCCGTGCGTCTGCAGCACAGAGGGACCTGGTGATCTGTCCTACGTCATAAGCAAGTGAGCCAGCCTCTTCTGAGCCATGGTTTGTAAGCACACGTTTGGCTCCGCAACATCTACGCAACTTCTAGCCCTAGAACACAAGGGCGACGCGTCTGTTTTGGCAGGCATTGTTTACAAATTCTCTTGCACTGATATTTTTGTAAAAAGGTTGCTTCTGGCTTAATGCGAAAATACAGAACTTCCGTTTGCAAATGATGCCACGTGAAAAATTGTAACACAGAAACTATGGGAACAGCATCAGCTAGAAGAGGCATGTGAGATGCCAAATACAGCAGAAGATTCGGTGAATCAGAGCAGCAGACAAAATCCCACAGTATTTGGAGCATGAAACAATAGCACAGGGCAGAAACAATCCTGCCAGAGCACACCCTGTTGACATCCCGACTCATCGCTGTGCCTGTGCGCAGGCATCCACGCCGGGGAAGGAGAGATTACCAGGTGTAGACTCACAGAGTAATTCAGGTTGGAGGGGACCTCTGGAGGTCATCTG
>Ga0181612_178773_pt1 | contig 10992 bp, 8 predicted proteins | sample HoacroProtozoa21_FD_119630 | JGI IMG/M metagenome (GOLD analysis project Ga0181612, IMG submission 119630) | Hoatzin crop microbial communities from Cojedes, Venezuel. Combined Assembly of Gp0051906, Gp0051904, Gp0051908 | reverse complement strand
GTCACAGGACAGCCTAGTTCGGATAACATAACTGGAACACCAAAAATATCTTCAGCAGAATTTTAACACAGCATTTAACAGGACTGAATTAGGGGACAATTGAGCTGTCAAACCAACTGATAGATGGCTTTTCTTCTACAAAGAAAGCAGTCAAATACAGAATATCGTGCCAGCTTCCAGCTATTGAAATATCATTGATATGATTTCTCTCTCCTGTCTTCCAGCCAGGCTGACAGATTAATTCCCCGGATGCGCGCATCCTGGGCCGCTGCCTTCAAAGTCTGAGAGGCTGGTTGGTGCCAGCTGGGGTTCAGTGCCCAGATGTGTAGGGACAAATATGGCTTTTTGATTCATGACCTGGTAGAGATTTCATAACTGCTGCAGAACCCAGGTCTGTGGGAGGGTATGTGTCCGCCAGCTTGCCCCTACACAATCAGCAGTGTCAGCTGCAGTTGCCCCAGGCACTGTTTGAAACCAGTCCAGCGCTCAGTGCACCTTGCCCTGTTCTTGTCTTGTAGGTTTACTACTGTCACAGCCTCCTCCTGCCCCATCTTCTCCACTTTCTTCCATTAGCTGCTCTTTTCCTACCCCTCATAATCACTGTCTTATTCTCAGCCTATTCCAGTCAATTGACTATTTATAATGTGGAGAAGAGAAACAACAAATTGAGAAGATATGAATAAGGGAATGAAAACTCAACGTTTTCTTGATCAGGATTTAGATGCGTTGTTGGAAATACAAGAAAGACTGTTAGTTGGACTATGTATTTATTTTATACAACCTTGTCTCTGTTGTGCTGAGATGAGTCAGTGGAAAAAACACAGGTTCTTTCTGCCCTCTAAAAACACTCCATGAAGCAAAGTTCCTTAAGGAAGCTTGGAAGTAAAGGTCTTTTTGGTTTATTTATTTTTCATCTTCCACAAGCTTATGTGCCTATGAAGTCAGAGACAGAGAAAGAGAGGAAAGCAAGAGAAGAAATAAGAGAAAAGTTATCACCACCCTTGGATCCAGCAGTGGTCTCTGCTGGGAGCTGGGGTCCTCCAGTGGTGGGTGTGCGCCAGGGGTCTTGCCCATTTTTCTTTTATAGCCTTCAGGTACCTGTTCTCATAGCTTCCCGAAAGTTCTCAAAATGAGTCAGTGAGTGTGTGTGTGTGGGAGGTCTTGGTGGTCTCACAACCTCCCCCCACAACGCTCACTGCCTTGCACAAGTGCTTAGCTTCCTTGCCTATGTGACATCTCTGAGGGAGAGAGGTGGGTTTCGCAAGCCTGCACCCTGCCTCCCCAGGGTTTTGCTGGTCTTCCACACTCCCTTATCAAGACAAGGAAGTTCCAAAAGCACAATGCCTGATTTAGGAGTTTGCTTAATTTGTGTGTCTTTGGATCGGTTTCTCAAGATGTATGTTTGTGACAATTGCCCACTCTGGCCTGGGGCTGCATACTAGGGCAAATAACGTAGTTCTAGATTGCATTTATTTAATATGACTTTTTAATTTTATTTTTTCCTTCTGTGATATTAAAAATAAACAAGTTTTAGTAAGGCAAACAGACTAGGTGAAGCTTGTATGATTTGGCAATTTATCAAGTGTGGCTGCTAGGGAATGGGACCCAAGACCTTCGTCAGTTGCTTTGAAAACTGTGTGTTTGCTTTCATAATGGAGCTGGAGTGTAGGCGAGTGCATGATGTAGGGAGCTAGCTTATCACTTTGCACAGAAAATGTTCTTAAGAAAACATGCTGATATCGGCACAATCATAATTAGTAATTATGGCATTTTCTGAAAGGGGGGAGGGGGAAGTAAAATGTAACTGAAAGGACTGCAATTTTTTTCCCTCCTGTAGAAAGCACTACCTCAGACCTAAGCTAGTAAGGAAGAGTAAGAGAAAATTAGCAGAAACAGGAATATGAAGTGAGTTGAGGCAACAGCTTTTTTTCAGCCCCCTAGGTTATTTTCAGTTCTAACGTGAAAAATGCTAGACCTTGGTCCATTGCTAACGTAAATAAATTTAGATCCTGTCCTGACTTTCTCTGTGGACTAAATCAAATTTTTACCATAGGAGAATCTGACCCAATATGAAAAATCTTGTGTTAGTATGACATTAGGAACTCTTGTGCCAGAGTCGTCAAACTTAATTCAGCAAAATGCAATGTGAATTTTTAATGTGGAAGTGGTTGAGGACACTACAAATTTGTAATTCAAGTAAGTGCAAAAAGTAAAGTTCTTTTCTGAAAATGCAAGTTCTCAGACTGGAAGTTGACATAGCAGGGTATGTACAGCTCTGGGAAGGTCTGTGCTGGGCATTGGAGAACAGTTCGTAAATATCAAATGAACAGGATAACGCAATGTACTGTTGCACCTGCACAGATTATTAATACCCTTCTTGCTGCTATTTCTTCCCTGTATTTCATATCCCATCTTACATGGCACTCTTATTTTGCAAATAGTTGTTTGTGGTTAAACTACATGTAAGCAGCTCTCTCTTACACTACACTGCAGAAATTGGAGGCAAATAGCAGTGAGTCTTCCTTGAACTTGGCACTTACAGACATTGCTCTGCTCTCTGTATACTTTTACTTAGTGACCTGTCACATCACAAGAAGTTTTGTAACAAGATACATCATCTCTGCCCATTCCTATCCTGTTCAGTTGATGCTCCTTAGTGAAGGAGTGCACTGTATGGTTCAAAGCTGCAGCTTTTTCCTGCGAACTGTTTGCAACTTACCTGTATATGAAAATCTCTGATATTCATACAAGATTTTTTTGTTGGGAAACCTGTGTGTGAATGGGAGGCAGTTGAGGGGAGTGTAGATTTTTGTTGTGGCAGATATGTGTTCTCTAGAAAAACTTCTTCCTGTTGAATACAAGCATTTAATTTCTCTGGGTAAGTGTCTTCAGAGGAATCTTCAATCTCAAAATGTAGTAATAAGGATAGATAGCATTATTTATGAAAAACTATTTTTGTCTGTTTTTCATTTCAATTTTAGATTGTACTGTAAAACTTTTGAAAGCAAAAGGTAGAACTGAGGAATCAAAAAAAGTTGAACATTATCTTCAATACAAGTCTGCATCTGCTCCATTTCACTTCTTTATTTCAGTGTAAATATAGATCAGACATTTTGTCCCTTTAGCCCTTAAGTGAGACCTCTTTAAACTTATTCATGCAACAATTATTCCTTTTATTTGGAAGTAAATGATAGAAAAAGTTCATCTTTATAGCATTCAAATTTCCATATATGGTGGTTCTTTTGCAAGTCTGAAGCTACAGGTCACTATGACACATCATGCAAATACTGTGTTATTCTTACTGAAATTAAGGAGCTATGAAATCTTTTTGACACTTTCCAGAATAGCTGCGGTTATGCTGTCTGAAAGATCAAATCTGGGTGGGAGCTGTAGTGCCATAAAATGAGTAGGAAGAAGTAAAATCACAGAGATTTTATGTTGTGGGGTTTTAATGATTTGCAAAAACTTTGACATCTAATATGCTGATATGGGAGTAGACATCCATTTTTCCAATCCCTGACAACACCTTTGTAGCTAATTGTAAAATTACAAAGCATTATCTTCCAGACAGATTATTATATACCAAAATCTGGTACCCTAGCTTTATGTCAGCTCAGGTACAGCTTGTGCTTGCAAGATGCATTGCTTTTATTTTGGAAGGCAAGTTCTTGAGACAAAGCAAATCTTCAGTGACCTGTGACTGTATGGATTAATGTAACCTCTGTAATCTCCTGTACTATGGTAAGGTGGAGTGAGCTTTTTTTATTGCTAGTCATTGGCTCTATCAGCTATTTCCTATAGAAATAACTGATATATTAACTTTTCCTTTCAGCTGTGCTTTGCTGTTTGTTATTTTGTTAGACTACGGGTTGTCTGTCTCGAGAAAATATTTATTACCATGTGTTTGTTTATATGTATAGGACAGACACCTCCCGTTCTTTCTCCCACAATACAGCATCAGTACTTAGAACTCAGCACTGCAAGACTGGAAATTCAGAGTCAAAGATGAATTCCCTGCAAACATGGCTGTGCCCCTACCAGGGGTGTTGCTGTATGCCACATGAGCTTTGCCAGACTTTGCCATTTTGTTGTGAGCGGGGGTATCCCCTAGAAGTGTGGCAGCAGCAGATGTCTGTATGGTGCTGCTGATCATGCTTGTAGCTGGATGCTGCATGATATTGCTTCATGCTGTGATATCAAAGTCACTGAAACAGGCTGAGCAGGGGTGTTACTGTGTTTTCAATCTACAGTCTACCACCTGCACACCCAGGCACTTTGCTTCCTTCAAAAATACTGACATTGAAAAAGTCTCAGTTATTCCTCATGTAACTAGTAATAAAGTCAGGAGAGTCAATGGGAGTTGGGGAGGGAGCAGACCATGAGGTACTTCTAATGGATGGAGGGTGAGAGTTTAGAGGTAGCAGAGCTATGGAGCAAAAGGGGCTCTGATATTAACTACTCTTATCTTGGCTTTGCTGCTGAGTTGCAGGCAATTTAAGAAATGCACTGCAAACTTTGCATAGTAAAACATGATAACTCTGGGTACAGTGACTAAAATGAATTCCTCTTTGGGGCATGCGTGCTCTTTATGTGGAAGTGAAGCATTCCTTTGTACAAATAATAAATTTGCAGAATGTTATGTAAAAGGCATCAGCTGAAATACTTAGCATTATTTCCATCAGTAGGTCTCAGTATACCTTGCAGAGGAGAGATGGACCAACTCGTTTCTTCTGCACACACTTAGGTTTTTGGAAACAGAGCAATGGTGTCATATTTGTAACTTGCAAAAGGCGTCATGACCAAGGAGCTACTCTGTGCATGTTGGACCCCAGGGCAGGGCTCTGTCCTCTTCCACCTGTCCACACACACCTCCATGTACAAACATGCACTATGTATGACAGCTTCAGATACTTTACATAGAAAAATGCTCCAGTGTCTGTTTTTATTTACCCTTTTGCATGGCTAGAACCCCCTACTAATGCAGGAAAAAAAGAATGAGAAATTAGGCACTAGTATGAGTGAACAAATAGTAAGTGGAAATATGCTCTGAGATTGTCAAAGCAATGATTGTATCTTGTCTTGACAGTGTTGTTATATCAGCGGAACCTTAGTGTGCATATTTAAACCATTGTGTTTTATTGTGATATCACATTTGATGTTGGAAATGCTCAGTTAAAATATCCCCATCCTCTAGAGCCCACTGAGGCTTTTGTCATCTGATTATTCATTGTGTATGGAAAATTCAGGCATGTCCCCAAAGGCCTCTCTGCCCTTCCATGTACGCTTGGAAATCTTGCAGATAGAAGGAAGGCAGAAAGCTGTGCATGCCTAAGTACTCCTTTTGTGAGCATACTGATGAGCTCAGGGAGAGCTGCATGCCTAGGATATGAAAACTCTTCAGATGAACGTTGCCATGGAAACCACCGCCTTTCCTCTATGTGTGCAGAAGTCTGTTGGACACTTACCTCTTGTGAAGTCAAGCTCATCTCTCAAATATGTGATGCAGAAATGCTTCAGAGGTCCCTGTGGCTGTGCCTGCAGGAAATAGGCACTGCCTGGATAGGGCTGCTTCCATCTCTGCAGCTGAGGAGCTGGCCTGTGGTTTGGTAGTCTAATCAATGTCTGCCTAAGCTCTCATAGTTTGTTGTGATAGAGAGGAAGTGTGGTGCCTTGTCAGGCCTACTCTGATCCCTGCTGAGGAAGAAAGCATGACTGAGCCTTTTGGGATGGGGAATCTATATCCTGTTCTCAATTATGGGCTCAAGTTCCCTTTTGCACCTTGATTTATCTGTCAAATAGCATAGATTTTTTTTTTTGTGCAAGCACCATAAGATCAAGCCAACAACATTTGTGATCCAAACCAATAAGAAACCCTTCATAAAAAGCTCTTTAAGTTAATCAAAGAATGGACACAAGACCTGAACTAGCTACATATATGCTGATAAAGAGGAATCTGATACCTCCTTCTCTGCCCCTGCAGCCAAGGAGGGTTTGCACAGCAGGATTGCTCCTCATAATGCAGGTGCTATCTTATTTGCCAAATAAATGCTAAAATTCGTACCCACTCTATGCAGATGTTTTAATTAATTTTTTTTGTCTTGCAGCTCTGGGACACAGGGTACATGGGGGGTGTGTGTAAGAAGGCACTGGAAGCTGATGTAAGGAGCCTGTGGGTGGATTGCCAGTCATAAACATCTGTCCTGGAGATGTCTGGGCCTTGGTACAGGGCAAGTCAGTGTGGCATAGAGCTGGGCAGAGAGGACCTGTGCCCCACCTCAGACAGGCAAGGAAGAGACAGGGACTTGAGTTCACATTGTGTCCCAGAGGACACATATGCTGATGTATAAGTGATTAATATTATACCTATAGCTTGTTGGTTAGATTTCCAGCTCCTATTTTGTTAATTTTGTAGGTGCTGGAAGGTGATTATGTATTTATGAACTAATGTCTGTTGGGTTCAGGCATGTAAATGTAATGAGAAGTCTCAATTCTTTTGGGGTTCATTTGTTCTACCTATGCAGTTCTATATACTGCCTTTGTATTTTGCTTTCCTGAATTTGTTTTTGAATTTTTTTAAATGATTGATCGTTTTTTCTTGTTGAGGTGTAAATCGTGTTCTTTCTTCTCCTGTTAATTAAGATGTCAAAGTGACCACATCAATATTTTTATCTATAAAGCTGGAATAGCACTTGCACCTTTCTGATGTTGTGTGACATGCCTCCTTTGTTTTAACCTGATGCAGGTTAAAAAAAATCAGACTGAAAACATGATTGAGTGTTGTGATCATGCTTTACTTTCTGTGTTTACTGAGCCTTCAGAGTTCCCTCTTTTAAAGACTTCTATTCTGTAGAGAAAATGAAAGCTGGGACTCTGAGAGAAGAACTGGACTCCAAGAGTTGGAATTCCAGCAGAAACTTTGGTTCTTGGATGCAGATTTTGTTACTGTACTGGGTCTACAAACCTTCACAACTTCTACAGAGAATCACTCCTTTTGGAATGTATTTCTTGGTCTCTGACCTGTGTTTATGAAATGGAGATCTCGTGCCTTTCTTTTGTCACACTAGAGGCAGTCAGTGGGTTAGCAGGATAAGGAAACGGATGTTTCTAATTACTGTTTGCTTCATGCTAAAGCTGCTTTCAGCTGTTGCTAATGCTACAGCAATAGTTTCAAACCATCCTTTTGGGTTTTTGTGACCTTGTGTGCTATCTTACTGCCTTCTGCAGTTAGTTTATTGCATTTAAAGAAACAGGGGAAACAAGAGACCGGAATCCATTGATTTTAAAGACTCGGATTGCTCTGGGAAAAAAGCAGAGCCGTTTGGTGACTGACATTTACAATAAGCCCCAGTACGCAAGTCTGAAGTTCTCCCAGCTCAGAGTAGGTGTAAATGAGAGGTGTGACAACTGTGAGATAATTTAGTCTATTGGCACCTTTCTGTGATCTATGTGAAAACTGTTATGAAATCTTCTAGTTGAACTTATATTAAAAAGTGGGGCTGTGGATGTGAGTTTGGAGACTGTGCGTGCCAAATTTTAGGACCTGTGTATTCCTTTAATAGGCATCACACTATTTATGGTTGCCCTTGGGAAGACTCTGAAAAAGTAATAATTGCTCACTGTTTCTGTATAATAAAGGATGTTTCATCTCCTTTATACATCGTATATTACATTATAGTAGAAAATCTTTCAGAAAGCTGGATTCATGGTAGTGAGGCTACATAACTGTAATTAGCATATGTTGACTTAATTGTTCTGGAGTGTGATGGGGTTCAGATAGGAACTTCAGTCATTGCTGCTTGAAACTGAGGTTAGGTAATTGTTTCTTCTGGAAAAGTATAAAGCTTGCAAGATTGGATATTTAACACAAAGATGTTCATTGTTTGGGGAGAGATAAGGTTATTATGTAAAAGTGAAACTGCCGAGGAGAATAAAGCAGCTAGTGTGCTACCACTGTGAAATGCAGAGGTGTTTTTTAATAGAGGAAGCAGAAAACGACCAACTTCTATCAGACTGGAGGTTGCTGAGAGTTGCAGACAATGGTAAGAGGCAGTTTTATTGTACTCCAGCTTCACGATGCAGTGCAGGAAAGTTAATGCTGAATCAGAGCTACTCTGTAATCATCCATCAGGGTCAGGGGAAGGGTGTTCTCAAGAGTAGGAACATGCTGTGCCAGTGCTACAGGGTGGGATGCTACCGGCCAATGTATGAGTATTCTTCCAGGATAATGCTTCATAAGAAACGGGAAGAGGGGATAAACAACTTGCTGCTCTTGAGGCTTGGGTTCCTGTTGAAAGGGATTTGAAAGAGCATTTTCATTGCACAAAGGTCTGTCTTCCCAGTGCAACATTGACAAATAGAAATAAATAAAGATGCTGAAGCAATACATAGATAGGGCATCTTGGTATGTGTTATCCGGGGGCCATCTGTGCTTTATCCTAAGCAATCTCTGAAGCAGTCTCTGACTGTGCAGCCTCCGCGGTGCCCCACAGATCACTTGGTTTACAGTGATGGGCTATCCTCCCTTACTTTTGTCTGATAAGATAAGCACCAGTTAATTAGTCCCTTTATTATCTCTTTGGCTCTTGACACCTCAGTGGAGAGACGCCTCAGTCCGTTTGTCTTTTGTCTTACATTTGACAAGTCCAGCAAGGCCATCAATTACAGTGTGAAATTGTTCATGCTGAAATCCAAGGCAATTTGTGGGACAAGAAAATCAAGTCTGGAAGCTGGGCTACTGGAGATGCTCTCTGATCTCGGTCTTTCACAGTTCAGCTGAGTATCAAAAAGTCTTGCTTAACACAACTCCAAAAAAATTATGTAACTCTGTAGTAAAACTAAACAAAGCAATTCTCCAGCCAAAGACCTGTATACAGATAAGAAGGCTGAAGAGATGGTGCGGGAGGAAGAAGTGTTGGCAAATATTGATGAGTTTCAGTTTCCCTGATATTGTTATTACACCAGATAATAAAAGGTGGTTACCACCTCTCATGATAGAAAAGAGAGGAAAAAATGCCATCCCTAGTGAAAAACTCCACTTATTTGAAAAGAGTTACAATAGATTGTGTTACTCTAGAGGCATATCCCAATTCTCCTCACAGATCTGTCACTGTTATGGCTGTACAGATTTATGGGAACCAAAGAAAAGTCACTGTGGTCCACAGAGCTGTATCCAGATTAACTGTTCTGTTGCCAGGTTCTGTTCAACAGGACAGGATCCTCTCTTTATGTGCTCCATGCACTTAGGAGTGGGGAACATTACTTGCTGAAGGATTGTTATTGTGCCAGTTTATGAAGCTTACTCTCCTTGTGATATTTAAGTTAATGACCTAAAATCTTCTATTCAGGTGGGGCTCTGTACAGAGTTTTTAGCTCTGGAAAAAAGTCCCATTTATTTAAGCTCTTCAGCTGCTTTATGATCTCATGCAATATGTTTCTGCCATTTAAAAACGGTTAACGATCACCAGAAAATATCAGCCTCTTTTTCCCATAGCAAGCATGTTGATTACCAGAACTTCACACCCTGTAAATATTTGCAGTCTTAAAAAAATGCCAGCCCCAAATGGGCATTTATAGTACAGCAATACTGCAAAACACAGTACTGCAACACACTAGTATAGAAACATGGAAAAGCTTTCTGCATTCACAGAAGGCTGTGTAATAATGTCAGAGATGCTGTACATTTCTAGGCATCCGTTGAGCATAAATGCAGGCATTTACTATACCTGTTAAACAGCCAAGAAGTAAAGATCTTCTGTACTAGAGACCACCTGGGGTCCAGCTTGCACTTTTTTGCCGTAGAGTGGAAACAAGGAGATGATCAGCTGCTTGATCGTTGAGATGATAGTTATCATCTCATACCTGAGATGATCGGGGCCTGGATTAAGGACATCACTAGGAAATTTCCTAGCCTGATATGGTGCCCGGACTATTACCCATTACTGCTCTTCCATGCAGGTGGCGATGAGGCCATAATGCATAGTCCAAGGACAATCAAAAGAGACTTCAGGGCCTTGGGATGTTTGGTAAGGGAATCTGGACCACAGATTATTTTTAGCTCTCTCCTTCCAATTGCAGGCAGTGACACTGGAAGAAACAGAGAGGCCCAGTCTATTAAATACATGGCTCTGTGGCTGGTGCCACCACCACAATTTTTGATTTTTTGATAATGGGATGGCGTACATGGCACCAGGCTTGCTAGTGTCAGATGGGAGTCACCTTTCTCAAAGGGGGAAGAGGGTCTTTGTTCAACAAGTTGCCGGGGCTCACTGACAAAGTTTTAAACTAGACTTGAACGGGGAGGGGATGATATCAAGCTTGTCTGTGACAAGCTGTAGGATGACACACCAAGGTTAGAGGGATGGGGTGCTAATGAGGTCCCTCAGCCAGTTGCTCTGAGATGTGCTGGGTACACCACAGCACACTTCAAGTCTTATAGAGATGGGCCAGGGGATCCTGAGGTGATAGAGGCCATCAGGGAAACACCAGTGAAATACCTCAAAGGAATTAAGGGCCAGTGCTGTTTAATATCTTTATCAATGACAAAGACAGCAGAATCAAGTGCACCCTCATCAAGTTTGCAGATGATGCCAAGCTGAGTCATGCAATTGACGTGCCTGGAGGATGGGATGCCATCCAGAGGGACCTAGACAAGCTTGAGAAGTGGGCCTGTGTGAACCTCACGAGGTTCAGGAGGCCCAAGTGCAAGGTCCTGCATCTGGATCAGGGCAAACCCCAATATCAATGCAGACTGGGGGAGGAACGGTTTGAGAGCAGCCCTGCTAAGGACGTGGGGGTACTGGTGAATGAGAAGCTGGACAAGAGGCAGTAATGTGCACTTGCAGCCCAGAAGGCCAGCCGTATCCTGGGCTGCATCAAAAGAAGTGTGGCCAGCAGGTTGAGGGAAGGTATTCTGTCCCTCTACTCCACTCAGGTGAGACCCCACCTGGAGTCCTGTGCCCAGCTCTGGAGCCCTCAACACACGAAAGACAAGCG
>Ga0181612_176088_pt1 | contig 10992 bp, 7 predicted proteins | sample HoacroProtozoa21_FD_119630 | JGI IMG/M metagenome (GOLD analysis project Ga0181612, IMG submission 119630) | Hoatzin crop microbial communities from Cojedes, Venezuel. Combined Assembly of Gp0051906, Gp0051904, Gp0051908 | reverse complement strand
TGCATTATAATCAACAAAGATTTCTTGGTTTTTTTTTCTCTTTTTTTTTTTTTTTTTTTTCCCCCTTCAGATGTTTAAGAAACCCCAAACTTGCATAAGAGTACATAACTTGGTAGAGTTCCCCATTGCTGGAGGCATCCTTCTGAGCTGGAGCTCGGCTTCCCCTGGAAGACATAGGATCTTGCATGCCGTCAGTCTAGATTACGGATACGGTGTTGCCAAACCCTAGGTACAATTAAAAGGAAAAGACAGCATGGATCACACCATCTTGTCCGGCAAGATGCTTCCGCAGTGGTGCGTGGCGTTTCGGCTGGGGAGCAGGCGGAGCTGGTGGTGGTGGTGTGCGGGAGCAGGGGAAGGGAGCATCAGCACCAAGGAGGATGCTGTGAAGCAGTGGTAGCGATCTGGAGCTTGGGAGATGGTTCTCCTGAATGCTCCCTCGATGCTAACTTCACTGCAGTTAAAAGCTGAAGAAGGTTTGGTCTCCTTGGAGATTTGGGTGAGGGTGAAAATGGCTTTAATCTTTTTGGCTAGAGTCGAAAATGAAGGTATAACCTGCTTATTGCGCCTGGAAAAGAAATGTGTGTTTTACAGGTGTAGCTTTGCTTTTGTCCTGTGTTCTCATGCAAATGAGCATCCCTTTCTTTTCTCTCTCTCTCTTTTTTTTTTTTAAACATACATATACCTCCTTTTGGAAGTTCTCGTTTCCACCCAGGCACCTGCATTTCAAGTCTCTGTCATGCAGATTTGTTTTTCTCTTTAGACATGTGCCATGCTGACAGGCCTGAGGCTAGAACATGCTCTTTATCTGTGAAGGCTTTCTCTTGTGCTTCCAGTAGGTGATACTTTGAGGTGAAGGCAAGGGGCTGTGCCGTGTTGTTGGAGCCAAGACCTGGGCTGCTGCTCCGGGTTGAAAGTCAGACTGTTCTGGACTTGTGACTTGGGTTCGGGACTGCTGAAAGGTTTGCATGTCTGAATGAACGAAAGAGGGGTGTGGATTCAGAGAAGGCCTGCTGGAAAGGAGACTTTTGAGCTCAATTTCTGCCTTTCATTTAATGGAAATGCACAAAATCTTGAGAGAGGTTGAATTTTGGTGGTTGTGTCCTCATAGTCTGTGTTCTGTGGGGTTTTTTTTATGCTGGGCTAATATACAACCAGTGGTCCTGAACGTCACAGGAATCCAGATGAGAAGAAGAGCCTAAAAATCGTAGGTTATGCATGCACCGAGATTGCATCAGAAGTTCTTTTTGAGAAATGCAGCCTTTTTATTGAATCCTTATGGCACAGGCACTATGCCTTGCCATCTTCTGGACTGCCCCAGGAGCACGTTCATTAACTCCCACTGTCTTCTGCATTAGCATTGGCTTCTGTGCTCCATTTAGGTTTTCTTTAAAGCATTACGTAAACAACTGTCGTGTAAATACAGGCGTTTGTAATGGTGCTTTTAAATTAAAAAGACTCTTGGATTCATGCAAGTAGACACATGCTTGCACAAAATAACTTTTGGCTTCCCCGTAACACTTTACAGAATAATTTAAAGGAAGAAAAGATTTGCAAACAGTTGTAAAAGAGCCATAAAAAACTGTCAAATACCAGACCTTCAGCTAATTGTAAACTGTTTTGCTCTTGGAAGTCGTACAACATTGATCTCATAGCTGCTTCATTAAGAAGGTGCTTCTCTGTAGCACTGGAGCTGCTTGCTCAGGTAGCCATGAGCAAAAGTAGCGAGAGATGTTGGGCTTCTGCTGTGAATGCCCAACAGAAACTAGAATAGCTCCAGGCAGCTGAAGTATTCTGTAGCAAAAAGGAAGGCAAGTGTTGCAGGGAGCTGAAGGGAGAGAAGCTGCAGGGCTGAAAACTTCTTTTTCTCTCATCCCAACTGCTTCACCCTAGCAAAGGCACGACATCTCCAGCCCTTTGCGGGCAGGCGTGGCAGAGGCGGGGAGGTTTTGGGAGGACCCGCTGGCACAGGAGGATGGCGGGTACGGGTGAGGAGCGCGGTAGCGCCTGCATGCTTGGTCTCTGACTGACTGTCCTTACAGAATATGTTCTCATCTTCAGTTTTCAAAGGGAGATGTGAAAAACATCTTTCCTGGACAGAGAATTGGCTGACATCCCTGGCCAGCTGGTTAGTTGCATCTTTTTTTTCACTGTACCAAGGAAGACAAGTGCTCATGGGTCGGCTTTTTCTGGTTGAGATGGGGGGGAGAAAGTAGCTCATTAGACTAGATTGGTAGAAAAACTTTTCTCCGAGCTGAGCTCTGATTCTGCAGTTGGACGATGTTTTGCTTGAAGAATGTGCCTAGGGCTTTGGATTGTGTCCTTCCGATGCTGCAAACTGGGCTGTCTGCTTCGGGGAAATACCAGTAGCAACTTACTGGGCCTCATCTCTGGTGTGTATTCGTTCTCAGTCTCTCTGCTTTAACCAGATTCTAAAGCTGTATCATTGAATCTCTTTAAGAAGGGAAATTCTTGCCTTTGTGTATTGGTCGAGCTGATGAATGGTTGCCTGTTATCTGTTCGGTCCATGACCGAGTCGGGCTGTCAGAGACAGAGCTGAAGTCAAAGGGACGTTATTTCAGGCATCTCCACCTCCTCTGTGTTAGCCATGGAGTGGATTCTCTTCCCATCTGTTCCTGAACCAGAAACGTCCTGTTTAACAAGAGGGAAACTGGGGATTTTATCTGGCCCAGGCATTTCCTTCTTGATTTCCCAGTTTCCTTTCCCTTGCAGCAGTCCCGTGCTGATCCTTCACCTCTGGCCATGGGTACGGGACGTGGCCCACTTTGCAATGATTCTTCCAGCTGCTAAACAAATGGAGGGAAACCAGTGTCATTGCTTGCCCCTGGTGAATTTGGACATGACCCATACATGCCCAGCTGCTGGAAGTCCCAAGTCCTTACTGGCGGTTGAACGTCTTGGATTGCAAGTGTCAATGTGACACTTGGAAGCCGCGGGCAAGCTTGAAGTTCTGCATGTGCTTCTAAAAAAGTGTTAACTTTTCTCTGAAAAAGGTGAGTTACCTGGCAGCAGGTCTCTGTGCTTACAAAGCCTGCTTTGGGTGCGCTCGTTAGCCCAAGGCATGTACGTGACTCTTCAGACCAGTTGCAGTAAATGGTAGATGCTGGGTAATGCAGCTGAAGCAAACGGGCAGTATGGTGTTTTCCCCCACCCCAGAAGTGACTGCAAGTAGGGAGTGAGTTGCCAAACCTTAATCAGGGTTGTTTTGCTGATAATTTAATATCTACTAGGTGCTGAATTCCTGGCTGAGAGTCGTTACAGGGTGGCAGAGTCTTCCTGAGAGTGGAGTGCTTTGGCTGGTCAGAACTGGATGTCAGGACAGCTTTCAGGAAACCCAGTTAACCTCAGTTTTATTGCTGAGTAGATGTGAACTAGGCTGCAGGCTTCTGAATTTTGGAGTGTGCTGGCACCCTGGTGACCCGTTCAGCTGGGAGGGCTGAGCACCAAGAGCAGGACCCAGGAGAGGATGGGGTGGGCAGGAGCTGGCCCACAGCGCTACCATTAGCAGTGACAGCAAATGGTCAGGGACTAGGGTAGCGCTTAAGAAGAAATTCCTGGACACACAAATGAAACAATATCAAATGAAAAAAGAACCAGCCCTGAAGAATCATCTGTGCGCCCAGATTCCTACCACGTACCATCACCCATGCGATGGTTTGGTGGTCTGACGCACCGCTGTCCTTGCTAGCTTCAATGTGACTTACTTTTCTGATCTCTTCACGTTCCTCATCAGAAGCATGTCAGAGAGGCATTGAACCATCCAGTAGATTTTGGCCTGGCTGACTGTAATAACTCCCAACTTTGTATTTTATGTATGGCATGCTTAAATGTTTTTGAAAGCATTGGGAAAGGAAGAAGGGACTATATGCTGTACACGTTGGTGAAGGAAGCCCTGGTGAGTGATTCCCCCATGACTCTGCAGGTGGTGAGACTGGTCGCTGGCCCCTGCTTGATGTCTCACAGTCCTGCCCTTCCCAGAATCAGTGCTAAAAGTGAGTTTTCTTGCATCTTCTTCCCTTATTTATCGTTTTGTGCATGTGTAGCAGCTTCCAGGGCTTTCACCGTTGCGTGTGCAGCTGCTAAGCACCACTTTGACTTGGGACTGCTTTCGCCTCCTTTCATGGCTTTGTTCTACCTTGCAGAGCCAAACATAGAGTTTATTCCCGCTTTCCCAGCCCTCCTCAATTTTGCACCACTTTAACCACCTTCCTGTACCCCAGCATCATCAATAGCTCTTGGCTGCATCGGTGCAGCAGAGCTCAGATAGTCCGTGTCTGCCAGCAGCACTTTGCCGCCCGCGTGTTTCCCAGTGACAGCCCTCTCGGGTTTGAGGGGGGCTGTCTCAGAGGGTATATCGTATCTTTGGACTCTCATCTCCAGTGTGCTTCCAGTGCACCCAGCAGCACCTTCTGCTGTTGTAATGGGCCACTGGGGTCTGTAATGCAGCATCCCCGCGGGGTAGCAGGAGAAGATGAGATCCTCACCCCAGACCTGGGCGGGCAGAGCTACAGGGAGATGGGCAACTTGGCAGACAGTCCATGAAAGAGAGGAGAACCAAGCGTGGACCTCTCGGCAAACTTTCCGGCTGGTGGCTGAACTCCAGGGCTGTTCTTTCCCCACAGTGGCAGCCTTAGTTAGTCGGTCTTCAGATGCTGCCATAATATGAATATTCAGTGCCAATAAAATATGCACAATGCCATAAGCCTTGCCAGGGTGAGGATCTTGAGGGCTCGATGAACTTTGTAACAGCGTTATGCAGTTGTAGGGGCACGACTGATGCAGCGATTGATTTCTCAGTTCAGGCTTCACCTTCTTTTGAGCAGAGTTCATCCCTGTTTGCTTTTCATAATAGCGTTATTACACCTCGCTGGCAGCAGGACAAGGGAGAAGCGACCGTGCAGCTTTTCATTCCTCCTGTGCTCCTGTGCAATAATCAACGGTGGTGAACGCCAGTCCGTCAGGCTTGAATTTTGCATAGCTGATATGTTACCAGCTGACTATCGTGGTATTAACACTACTGTAAAACACTCCTGTTTTCACTCAGAATTTTCCAACAGCTACAGAACAAAGGCCCAAGGAGTTTCAATATCAAAGGAAAAAGCAAAGGGGCAAAAAAAAATAGCAAAGCTATGCTGCAGTAGCAAGAATACAAAACAAATGCGTCTTTAAACTTTTTTTTTCCTCCTGATCTACTTTCTGTATGACTCACGAGGCAGGCTCGAAAATGGCCTCCCAACGTGCATGCATAATTTTGCACATCCAAGTGTCTGCATATGCAGCGCTCTTAAATATCCCCCTGGCGTTGGCTTTGGTGCTGGGGTGGAGTGGGGAAGGGGCGAAGGAGTTCATCCCAGAAGGGCCCTAACTCGTGTGGGCATCGCTTCCCAGATGGACGTACCCCAGCCTTCGGTGTGCACCGGTCAACCACCAGTGGCTGTGCAACCTGCTCTTCTCCACTGGTTTGTGCTGGGCTGGTTAGCTTGGAGAATGGCTGTCTTTTTTTGGGGGTATTTTTTGTTCCTCTTCTCCTATGAAAGGCGTAGCCTGGGAAAGATGATGTGGGCTTTCTGAGTACCAGCTATTTTCCAGGAACTGGACAAAGGAGGCTGAGGGAGAGCCAGACCGTGGAAAAAGTCACGCGTGAAGCTACAGAAGTGCGGCTGAGACCACCTTTGGACCAATGGCGTTGCCCTTCGGTCGCGGGGCGGTGGGACCTGCCGACCCTGCTCGCGGAATCAACAAATAAATAGGCTTAAAATTAAAGCTGCTTACCTGTTTTTTTCCATTCAGTGATTCCTGACAGGACCCCTTTTAAAGCAGGCATCTCATCTGTGCTTCTCATGGCTTTTGTAAGATAATTAAGAGCTCTTAAATGGAAAGCCAGCATGTAGATGCGCTCGCAGGTGTCGGAGCAGGGTTTTCACCCCTCAGGAGGGGATGTACAGACTGTTCTCAGCTGAAGCAGCGGAGGTTGGTGAACAGCTGGAGGCATGGGAGCCGCTCTTTTAATGACTTCTGATCATAAACCCCAAATTTAGAGGCTTGATGTGCAGATGACATCCCCTGTTCTGAAAGTGGCCTGTGTGTGCGGTGGCACTCAGCCTGTGTTTCGGGTGCTTTCTGTCAGTCAGGGTAGGGTGAGCATACCTGGCATAGCAGAAAGGTGTTGATTTGATTAAAATCTGGCTCTATTGTCTGGCAGAAGTCCTGAATCCCCCTTTTACCCTTTCTGCAGGCAGAAAGAAGTGCAATTTTCATTCAGCATAGATGTTTCCCTTTCATCCCTGAAGCTAATTTTTTTTTTTTTTTCCTGCAGCAGTTTTGGTGAAATTATGTATCGCTTGTGATAATTCATTTTAAAAATTCCTGAGCTGTGTGGCGTACTTTCATGAAAATTCATTTAGATAAAATTAGATATTATTGTTTAATGAGGTGGCATTTCAATTTAGACCTTGCATCATGCATATACCAAGAGTTTTTTATGGAATAGTTAGGTTCATTTGAGTAATAAAGGCTGAATCATGGGGGCTTTAATTCTTAATCGCTGTGAGGATTGTTATCTGTGGGATGTGAGCTGTCTTAGTGGTATTCAATCAAGTGTCCACTTAGCCGTGACCAGAAGTAATTGCTCCCAAGTGGGTTGCACAATGACCTGTTAATACTTGCTTTGACCCTCTGACCTTGTCTGCCCCATTGTTTAGGATTTTATAGCGAGCGAGTCTGCATTTCTGTGGGGTCAAGTAGATATCTGAGGTCAAACATTTTCTGATTACTCCATAGTGTGCACTGTAAGTCTGTGGAGTTGTTGCACGGCGATAGTCGCTGCTTCAGAGCAGGACGCGAAGGGTTGGGAAATTGTCTTCCTGAATGCATGTAAACAGTTTAATATTTTACTGAAAGAAGTTCATCTTGTAAATTAGGTATGAATAATACATTTGTAATTACTACTCACGTCTTTAAACACTTGTGTCTTAATTGGCTTGGGCCTTTTCTTTAATGTATTTGTATTTTGTCAGGGAAGTTAATTTTACCTTGCAGAGACGGAAGGCGAGTTGCGTGGACTGGGGATGGCTTCGTCTCGCATCCCTTCAGCGCCTGGGCTGGTGTCGGTGCTGCGAGATGAGTTCAAGTCGGGATTGCTTCATCCCTGCCTCGGACTGCTGCCGTAGACTTAGTTTATGTGCCTCTCTCAGCCTCCCAAAATTAATTCGACCTACTTGTTGATGACTGCGACCGGCGGAGGGTTGGGATGTCCTGTATTAATTTTTTGGCCGCATTTAAACGTTGCCGAAAGAATGGTCGTGTTGTGCAGTAATTTGCAGGGGGACCTGCCGTGTTGCATAGCTGAAATGCGGTATTTTCTTAGCAGTGTATCTGGCAAAATAGCGTGGTTGTACAAACAAAGCCTTGGTATTGTTTGTAGCACTACTCCCTCTTTTCACGTCGTGTTTACCGCGTTCACTAGCCAAAACACTTCGGTGCGCTCTTCAGCCTTGTAGGTCAGCTTTGCTCTGAAAGAACGTGCGTGCCCATCTCTCGGTGTTGCGTTCTAGGGAAAATATTTTGATCGTCGTTCCCTGAGCGGGGCTGGTGGGATGACACAAAGCAGTTGGATCACGCTACAGTTTGGGGACAAACACAGCTCGCGTTCCTGTGAGGGAAGCAGACTATAGTCAACTGAGTAAGCAAGGAACGAGTGCTAAAGAGAAAACTATATAGCATATGTGGGGGAGAAAAAACAAAACAGTGACTCTCTTCCCACTGCCAGAATATTTAAAAACAAACAAACAAGAAAGCAAAGCAAAGCACGCTTTGCAATGAAGGGAACCTGGGGATTTTTCTTACTGTGCGGGAGGCGGTGTGGGGATCTCCTCTTGCCAGAACGCCCTCGGAGAGTTTGAACCGTCCGTTCTCTGAGACCGCGTCATGGTCGGTGCAGGACGTGGGTTGGCCACAGAGGCCCTCGAGAGCTCTTCATTTATCTGAATCGTCATCCATTTAAAACCGTGTGAAAACCCTGGCCTCCTGTGCCAGATTGTCTCTGAAGCCTTCTCTGTTGTAAAGGTTCAGACGCGGCTGGATTTATGGAGACGCCTTCCTTTGCAGATGTTGGTACTTCATCACCCGGAACAGTCCTGCTGTCCTCCATGGACCGGTGACATGTCAATGTAGGCCCTGGCGCAGGCGTGCGGTCTCATTTCCCCTCTCAAACAGTGACCGGGAGGCACTCCTGACCTAAACCAGCCCTGGACGTTATGGCCACCTCGCTCTGGGCCGTCCACCTCTGCCTCCCCACCGCAGCTGGGCTTAGGAGGGAACAGCTCCTTGGTTCTCCTCATCCTCTCTGGAAAACGTAAGCTTGGGAGGCGGTGCGGGAGGTGGATTTTCATCTCACGTTGCTAAAGGTCTGGTTGCTTCATCGGATGGAGCAATCCCTTCTTCTGAGGGCCTGCAGAGACCCCAGGTGAGGTGGACCAGGAATCGGAAGCCTTAGCCTCCTTGTGCTGCAGAGTAAGAATGGTGGTGAGACTGGGTGGGAAGGCGCCCGAAAGGCAGAAGTTCCTACCAGGTGCATATTTTAGGGTTGATGGTAATGAAACAAGCGTATCATCGTTCTCTCTTAACAGTTAGTCAGGACTGGGGCGTTTCTCGTAAAGACCCCATGACTAACATTACCATGGGAAATCCAGAGGGCTTTCTGAACTTCATTTTGAGGTTTTCACTGTGTTATAGATACAGTTTTCAGAAGAAAACGTCATGCTCTTTACTCTCCTTCTGAAAAACAAATGCGCAGCTTGAAGAACTGAGTACACAGCATCTCTAATGTGACACTCATTGCTTCTGACCGAGCCCAGGCACTCTGGGTCCCTTCTCTACTGGCGATGTCTGCAGCAGAGGAACTTGCTGTTGGTGGAAAGGTCTTGTGCCGAGTCCAGAATAAACAGAATATTTCTTAACTTTTGAAAGGAATGCAAGCGGATGCCACGGAAATGAAAGATCCCATTTAACATGGATACTGCAACCTTGATCTATGTTTTTTTGTTCTCTTTGAAATGTGGGAAAACATCTAAGATGTTGCGGAGGGTTGTTGGAAAGCCTGCGTTTCCCACATGCTCGGGTCTGTTCAGTGCCTTTGTGGGTGGTGTGTGGTTTGTGTCAATCATCAGTCAGGTGCTGATGGTGATAGAGCCGCGTTCAGCCTCTGAACCCGATGCCGAGCACATTGATCTTTGCGAACACGTTTATACAAGCTGGGGGAACGGCAGGCTTGTAGCCACAGTTTTCAACCATGTCCAGAGCTTCCTTTTGCAGCTCAGGAGAAGGCAGAATACCGCTTGTGCAGCAGCCTCAGACGGTGCTGCGACGAGCCCTTAGTTTGCCTTCGTATCAGTTGAGCCATTTCATCTTTTCCCCAGCAGACTAAGCAGCAGCACAGATTGGCCGTTATAATTAATTTTGTGCAGGAAGCAAGAGCTGGATGTTCCAGCATCTCCTGGTTTTCACTCTGGTTGAAGAGGGCACTGCTTGTACCTGCTACGCTTCCAGTTAGAATCCTTTCAAGGGAAATCGGACACTTTTCATGGGGCTGGGAATGGGTTTGGTGATGAAGTTTGAGGGGATCAGTGTAGCATCCTGGTTGGATGCAGACTGTGGCAGCTATTGATCCAAGTGAACAAAAGGCTTAAAAAACCCCTACGACCATCATCGGGGCAGTTTGTGTCCGTGGCCTTTTGAGCTCTTCCTGTTATGACTGGTTGCATCTTGCTGCTTTTCTGAACCCACTGCCAAGAGCGCATCACCAGAAAGTGAAACTCCCACGTCAGCCCAGCCGTGTCAGCGTGTGATAACGGTGCCGTGCACTCTCGGGGCCGTATGTCTTCTCTCATCAGTTTGGTTTTTGAAAAGAGGGGTGTTTTTTTTTTTTTTTTCAGAAATGCAACATACGTATTAGCATGGTCCTAGGATGTCTTGCAGAGCTGCTCCTGCCAAACACTGAACAGCCCTGAGAGTTGTTAAAACTTTAATCGAGAAACAGAGGCACTCAGCAATTCTCAGAAGCGCTCGGCACCTTCCAGGATAGAGCAATTTCAAAAAGAAAAAAAAAAAAAAACACCACACACAACAAAAAACATGAGATGTAGTTATGCAAATTATGACCTTTAAATTCATTTTATATTTGGATTGAAGTTGCTAACGCATTCTTTCCAAGTTCTGTTTTTCCAGCGTGATTCTGCTTCGGGTACTTCTCTTTGTATTGGTGGAGCGGAGCAGTGCCGGCCCCGCGGAGGGAGCGCGGGACACGATGAGTTGGAAAAGCAGCCACCGCGTCGTGGGATGGGCAGCATGTTGGTTAGCAAACAGCCTAAATAGGTGGATTTTAATTTCTCTGGAGGGTCTGAGCACGTTAACTAGATGGCAGATTCCTCATTAGCTAGATGGATTAAAATTTGTATCATGGGTGATGCCTATCCTGACTAATACGTGTAAGTAACAGCTCGTTCTGCTAGAGCTATTGGACGTGGCTTGGGTGGAGGAGAGGAATTGGCTTCTGCGGAGGATATTTGCAGAAAGTCACATTTCCACCATATGTTAGCAGGAGTCTCTTTGGATGCAGGTTTTGGATGGAGTCCTCTGTGTTGCTGTAATCTGGTTTGTCCTTTTTCTACCACTAGTTCTGAATCATACCAACTACTTGGACTCTGCTGCGTGTTTCCTGAAGGACAGTGGGAACAGTTCTGCTGGCTCAGCTGCCTTTCACCTCTTACTTCATCTCAGTGAAGAAGTAAGGTCTGGGGGACGGAAGGAGAAATTTGGTGTCAATCAGGAGGGAGGAGGACTGCAAAAAAATCTGAAAAGTCTACCAAGTTTAAAAAAAAAAAAAAAAAAAAAAAAAAAAAGGACCAAAAACCCCCACAATTCCTGTTTTGGTCTGGGTTGGTGAAAAACATTTTTGAGGGAGGGGACACTCCC
>Ga0181612_139817_pt1 | contig 10992 bp, 4 predicted proteins | sample HoacroProtozoa21_FD_119630 | JGI IMG/M metagenome (GOLD analysis project Ga0181612, IMG submission 119630) | Hoatzin crop microbial communities from Cojedes, Venezuel. Combined Assembly of Gp0051906, Gp0051904, Gp0051908 | reverse complement strand
TCTCCAAGGATGGAGACTCCACAACCTCTCTGGGCAGCCTGTGCTAGTGGTCAGTGACCCCAACAGTAAAAAAGTGTTTCCTTAAGTTCAGGCACAGCCTTCTGTGATTCAGTTTGTGTCTATTGCCTCTTTTTCTGTCACTGAGCAGCACTGAAAAGAGCCTGTCCCTGTCTTCTTCTCCCTGCTATTTATCTAGGTTGATAAGATCTCCCCTGAGCTTTCCTTTCTCCAGGATAAATAGTCCCAACTCTCTCAGCTTATCCTCATATGAGAGATGCTTCAGTCCTTTAATCATCTTTGCGGCCCTTTGTTGGACTCTCTCCAGTATGTCCATGTCTCTCTTATACTAAGGAACTGAGGGTGTCGACCCACCAGTGCCGACTAGAGGGAAAGGGTCACCTGCCTTTACTGCTGGTAACACTCTTCCTAATGCAGCCCAGCGTACCATTTGCCTTTTTTGCTGCAAGCACCCATTGCTGGTGCATATTCATCTAGGTGCCCAGCAGGACACCCAGGGGTTTTTTTGCACAGTTGCTTTCCAGCTGGGTGGAATGGGATTCCAATTCAGATTTAGCCATGACATTTTGTCACATAAATTTGTGTGTCTACTAGAAGGATCTACACACGTCCAAATTAATTCTAATCTCTGCAAATGTATGGGACAAATTACATAATGTTTCTAAATACAGGTAAATATCAACATTGGTTGACATTCCTCAGGGTGACATACCTGACCTCCCACTGCTGATACATTAGAGTATGGATCTCCCGTAAATCTTCTGTGATATCTTTTATGCAACCGTCTCGGATGCTCCACAGCATCTCAGATTGCACTAGTCACCTATGCATATGCAATTGAATCAAGTCCATTGGTAGAATGGTTAACAGAGTCAAAAAAGCCTGATCAGCCAACCAAATTTAGTGTCTGCATTTGAGCGATGTGAATGCAGACCTCCAGTTATGGTAATGGGATCTTACACATCTAGCTCATACACAGACGTTTGTATCACAGACAACTATATTTAAGTATCTAAATCTTGAGTTGAGTTTCTTTGTAAACATCAAACTTTCATTATAAAAAATGCTGGCAAAAATTTGGTTTGTTGCATGTTACATAATAAACACAACATTTTTTAAAAAAGAGACATTAAAAATGACTCTTAAAAAGTTTTCTTACTTTTCAGCTACATACCGTATAAATACTTTAGAAATTAGAAATAACCACAATGTTCCTCATGCATTTTTGAACAAAATTGAGGGGAAAACTCACAGGGAAAACACGACTTGCAGACAATTCATAAACTAGGTGGTGCCCAAATAATGAAACACTTGCTTCCTTCAGTTCAATTACTGTTCATTCCATGACAGGTAGAAATCATATTCCCTTCTTCCCTCAGCTACTGGTTTGCAGACAATAACACCTAGAAAACTGGATCGGATCAGAGCAACTGTCCAGCCCTGCTCCCTAATCTGAGTTGCCAGGAATCAAGATTTTGACTCACCTTGCATTCACGCCTACAGACCAGTTTAGTCACAACCTGTGAGACTGCTGTAGCCATTCACTGTAACCTGCCGATACTGTAAAGAGAAGGGGGAGGGAAGAGATGGGATACAAATGCCACTCCTCAACACATGGCGCAGAAAATCTGTGCTAGCTCATGGTAGGACAGTACGCCTACTATGGGTAGGTTTAATACTTCATTCTCAGAAGAGTAGGAAGCAGAAAGTAAAACTGAAATGCAGAATGTGGCTCTTAAATTTCCATTATCAGTATTAGGGCTAATCAGACATCGAGCTGCTGGGCTACACATTGACTCACAGTTGGGCTTGTTAGAAAGTCAGGTTTTAGTTTTGAATAACAGGACTTTTTATTGTAAAGACTTTACATCCTTCTAAATAATAATTGTCCCTTATAGAGTTTCCAACCTGTGGTCAATGACTCCAAATCACTTTTTATTTTGCCAGCTTGCATATTTTTAATTCTTATTCTCTTTAGTGATTTAATCTTTTTGGGAACTTTTTGTTTGACTCCTTTCACCCTGTTATCATTTTACTGCTGCCAAAGACAGCAGACTGAATGCATGGTTATTTTAATTTCCATTAATACTATTTAACACTGCAGGCAGATTAAAAGAATCATAAGAGTTTCACCAAGATTTATCATGCATAAATACTAAACAATCCACCTATGTATACCTGCTATGGATTTCTTCTTCTTCCTAGAGAGTGAAACAATCTAGTTTTCATCTTCAAATAATCTACTTTTACATGATTTTTTAATAGCATAGTAAGGAATGACAGTGCAAAGGACACCATTCTCTTCAGAGAAGTGACCTGCACAATGAAGAAATAAGGGCGTTCCTGTGGCATATCCTGAAGGCACCCATTTCTATGTAGAGAAAAAGTGGTTGAAGGAAGAGTATCACTCTATGAACTTCATCACTATAGGAACTTAAAGAAAGTCTGTGTTCTTAAAGTTCTTAGGAAGTCACATCTGAATATCTTTCAATATAAGAATGACAAAGAATGAAAATACTAAAAACATGTAAAGAAATAGATCAATACATTAATAAATCTTGACCTTATGATTGTCCCATTGGAAAGACTTCCAAAATTTTGTTTCTCAGACACTTAGAAATCTTTACATTGTTAATGTTTTGTTTTCATGGTAAGGGTGCTCATGGCCAATTTCTTGTGCTTGAATGTAGCCTATCTTAAAATACTTTTCTGCCTTGCTGTCATTAATAGAGATGCATTAGCAGAGAACAGTAATATCTCTCTGTCTTTTACCAGAACAAATGGACTGAGTTCATTTCAGCAGTGTTCGTAGAGCCTAAATTTAGGTACCTGATCTTCCTCTGCTTCTGCATTTATGATGGATGGACTATAAGATAATTCTCTGTTATGAGATCCACGTGTAAGTCTGGGCACATTACACTGCTGAATTTCATTTTATTCCTAGCACTTCAGTCCACTAAGTCATTGTTCTTACAAAGACTGTATTTATATTTAACCAGATTGATGTTAAGAGTTCTCCTAACCCTACCTCAGGACAAGATCCAGAAGGCACCCAGCAGCATCCCCTCTGCCCAGCTTCACTTTATGGAAGAAAGATACTCAGCTATTTGGACCATAAAGGAACTGTGATATGTTCCAGGAAGATCATAAGTGCAAAAAATTAAAGAACTGGGACTTTTAGTAGCTAGGTAGTATGATGTGACACCCAGTCTAAATACACCCAACACCTAACATGCTGCCATTAATAAGCTCTATGGAAACATGTCTACTTTGTACTCTGTAGCCACTAATCAGAAATACTAAACAACATTAGCTCCAAACAATTGCACGGTCTCTAGCCTGACGGTTACCTTCATTGCAATCTGTTGTTATCTCACCTTCACAAATTTTTAATTTGTTTTATTGTAATAAAATTCATAGTTTCCTATGTGACGTAATATCAAATGCTCTTTGGATATATGCACTGTCTAGAAAACAGTGGTATCTAAAATCTTCTGTTGGCATGGCGTGTTTAACTTTGGTAAACTCATTGTTGGTTGTGTAATTTTCTGTTTATCATCAAATCTTCAATTACTCTTTCCTCCAAGTGTTCCATATTACAAAGGTTAAACAATTGTTCCTCAGCCATCCAAGGTCTCATTTTTCTTCTTTTAAATGCAAATTTTGCATTGTATAGCTTCTAGCTATAAAAGACAGTCTTCAGCTTGACAATTTTTTTGTTATTCTTGATAGATCTTATGAGTCAGTTTTCTTAGAGGTCTGAAATGATGCTTCCCAGCGCTCCCACATTCAGCACGTAACTTCACAACACATGAATGCAGGCACTGCGCAAAGGCCTTCTCCTCGTCCATGGAGGGACAGGAATTTTCGTACGCCAATTTAGATCTTAGTGGAGTTTGAATTGCTGTTTATAGAGGCTTTTTCCCATTGGTTTCAAAGGGGTGTGGGAAAACCAGGCTTCTGATTGCTTAGCTTAAGTGCTTAACGCTGGGGGAACTCCGCCAGGCCCCTGAGTGCACTCGGGAGCCCTAATGTCCCTGCCTGCCCATGGCCCAGGGCCCCAGTCCAGCCTGCGGCCTGTCTCCATCTCCAGGGAGGTGCCCGATGCCCGGGGCTGCCCCAGCTGCCCCCTGCCCTGCCCAGGTTGGGGGGACAGGCTCTGGCTGCCACGCCCTGCCCTGCCATCCCGGGAGCCCCTGACACCCCCGGCCCAGGGACCCACCGGCCCTGGCCCACGCAGTGCCCTGACCGCCTTCGGGTCTGGGCTGTACTGCCACTGTAGATGTGGCACTTTTCTTTCTGTCTCCTCCCTCCAGTGGTTACTCTGTTGAGTGCTACGGTTTGGTGCCACATTAGATGATTGTCTTTTATTTGTACCCTTCACTGAACAGGAGTCAGACTTCCAAGTTTTATTCATTATTGGAAGAGCTTTTTGCTCACTTGCCTTATTTTCCTTTGTAATGGCAAACCCAGTTTGACTTTTCAAAGTTGTCACTTCATGCTTGCACTTTTTGACCTTTAAAGTATAGCTTCCTTTAATGATCCCTGTTTACTTCTAATATCCTTTTTATGAGATGGTTGTTTATCCAGTTAGGCCTTTAAAAAGCTTTCTTAAAAGTTTTTTTTCTCTGGATGAGATGCCAGTTGCAGATAATTTTTGTATGTTTGACTTAGATGAATTCCACTCTTGGTGCCCACTGAAGTTTTTGAACTATTTAGCCCGGTTAACTTCATTAATTAATTTTCTTAATTGTCAAAGTTTGTATTTTGGAAACAAAAACCAAAACAAACCCTTAGCTCCTGACCCATCCTGCTGAAGTCATTTAGAGGCAAATGAGCTCAGGATGGTAATACTTCCCCGTGTTTGCACAATGTATTTGAAAAAGTGATTTATACTAGTCCAGTCAAAATGCAAGTACTTCTGTTGATACTGAGTTTAATTGGGCACAGTAATGACTAAAGGCTTTTAAAGGTCACTGCATCCAGATGTTCAGCTATTAGTCACCATCACCCAACAAACTTTCTACAGTAAATAAAGATATAACAAAGAAACACTGCAGCCTTCAACAAAGTTAATGTGTGGGACTTGTAGGATTATATACTTCTGTTTTCTGGTCAACTATGTTCAGTTTCCCCAGAACACAAGATCTTCCTGAAAATAAATTTTACCCTATAAGGAAGAACCATCCTTTGCTTTATTCAGGCAAGTAGGCTTTACTTTCATGACTAACACGATTACAGTTTGAAACTTACAGTCTTTATAACATTTCTGATGTTTTACGCATTGAATAATCAGAGTCTTTTTGAACACTACAATGTTGGTAACCTCTTGCCTCTGAAAGTTTAAGCAACTCACAACAGTTTCCTCAGTGCGGTTTAGGAACTAGCATTGAAAATCAGGTATTTTAGGTTTCAAAAATTCATCCTATTAGAATCAAGGTTCATGTTCATTACCCTTGGCTTATTAATACCTAATCTCATGATCTTTTAAAATAAATTTTTACATAAATGGAATGATTAATATCCAGAAAGCACTTTTTACAAACTGACTGCCTCTGATAATATTTTATACTGTTATGTAGTATTTTCTTATGCTAATATAAAATAATTTTTTGAACATTTTTCTTCTCTTCCTAAAAAGGCACATAGGCCTTTTAGATTTCTCTAAGAGCTCTATGTTTCAACTTCTGATATTACTCAGAGTTTGGGTAAATACAAATAAAATTTCACCACATAGAAACTAGTGCAGGATTTAGTTTTAGTATCTGAGAAATCAAAAAATTACATTGACTTTGTTTTAATCTTAGGATATTTTAAAATATAACTATTTAAAATGTCAGCACTCAGCCTTCTCTTGTAGACATCAATTGGTGAAATCTATCCATTCTGAGTGAATGGAAACACAACTAGGAATTGAAGCTACTACTGACCAACCATTCATCATTGAATTCTGTAGAAATGCTTTTCATATGTAATTAGAATTAAAATAATCAAATATTATGAGAAGGCAACATTTCTTAGATACTTTTCTTTATCATGTTTAAACTTACAGATGTGCTATGAGAAATGTCTAATTTTCATCAGATATATACCATGGAACATTCCTACACTGAAGAAAGAAAGCAATGCTATTGAATCTTCTTCCCAATCCATTTTTCCCAATCCATCTTTACCATGTTCCATCCAAAAGGCTGTGCTCCTTATTTATCAGCACTCTGCTTCCCCAGTGAGATAAACAGCATTCTTTAAAAGATATATTGCCAGACTTTACAGTAGAATTCATTTGCTGGAGTGATAAATCTAGAGCTAAGCCAGAATACAGTCTCATTTAATCTGAGAACATTGTCACAATTTATGTAATGGGCTGCTCTAAAGGTTAACAAGAAAACATCCTATCTCTTTTTTCAAATGTCAGCCAAATATTTTATAGATTTCTCTCCATCCCCTCCTGTAGCCCCTTTAGTTAAATTAGCGCAGCTGTCTGAGAGATCAGATTTAAGGCCTTTCAGTGTTCCCTTGATCTGAGAACAGATGCCTCAGGAGTATTGCCAGACAAAAGGTAAAGTGGACTAGTGCAGCATATTTTCTAAGCACATTATATACACAGGATTGATAGGTGGGTAGGTAAGGATACACTCTGTCTATTAAGAGACTTCTAAAATCCTGAAAAGAAGCTTACAGTGTTCCAAAGCAGATCCAGCTAAAATACACTGGGCTAGCGCTGTCCCTTATTTGTAGAAACATCTGGCAGAAATTTGCTTTGTTAAAAATCCAGTAAAAAATTAGTTTAACAGAATGACTCAAATTTAGCATTGATATGGAATGGCAATAAGTGTACTTTACAAAAGAACAAGCTGAGACTCTGGAGACCTCGGATGAAAGCATGACCTCCAGGCAAACAGCAAGGGAAAAGTCTTTGCTATATTCTAAATACTTTACCTTTGCTAGCAGTTGAAGGCAAATTTGCTAAAATTACTTTTGCAATCTAAAATGGAATCCAGTGCTGTGCTTTGAGCATGATGATCAGAGGTTGTCTGTCTTCTGCACCTCCACAAATGAAACCCTTCAGCCACAGACAACTTCACCAATCCATTTGAAAACAACCAACCACTGAAATAAGGGAGCAAAATTTTTTTTTCCTTGTGCTTCTTTCCCATAAAGGGCAGCTGTGCTCTAAGTAGGCTGCTTGGCTCAGGGAACGAATCACCTGAGTAGGAAATTAGGCCTCTGAATCTGTGTTGATGCACCAAGTGAAATTAAAAAGCTGTAATTTGAGCACTGCTGACACCACCTCCTACAGGAAAAAAAATCTATCCTGAAATCTCTGACCATTAGACAAAAGATGAGTAGCATCAATTTCAAAGAAAAGAGTCATCCTTATCCTATTCCTCCAAAGAACAGCTGTTGGAGCGTAGTTTTTCTCAAGTCCTTCTTCCGTACAAGGACTCTCCACATATGGACCAACAATGTTCTTGGTTCTGCTCTAGTCCCTAAAAGGAGTGGTCAGGAAGTCATCAGACAAACCCTTTCTGTATCTAATCTTATTATGGAAAATAAGTCAACATAGATGGGACATGTAGATATGCAAAATGAAGGGTTATATTTTACATGTTAATAAACCCTATCATGGCCAATTCTTGTTTTGCCAACCCTTGAAGAAATAGACTCATGGAAAGAATGGAATAGCTAAACCATAAATTCAATCTTTGAACTGACAGCACCATAAAATTTTTGACTATGTCATAGCTGTAGAGCAGAATAATATTTAAATCTTAGTGGAGATTTCATAGGATCTAAGTTTTATTTAGCACATTGCCCATTTTCCCCTGACCACAGTGACTCAAGGACCAGCAGACTGCCTATGAATTAAAAAACTACACAATGTCTGTGTTTCAGTTTTTACACTGCAATACTGCCTATATCTGAATCACCGTAAAGATGTCATCTTTAAGGATGACAACCAATAGAAGTATTTTATGAATTATTGTCAGTGTGATCAATTATAAGTACAGAAATGTTTTTTATACAAACATAAGACATTTATGAAAATGAGATGATCATACCTAAGTGACTGTGAAAAGATCAATATCATACAGAAGGAGCAGAGACACAGTGCATCTTACAGGCATACACTGAAGCACCTAAAAAGTGCTACAGATAAAGTAGTTAAAAATGTTATCCTATAGTGCTGCCATTGACATCTGCCAAAATAAGTGCAACATATTTTACTAAGAATTGTCATCAGTTTCTCATTTGTGCTGTAAAATTAACAACTCCAGCATTGTTGGGAACAGGGAGGAGAAAACACACTACAGTTTGAAGTTTTCTGAGCTTTAAAAATGTTTTTTCAAACACTTGGTGTTTTACTACATTAGCTTAAGCATTGTGAAACATCCCGTCCACCCTTGTAATTAAGCTACTGTTTATTTGTTTTTATGGAGTTTAAATTAAAACCATGATTTTTCCTACCTAAAGGGAAGCCAGGGTTGAGCAAACATCAAGAAAATCATAAAAGAGAAACTTCTGTATGAAGTTGCTTGTTTTTTCCTATAAAATATAAAGGGTGAAATCCTAGTCTATTGAAGTCATTGGGAGATTTGTAATTGACTTTGAAGGGCTGAGATTTCACCCTTAAGAAACCCTTAAGAAACAAGGCTAAATTTTCCAAGAGCAGTCTCTGATTTGGAGTTGCTTCTACATGCCTGCTTGATCCTTGGACTGTGCTGAGCTTTAAAGCTCTAGACCTCATAGTTGCTGATGCTCAGCACCTCTAAAATAGGCTCTCACTTGTCTTAATTTGGATGCTTAAATCATCACTGTACCAGCAATTAAAAGCTGTCTTTGGAAATTTTTAGGCTACTTCTTTAAAAAGAATTTTTAAAAAATGTACTGTGCATATCAAAAACCTTGTTATTGTTATTAAAATAAGCTGTGTGGAATCAATTCAGAGCAGAAGTGAAAATTGGCAGGAAATATGATCATGAAAATAGCAGTGTTCAGTGTTGCCCTGGTTTTTTGCATTGGACATTTTGAAAAAGGGGAAAAGAGCTAGCGGAATACTTCCATCAGACTCTATTAAGAGATAAGAAGAGTCTGAAACTACAGAAAACAGAAGTGACGCATTCACAGCACTTGCAAAGGAAAGGTAGAGAGAATGGATTTATTTAAAGGGCACATCTAAATTTAGATTGGCAGTTTCATATTGTTGAAACAATTTCCTCATCACAAACTGTACTTTTCTCTTCATGAACTCATGTGCTTACCATGTTGTTATTGATCATTAGCAATAAAAACCTATAAGAAGAATTATATGCATTTGGAAATAAAAAATCGCTAGACAGCATGGGTTGAATTCTTGAAGGTGTTACATGAAAGGTAAAAAATTGTCTCTGCTTTGCTGTCTCCAGCAGGTGTTACAAGTTTTTTTCTCAAGTTTCCTCCTTTGTTGCAACCACAGAGCATGGCAGAGGAGAAAAGGGAAGAAATTTCTAAAAAGACACAAAGGAGAAAGAAAGTCCACGGTCCAACTGACTTCTTACCGGGATTGGTTTAAATGAATAAATTTAGCATATTTCCATATTGGTGGAAGCAGAAGAGGTCCAAGGCTGGCTGAGTATGTTTTTCTTCCTCTGGAAGTATGGAGTATTTGGGCAACCAAGAAGTACCCAATGTGGCTCCTCATTATATTGCACTGTGTCAAATACCTACAAAGAAATCTGAAACACCCATGACGATTCGCACACTTTATCCAAAACCCAACTCCTACCAGGCCAGGAGAGTTATAGGGCACCAGATCCTACATCCATGCAAAAACAAAGGTTTACGTGGCTAGCATCACATTTGACTCCTTCCCAATAACCTTATGCAGCAGAGGTGTAAGTGCAAGTCCAGAGCAAAGTTTAAACTCATATCTTCAGCACCTTAGCAAATGGAACTGCTAACTCTGCCTTTACCCCAACGCCTGTTCTACAACCCAAATGCAAAGAAAGTGTGTTTCTGGTAAACAAAATGAGATGATTTCATGACAATGTCAGAGACAAAACACTTCTAGGAGGGAAAATAAATATTTTGGGGACAACCTGACTCAATGGGTGATTCTTCTTCTGATGTTTTAGCTAAGTAGACCAGAAGTGTTGGTCTGGGATAAAAAAAATACACCCAAGCTGACATCTCCTTTCTTTTCTTAAACACACTGTAGCAAGTAATTTGTTTCAAAATTATGTCAGTTATGATGTTTACTGTTAAGATCATCTTAGCTTAATGGAACATCCTGCTTTTGGATATAATTTCCCACTTCTTACACTACAGCTGCTCTGAGCTCTAAAGGCAAGATTTTATGGTCAGTACAAGTGAGGTCTTGATTAGAATGAAAATGCATATACATACATTTTTTTCCCCTGTATTAAAAAAATTCCACATCTTGTGCCTTTTTTAAAAAAGGTCAGCCCAAGAAATAGCTGAGGTTTAAAAGTTTCAACATGACATGGAAATAGATGACACTGTGCTGCAATGTCCAATCTTGTTCCAGCTAAAACCAGATACATGATTTGAAAATTGCCTGATGAGCTCTCTAAGGACTGAGGTTCTCTTTTTTTTTTCTTAACTTGTTTAGGACTTTATTTTTTTTCCAGTTCATTTTACACAGGCAGTCTTAGATATACTTGTGCAGGATGAAATTAAACTGGGAGAAAATAAACCAGAGTGTTTTCAGCAAAATTTGTAAGGAAATGAACCAAATCATAATATTAAGTCTAAATTAATTCATCACTAAGACTTATATTTCAGTAATATATAAACTATGAACATGTTTACTATTAAAACTTTTAATTGGGTAATGTCATTTTTACACAATATAATATAATGAAGAAAAAAGGTTGAAATGTCCTTACCTTAAAAATCTTTCATATCTGTTGTGTACAACTGCAGTTTCTAAATGTAAATTCTAACTTATTTCCCCCTAAAAAATTATGAATG
>Ga0181612_125287_pt1 | contig 10992 bp, 5 predicted proteins | sample HoacroProtozoa21_FD_119630 | JGI IMG/M metagenome (GOLD analysis project Ga0181612, IMG submission 119630) | Hoatzin crop microbial communities from Cojedes, Venezuel. Combined Assembly of Gp0051906, Gp0051904, Gp0051908 | reverse complement strand
TCAGCAAATACAGATATAATGCGATACTTTACAGTAGATCGAGACATTTCCTGAACCCACTGTTGACAGATGCTGCTTTTGTCTGTTACAAAATGAGTAATTCAAAGAGTTATATCTCATTTTATCAAAACACAAAAATAAATCAGCAGAGAAAATGGCATTTACACTTTGAATAGCATGATTTTGCAAGGAAAAACCACTTGATTTCTGATAATAACACCACTAATACGCATCTAATGCAGTAAATAAAGGTGTGGAAAAGAAAGTCCTATGCAGCTTATTCTGTTGAATAAGGGGAATGGGAAATGAGTCATGTATTAGGACTTTCTGAAAGGACTGAATTTATTTTTATAATAATGCAAACTAAATCAGAAAGCCTACCTCTACCAGAAAGTTTTCTAGCTCCATATGACACCAAGGACATTGGAATTTTTAAATCAGGTTCCAAATTATTACATTTCCCATTAATATTTAACAGCACTTGAATGCAAACAACATTCATTAAGAGAGAACAGATTTCTGAAAATACTTTTTCTTTCTATCTAGAATAGAATATTTCAGTTGGAAAGGACCTACAATCATCATCTATTCCAACTGTCTAACCAATTCAGTGTTGGTCAAGTTAAAGCATGTAATTAAGAGCATTGTCCAAATGCCACTTAAACACTGACAGGAGGCTTGGGGCATCGACCACCCCTCTAGGAAGCCTGTGTCAGTGTTCAACCACGCTCTTGGTAAGGAAATGCTCCTTATGTCCAGTCTAAACATTCCCTGGTGCAGCTTTGAACCATTCCCATGTGCCCTATCACTGGGTACCAGGGAGAAGAGCTCAGCACATCCCTCTCCACTTCTCCTCAGGAAGCTGTAGCAATGAGGTCTCCCCTCAGCCTCTTTTTCTCCAAGCTAGATGAGACCAAAGTCCTTAGTCACTCTTAAAATAGGACATTCCTTCCAGCCCTTTCACCAGCTTTGTTGTCCTCCTCCAGACACATCCAAGGACCTTCACCTGCTTCTTAAATTGTGGGGTCCAGAACTGCTCACAACACTCAAGGTGAGGCCACACCTATGCCAGATACAGCAGCTAATCACCTCTCTTGACTGGCTGGTTAGACTGAGTTTGATGCACCCCTGGATGCAGTTTGCCCTCCTGGCTGCCAGGGCACACTGTTGGCTCCTGTTGAGCCTGCTGTCGGCCAGCACCCCCAGATCCCTTTCTGCAGGTCTGCTCTCTAGCCATTCCTCTCGCAATTGATATGTGTGCTCAGTGTTGCTCTGTCCTAGGTGCAGAATCTAGCATTTGGACTTGTTAAATTTCATCCCATTAATGACAGCCCAGAGCTCCATTCTATCTAGAGCTCCCTGCAAGGCCTCTTGTCTTGCAAGAGAGTCAACAGCACCTCCCAGTGTGGTATCAGCAGCAAACTTGCTAGTGGTGCATTCAACTCCTGCAAACGGATCATTGATAAAAATATTGAATGGAACTAGCCCTAGAATTTAACCATGGTTGCCAGCCAGATGTAGCCCCATTCATTTTCTCAAGACATATATAGACACATATTATTTTACCTGTGAATCCCAAGACATATATCTGTACATACATAAAATTTAATTTCACTACCTGTGTTAATAAAATACTTAAATACATCAGAAAATATCACATTTCCCTAGAATAATAATCTAAACCTGATCTTCAACCTCAGAATTGCCTCCTTTTCTGAGGGTTTACAAAAAATGTTATAGACCTTTGGAAGTCTAACATATTGTTACATAAAGCCTTTGTAGAAAGGTTCTCGAAGCCAGTCCAAAATTTTAGTTGTTTATAGGCTTTTAAAAAAAGTTGAAAATCAGTTCATGATTCAAAGTATATAAAATTAATTATCTGTGCCTGACTTGTGCATGCTTTTTCATTACTACCTACCTTTCTTTACATTTCAAAAGAGATACTCTGAACAACATTATTATTCCAGATATGCAAACTGGGAACCGCACATGTCAAGAAGGAAAGGAAAAGTTTGTATTCCTGTAACTAAGACAAGAACTACAATCTCCCTATCAATCTCACAAGCTCTACGACATCAGCTAAACTTCAAATTGTCTTATCTATATTACCTGAACAAATATCAGGTCATCACAAAACTTAAATTCATATTCCACTGGTAGAACTGCTGAAGTTGTATGGCAGAGTTATCTTTACCTAAGTTTGATACAATTTTTTGAAACTGAAAAACAGCTTCAAAAAACAAAAAGGCACTGCAAACATACAGAAAAATAATATGATCCTGATGCTTAAAATACTCCGAGATTAAATAACCCACATAACATAGTTTTTCCTCAAGCCTTAGAGAAAAAGGTTCATTCAAAAATCTTTCAGTTCATTGAAAGCATAATGTTCCTGGCAAGATCAAAAGTCCAAATTTCAAATAAGTTTATGTTGTTTTCTTTCGTGATTTCAGTTTTCCAAATTTCTTTATTCTCTATTAATTTTGATGTTTTATAGTGGTCTAAGTTGTTTATTTTTAATGTGACAGTTGAACAGACGTTACTTAAATAGATGCAATTTGTCTTGATATGGAAGTTGTTCCTGCTCTGTAGTTTCAGGGTGTTTACAAAAACACATTTCTGAAGTAGCATCCTACATTAGGCAAGAAAGAATGCTTTGCATGCCAACATACAGACAGTTGCTTAAGGATATATCAGCCAGCAAGGATCAATGCGTCTGACTTGCATAACACTTGCTTTAAATGTAAATAAAACAAAACTAGGTTCAGTACACAATCTTACTCGTCTGGGACATGTCTTTGGAATGTCTAGCAGAGGTAGGGGTTATTTTTCCGTAAGTGTCAGCGAGTGACAGATCTCAATGACACCCCATGGTATTTTTCTACAGGGAGTACCAAGAAGTAGAAACATACAGACTTACCACAAATCTTGACATCTCTAACAGTCCCAGGGTATCACATCAGCCCCTTTAGGTTATTTCAATTTGATCTACATATCCATGAAAATAAAAATCAATGTGCCCAATGGTCTAGTAAAACATTCACCCTGTCTCATGCAGTCATTTCTTTTCCATAAAGTCCAGGCATAAAAGGCACAGTGACCCTCAGAGCTATGCCATTGGGAACATGTCCATCTTCGCAAATGATCTCTCATGCTGAACAAGTTAATAGGTATAATCTATGAAGAGAACTTTCCCCTTGATCCTTTAGCAGTGGTCTAGGCCTAGTTATAGCGAATGTCAAATATTTGCAGATGTATTTACAAGAGCCACGTAGAAAGACACTAAGTATGTAAGTGGATTCTTTTAAGGCTCTTGAAGGATATGGAAGACTATCATCAATATCTACATCTAATATACATCTTTTCTGCTATAATCTCACCACATCATAGAGGCTTCACTTTACCAACAGAGAATTTCAGAATATTTCAATGACTGAGGCAAAAATATGGACTGATACTAGGAGAAAAGTCTTTGGTACTGAATATTCGATCCACCATATTATTCACTATATGGGGCCTGCATTTCAAAGTCCTCCGAAATGAGCAAACATTTTTTTCTATTATGTCAATGAAGTTTAGCAAGATTTACAGATCTTATGAAGGAGTCATAGAAAACATCGGATAAAAGAGAGACACAGCAATGTTGAAGATAAGCAAAATATTTTTACACCTGACGTATTCCAGGTATACACAAACATACTCTACTTGCTCTTGGAGGCAGCTAAAACAGCCCTCCAATGTGCAACTTCCTCACTTCTATGACCAGAGCAAACTCAGAGCTATGCAGAATACACTATGCAAATGAAAACAAAACAAACACTTTTTTTTCTTTGAAGGGAACCGAAAGAAGAAAAGAAATATAGGCATGGGTCCTAATCCGAGATAAGATGGTACACTTCCACTAACTTCAGCTCCTTACAAGATCGGAGGAAGCACTCAGGTCGGGAAACCAAGTGGTGTGCGCTACATGTAATCCCTTTTTTTATTCATATTTTAAAGACACAAAGTTCTTAAAAAATATAAATCTTTATCAGTATTTAAAATATTTAATAGCTAAGGTATTATGAATCAATTGTAGTTTAGTGACTAGTTATAAAACTGGAATTTAATTCCAGTCAGAATTTAAATATCAGCTGTCAGCTATAACATAATATGGATTATTATAGCATAGATTACTATCAGATTCAACAACTACCAAAAACAAACAATATTGCAGATATTTCAATATTATCTAAAATACATGCATTATGTTATATACAGAAAATCTAATGCAGCTGCACAGTGCCCTTCCTGTACACTTTTGTTTATATTCATCTACAGATGTGCCGCCACCACCGATTTCAACTGTAATTGGCTGACCAACAGGGAGGCAGCTCTGTACCACAGCTCAATTCAGAATCCTTCCAGCGTTCCAATGAATGGAGAAAAAGAAAAAAAAAAGGGGTTGAATAAGTTAAAAGAACCAGAAAATTCAACAATGTGTCACAAATAGAGGGGTCATTATGCCTGGATAACCCAGGATATTAACAGTTGCAGAAAGTGAAACACTATCCACAACTTAGCAGTCAATGAGCCCTGCTCAGAACCAGTGATCTTCTGTACAACACGGGTGGCATTTTACAGTTCAGTGCAAAATGGAACAGACCCTTGATATCTTCATTTGTCCTTTTTCTGTGCATATTTCACAGTGCAACGATTTAGGGTCCATAACGTGTCACTTGTTATAAGTACAGAGTTTACTTGAAATATGTATGCACAGAAAAAAAGTTCAGTGAACTGCAAAGATTGCAACAAATCTATACTCTTTGAGACAATATAAAGTTTTACTCCGAGTCTGAAACAATGCTGGTTAAACCATACCGAAAGTCCAGTCTGAATTACTTTTGCTTCCAATGTGTGCATTTACTACAAAAGCAGACAACTTAAAGCTTTGCTAGAAATCAATGGCTCAAAGATATTTCATTGAACTCCAGTTAATATAGCTATTTCTATTTTGAATAGCTATTTCTATTTTGAATAATATCCTTAAAGTATTTTGGTTTCAACATTTTACTATACTGGCTATAGGGTAAGACAAAATTAGGCATGGAGAGAGTTGTTCTGAACATTGTCAGTCACAACAATTGTCACCATTGCAAATTTCAGCCCTACTGCAAAAGTTATAGTAGAAAATGCCACTAACAGCTTCTAGGACCATATTCCTAATATCAGCATTGGGAATATTGATAGGTTTTCGATATGTATTTCTATGAACATTTTCTGCTTGTTCATCTTTCAGCACAACTGTAAATTATACTTCTGAACCACTGATTAAGCGAAATTTACAAAAGTATCTGTCTGCGAAGGTGGTTTACAATTTCTAAGGAAAATCTGCTGTATGATATAGCTTGTAATCTGGAAGCGTTTCAGATAAAGTTATGCTACAGAACAGCAAGAGACAAATGATAATTGAAGTTCACCTGTATACTGTATTAAGTCAGCTAAAGATTATTTGTTTCAATTAAGTACGAAAACTAGTGTTTCAGCAGCATATCCAAAAAATGGACCGAATCATTTTATAAGTTCTAATAAAGCTTTGTATCTGAACTTTCACAGGTGTTGCATTTTCTTCTGCTACCTGAGGTCAGAAATTGAAACATCATGAGTTAAGTTTTCCCTGAATTGCTGGCTTGACTGCAACAGAAAACACTGGAAATCATGAAAACGCTAGATTCACGAGCTTTCCATACAAAAGCATTTTTAGATGGGTTCAAAGGAGCTTTTGGACTGCCCTGTGTTTACTTCACTGAACTTCTGAGGGTCCTACTTTTAATCTTGGCTTCCACTTATATGCTTCATATATGTGTTGCTTTTCACAACTTAATAAACGTTTTCATGAAAAAAAAACCCAAAAAAAGGTGAACCTCAGCTAAGCAGAATATTAAGATCCAAAGGAAGACATATATGACTTGAAAGAATAAAAAAATCCAAACAAGAAAAAAAGGCTTTTAAATCAAAAATATTAGTATTTCCATTACACAAAAGCCATTGGTCATTACTCAGCTGGAGAACTGAGTCATTATGCTGTTTATCATGTATCTTGGAACCACAACAAGACCTGTACTACAGAACAAACTCTTACTCAGACACATATATATGAGAAGATAAGTGACCTATTAAAATATATTCCATACATTTTTGTAGACTAGTAACACAGTAGAGTTAGACACTTCACTTCTTTGCAGTAAAACAAAGAAGATAGACTTCTGAGATGACCTAAGCTTATTCTATCAACATCCAGATTTGACAGGATTATCAAAACCTAAGCTGGTTTGATTTCACATGTTTCAAGCATTCTGTGAATCTCCCCCATAAACCATATGAAAAATATAACTAAAAATAGTAATTTTAGAAAAGGCATACACTGAGATTTCAGGAATGGACTTTGGATGGTCACAGTTACGTGGGGTGAAAAAGGAGAAGGTTTCCATTTAGGTGTACCAGTAAAAAAAAAAAAATCTATGAGTAGAAGAAATAACTAAGCTTATGAGTTTAACTAAACTCTGTAAATCACTTAGACACATAACTTAAAGTGTAACCCCACAGAACAAGCTACTGGTATCATTTGTCCTGTAATTCTTGACAGAAATCAAAACTCCAAATAATAGTTAGTGTAACACTGTCCCAGGCCAAACCAGCTAATTGGGTAAATACTCCTTCTGCTGACTGAATGATGTGCTACTTACAGTATCACCATCTCCTTCCAGATAAATCTGCCCAGTACAAGTAGTTCACATTTAGCAATAAAGTTAGCAATATGCTAATGTACTTGATGAGTGTGGAAAGGCTCTGTTGTTGCCAGACCTTTGACTTGAACTACATAGGGCTGATTTGACATTCAGCGACTGGTTACACTCATCAAGAGGTGAAGCTTCACGACAAAGATAATGTGGTGGAAGCAATTAGTATTCAGAACATCAATAACAGGTTTTCAGCATGTGACTGTGGGCTAAACAAGGCTTTAATAATACACTTTAAAAAGACATATCACAAAACTGTTTAAGTTTTCTACTGAAATATCACTTGTTCTTCATGTAGAAATATTTTTAAAATATACTCCACCTTTTTATTTAATCCAAGTTGTACTGATCTTCACAAATACATATTTCAAGACTTTTCTAAGCTTTCTAAAAGGTTAAATGCATTTGGTTTCAATGAAAGTGCACAATAAATTGGCAAAAGGCAGTGTTCTCCTTTTCTTCAGGAATTTGTTGGGAAGTTTTAGCATTTGCAAATTATGCCATCAGGTTATGCTATATTGTACACTGAGGGCGAGTCAAGAATAGGACAGCAGTAGTAGTTTCTCCCCACAGTTTCCATCACCTCCAACTGGATCCCATCCAAGAAATAAAATTATTTCTGTGGGCTACTCAATAACTTGGGTTTGGCTGTACGAAAGACCCTGCCTCTACGCTTCTCTCCAAAATTTGAATATGAACTCTCATTTGAATATGCTCCCTCTGCTGTCAGTTAAGAGAACTGAAAAACAGGGATAATTCTTGACTGCGAAGGCAGTCCAGTTGCTAACAGTACATGGCAAGGAGCTGTTTTACCTCATTTGCATTGTTGGAGCAGAGTGGGAAGAACACAGTGAAATGCAGGAGCACATCAGCTCCATTGCTTCTAGAAAATGTTTCATCGAGAAAATGCGTTTGTAAGACTCCAGTGACAAAGGAAAAAAAAAATAAAAGGTTAAGTCACAGAATTGTTCATGTTGCAACGGACCTTCAGAGTTCATCTACTGCAAAATCCTGTTCAGAGCTGGGTCTACATTGAACTTGAAACAAGTTGTTCAGGGCTTAGTCCTTTCAGGTCTTGAAAAACCTCCAAAGATGGAGATTCCATAACCCTTTTGGCACCTTGTTTCAATGCTTTATCATCCTTAAAGGGAATATTTTTCATCTTATATCATTAAACCTCCTCTTTCAATTTCTGGCTATTGTCTTTCATTCTCCCACCACGGACCTCTGAAGAGCCTGAATTCATCTTACTAGTAATCTCTTTATAGGTATTAGCAGGCTGCTGTTAGGTCTTCCCAAAGCTCTCCTACTCCAGGCTAAACAAGCTCACTTCCCACAGCCTCTTCGCACTCACTCCAGCCCCTTGACCATTTTGGTAGCCCTTTGCTCAACTCACTCAAGTTTATCAACTTCTCCCTTATTTTGTTCTTTGCTGTACAGTCTAAGTACATATACAGCAGTTGCTACAAACAGTAAATCTCCCACACAGTCCTGTAGTGAAAAGGTATAGGAAAAAACCTGAGAAAAATCCAATTCACTATGCAAAAAAAGCAGATGTTAACTACATTGCCTTTACTGTATTTTTCTAACACTTTCATAAACTTTATAGAAGTCCATATTACTTATTGCTAACTAATTGATCTTCATGCTATTAAATGGATGATAAAAACTATACAGATAACTTGTTTCCTGCTGAGAAAACATTAGTTACTGACATTTCAAAACATCACTTTGTGAGTCAGGAAACCTCCAGACTGGAAATAAGAGAAACTGCTATTAAATGTGGTGACAACTTTAAAAAAATAATCTACCTTATATTTTATTTTCCAGTGAAATGCAATATAAGCATAGGGCCAAATCAGAGAAAAAAAAAACTTAGAATTGAAACCTAATAATCAAATCCTGATATTTAACAAGAAATATATGCAATTAAAGTCTAGAATCAAGTGAACTTTGTGCTGACTTATGCTTTCTCTAGGTAAACTTACTGACCTAGGTAATTTGCCAGAGCACCTGTATAGTTAGAAAGGTGTATTTTAAAGTGAATGAAGTTTAAATTTAGATAGGAGTGGTAACACTTTCAAACAGATCGCTTACCTATTCAGGAATTGGCCAATATTCCGTTATTCTTCTATTCCTTACAGGTATATAAAGGGTATTCATGAGGACAATGAGTTGCATTAAGTTCTAATTTTATTTTCTACCACACCTTTTTCAAGGAAAGTTTAGTTAAAAGTTTTCAGCTGTGTCTTTTCTTATGACTACCTTCTGTCATCAGCTTATGCTTTCATGACCACAAGGCTTAGACACTGCAATTCCTTTCAAGCACATTAAAGCTTTCTCTGCCACTTGACCAGCGTACAGGAAAAAAACAAAACCAAAACACAAAAGCCAACTTCCCCTCCCCCCTCCCCTGTGAATACTGGCTCAGATTTCCCTGCAATATTTTACTTGAAAATAATAAAAGTGAGATGCTTATTTACACTAGAAGCATTTTAAGATTATTTTTTCTTCATGGCAACTTGTACAATCATTACACTGGCTAACTTACAGAAACTCGAGATTATCTCCTAACAATTAAACGGGGGAATACCTTTTTTATAATACATCATTCATGTTTTAGCCTGAGGGATTATTGTTCCTGCATGGTATTGAATTCTAGGTTATAAAATTAGATTCTCTTTGAAATTCAAACCAATCTAGCCTTTCCAGCTTTGAAGAAGTACCAAAACTACTGTTCTTGTCATGAGGGAAATATTCAAAATCCAGTGAGAGTGTGAACACAGTAAAAGAAGTGTCAAGTCTCATTATTGCCCTTCCATGGGCACTTTCAAGACTTCTACAGCCCACACCCAATAGAAACATCAGGAAGACTGCTCTTCTTCTCATCTCCTTGTCCACACTTGGGAGGAGACATGGTGTAGCTCTCATGAGCTTGTGATGAAGGGAAGATCAGAGTCCTTTTCACAAATGAAAAATGTCCATTAGAAGTAACACAGTTGCACAAAGATGTAATTGCAATAGGTGTTTTATTCTGTCTTCTCATGGAATTAATCAGTGTTTGTAAAACTGATGGAAGTGACAATAGCTCTGTTCAGGACCTACAAGAAAGCTGGAGAGGAATTTTTACAAGGGCATTTAGCAATAGGACAAGGGGTAATGGCTCGAAGCTGAAAGAGAGTAGATTGAGACTAGGTATAAGGAAGAAATTGTATACTATGAAGGTGGTGAGGCACTGGCACAGGTTGCCCCGAGAAGCTCTGTCTGCCCCCTCTCTGGCAGTGTTCAAGCCCAGGCTGGACAGGGCTTTGAGCAACCTAGTCTGGTGGAAGGTGTCCCTGCCCATGGCAGGGGGTTTGGAACTAGACTATCTAAGGTCCCTTCCAACCCAAACCAATTTGTGATTCTACAATGACAGTTTGCTGTTCACTGTCCCAAATCGCAGTAGAATCTCTGCTGGTAAGTGCAAGTTGGAGTAATGTGTATTGTATAGAGGAAATTCAGTCTGCAAAAGGAAAGAGCAACTATTTATGAGAAAACAGAATAAGTGAAGCTTAGTTTCTTATGTGTTTATGACTGAGTTTGATTCACAGTGTACAAGTCGGCAAGGTGAAAAACTGTAGTTCAATAGCTCAGCTGTGAGAAGTAACTTTTTTGTGGATTCCTTGGTACCTAATTAGACTTGTGCTTACGCTATACTCTTTCTACCAGCTCTATTTTCATGAGACTTGAATGACTTATTTAAACACCTCAGCTGTTAAATGCCACACTGAAGTGACTTCATGATCTTAAAAAAACCACCACCACGGTAACATGGAGACAGAGATACAGTTTGTTCTTTGAGGAAACCAAATCAAAGGTATCTAATACAGTTCTTATGAAACTTTGATGAACTTTAAGCTTTTATAACATCATCCTACAAAATTTAATTATACATTTGCACAAACAAGTCAGACTGCACAACCCAGTTCAGATACCCATATGTTTATGGTCATGACTGATTTTTCACAGTGTCACAAAAAGTATCACAGCCTATGGGTACACTGTCTAGCGATCAGCCACATGTTAGCCAGCCATACGTTAGCCAGAGGACAAAGCAGCAGTGGTACCAATAGCTTCCAAGAACAGATTCTCTAGGAAATGCCACCATCATTTTCTCTATGGTAAAGGCACAAAACACCTCGGGATCAATCTAAGCATGTTAAAATAAGTT
>Ga0181612_118314_pt1 | contig 10992 bp, 9 predicted proteins | sample HoacroProtozoa21_FD_119630 | JGI IMG/M metagenome (GOLD analysis project Ga0181612, IMG submission 119630) | Hoatzin crop microbial communities from Cojedes, Venezuel. Combined Assembly of Gp0051906, Gp0051904, Gp0051908 | reverse complement strand
TGGTCCCCAGTTCCATCATCTTTTTTTTGGGTTTTTTTTTTCCCCCCCCCCCCCTTTTTTTTTCGTTTTTTGTTTTTTAATGCAGAAACAAGGATTGGCAACTTAACTCACCAGCTTGGATATTGACTTCAATTTCCCCTGTAAGGACAATCTTGCCTTTTGCCATGCCCTGTGCAGAAAAGACCAACACATTTATGGGTTGGCAGAGGTTGGAGGGAGAAAGCAGCAATCAAGTTCAATGCACATCAACAGGACAAGGCATGTAAACTGAGATGGCTTCAAATGCTTAAACATCAGCCTTAGGGCATGCTGGATTCTGCCATTGCTGCTCCTCCTGCTGGGGCCCTTTTCACTGGTCAGGAACCAGAAGGAAGAGGAAGGGGAGGCAGAGAATACCATAAAGAGTTTCTTGAAGGGAACAGACAACAACCCTGGCCTGAGACGTTATGAAGGTGGTTCCTTGCTACGAAATAGGGTAACGTGGCCAGAAATGGGTGTCGTTTTTCCTGAGTGGATAGCTTTGCCAAACCACCTCAGTGCTGTTTCTGTTCATGGGTTGTTTACCATAGTGCTGACTGATAGTCCAAAAGCTAGAAGAGCACTCGCTGCTGTAATTGCAGTGGATGGACTGCCAGATAGCTCCCCGGTCAAATCCTTTCAGCAAACCATGCAACAACCCCACACTCACCACATAGTAGAAATTCAGGGTGTTGATGCTCTTGTATCCTTCTGTGTTCAAAACATAGTGCACAGTGATCACCCTCTTCTGCCCACAGCTTAGATCTTTCCACAAAGGCTCAATCCTCACAAAACTGTTAGTCCAGGAGTAGAAACGCTGGATGGAGAGAGTTGCATCGGGGTAGGAAGGCTCTATCCAACCTTCAGTGTGGCACTGGTGACTGGTTTTATAAGTTGCCTGATCAGGAGAGGTAGTAGGGAAGAAAAGGAAAATAAACATATGTCACTATGGAAATCATTATCACATACTGACATCAGAATAACTGGTTCACACAATGCATACATTTAAGAACTGCATCTAAAGCCAAACTGGTAAGGAAAAAGCAGCAGCCTTGCAGCAAACCATTGCACTGTAACAACTGAAATGTTTTCCTCACTTCTTTTTTAGTAATTTTTGAGAGCTCTAGAGCAGAGCAAGCACATTTTTATTACCAAAATTCAAACCCCATCCTTTTCGGCTTCAGTTTCAGAGCAGCCACCTCTCTGTCTCTGTTTAGCTTGGTTTCGTACTCACTTTCAGACTGATCTCAGGATCAAACATTTCAGATGTGTCAATACTAAACTCTGCAATGCCATTTTCATCAGTGGTGAAGTTGTCTGTGTTCTTGTTATTGACAAATAGCTGAATAACCTCATTGGAAATAGGAGAGTTGTCTTTGTCTACCAGCTTGATCTGTAGAAGAGAATGCAAGACATGTTCAGCAAGTTATCCTTCCGTATGTAGATACTAATGTTTTGCACTTCTTTGCTCTCCACACAGCAGAATTCTTCTCCCTTCAAAGCAATACTTAAGATATGAAACGTCTCTCTTCATCTCTGCAGCTATCTCAGCTATCTTATGAGGTCTGGAACAGGAGCTTCCTCAGCATCTGCTATATCATTGATAACGTCCTTCTGTGGAGCAAGAATTTCTTATGTCTCATCTATTTCCTGGGCAGTCCCTTCTGACTGACTACACATTTCCAGTTTAAAGATATAGTTTAACTTTCTTAGTCTTGAGAGTTGCTGCCGATACTTTCAGTGTCGGAAGGCCTTTTCTCCAGATCTTTGTTTTGAACACTTTTCTGATTCTGTTGACACTGTCTCTGCTGTTTATATGTTAAACAAATGCATAAAAAATAATGAATCATTAGGTGAATTCTAGGTTGCTAGAGCTGAGCATTCATTTTGAGTTTTTTTCAGAAAAGGATGGTAGAAATAATAATATATTAAATACAAGCTTAAGCGACTGACTGTCCTCACTGTCCAGAAACAGCATGGAGACATAAGGCTTCTGAAACAAAAATAATGATACAGAACTTAAAGTATTCAGGGAAATGTTGACTTCAGCAGGACTAAATGCAACAGAAGTAAAGGTGTACAACATATGGCCAGCAACAGATGTTTCACAGTGCAGGGAAGGACCGTGAATGGCGTGTGATGGCACCCGGACAGGGACTGGGATCTGCTGCATTTTGAGAAACGATGAATATCAGTGGCTTCCAGATAATAGTTCCCCTGATATGATCTTCAAGGTTTTTTTTTTTCTTCGCACAGAAGCAAAGAAGCTGCCTGAAGCCATCACCAGCAGCTTTGTCTCTGAGATGTGACATCGCAGCCTCCTACCACGTGTCTTTCAGCATATTTAACCTCTAATGTGTGAGAGAAAGTGTATGTTTGAGGAACTGACTGTGGCACATAACCCCAGGGAGCCTGTTGATCCCCATCCTCTAGTAAGAGGTGGTAAGGTGCACAGCAATCTGAAGAACAGAGCAGGAGCAGGAAGCAAGTAAGAAAGTTGTATAGACATCTTCCAGAGGGGAATAGAAATCCTTGTAAGGCAATCTATTCTCTCCTTTCAGTGCTACTGCTAAGACTTCCCCTCATCCTTTCCTCACTGAAAAAAGCTGACGGAAAGAGAGAGATTTAACCCTACCCTTTAAACCACTGACAGAGTTATATGAGATTTGTCATGAAACAAAGTCATAAGAAATCTTTTTGAGACAGAAACTGTTGTTATTTCCTTGATTTTTTTCTTAAATTCCTTTCACTCTTTCTTCCTTCATCATCCTGTGTTTTTATTCATCTCTGGCTGGCATATGATGGTAAATTCTGATGGGAGAGACAGTGATTCACATCAAGCTTAAAATGCAAGTTAGAAAAATGCTAGTTAATGGACTGTTGATTCAAAGTATTTCTGGCAGAATCAAATTCAGAATAAACGAATACTCTTCGGTATTCAGAATTACCAGTAGAACACTCTATGTAAAAAAAAGAAGATTAGGGAGATCACCCCCCACCCCAAACAGTGCCCTAAATGTTCTCATCACTGTTATCATGTGATTGCCTGTCAATCGTCTTCAATACAAGCTCTCTATGCCCTTTCTTACCTGTCCAAAGTAAGGAATTCCTCTTCTGTAGTGGCGATCCATGTTCTCAAACTGTATACTGCTCATCACTCGAGTTATGAAAATAGACTGAGTAGCTGTAAGTTGCAGGCCTGTAAGACATGTCCAGGGTCAAAGGAGGATATACTTTGTCTTGGATATAGCTTCACCAGAGTTAGTGTTTGCCTAGAGATGGTCACTGTACTTATAAAAATGGATCTTCTTCAGGAAGACAACCTTGTACTCAGCAGGCAGAGGCTGAATATCTCCTACTCTTTTTTGACCGCACCACTGCTGCTGTTTCTGACTGTCTAGAAGGGATTACCTGTTCCTTTCTCTGTGACTATGGCTTTCACATCAAGATTTCTCACGTAACCAGTGCGATTTAGCTCGAAGATGTTGGAGCTGAAAATCTGGGAGAGACAACCCTCTGTCTCCAGCTGGAAAAGGAAGAAAACAAACCCTGTTACGGAGGATCACAGCTTTCAAAGGATGCTGGCAATACACAGGACCCTCCTTTAGTAAGTGAAGTCTTTTCCCACTATTTTTAACATGATTTATAAAGGACTGGTGGAGACATCACTTTCTGTACTTTTCATATGGGAAACTGAGTCATGAAGAATCAACATGTCAGTCCTTCTTCAGGCCTGTAGGAAACCAAGAAGAGAAATGAGGTCCCATGATTTCCTAGCTAGTTATCTAAGCAAATAGATGAGTAGAGTGAAGTGAAGCATCAAGGAGAGAAAGCAAAGTGTGACGAGCAAAGGGAGAGAAGCAAGAACACAGGAGAGAGGGCAAGCACAAAGAGGAATAATAATTATGTATCATACATCTTTGGTAAATGATTGACAAACTGGGCTTCTCTTGCACTTCCCATAAGAATCAAAATCTCTGCATACGCTGAGCTGGACTTTTGCTTCAACAGGCTGGCCATAAGTGTACCTGGGGGAAGATGAAATAGGTCCATGAGCTGATGCTTGAAAAATTGACATGCTAACATATGCAGGAAGAGACCCAGGATGAACAGTGACCTGGGAAGCCAGAGAATGGAATAGTTTCACAGGCTTTTTCCTAATTCTCCTGCTGTTAAAAAAGATAATACAACTCAGAAGCTGAAATATTAATGAGTTCTATTTCACCCCTAAACCCATGAAGCAAAACCACACCTTGAATGTAAAAATAAATACCTCTAATCATGATGGACAGATATGGCTACCAAACAAATTATGACTGTTGTCTTCGCTCTTCAGCTTAGACTGGAGTTCTAGACTCACTGAAATCAAATCAAAACTCCTCATACCTGCAAGGGGATCACAATTTCAACCCTGGATTCTAAATTATGAAATCTTGGTAATAGAGTAAGAAAGGTCCTTCTTAGGGGCTAAGCTTGGAGGTGGAGTTAAAGACAGCTGGAACCCTAAGACCCCTTCTAGAATTTAATGGTGCTCTGCTGTATGAAGATCTCTCTCTGAAGTGGGTTATGGGGAGTGGACACATCCTACCTCAGCAAGGGACCTCTCTAAAGATTTATTCAACCCACTAAACACCAGTTAGAAGAGAACAGTCATACAATAAAATGAGATGAACACACAAGTAAATGAAAGCTCAGCCCTGTCTCTTTCCCCAGTGCTTGGGAAGTTCTTGCTCTTCAGCGTATTTCCTAACCACTCTGCACCTGATACTTACACTGCACAGACTTTCACTGTGAACTCCGAATCCAGGACTGTAAGGCTTTCCGGTGCAGTGACTGTGACATCAAATTTTGGCAACACTAGCACAAAGAATAGAAAGAAAACAATACTGGCTCATTATCAAATGGCAGGCCCTCCTAAGATGAAAGAGAAAATGAGGATATTATCAGTGTTAGTCACAGATGGAACTGGATCGTAGAAATGGGGTGCCAAAATGGTCAAGAAGTGGTCTGACCTTTGAAGGCTCGCTAAAGTATTTCTGCGAAGCTTTGAAGAGAAGTAAGGACTTCTAAAGCAAGTCCTGTGACATCTAGATGCGTTGCAGAGCCTTGGCCCAGTTCTTAATGACACCTAATTAAAGCTGTTTGAAGTTTTAGCAATCAAAAGGGTTGATCGATAGGTGTTCATCTCTAATAAAGTTTTCTACTCCAAATAAATACAATAGGTAGCATTTACCGTATTCCTCCAGCAGGAATGAGTGATTTGTTTTATCTCCTGACTTCTTTGTTACGATAATTTTGTAATTCCCCAGGATTGGCTCTTCAGTTAGTGGGAATTCAATCTGGATAATGTTCATCTCTGATGTCACATTTTGCCACTGAAAGATCCTGTTACCCCGTGGATCCTGAAGAAAAAAGAATATGGACTCACAGTTTGTTTACCTTGGAAGTCTTCTGCTACTAGCACACAAAACTAGAAACAAAGAAGAAAATAGGGCCAGTTGCTTTAGCTCATTGGGGAAGTCGCTTAATGTTTGTGCATTGAGATAAATTATGCCATAGTACGATGATTATTAATGTTGCTAGGTCCTCATCTGTTGATCTCAGATTTAGGCATCCTCAGCCAGACTATGGGTTAGTCTCAGTCGTCAGGGGAAGTTGCACGATACTACTCTTCCCTGCTCTTTAGTATATGTTGCTCTAGTTTTGTGTCAAGGAGGGAGAGAAGGAAAAATCCCTCCTTCTGTGTGCTTCCTCTTCAGCTGAGCTTATCCCACACAAATCTTGGTCTTTAGCAAACCCAGCGTTTCTCAGCTTCTGGCAGGAGGAAGGAAGCATTTCTTCTGCATTCGTTGAGGTGTGATTTGCCTCTGGGTATATTTTATGCTAGAAGAAAACTCATTCACAACATTTCATTGAACTGTTTAAAGCACTAACTGCAGAAAAATGCATGTAGAGCTCCAAATATGTATGCTTCACTGCAAACAAAGTCAAGTCACCCAGCTTCACAGTGTAGCACGAAAACTTGCAAGAATGCTGTCTAGACATGAACTGCAATTGCTATTTTGAAAACCTCCACAAAATGCCATGGAAGCACTAACATTGCTAGTAATTATACCCACAGCCTATGCTTGCTCATAGTTTTCAGCAGCACTTGAGTTAGGAAAAGACACACCCCAAAATAAGTTTAGCAAACTGGAAGAGGTGGAGGGCAGTCAAAGGCAGGCATAAGAACAGTACAACTTTTGACTGCTGAGGTGAATATAGGTATGCTTTCTGTGTTAGTAAAGCTTGAACAGCGTCCTGGGATTTTATGAAGTTTCTGTTAATTGTTGCCAGTGTACTCAGGAGCAGGATTTGGCAGTGTGTGGACACATGCAAACAGATGTAAGCACATGTGCCTTACATTTTATTTTTATATGCATAAAACAGCACAAAGAGAAAAAGATCTCTTACCTGAACTGCAATCAAGGGGTACTGAAAGAGGAAAAAACAAAGTGGGACAAGAAATTAGGTGGCTGAACAAACACAAATTAATTTCTCCCAGGACGGTGAGAAATGTTTAACCAATAATCAATATAATACCAGTAATCAGAGATCCTCATCCCTTATTTTAATCAGTCTAATAGCAATTTTACTTCAAGAAGAGTATATAAAGGGAGGAGATGAAATGAGAATGTTGAGGCAGTTTCTGATCATACTGGATTTAGTGCAGCCCCAGAGCAGCTGAGTAAATTGTAGAGGTGCATGTAAGCCATGATTTGGGGTTCTTACGTCCTCACTCTGCTTATTAGCACCGGCTCTTTCAGTAACACTGTGCTGTCTTCTGCATTACAACCCCACGAAAGGAGGACAGTAAAGACCCTTCTGTCTCTTGGCTTATGTACTACGAACACGAAGACAGCTTGCTGATAATGAACAGAGTGCCTCTGGTGAGACGAACAATTGTGGTTAAAAATTTTCATTTTCATTTCCCCATTTCTAAAATGAGCAAAGTAAAGTACTAGGTGGATGACTTCCCAGTTTTTGCAGCAACAATTGCTAAACAGTAATAGCGGGAGACTGAACAGCAGGGTCTCTAGTCAGAGCTAAAGTGATGCCTGCAGCAACCCAGTGGAGGGTTTTCTGACCCTCTCTTCCAGCAACGGCACGAGGGGTTGTGTCGGGAATCCAACCTGCTGCACACTCGCACTCTTCCCTGTGACTCTAAAGTGAGGGTGGATTAGAGCACGTGGTTAGGAAATCACATTGATTCTTTGGCGTTTGATCTCTGCAATATCTCATTTTATCTGCAGAAACTGTTCATTTAAAATTTGAGAAGAGTTTGCCTCCCAGCAATTTTAAATACAGGGGAATATTACTGGTCACTCACCATCTCTTGAACAGGTTTAAAATTGAAATCCAGGGCAACAACACGAAACATCACTGGAAAGACAAGGAACAGGGTGTTAGCATTAACTGCAGTTTATTTGGCTGAGCATGATGTTTTGCATTCATCCAGTTTCATTGCATCTTCTAACAGTCCCACTTGCAGAGGATGCCCGTAATAAAATGCATCTGAAGGTAAAAGAATCCTACACAGACTTTGCCGAGGGGACTTTTCCCCAGCATCAAGTTCTCACACTCTTTCATGAAAGTTTGCTTAACCTTAGAGAAAGGGGATGACCGGATGAATAAGAACTGCTGTGTGGGTCAGGCATTCTGAAGTGACAGCCATAACTCTTTCAGTGGCTGTCTGCATGATGTAGGCAGATTTGTTCCTCTTCATTTCCCCATCTCTAAAGCAGGGTTTGGTGCTTTGAACATATGAATGTTACAGATATTAACAGAACTAGGTGAAGTGCTAGTTTTTCTTAATGCAGCGTAATTCTTGTTTTTCAGTTTGTTCCCATCTTGTACATGTTTTTGCCTTACTTTCTTTTTTCTTTGCAAGAGAAAAACTGAAAGGAGAACAATGAATTACTGCACAAGGAAAAGCATAAAAACAAATTTCAAAAATGTCCTTTCAAAGCATTACCTTTACATCATTTGATTTTGTCTACTGCTTCCCCACCTCAAAACCAAGCAATGTGACAAATAATCAAGCCATGTTTGTGGGACGCTTTGGTGGTACCAAATTCTGTTTGGTAAGCTTTCCTTCATGCTATGTACATATGTAGATAGAACTCATCCCTAATTAAAGTATAGCTGATCCAGTCTAATTGCTATGTTATTTGGCTGACGTCTGGAAAGAAGTATTCTCACAGTGTTTTCTGCAGGGTTCTAGCTGTGTGCTAGAAGTCTTAAAGCCTAGAAGTGAATTAAGGAATAGGCCTGGGTAAATGATTCTTTGCATACATGAAGCTCTGTTCAATGGCCAGATGAGAAGTATGGATAGGGGAGTAGCATAAGTGCAGGTATAACTACAACATGAAAATATAAAGTCCAAAACCTCAGAACCCAGAATGTAAATAGTAGGATTTTGTCTTTTAAATTTACAAGTCATTTTAAAAGAATGGATTTGAGTCTTGGTCTTTAGACTGTCTTTGATGGTGACCAGCATCACAGACAGAAGACTGTGGGAGCATGTAAGTAGTGATCTAATCACCTCTTTCCACTATCTTGGCCAGTCACCAGTAATGAAACAGCAACAATAAACGCTCCCCTTTTTTTCAGCTGGGAGGAGGGGAGAAAATAATACAGACCATGGGATGATGGTCTCCTGCCATCATGAAGATGACTCTCTCTGAGCTCCACAGCAAATACTTCTAATGGTTTAAACAGAAACTCTGAAGAAACAGCCTAGGCTGTAGCACAATCTGAAAAACACTAAGCAGAGGAATTCTGTCTGAAGAAACTGCTTTCTAAGGGACATGTCATAAAATAGATATTCACCATTCTGTGCTGGTTTGTAGATGGGTTTGTCTGTCTGCACAAAAACAATGCTCTCGGTGTTCCATATCATTACTGACCGCCGCTCTTCTAGGCTGACTTTAGTGCCCTTGGCAGAGAAGGAAATGAAAGCCAATGGGGCAGAACCGACAGGAGGAATCTGTGAGGAAACAGAAAAACAAAGGGAGATTGCTAGTCTAGAAGTTGTTTGATCCAGAATCTGTCGAACAGATATACCTGTGGCCTGGGCTCCTTCAAAGAGACACCCATCTCGCTTCCATCACCTTCATGATCTTCCATCACCTTTCTTGGACCTTTCTGATTTCTTACGTCTATTAAAAATGCCTTCTTGTCTATTACTATATATCACTCCTCTGCTTCCTTTTTCCTTTAACAAGTCTTATTTCTTCCATTGCTTATTCCTCTCCTGTGCTCTCTGCTCTAATTTTCTTGTCCCTCCGTACATTTCTTTTCCACTGGGGCATAAATTAAAATTAATTTACCGTGAAGTTGAAGCACTGTAGACCATTGCTTGCTGTCATGGTTTTCTCAAAAATAGTAGTGTTAACAGCACCATATTCTAGGATGACTCTGACAGAGATGGTCTCGTTGAGGTTAAGGAACTGCAGGCAAACCTGACCTGGAGAGTCAGTTTGGAGGACAGCAGGCACCATCAGGACATATTGCCTGTGAGATCCAAACATCAAAGTGATCACATCATAGAGAAAGGAAAAACAACCTCAACAGGACAAAACAAATACAAAGTATTGTTATTATTCAGTACCTACTGATTAGTTTAAACATCAGACACTCTGCCAGCGCCCCTTACTCCTGCCCTGCAGCTCCCAACTAGCCCAGCCCTGGGTTCCCCACATAGCTCTGCTAGCACCCCTCACCCTTGCCCTTTTGCCCATTATCTGAGTCCTGGACCCACCTGCTTTTAGCAAAGCACACTGCTGTTACTGCTGCTATTGTCTTTTCTGAACACACATGTCAACTTCTATGGAAGTTCTGCAACAGGCAGAAGGTCTGCTTTGTATTAAATGAGAACCATTCACTTGCTATCCACATTCCAGTTTAACTTAGCTCTCCAGATAGAAAAGATGAGACATGGCAGTATTTAATATTTAAAGTAAATGTAGTGGCACTAATTAGCACTGTCTTTAAAGCCTTATCATGAATACTATTAGCAATAATATGGTAGTTCTTACGGCTCAGGTTGCTTTGCAGCTGTTACATGCAGGAGAAGAATAGTCAAAATAAACTTCAGCCACATTGTTCTCACTGTGAGACAGAAGAAATAGATAAGCCCCCTTCCCAAGAAACAATTCATTGCCTACTCTTTTAACAACTCTGCAACATTCCTCACCAAGCACTCCAGAAGAAAGGATTTGGCCCTCCAGCTCCTCCCTGGCTCCTTCCTCAAGTGTTAGTGCCTTTATAATTGCAGCAAGGGGTGGAGATCCCAGTCTATCCTACTGCTTGCAAGAACCTCCCCTGACCCTACTGCAACCTAAACCAACCCGCTGTCTTCAGACTGTAGTGCTTTGCTGCAGTTGTCTGAATGTCTGTGCAAAATGTCTTTAGTGGTCTTGTTTTCAAGGTAAGGGGCTTTGCTTTTTACACTGATGGTTGGCACAGCACAGGAAAGCACAAAATGACCTAAACCAGAAAAAGTGTGTTGAATCAGATTAAAATTTGAGGGTTTTTCCCATGATTCTTGGAATTTACCATCTGAATTCACAGTCTGGATGACATAGACTAACTTTTTATAGTTTGACATCCGATTCTGACTGAAATAATGTATTGGCCTCCCTTCTCTCTTGCTGCATAGATGTTCTGAGTGTTGGTGAGATGGAATAATAAAGAAGCCAGACACAGAAAGAGATATAAAAAGTCCTAGTTATTTCTACCTTGGCCATTGAGCACTTCATGGTGGTGTTGAAGTTTGATTCGTTTCAGCTTGAAATTAACCCGTCAGTGGGTCCATATATATTTGTTATTGCCCTAGGTTTATAGTTTTTTACACATGCGTGGAAGCTAAATGGTTTTTTTTTAGGGGGGGGGGGGGGGGAAGCGTGGTTTCCAAAAAAATTATTTTTACAT
>Ga0181612_117723_pt1 | contig 10992 bp, 4 predicted proteins | sample HoacroProtozoa21_FD_119630 | JGI IMG/M metagenome (GOLD analysis project Ga0181612, IMG submission 119630) | Hoatzin crop microbial communities from Cojedes, Venezuel. Combined Assembly of Gp0051906, Gp0051904, Gp0051908 | reverse complement strand
TGTAAAAAGTCCCTCTCCTGATTTCTTGTAGGCCTTTTTCAGGTACTGGTGGGCTGCTATAAAGGTATTCCCAGAGCCGTTTCTCCAGGCTGAACAGCCCCAAATCTCTCAGCCTGTCCTCACAGGAAAGCCCTCTGATCACTGTGAAGAAAGGAACAACCTGGTAAAGGGGACACCAGTCTGGTTCATTTTCTCAGATGATCACAGAATGACTGATGGTAATTCTAAAGGAATACTGGAAAAGTATTACAAGTTGTTTAAATTTGATTTTTTAAGTCACAAATTAGAAGCTATTGGAAAACCATGATGCATGGTCATTCAGCCCTAAGCGGAATACTAGTGATGAACCACTGTTTGCAACGTAAAAGCTTATATGTATACCATTTGAATTGCTAAAACTCAGGTATATAACTCATTTACATGCCAGGATATTATATTTACTTATATTATTGATTCATAGAAAAGGAAACACATTTTTAAAAAAAAGGAAAATCTCACAAAGCCAAAGAAAGACTACACAGGAATGTTTCTAAAAGCTGGCTACAGTTCCCAGTGTTTCAACAGGATCCCATGCTAAAACTGCTTACTGACTAGGAGCAGAGATTTACATGACTTTTAGGATCAGGGATTATCTTTATTATTAGGAATTCAACTGATTAATAGAACTTTTTGGGGTACATTATTTAATTATGATTTAATTATATCAACATTTTTCTTTGGAATATACCAATTCAATTAAGAATTTATGTTGGATTTACTGAAATCTTTTGTTTCAAATAGTTCCTTTTATCATTTGGTAGCATACTAAAGAACTGAAAACTAATTTCTGGAGAAAGTTGAAATATTTATTTCGACAAAAAATTAAAATGTAAAAATGAAATATGCATCCTGATATGAAATTAAATCAAACTTTGAAATATCAGAATTTTCTGAGGGAATGGAAATTCAGTCACACTTAATTATACTGTTACATCAAAAAGAATAAATGTCTATATGACAATGATTGTGTTGCCTTTTTTGTGATTGTGATTATCTTAGGATCAAAGTGCTACCTGAAAATCAGATTAAAGCACGCCTTCAGGTAATGTACAAACAACAATAATGTTTTCCCCTTTGTGTTGATGAGGAAGCAATGTTTCCTTTTCCTTTTGATATGAATGCACTGCTGTTTTGATCTTTTCTCTAAGAAAAAAACCAAAAAACCTAAAAAATAACAATCTTGCTGTAAGTTTCCCTGGATATATATATAAAATTCTTACTTTTACAGCCAAGTGAGGTTCTACACAGTCCTAGAACCTCTAAAAATCTCTTTCTATAGCAAATTCTCTTCTATATGAAAGATCTCAGTTATAATTTCTTGGTGGGCGATTCAAAACTTTTAACAACCATGAGCAAAGCAGATTCATATTTGTTCAACACAGAAAATAAACACGTTAATCACAAAAGTATATTTGTCCCTTGTCTTTTGCACTAGACAATTCACACTTCTCAGCCTTCAAACACAGCTTCTACGCTTAAGAATGCATCCCCTATATTTCAGTCAAAATCTGCTGGCACAGTTTTTTTTAAAGGCACAAAGATATGATTTCCCCCACGTCATATATTTATAAGGAGCAAAGCATAAGTCTTACATAGAATTTCTTCATTTTCTTGACTGTTTTTCTGGTCATTTTTCCTGCTGGATGGCTGATGATCATTAACATTGGACTAAAAGTTTTTCTGTCTTTCATGCAGTTTTGGGCTCATTGACCAGCTCTTGCTGTTATAGTGCTGTCTCAGCTGTCATATCTACTCCTCTGCCACACTTCAGGAGCTGGCAAAACAAAAAGTTTGCCTATGCCTCAGCTACAGCAACTCAGAGTATTAAATCAAACCACAGATAAAGGTGAATTCACACTTACCCTCTGGAGCGTGAAGTGGAATGTCTGAGTTGTAAGTAAATATCACCTATTCTTGCTACTCCTGTGATGGAGGCAAAAATTGTCAGTAACAAAGCTATGACAAACAGCCAGGTAGTATACAAAACCAGTGCAAATGTTTATTCAAAGACAATGGATCAGAACCCTTCGATATAGTTAGCTGGACACTTCTTCTGACGACTTAGAGAAGGTAACGTGAATTATAGCACTATTTCCGGCCATGGTCATTAATATGTTAGTGATAATAAAATAAAATAAAATAAAATAAAATAAAATGAGCCATCTTCAAATCTCTCTTGTTGACTTCTCAAAGCTGGTATCTATGAATATTGCTTAGAATTTCACAAAAAACAATTGCATGGTGTAACCTATCTGTTTCTATTCAAATGCATCCATTTCATTTTACAGATTTTAGAAACCTCATTAGACACTTTAGGATCATTAGAAGTAAGGAAAACAAGGAAAACTCTTTCCTGATCCATTTCTGGCAAAATGCTCAGTGCTTCATTCTGCCTCTCTGCTGCTCTGAGTCCCCAGATTAGAAACACATTATTTTGATAGCTTCTGAGTGATTCCTTTGTTGTGAGTAGGTCTGCATTTTTACATCTGAAGAAAAAGCAACCTTTCCTCAACTAACACTTTATGAAAATCAACTAGTTTAAAAGAAAAGCTTATTTCTATACCTGGGAAATTTGAGGAACCTCAAGCATTGTCCCTACACCCAAAGAAGGGGGTTTTAGCCTTTTTAAAATAAAAAATAGTTTCATGCTTGGCTCATTACTGTGAAACCACTGCAGATTAAACCTCTCTATCAATTACAAGCAGCTGAACATCCTTTAGCATCAAACAGAATGACAAAAAGCTACACTATAATGAGTAATGGCTAAGGCCAATTGCTATTTAATTATGTAGATGACTTAACATCCTTTCATTGATGTTATCTGTATGTTTCAGGATGAAAGTTATCATGCATTGCTTTGCTACAGCTCTTACAGTGTATGATAGCAGAGGCAAAAAGGAAGCCTTTACCAAACAGAAATGGCTGTAACTAGCAAAATATATCAGCCCAGCAATACAAGTCATACTTCACCATGCAGCTACAACAGGAGCTTCAGCATGCTGTGGAAAAAAGAACTTCATGCATGACAGTTTACTGTGGGGAAAAAGCTTGAAAGCGAGTGTGACAGCTGCAGCAGCAAAAGCCTATGATGTCATGAGCAGTTCCCCTGAAGATGTCTGGTCCTTGATTTTGTAAGTGGGTGATAACAAAGACAGTGAAGTTAGTCATAACATGAGAGATATTTTAGATGGGAAGGACCGGTTAGGTCATCTGACCATCCCTCTGCCTAGGCAGGATTATACTTTGCAGTATCTTCTCAAAAAGATTGCACAGAACAATTTCACATGAGCAGAGGAAGGGAGTAAAGAACATAATAGATCTTTTCCATCTCTAACTTCTACAAGTTAAGGGGTCCAGTCTGTTGCTGGTGTGAGGTGGCTGTGGTCACAAATACTGCAAGTGTTGTAAGAAAGGAAATCTGGAGGAAAATTCTACCTTTGGATCAAATCATGCAAGTGTATGCAAAATGCAGTGTATGATGTTTGTGAGCATAGCAATTACCCCATAAAGAACATTTTCAATTCAGTCATAATCAGTGACCCCATTTCTTTGGGCATGGTGCTACTTTTTTGACAACTTGTGTATGTGCGTCACATCATTCCGACAGATATATCTATACTTATTTAAAAGGACATATGAACTAAATTCTTTCCATGAATATTATTGATGAAATCTTGCACTCAGAATTATTTAAGCTTCCAGTTTGAGACTGTAAAAACAGAGGTTGCTATAGAAAATATTTGCTTGTGTATTTATAGTATAGGGATGAAAAGCTTTGTTTAGCAACTATTATTTTTCTTGAATTAAATGGAAATAGCAACACCTGACAATATATGAGAGGTCAATGCTAGATGAAGGAGTGCAAGATGTTTTTTACATAAATGGTAAGTGAAAATCTCAGAATATGGTGAAAGAAGTAAATAATGGTTCCTTGCAATCCTTATAAGAAGCATAAAGGAGGAGGTAACACTCTTGAAAACGCAATTAAAAGACAACAACTAAAAGCCTTCTTCCAGGAATTTCTTACATGTTTTTAAAGCTGAGAATGAAGGGAATCCCGATGATTAAACCTGACCATAAATACATTTGCAGAATTTTAACATAAACCATTAAGGAAGGGAGGGAGGGAGGGAGGGAAGAAGGAAGGAACAGAGAAGTGGCTGGCTGGATAGATCTTAAAATGAATTTGTTTGCCAAGATAACATTTTGCAGAAATAAGAAATTTAAATCTGTCTCCATTTTGCATTCTCCCTCAACATTAGGTAATTTTTGTGGTCACTATGATATAGTTGGACATAAAGGAGGGCTAGCAGAGTTTCAAAATAGTATGAAGGTACATGTATATATTGTCCTATGCAGAGATCAGTATTAATGAAAGGCTGAACCTGAAATAAAAATAGAAAATATTGGACCATCAGATACAGCTGCCAATAGCATGAAGGAAAATAATTGGCAAATTCTGACCTCCTGTGGAGGGTTAACCCTGGCTGGATGCCAGGAGGCCCCCAAACCTGCTGTATCACTCCTCCTTACTGGGCAGGGGAGAGAAAATATAATGAAAGGCTCATGGGTCAAGCTAAGGACAGGGAGAGATCACTCGCCAATTACCGTCACAGGCAAAACAGACTCAACTTGGGGAAATTAGTTTGATTTATTGCCTATCAAATCAGAGTAGGCTAATGAGAAATAAAATCTATACCTTAAAACACCTTCCCCCCATCCCTCCCTTCTTCCTGGGCTCAACTTCACTCCCAATTTCTCTACATCATTCCCCACAAGCAGCACAGAAGAATGGGGAATGGAGGTTACAGTTAATTCATAACACTTCATCTCTGCCACTCCTTCATCCTCACACTCTTCCCCTGCTCTAGCATGGGGTCCCACCCACAGGAGGCAGCCCTTCATTAATTTCTCTGAGATGGGTCTTTCCCACAGACTACAATTTTTCACAAGCTGCTCCAGCACCGGTCCTTTCCATGGGGTGCAATACTTATAGACCAGACTGCTCCAGCATAGGTCCCCCATGGACCAAGTCCTGCAAGCAAACCTGCCCAGCATCGACTCTGCTACATAGGGTCACAGCTTCCATCAGGGCACATCCACCTGCTCTGACACAGGGTCTTTTGTAGGCTGCAGGGAGGATGTCTGCTCCACAGTGGACCTCCATGGGCTACAGAGGGACCATGTCCTTCACCATCATCTTCACCATGGGCTGCAGGGAAATCTCTGCTCTGGCTCCTGGAGCACATCCTCCCTCTCCTTTTCCACCAACTTCGGTGTCTGTAGTTGCTTCTTTCACATATTCTCACTCCATTCTCCCAGCTAATGTTGCATAGCATATCCCCCCTTCTTAAAAAATGTTATCACAGAATGTCATTGATTAGCTCATCTTGGGCCAGCAGTGGGTCCGTGTTGGAACTTGCTGGAACTGTCTGTCTGACATGAGGGCAGTTTCTGACATCTTCTCACAGTAGCCACACATGCAGCCTCCCTCCAACTGCCAAAATCTTGCCACGTAAACCACATACAGTAAAAAATAGAGTGCATCAGGCCCTGAAATAAGAAATATAGAAAATATTTTTATATATATGTTTAGTCACTTTAAGAATATATTATTATAAAATGTATTTATGTATTTTTTACTGACAAAGAATCAGGGAATTAATTAAAGTTTTCAATGTGTTCCAACTGCTGTTAAGTTTTATACAACTATATTTTACTTCAAATTAAATCTTTATTATTTTCTGAAACTAGATAAGTTTTGGTGTAAAACTACACAAAAGCAATAACACATTCAATGAATTTCAGTGAAACAGGATCTCTGGGCATAGTTTGGCTTATAGTTGGTAAATAATGGAATCTGGCATAATATTGTTTGCATCAGCAAGAATCAGGGACTTATTAATTAAAAATAACAGCATTGAATTGATTTAAATTTGCAAGGTGAAATCTGTTTGCCTGAATTGAATATGATGTGCATTGGTGACAATGTTATTTGCCTTTTATTCTTGATTTTTCTCAGTTCTGTTTGCAAATAGTTTGTTTTCAATGAGGTGTTCTACTGACAATTTAAGTGCAATTTTCCTGAGCTTGCGGCCATTTTCTAATTCCTTATATTATTTTACTTATTATAAGCAATGGAATACCAGTTGACAGAAATTTTGTAGTTGTCATATTTTTGCATTATTAAGGTTAACGATCTGACATCATAGGGTAAGAAATGGTAGACTACAGCAGTTGTAGATCACTACAATACATTAAAAACAGCTGTTGCTGAAAGACTAAAAATTGCTATGCAAGTTTTCATTACATTTTTCTAAAAACATTGCTTCTAGAATATCTAAAATGCTAGAACTTCTGACAAAATGAATCCCTCTCAGATATAAATGAATAACTATTCTCTGTTTTCTTAATTTTTAGGAACTTGGTTGCTACTCTGAAGACAATCTACAGAAAAAGGACCATAGTTCAGAAAAGTGAAAATAAAGTCATATTTCAGGACAGCTGCCTGTCTGATGGCTTCTGGAAGAATATGTATTAAGTTTTCAAAAAATCAGGAACTTCAGTCATCAGAAAATTTCAGCAGATTCTCTTCAGAAAAGATTGTTCAGTAAGGATTACCTATGCGGTATTTTTTTCTCCAGATGTGACAATGTTAATAATTTCTCAGTTACTGTTTCTGAAAAATTCCTTTCTTCTTATTTTTCTAGTCAATAACATTTTGATCAGTTGTTATAATGAAGGAATTTTATTGATTAAGAGAAGAATTATCAATGTTTATATTACAAAACCAGACACTATAATCATAATTTGTCATAAAAGAACATTTTTTGAGACTACGAGGTCATAGAAAACCATGAATTCCAGTGGCTGACTAAATTACAGAGAATTATGCAACAGACTTATCTCACTGCAATAGGCGCTTTGGATAAAATTCCAGCTGGTGTGTGGTCCCAGCAATTCCCAGCTGGTGCATGGTCCATTGCACAGTCTACAGCACCCCCTGGTGGGTTAACACTGGGCAGTAAATCAAAAAACTACTGGCTTTCTAACACTCAACTCCTGAAATTCAGTGTATCGAAAACTCTGTGAGTAAGACAAAAAATTCAGTGGTAAAGAGGAAGAAAAAAACAGTTGCTTGAAAAGGCACAAAAATTTTCGTGCTGTCTAAAAGCAGGGAAACTGATCTGTCGTTTACAGTCAAAAAAGTAGATCAATTCTTCAGTATTAAGGGTAACAACGAAGATTTGTACAGTGACTTGGTGACATAAACAATAACCTTGTCTTTTACCACAGCTTTCTCCTTAACACTTTAGCAAAGTGAATGAATGGGGGAGGGCAAGGGGGCAGAACCATAGGGAGCAAAGCTTAACCACATCGATTGGATAAAGACTGTATTCTACTGGTACAGCTAACGTGAGACAATTATTCTCATTACATGACATCTAAAGATTTGCTTTAAATGAAGCACTGGAGTAAAAAGATACAGAGAAGTCCTTTTTGCTGAAGCTCATGATGAACATTTAAATGTGTAAAAAGAAGATCTACACAAAGCCATGTAATAAGTAAATACATCTCAGCCATAGTACATTTAATTTGGAGAAGTAATTCAAGATGTGAAGCTCTGTTTCCAAAGTCTGCTGTTTAGATGGAGGGTCTGGAGGCAACTGAACCCATGGTTGGATATTCACTCATAAGAGCAAATCTAGACAGTCATATTACATGGCTTTCCCTTGTCCACCCATCCATATTGATTTCTGTATTCTTCATGCACTTAATGGGTAGCAATACTGAGGGACCTTTTGCCATTACAGAATATCTACACGATCAGGAAGACTGAAGAACCGCTTCTAAAATTTTATGAACAGTGTTTTGAAGACAAAACAGAAGAAGTAAAATCCCAAACTAGAAGTTGCTAATGGGTCTGTTAATGTGGTTCATGACTCTTTTAATTTGAAGGCAGACATATCTCCTCATGAATACGATAACCTGTGGTGGGATTTTCAATTGATTCTTATATGGTTTTGTGTGATGACAATACATCTCTCATACTTCAGTTTCACCAGAAAAATAAAATTTAGACCTTTCACCTGACAGAATTCTTAATAGATTTCCAAAAATATCAGCCAAAAGGGGAAAAAAGTTTTTTGTGGCTGCCTCAATTAAAAATTGTGCGTCACTGAAGTACAAGCACACATTCCTGGCCCACAGAAATTGGTAATTATTTTTCCTTACAATTACTACATTTGGAATAGAAGATGGCTATTCGTTAGTAGATTTATCCTATGAAAAACATGGAGACACCATTAAAGCTTAAGAAAACCATATTTCTTTGAATACAAATACAAAAGATAACTATTTTACAATCTTTACAGCTGGCAAACTTTATAACGACACAAACTTTTTAACTGTACTCATTGTTCATTAATATCTATTACATTTATCACTATTATACAAATTATTACTATCTGATAGAATTAACTCAAGTAATTGCCTGGATGCATAAGATAAATTGTACAGTAGAAGAAGGAATATTTACCGTCAGACGTATTGGTATGGAACACTGAAAATAACTGAGTTTACATGACATTCTACACTAAAAACATTTCAAATGAAAACAAAATAAGAATGAAACGAAAAATATTCCACAAAATATCAGCAACAGTATTTAAGAGATCCAGATGGTGATGCATGTTTTTATTAGGCACTTCAGAATTCAGCGTAGGAGAGGGAATTAATTTTTTCTTGGTTTTAGAGTGGTTGGAGTAGCAAAGGAAAAAAATAAAGATACTGTGTTTAAAAGATTCTTCAACAGAGTTGATGATTGTTGTTGATTTTTCAGTTACTTTTTAAGCCACATGGGCAACATCCCTCTTAATATATTACAGACGTAATATAGTACAGATGTAGAGCCCCAAGTCCACCGACTCATTTTGAGAACTTTTCTGACAGTACTCCTCCCCTGAGGAGGGACAACAGGCACTGGAAGTGTATAAATGGACAACGGGCAAGCCTTTTGGCACACATCCACACGCCGACCACCAGCAGAAACTGCCACTGGATCCAAGGGTGTTGGTATCTTTTCTCTTTTCTCTCCTTTTGTTTTCCTCTCTTTCTCTGTCTTTGACTTGATTTATAAACACATAAGGTTAATGTTGCTGTAAATTTTTCAATCCACTATAATTTTTAGTTTTGCAAAATCAGACATTGTATCGTTGTAAGCTTTGCCAAGTCATTATCCATTGTAACCCTGCTGTGTCAAAAGTAAAGTTGTTATCAAGTCGTAAATTTACCGTGTCTTGTAATTTCACTGAAATCCATGTAAAGCTTTGTTTTTAGTTAAGCCTCTTGAGTCATTGTTGTGACTCCTGTATACTGCACAGAGAACTGAAAAAGCTCATCTCCTCTCACCCACTGAGTGGAATGGGACAACAGATTAGACGTTGCATTTTCTGTTCAGCTGCACAGTTCTAAAGTTTTTATGAAGATGTAAAGCAAGAATGAATTTTATTTCAGTCACTGCTAAATTTTCATAGTAATTCCCAGTCCAAATTCAGTATCTGCAGTTCTGACCTTTACATCCATGAAGCACACGAATCATCCCCCTCACCTTGCCATGCGTTTTCCTCATTTTTGTTCATCCATCTACAAGCAAGTAATATTTTTCATCTATTCAAAAATGCAAAGCAAATGATGTCATAGAAAATAAAAATAAAAAAAAAAAAAATACAGCTTTGCAAGAGTTCTCCAAAGTATGTCTGTTATGATTTTAAACCCAGCATGTGGCTGATTAGCCCACCGTGTTTAAAAACCTAAGGAAGTAAATCAGAAAAAACAAGGATTATCCCTGCTCTGCCTTGACAAACAGGTAAGACAGAACTACACTAGGAACACAGAGTTACTCACATCCCTATGAGTGGGTGTTAATACCAAATATTCCAAGAACTACTTTTCTCCCCCAGTCCAAGTATATATATGTATACATAATCTGACTTATTTAGAAAGGTTTTCAAAAGTTGTTTTGTTGTAGGGAGGTTTGTTGTTGCTCTTATAAGTAAACCCAGATTTAACTTAGTTACACACGAAATCTCTAAAATGTTCATTTCATTCTTGAATATTATTGGTAGTAGCATGATAATGTCGAAGAGCAAACTTGTGAAATTTGAAGCCAAATGAAGACTCTACAAGTAATCTGGCACTAGCTCTCTGTTTCCGCAAGAAAAAAGTACTCCACTTCTTTTGTTATCTTCCATTTCTAACTCCTTGTTCTGCCAGAGAACAGCTAGTTTTCTTCTAAACTATGGTCTTGGTTTTGCTCCTGGTGTGAGAGTGAACCCTCACGCAGTGCACAGGGTAAATGGACCTAGCTGAGCATAACCAGTGCATCTGACATGCACACGGTGGGACACGAGGTTTCTTGCAATGGTAGCTGGAGGGTACTAGCAGCTGTGGCAAGGCATGGCATGTGTTGCTTGTGTCAGGGCTGTGCCACACAGGCCTGTCCACTGAGGTTGGGGAAGCAAGGTTTATCTCATGTGTCTGTAAGATTATTCACATTATTTTAACTTCTGGAAAACCAGAACTTCACGTAATTGACTGAATAAAATCTGGAACTCTCTGAAGTCATTAGAGTTATATTCTTGATTTCAGTGTAGCTACGATTAGGAGATCAAAGCCCAATATATCTACCATTTACTTAGCATTAAAATATACAGTACTTTCTTGATTAAGTGCTCAGGTGCTACCGAACTGATACATCTCACTGACCAGAAAATGCACAATAATGAAGGATGAAATTAGAACAGCGATAAGAAACCCTGATCACTATCCCAAGTAATTATCTGAGACAAGATGAGAATGCATTTCTCCTTATAGACAGGTGAAACAGCCTTTTATTACTTCAGAATGGTGAATCACAGATCACAAAATCACAGAATGTTCGGGCTTGGAAGG
>Ga0181612_114344_pt1 | contig 10992 bp, 3 predicted proteins | sample HoacroProtozoa21_FD_119630 | JGI IMG/M metagenome (GOLD analysis project Ga0181612, IMG submission 119630) | Hoatzin crop microbial communities from Cojedes, Venezuel. Combined Assembly of Gp0051906, Gp0051904, Gp0051908 | reverse complement strand
TGATGTTGGGGGTGGGTTGTTGAACTAGAAATAACCTTCAAGCCTGAAGAAAGTACTCAGCAGTATGCTTTCATCTGGAGTGTCTGGATATAACACTACAAAACTTGAGGGATTTTTGGTTTTGTTAGTTTTTACCTTGGTGACTTTTTCGGGCATTTGCTGTTAATGAATTCTAATATTTGTGGTGGCGAACTGAAGGTTTTCAAGGTTATAATGGGCTGAGTTTCCAATAAGTCACAAAGATTTAGAATAACTTTATGGGCTAGTTACATAGAAAGTGAGAACTATGGAAATAAATCAGGTGAAGGTGAATAGTTTTTCTCCCATCTCCAAAGTTTATTCTTCCAGTATAAAAAGGAAAGTATGTGTTAACTTCACCAAGTTGGGCATCTGGCTGCTTTTTGTACATTTGCTTAGTTTTTACTGACAAGCAATTTTAAAAAATTGTACTGCTGAAGACCTTCATGTGGAGGTGCTACATCCCTTAATCACAGAAAACAGGAGTTGTTCATTCATATTTGGGTTTTCCATCTGTAACAAATGACTGTAAGTAATCTGCATATGAATCATTCACTTCGTATTACTGAAATAATGTCCCGTGTAAATGGTAACTAAGCAAAATAAGACTCTAGTAAGTGGGACTTAAGAGCTTTTTTTAAAGCAAAATGTAGAATATGAAAAGGTGTTGCAACTTTTCATACCAATTTCCATTGAAACTTTAGGGTGATTTAAAGTGGGTTTTTTGACCACACCAGTAAGTGTGTCATTTTAGTTCAGTACCACACCTGTAAAAATGTGTATTTTTATGTAATCCTATTTGAAATTATTAAACTATTGACATCTTAGATTTTTCTTAATCTGCAAATCACGTAAGGTGTTAAGTGCTGTATTTTAGGTGCTACCTTTCTTTAAAAGTTAAGGCAGTTAAACGGATTAAGGACACTGGACAAGCACCCATAACCTGAGTCTGGTGATATGCCAGCCTTACAAGTAAGAATAGCAACCTCTTCTGTGAGTGCTGAGAGTGTTTTCTTCATTTGCTTCTTTGATTTGGCTGTATTCATTCTGTGATTTGATTTCTAAGCTTGAGTTCATTCAGAGCTTGAACTGAAGAAGCAAGAAAGCCTGACGTCTCCATTTTTCTTCAGTTTAGGAATAAATTCTAGGTATGAAAATGTAATAACAAGAAATATGGCACTCCATTCTTACTATAGAAGATTTCTAAACCCCATTACAATTAGACACGTGAGATAAAATGTTAGATTTATGAAATTTAAGACAGAAAGTAGCAGCATTCAGAAAGCTGCAACTTGTGCAGAAAATGCTGTTAAATACAGTCAGACCTTTGTTGGTCTCCAGGGGAGAATGTGATTGTGTTATTAGAGGGTTTAACAGGCATGTGTGTACAACAAAATAGACCCTACGAGACCAGAAATAAGTTTAATGATTGAAGGTTTGGAGGTTGATTGAAAATCTCACACAGGAAGAGAGGAATTCTTCACAAAATGAAGCTAATGAAATTTGGGTAAAATATGACTATTTCCTTTTAAGGTAATAGAAATGTGTCTTTAGCCTGTTGAGCTCAATGCAATGTGTTGAGATCAGGGAATTATTTTTCATTGCGCTGAGTCTTCCTTAGAAATACCAGAGCAAATCTCTTGCGTTTACTTTCAAGATGAGCATTCACGCAGGTAGTGGGATTCCAACAAACCTGAATTTCAACATTTAACCACTCCCTGAAATTCAATGATCTGTAGTGTTGGAGGTCTTCTAGCATTGCAAGGTGTGCGAGCTTGCAGGTGAATACAGATGTGGTGTATCACTCTGCCAGGTTACTAAACTTTTATGAGAGTGAATGCCATTTGTAGCTAGAGTTGAAAGAAGTCTCCTGCACTATGGATTTACGTGGGTCGGATTTCCTCTTTGGTGTAATGCTTTGTTTTAATTTGCATGAAGAATTTGTACAATGCGCGTGATTGTGTAGAAAACAGCACTCTTCAGGAAAACTGTGGTGCTTCCATAATTTGTTATAAATAGATATCCATAGATAAAATAGAAATAAATAGATATCCATTTTAATGGATTAAGTATGTTAAGAATTATTGATCGGAAGACTTGATAATAATATTCCATTAAGTGCCAGCAAGAGAAATTAAATCTCTAATTCTTGCCATAAGTTAAGAATTGAGTTAGCTCGTCTCAAGAGTGCAGGTGCAACAGATTGTCCCGCTGTAATTTAAGAACTCTGACTATTAGTATTTTAATATGTGAATCCGTTCCTTTTTGGAAAATGAACTACTTCTGGTTCCCCTGGTGTATGTTGTTCCTTGGGCTGGTAGCTCCAGATTTACTATTGTTTCAAACATTCTTATGTTGAGAAGCGCAGGGCGAATTATCCATTGGAATGTGGTCAGAGTGGCTTGAAACTTGAGTAATGGTCGAATGTATACATTAAATGGATCTTCAAACCTTACCGAGGGTGAACAGTGTAACCGCTGGCTGCCTCCCTATTTTACGTTGGCTTAGCCACTCCTCAGACTGCAGAAAACAAACCTGAGGGAGAGGAAAAGGAAAGGCTTTCTGCCGGGGTGCTGTTTGAAGTAGCTCAGCAAGAAGCTGAGTGAGCTGGCGGAAGAGGTGAGGGGCAATGGAAATGCAAGCCTGAAGGCAGGGGGGCCACAAAGCCAGTAGAATAGAGTGACTTCGCCTGTATTTGTAGAGCAATTTAATATTTTGTTCCAGGTTTTATTTTTTTGTGGGAGGGGGAGGTTAGCCAGTTTTTCTTGCATTTTATTGGAGGAGAAGGAAGTCCTGGGTTTTGAGGTGGGGTAGATGACTTTTTTTTTTGGACTGAGGGAGTTTTATGTATCTAGTTCTGACTATGCAGAGTGGGCATCAAATGCTGGTTTAGAGATAGCCATTAGTGGACTAAACACCAGCAGTGGTCACTGGTTTGCTGCAGAGATTGCTCAGGCTGTGTTTTCCTTCTGTCGTCTTTCTGCAGGGTCCATCAGCTCTTGATTAATACGTGAATGTACATTGTCATGGGACTGTGTGTAGTCTAGTCAGCTTATTAGTTCAGCCCGAGTTCTGGTGCAACCATGATCTGTCCTTCATAGCAGAATCCTTAAATAATCGAGTTGGACAACAGTAAAGAGGCAAAACAAGTTTTTATCATTTGGAGTGGGTGCATGGCTTGCCAGGTATGCTGGAGCTCTGCTCAGTGCTTTTTGGGGAAAAGCAGGGAAATTCAGGGGGACATACTTCAGCGGTTTTGCATTTAACTTCTTGTTAATGCCAGTGTAGTTTTTTTCCTGTGCTTGAAACTTCTAGGATAATTTGGAGCCTTTGCTTAATTTGGATTACTCTCACACTGGGGTTTGGGCTGAGGTATTTATGACAGGTCTGCCTGCAGCTGCGATGTTACCAACACGGGGGGGGAAAGATGGAGAAAGCTGCTCTTTCTTCCTGGTGTGCACTCTGGTTTGAGTTTGGGATACTTGCGTTGAGCACAAAAATTAATTGCCACCATTGGGTCCAACAGCTAGTTGTGGAATGGCAAAGCTTGTGTCTAGGTCTAAATCAATCCAATTAGAGGTCAGAGATGCTAAAATGACTAAACAAAACCTCATGTGCCAAGTTCTTGTGACATGCAAAAGTTCAGTTTCTCATTCAAAATTCAAAGTATGTTTTGGACTCTAACCTGTTTGGGAGGTTGGTCTGGGGGGAGATGTTGGGAGGTGGGGGTTGTTTGGGGTTTGTTTGGTTGGGTTTTTGTACCCTAGCTCTTAGGTACTCAGTTGAAATAGTATTTTCAGCAAAGAACTAAAATCTTGATTTGAATGAAAATTGTTTACAATTACAGTTGTTGATTAACTGCTATTCATTTTGAAATCTGGGAATAGAGAGGGGTTGTTTGAAGAAGTCAGGACAAGAAAAAATTAATTCCAGTCATTGCTAAAGTGTACCTTTAAATACTTTGAAATTGGCTCAGTAGTCATGTGATGGCAACTGCTTTCTAATATGATATGCTTTTCTCTTTTTTTTTCCTTAAAGGTTGTGTTGGAAACAGAAATCACAAATAAGTCTGCTTTGAAACTTTATGAAAACCTTGGTTTTGTGCGAGACAAGAGGCTGTTCAGATACTATTTAAATGGAGTTGATGCACTGCGTCTTAAACTATGGCTGCGTTAAAAGAAACCATCACATCAAGCAACTGACGTCCCAACAGCGCAGAGTTGTCCTTTGCATGCAATGCAATTTGTACAAAATTGCTTTGCAGGTGGACTTGGTAATTTCCATGCAGCTCTTAATCTGTCAGTGTCTCATTGAGTGTCGCACATATTTGTTGCACTTTGGCATGGCGCATTTGTTCAGAATTAAGACCGATTATTTCAAACTTCGAGTTCTTTTGGTACCAGCAAGATGTGCCAGTTGATAGCCAAGATATGTTCATTCATTTGCAAGTCTACTGACTGTATTACATACACAGTGAACATTTTATCAAAGAACCTGTATGTGGAACGTGACTTTTGGTTCCAGAAAAAAGCCAATGTAGATTGTAAAATTCTATAAGTATACTAACATTTCATACAAAAATTGCCATAGTTTTCTGGAAAAAGGCTTCAATTTTAGGTTTTATTTTTCAATATTGAATTTTCCATTCTTAAATATTGGTACCTCAGTGATTAGTGAATGAAAAAATGTATTGTAGGGTGGGGTGTGTGTTACAATGAGTAACAGTAACAATTAAATTGCGTCTGCCAGTGCCTGTATAGATAAGTATATTTGTCTTCACCTCTAAGTTTGGAGTGCATGCTTTTATTCTTTTACTTTCTTCAATTGTCTTTGCCAGAAAATTTCTGCTTTTATTTAAATTCTGGATTTGATAATAAATTATTTCAGATTTTTATAATTTGGATACTTCTCCCAAACGAGGGTTTGGAAGGCCCTTCTTTTCTTATAGCAAGAAGTGTAAGCTATTTTTAAAACCTTCAGTAGCTGCTAAAAGAGAACCTGACGTCACCAGTAAATCTCTGCTGGTTTTGGATGCACTTTTTTCGTTAAAAGAGTGAGGGACTTTTAAAAGAAGATATAGAAAATTAATGTAAATTGGTATGATTTTATTTAATCAAAATTATTGCTAGAAGCTCTGAAAAACAGCTATTTTAAGATAGGTGGAACAATTTTTTTTCAGATTCAGATTGCTTTGCTTCAGTGTTCTAAAACGCTTCAATCTTTGGTTCTTGATCTTGGAAATAAATTTCAAGGTGCATTGTATGCATTTTTAGCTGCTCTCATTTCCTCTAAACTTACATGAGCTAAATTATTGGGGGATTTTTTTTCCCTCTAAAATCAAAGCAGCGGGGAAGGACTTCTCTCTCTCTTGCATTCACTCTTACTCTGTTTTTCTCTATTTTTTTTTCCTTTCTTTAATTGGGCTAACATAGGTTTTACGAACACGCATCAATTTTTTTCAGTGATTACAGTGTCTAGGCTTTCTTGTTCAGTGTGGTTATACAGCCCAGGTCTATGAATCAGTTGGGTTTTTTTCACTTTGGGAAAAAAAGTATTAGTTGACTTGTAGAAGCACCTGTGTAATCTGTGAAAAGGACGAATTCTCAGTGAATCCGCTCTTCTGTAGTTGAGCGTACTCTTCAGATTTGCCTTACTACACTTTTTTTCTTTTTTTAGGGTTTGGTTTGAGTCATGGGTTTTTTTTGCTAATTACTGTACACTTAAAAACAAAACCAACAAAACCCCTACCTCCAGTAACATTTGGAAAAGAGCCCTGTGCAGGAAAACTGGATTTAAAGGAAAGCCTTATTTTGCACAGACCGAGCGCACATGGTGACGGACATTTCTTACCACGTAGAAATTATGAGTTGTATTTGAAAATAAAGACTTCCAAAGGAAATTGGCCCTTCGGAGTTTTCTGCTTGTAGATGCCATTTGTGCTTTTTAGGGGGTTTGTTCCCCTCAGTAAAGAAAACTCGTATTTAAAATGGTGCCCGAGCCTGTTACAGAACATGCTGGAGTTCAGTGCGAAGCCTGTGCGTGTTGCCACTGCTGCCTTGGGACACGCTAAAACCTTTTGTTCCCATTCTGCCGATCCTTCAGGTTTGCCAGTTGTTCTGTGTGGCTTTTCAGGAGGTTTCATTCGTAGTTAAGACTTAAATATTGGTAATGTTAAACCAGTCGGAACGGAGTTCTCTCAGCTGTGTTCCAGTGGTCCAGGACACAGTGACTGCTCTGGCTTGCTTGAGCTAAGGAGAGGATCAGGGAGGGTTCGTACCTCGCTAACCGCTGTTGGACTTGAATCACAAACTAGGCTATCTCGTGTGTCTGCTGATGTTTAAAAACTGAAAAGCCAGACAGGCAAGTTTTCTGTTGGTTAATATTTAAGCCGTGGGTGTCTTCAGATTCAAAAGCCGACTTAGAAATTAGCCGAAATCACTTTTCACGAAGGCACTGCCAAAACCATGTCTTCTGAGCTTCAACTACAATTCTGTTTGTTGATCGTAAGAAGTCACCGTCGCCATGCACGTTCTGAAAATGCTGCGCAAAATAGGTGCGCGTTTCTTTTAAAAGAGCACCTTGCCTGAAAGGTTCTGGTACTGCTGCTGTGTAACACACAGTTCACTGCGGAAGATACTGAAGCTGTATGACTTGGTTCGTGTGAAAAGAAACGAGATCTGTTCTCTGTGTTGCTTGGGATTCGGGTATCGAGTGGGAAGTTCCGAATCTGAAAAGAGATGAAAAAAGAAGTTTTCAAAAGAAATCTAGCAGTGAGAAGTCGGTCGCGTCTCCCGTCTGTTGCTAAAACACAGTCCTCTCCCCCTCACCTTTTGCATTGACAAATCTAACGAAGGAGTTGATGATCACGTTCATGTTTAAATTTGCCCAGATGTTGGTACTGGCTGACATGTCAGCATGGATGTTTGCATTCTGTGGTTTTTCTTAAGAAACGATCAGGTTCGTCACCTTCAAGAAAAGTAGGCGTAATCTAATTGGCGTTGCGTAGTACGTCACAAACCATTTTTCAGGGCACTGCAAGACATTGCTAAAACTGAGTGCTATGTTAATAGATTTTCAGGTCTTGTATAAGCATTACAACCTGTATTGGAGTTCAGGTATCAGGTGGGCATCTATGAAATTATCAAGTGTATCTCAAAATACTGGACTGCTGTTTTGAGTGGATTATATTCTTCTGTCCCTTTACCCTTTTTGATGAGAACAAAAACAGTGGGGTTATGAAATGTACAAGCTGTCTAAATACAATGCAGTCAAATAAATGGTTAAGTTGTTTATCTATTTCCTTTTGAATGGAAATGTTCTAATGATTGTTTTGCTTTGTCTACAAAATATGAATACATGCTTATTCTTGAGAGAAATGTGGAGAAATTTTTACAAGAGAATTGTGTATCACTACTTGATTTTTCATTTCCATGCCTCTGTTAGAAGCATTTTGAATAACATTTATATATATATGAACTTGGGTTTCACAGCTGAATGGAAATGGATCCATTTTTCACGTGTGTTGGGTTATGACTGACGTAGTCATCCTGGACTTCCCTGGGAGATAAGGGTGGGGTGGTTGTTTTTTTGCTTAATTTTGGTTGTAATAAGCAAGAGTTGAGAACTGCTTGCCGTTCTTGCAAAGCTGAGAACTATCTGTCTTAAAAGCATATGGGGGAGCTGGTGGATTTTGAAAATCCTTTGTGCTTTATTCCCTCTACAATTACATTTAGGCTCCTAAAGCTTTCTAAGAATTTGCCAGCAAGCGTTGTGCCTGTTCGGCTGTGTGTTTGTGAAGAGCTGTGCAGATGACTGAGGGTTGTAACCAACTTCTGCTGGAAACTGCTGGGAGCCTGACAGCAACTCTGGGTCTTTTGTTCTTCCACCTGCTTTTCTGATTCCTGACAGCTAGGCTATCTGATTGCTGGAGTTCGTTATGAATTAAAGCCTCAGAATTTTTACCACTTCTTCCGAATTTGTCCCAGTAGTAGGAACTGTTGTACATAAATGGAAATTTCTTTCCAACTCCAGAACTGGATGCTGCATGTCACATGTAACTTTTCACCTGGTCATAAACCAGTGACTAACAGCCCTGCTGCTTTCTGCTTTTTTGTTACTCCTCCAGTTCCTCCAAGTATTGAATTCTGTGCAAGATAAGGGTTAAATTGTTTTTCTTTGTCCTGCACTGCAGTGTATTTATAGCCCAAATGTATCTAGTTAGTATGCAGGGGCTAAAATAGCTTTGGGGAGGCCTAGCATTTCTTCTAATGTGAAATTATAAGAAGTATTTTTCTCGCGGATAGTCCAGAATATTAAAGAGTCATTAGATAATATTTTTAGGAATGAGTGGTTTATGTGTTGCCCACCAATGCACACTTTAAAAATCTGTGATTTCTTTAAACATGCAGTGCAGAGAGATCCCGAGCTACGACTCTTGCGGGGAAAAGACGAATGTCTCTAGGTCTGCAGAAAAGTTTTTGGTAAAGAAGCTGAGGCCCTTCTGCTTTCATTGCTGTCCGACTCCCTGTGGGGAAGGCAGGGCTGTGACTACACATGATCGTTGCTCTTCATGGTGAGGCTCGAGGGTGAGGTAGAGAAGAGTGAAACTCAAAGAGAGTTCAGAACCGATGAGGGATTGATCTTCTTCACTTGGTGTGGCGCACAGGAGGACGGTTCCCCTTCGGTGCAGTCTGTGTGAGCCCTCTGCGAAGGAAACCGTGGATGCCCGCCGTTTCTGTGGCTCTGAGGAGAGACTGAACAAACACTTGTGAAGAGGGATGTGTTGAGAGGGGCCGAGTATGCAAACCGTGCAAGGCTCGGGAAGCTTCCAGAGCTGAAAAGCCTCAATAGCTGGGAGACCGCTGAGCAAAACATCACCCGCTATGTGTGCTGGCCCCATCCTTCCCTTTCCCAGGATGTCTCCCTGTGGCAGCCCTTCCAGTATTCCCATTTTATGGCCCGTACTGGAGATGAGAGGCTGGACTGGCTGGACTCCTGGTCTGAGCCAGGGGACCAGTGTAGGACAGAGCGATGCTCCCGCAGGCAGGGAACTGGCCAGCTCGCAGAAACTGCTTTCCATCTTTGCAGGCATTAGAGGCTGAAAAGGTTCTGGGTTTGTAGACTTTGGATCTGGGGCTCTGTAGGCCAAGTGGTGCTTTTGTTCAGTGATAATTCCTTTGCTCAAATGCAGTGCCAGGAAAGCTGCCCTGGGGATAAATAGAGTTTTCTGTGCACTTCGCTACCCGGCCAGGGGTCTTTTCCCCTGTGCAGAGAGATGAGCCCAGTATCCTGTTACAGATAAGGAGTGCTTTCTGACCTTGGATTTTTTCTAAAATGTGCCTCGTTAGATGATGATCAGTTCCTGCACCTTGCTAGGATCACGTTTGGTGTGATTCACTGCTGGAGTATATTTGTTGTCTTCCTTCCCTGAACATCTGTTCCCATTTAGAAAACACAGCTAAATAAAAGAAGCATCCCCTCTGTCTCGCTGCCAGCGATCCTTAGTGTATCTTGAGGTAGGATAAAGGTATTCAGCTGCAGAAGATAGGAAAAAGGTCAAATCCACCGTGTGATTTATGGCCTGCACAGTGCTCTGCCAAAGCTCGAGGGCAGGTCACTACGTGCTTTTCTTGTATGTGTTTGTGTTACCCATAGGCCTTAGGCTGGCAGTTCCTTGATTTTGGGTGATCAAGTAGGAAATGAGAGATCTTAGTTTGAAAAGACCTGAGTGGAAACAAGAATGTACTGAAGAGTGTTAATAAGACTTTTTCAAAAATTTAAAGGTCCCTGGGACATGCACACACATAACCCCTTATTCAGATTTTGTTAAATCTCAGTATTTGGCTTCCTTTTAATCAGGGCTGGAGAATGATTCCTTGAGATTTTAGCCATTGCCCTACAGGTGGCTGGAACATCTGTTCTCCACGTGGGAGACACAGATTTCAGGACCGCAGAAATTTTCCAACAATCAAAACCCTGTCCCTAAAAAGCAACAAAAAAAAAAAAGGTCCAAAATGTTTTTTGAACTTTTCAGTAGACATTTTTCCTATTTTTGCACCACCTAATGCCTTGAGTTTTTGAGTTTTCTTTAAAAAAAATCATGCAAAAGTAGGAAAAAAATTTCTGCTAAAGCGAATGCTTCTTTCCAGGTGCTGGAGTGTGGGAGAAGCTGATGAGGAGCAGGCAGTGGCGAAAGATGTAGTATGGCAGCTTGATAGTAACTGGTTTCCACTTGCTTGTTTCTGTCTGTAGTACGATACCGCCTGCTGCTTCCTCTTTTTGTTTGTAAAATACCAATAAAGATGAAGGTCAAGAAAGTAGGTGACGGAGCAGCTTTGCTAAGGTGAGAAAGCTTTATGCAAAGCTGAAGTCATTACTGAAATTATCAAGGGGGGGGGGGCAAAACTGTTAGCTGTGCAACCCCCTTCCAGATCAGGCTTTGAAAATACACGTTCTGTCCACGTGAATGCACTGCCGTCCATGAGTAATTTGGAGCAGGCAACTAATTGAATACTCTCGTGTTGCCACAGCTTCCTCCCGAGGGATGGTTGCACTGGAAAAGGCTCTTAGTCTGAATCAAAATTAGTCTTTAATATTGGAAAGAACAAACAAATGAGCCCTCCGAGTTTGATGCATTTGATGGAAGTGGCTGATGTCTCACTTCTGAACTGCGCTAATGTGCTTCAGCCTCATTGACGCGAAGCAGAAGGGCTTGCTGGAGGGGCTAATTATATTAAGAAGAAAATCAGCTGCTCTTCAGCCAAATGAAGGATGTCCTCCTTTCGCGTCTCCCTGCTTCATGCAGCAGCACGCTCAGCTGAAGGTCCTGCAGCTTTCCAGGGAATACATGGCAGTTTCAGGTGGTGCAATTCCCCAGAAAATGTGTTTCCCCCGTCCACCCCCCCCCCCCTTTTTTTTTTTTTCCACAGATTGACTATGCCCGGCTCATTTTCCGCGCCGCGATCCACCTCGTTC
>Ga0181612_112600_pt1 | contig 10992 bp, 4 predicted proteins | sample HoacroProtozoa21_FD_119630 | JGI IMG/M metagenome (GOLD analysis project Ga0181612, IMG submission 119630) | Hoatzin crop microbial communities from Cojedes, Venezuel. Combined Assembly of Gp0051906, Gp0051904, Gp0051908 | reverse complement strand
GCATGATTTATGTCTGTAGCCTATCCGAATAAGCGTGATCGCGTGTGCAGATATGAAAAATGTATATAACCACGCAAGCAGAGCAATAAATCGAATCGACTGTGCATTGTATCAATGTGTGAGAGTCATTCCTGTCCCTGCATGGATGCTGAAACTTGGCATTCCTTTTAAAAGATTGTTTTAGTGGAACTAGCAAAGACACTTCCAGATATGCAACAATCTGGATGCCTTTCAGCGATTCAAACTATTCTCTTTTAAATATTGTATTTTCCCTTTGAAAGTATACAATTCATATCAAATCTTCTACTAAACTTTGACAACAGATTATTTTCAGTCTATTTTTTAAACTCTCTGTTGCACTGGTGTTATGTATTCAATGATGCTATATGCATATATAGTACACCGCTCACAAACACTATTAGTTTCATTATTTCTGATTCAGGATTAAGATTTGTCTTTCTAATTCACCATTTCTGTCAACTGCAATAATTTTCTGCCTGCCTTTACACATAAGGTCAATGCTTTTAGAGTTCAGGTTTCTGTGAATGTCATGCTGAAGTTGATGGTATTCCTGGTTCTTTATTGCCTTCTGACAGATCAGTACACTTAAGTACAATTTTTCTGCAGTGCCTGAGGCTGAGTTGACTAAAGTGGTCCTTCAGTTGCATTCTGTCATCTGTGTGTTGACCATGACCTTCATGGTTTATTTATGATTAGGAGGTTATGTCTTTCCTTACTCTAGCAATGGTATTTTAGCGTAGTTCTTTACAGAATTTATTAGTTCTGCAAATACCTTGCAAATTTGCAGGCTCCCTCTCTGCAGTATTTTGCAATAAATAGTAGGAAGTTGGCCTGGACTTTCAGAGAAATATTTCTAGATTTGTTTCCGGTGTCAGCTCAGATTGCCACTCAAATTGTCTGCTGCCCTGCAGAATGAGACCAATAACAAACGATCTTTGCCATCTCTGGATCATATCCCTGCACTGTGAGTTCTTAGATGCAGTTTTACTGTGAGGTCTTTAATGATCTGCTAAGGAATCTGCTCGATTATTTATCATCTGCCTGGGAATGAATGTGTCTGGTAGACACTGAAAAGAATTAAGCATAAACAGTTTATGGCAAGATGAGACCTTTATGAGCTTTGAATTTCAACTGTTGATATAATATGACCTAGATGTCATTAGTGTTTCAGACTATGTATAGTGTTAATTGCATTTGGAGTTTCATCTGGGATTTTTGTTACTGTTTAAACTTACACTATAAATTAAGGAATGATACTTCCTTGAGCAAAAACCTTCAATGAAATTAATGACATGATTCATGTCAGTAAAGATTAGATGAGCTTACTTTCTAGCTTATTAGTCAGAAGAGGACTGTTCTATCAACATCAGAGAAAAAGCGTAAGTGTCTTCCATCAACAAAACTTGGCCAGATCTATGAGCTGAAAGTTACTTGTCTGCAAAAGTAAATATCTATGAGTAGCATCTCACGCTTGCATTTTCATAGAGACATGTGGATTAAGAAGAAAATCTGTTAAAAAATAAAAATCTATGTTGCTCTCCTAGAAAGACAGATTTCTTTCCAGATAATGTTTGTAAAGCCAGCGGATCATATCTTTCCTAAATGACCACAGAAAGGTTGCCCTTAGAGGTGTTTAACTAACACTAGTGCTAAGATCTTCATCTAGAAATTTTTCGTGTGCAGGATTTTTTGTCACAATATCCTTTATGCCATTCTTCTTGTAAATGTTCTGGATTTCCTTCAGCGATTTTGAGAGCAAACTAGTCTTCTAGGTAATCTAAATGAGCTGATCATATCACTGCTAGGCTTTGCTCCGTGCACTGCTTCCAAGTTTATCAGTGCAATGACATCTATATCTTGAGTCTCTATGTATAGAGCATTTCATGATATTACATCCTCTGTAGTGTCCTTAGAGATGTAGTTGCTCATAGACTTCAATACTTTGCTGAAGACCTTAGCACATGTTTTGGCATTATGTTAGATCCAGTCCAGCTGGAACTGAGTTAAGCTCAACATTTTTAAGTAGGTTTAAGAAGAGCAGGCTTCTTAAAGGCAAGAGTACATCCTGAGGCCCTGGTCTGGCACTCTGCACTTACTTATCAAAGCATGTAAGCCCATGATTTTACTTTTGGTAAATATCAAAAATCTTACTATATGATATTTAATCATTTGTTTAAAAAAATACAATGGTATGGTTGCATTTTTCAATTGAGCCCAAGGAAATGACAGTTGCAAATGAAGATGCCATGTAGAAGAAACATGCCATCACCTCCATCATCAACTTTGGAAAGAATATTTGCATTCTTTGCTTACTGCAAAATTATCTTCTCCGCCTCTACAGCTCAGCAGTAAGCAGAAGGATCACTGCCAACCCTGATACTTGTGTGGGTGTGAGTGTGCTTTTCTGAGCATGAAAGCCATACCTCTTTTTGAAGGAGCAGCTTCCACCCAACAGGGATGCTTACATGAGTCCCTGACACAGATATGTTTACCCCAGCTCATAGGTTTTACGCTTCATCTGAATAAACTCACCACTGATCAAGTGTCTGAAACTAGTATTAGGAAAGATTTGCTTACATATATTGGGGATGCAACTAGTAATGCTGACAATTTCCTCTATTGTATACATGGAACATACAAAAAAACCTCAAACAACAACCCACCAAAAATGCAGGGCCAGATGATCCAGACACATTTATCACAGACGAATGGAAAAGACAGGACACAAGTCCAGTAATGAGTGTCATAGTCCAAAGTACAAAATCACAGATAATTTGTAAAGCTATTAACACACATAATACTCTCCTATTCAAAAATCTGAAGTATTCTAAAGCTTTAAGGGGAAAAGAATCCAATAATACTCAATGATTCATTAGTCTGAGAAGCATTCACGCTCTTGTTAAGACAATTAAGGTTTTGGTCACAAATCTTTTGATTTTATTGATTTGCCAGAAATCATAATGCTGGCTCATTTTATACTTACCACTGAAGTGCTCTGAATAAGGGGGAAGACAGGTTAAGCAATTATTCTGTGATATTTGCATTGAATTGATCCTGTAGTTTCAAAATACAGAGCAGTGACCGAATGCTGTATTATGATATCATGCGGCCACAGCACGTGCCATTCATTCTGCGCAGAAAAGAAACAGAAGACTTCTGTATTAATATCTTGAAAATTTGATAGGAGAAAATGTCAAGTATTTTTGATGAAGGTTCCTCAAGGAAGAGCTTTATATATATAGATGTTCTGACATGTTAGCCATCTAAATAGTACCCTTTGATACAAGTAAAAGTGTTACAGAGGGTGCAACTTCACTTTTTTGTAAACCCCCCTCCAAACAAACTGTTGAAACCTACCTTGCAGTCATTAGACTTTTCCTATGAAAGAGTTTTTCATTTTAGCTTCTTTAAGCCCTCTGTTCTTTGCCAGGCACATGAAAAGCTCATAATGGAGACTTGCCACTCGGTAGAGATGCCAGAACCATCGCGGGCAGTTCTCTAAAATAATTGGCTTAGAGTCCAACAGCTGCCAAAAAGAAAAAAAAAAAACCACAATAAAATGCTAAGCATCATCAAGGATATAATTGAGAATGAACAGAAAACATAATACTGTCGCTATATAACTGTGTGCAGTACTGGTCTCCATATCTGCAGGACATAGTGGAGTCAGAAAAGGTACAGAGAAGAGCAAAACCCATACAGTTATTAAAGGCATGGTGCAGTTGTCTTGACAGAGAAACAGCCTAACTACAACCAGGGTTACGTGCTTAAACTTGTAGCAGCTTGGATTAAAACAAGAAAGTACTTCTTCATACAAAGGGTAATGATTGTGTAACTTGGTATCAAAGACAGAGTTGGAGCAAAGGACATGTTCAAGAAGAGATTAAACAGACCGATGGACAACCAGGTTCAAAAGCGGATATTAAAGGTGGGGACGCATCCTCTATTGTCCCTCATCTGTTGAGCGTGGATATTAGGGGAGAACACCACAGTTAGTGACCAGGCTTATGGGCTTCTCCTACTGCCAGTGCTGAACAGTGAGCAAGATGGATTTATGGAATGGTTCTGGTCAAACAACATGTTTCTCTGAGCTGTTTTACAGACAAAGCAGGGGACATGTTACTGCCCTGAAGAGTCTCCTTAATTATGGAAAAGTTTTATAAAAATACTAGTGTTTCCTCAGTTTTTCTTGAACCTTCCTGTTCAAAAAATCATATATTCACTTCAGGAAATTCAGTAAAGATGAATGTAAGACAGGTGTAAGCACACAGTCTGTAAGCAGACTTTAAAGAGGTTTTGGGTTATTTTCTCCATTAAAATACTAAATAAATTAGACGAATACTGGAATATAAGTAAAAATACATTACAGAAATTTTAATGTATCCTCTTATTGACTATTATTTTGTCCTTTCCTATTAATTTTCCATCTTTTATGTTCACAGTATGTTAAAATATGATTGTCAATCTATAACATTTTATGCAAGCATTGTGGAATATGTCAGAAAATTTATCTGAAATTCATAATTACAAATTTTTTCTCTAGAAGCCTGCTTCTAAAAGTTGTATGCAGAGTACTAAAAAACAGAATAGTGTTGTCTAGTCAAGATAATCTGGATGTTTAAAGTTAATTTGAAATGTTTTTAAACAAGCCACTTTCTTGTTATTTATAATAAACTTTTGGCTAAAACCAGAGAACAATATTCAGGAGATAGACATAGTTCAAAACCAGTAAACATCCCTGTCGTGTCTCCCAATTTATTTGTTACAGATTCTGAAACTAGTTCTAAACTTCTTGCGTTAAAAGAGTTTTGAATGGAGGAAACTGACACTGTTCAAAATATTTGTCATTAAAAGTAGGACCTAATTCATTTTAATTCACAACTAAAAATATTCCACATACAAGACAGGGTCTTTAGTATCTTAATACATATTTTGTCTGAAACTTCCAACACTATTCAGCTGCAACATTTTTAAACAGTAAGATATGGCAAGCAGCTTGTCAGAAAAAGGTGGGATACTACAAATTCTAAAACAGATATGTAAGAAAAAGGCACGCCCTTACTTCTCCATAATGTCACTGTAAATCTGTCTTTATGCTTACTTAATTCTTGCTGCAGGACGCTCTAATCCTTTTATACCCTCAAATAATCCTAGATAGTGATCCTACCTAGACTCCTTACACAGAAATGTCCGCACAAAGAGGCTTGACTTAGTAATCAGCCCGATGCTTAACACGTTAGCGTCTCATGAGATAGCACAGTGATTGGTAATAGGTTCAGACTAACTCACAGCTTCATTCATGCTCTGTAAAACAAGACAAAACTGCAGGCTTGTAAGATTCGCAGAGAACAGTAATTTGTCAAGATGTGATCATGGCCAGTAACAGAGAAATAATATCAAGTTTAGATACCGTTTAGAGAAGTTTTGTAATTAAAAACTAAATCTTACAGAGACTGACACAAAAAGAATTTGAATCATAGCACTAATCAAGTTGTATATTGTGTTAGAGATTTACTCATGTGATCAAGCTTTCTTCTAAATACACATCTTGCAGGAACAGCTTTACAGACAGCAGCTAATGTGTGGCAAACTGATGAGCAATTGGGAAATGTGCCTGCAGCTGAAAGTGTCCATATTTGATGATGCTTTGGGGTTTATTTTTTGCTACACTGCAGAAGGATGATATCATGATCTTTCTGAAATTTTCCATAAGTACATAAAGACCTGTGCACAAAAGCTGAGGTTTCAGCTTTGCCTTTCTGTTACTCCCTCAGCAAGACAAAGGAACAGTCAACTACTTACAGCTAAGACCCTCTCAGTCTCCTGCTGGAGATCTGCATGACAAAATTTTCAGTAGTTCTTGGACTTGGGCCACCCTGGGTCTTCCAAAGATTACATGAGCTATTTCATCACTTGGCTAGAGAACAGGTATTCTTCTTGGCTTCATATACATAATAAAACTCTCCAACAGGTGCAACTGAAAGAGTCTCACTCAGAATAGCCATCAGTCAAGACATTTGTCTTCAAGAAGCACAAACACAGGTTCGCAGGTTTGTTAGACCTGGTCAGTGCAAGAACTTGTGGTATTCATATGCATCTTTTTCCCACTGGCTACTAATTAATCCAGGTCAGAAAGGCAGAAACTTCCAACATCAGCAAAGTTTCACAGAATCACCATTTTTTCAAACATAAAATGTTTCATCTAACTTTTAAAACCAGCTCTAAACATACCACTTATAAGAAGGGATACAAAAAATGCAATGAGCAGATAGCTGGTATCACTTCAGACAAGAGTAAAGTGAAGTTATTCAGCAAAATCAGGAAGAGGTGTTATGTCAGCAGAAACAATACATCAAGGTAAGCAGGTAACAAATGCACACAAAAGGGTTTTGGGGAGTTACTTTTAATACAGAGGCTTTGTGTGCACTTTGGAGGAAGCAGTGCCACTTGTTAAAATGTACTCTTTGGGTTAGTCTTATCTTAGGAGTTAATAGGGAATTAATCATCTGTACACCAGGGGAGAGTGGTTTGATCAATACTGAAAGTATAATCTTCACTAAGGCAACACATCTAATAAGTACATCTTGAATAAAATTCCTTCATGCACTGACTCATTTTTCTTGAAACATGAAACCAATAAGCATTAGAATCCGTCTGGAGTGAGGGTGATCTCAGCAACACTTCTGACTGGTCTAACCAAAGTGTACCCATCTATACATCCACAGATATGCAATAAGCACTTCTAATACATTATTAACACAGAGTAAATATAATAATGGATCAAGAATTAATCTTTCATGAGCAATATGAAGGTCTGGTGTTGTGCCTATAAAAAAAAAAAAAAAAACCCAACAAAACATCCAACCCAAAACCCGCATTTATCTAAATTATCAAAAAGGTAGCGATTTCCTTCTCAAGCAAACATCTTGGAAAAAAAAATCCTTATACAATTTGAAGTTATTTCACTGTGAGAATAAATACAGTAAATAGTATTGAATAGTTATGATTTTTGCAGGATTAAATTAATTGAAACATCCTAGAAAAGATGTTATTAGATCTAAAAAGTAAGACAGAAGTACAAAGATCTCTTTTGATTCATTTTCCCATGTGTCTTTTTCTTTTATTTTTAATAGCTGGACAGGGTCTTAAGTTGGAGTAAAAGACTGGCAGTAAAAAGTACACTTTATTTAGTATATCCCAATGCACTTTACAAATGTGTAGTTAAGTTACTCTACCATTTATGTATACAGTCATCAGAGTTACCCCATTTAGCTACTTACCCTGGGACCTAGAACTGGTTCTAATAAACTGTATCATCCTCTGATGCACTTTCTGTATTCTGTAATGACCAGGGAAAAAGAAAGAAGTGTAAATGTTGAAAGTTACTTAGAGGTTTACAAATAAGAAAGACAATAAAGCTGCAAGATTTTTGAGCAACTCTCCTACTTTCGTGTCTTGTGAAATCATTTCATCTGGTACAGATTGCTTTGGTGGGACTGAATTAGCATAGGTAGATGACTTGCTCTGTGTTTTTCATGGAAGAAGTAGAGGAACAGAGATAATTAAGTAGAATCCATTAATTCAGTTTGGAAGTTCAGAGCTGATATGCTTCTGCCTGCCTCTTCAAGACTGAAATACTCTGTGCTGCTTCCACAGAATTAGGTAACTCTTCTTCTATTTCAGAGGAAGCATTTGGTATCTACTTCATTTTTCATACCAGTGACACAGTTTAGAAATACTGCTGTACATATAGTTCATTAAAACTATCCCTGTTACTACTTTCAGTGTCTTTCTGATCTCCTGCTGTTCCCCTCAAAACCATTCAAATGGAAACTCACAACTTCTGCCAGACCTCTGGCACTGACCACTGGCCAGATATTTCCAAAAGCTTACCAAGAAATTCTGCTCTGGATTTCTATACAACTTTATTCCTAATTCTAATTCCTGTATTTATACATCCTTGACATAAACTGCACGTTACTAAAAATGTACAAAAAACATGTTTGCAGGTAGTAGTACAAAGACAGGGATACTATAACTTGAAAATAATGTAGACAAAAAATGGCTATGAGATTTGCCCATGCCTTGAGATGTTTAAGAAAAAACAACAGGAGGATGTCCTGGAGACTGAAATTAAGGTCTCTAATCCATCACTGGGAATAATTACTTTGGGACAACTGTGGTTCTTGCCAGTCTGTTCACCCTGTCTGTTGTGCAAGGACAGTTAAAGTTCTCATTTAGTAGTCAGTGAAACAACACAGATTGCAGCCTGTGTCTTAAATAAAACAATGTAATTGTTAATGTAACTGAATGAGATGAATTGTAAATGGTGGTGACTTATCTGCCTCTATATTAACAGCTAAGACAAGGCAGGAAACTCTGAAGATAGGGTACAGAGGACAAGGAAAAGAAGGAATCACTATGGGTATCTGGAAATAAAAGCTATTCACAGTTATGAATCAATGCCTATAGGCAGTGGAGATGAAGACTTTGCCCTCACAACACCTCAGACAGCTCAGATTTGCTGTACAAAATGAAAGAGTTTTATGCCAGAGAAAAAGTAAGAATGTTTGGAGTGTGTGTGGTGGGAAAAAAAAAAACAAAACAAAAAACTATTGCTGAGGTTTAATGAAGATATACTTTTGGCAATGTGTCATGGGTAAAAACAGACTTGAAAATCAGATTGTTGTACGTCCCAGTTTACCATTACAGAGAAACACATGCATCAGAACCAAATTACTTCAGTGTCTGATTGTATTTTATTGAACTTTTTGTTACATAATATTAATGTGATCTCTGTGGTAGTGCTGTTTGGGAATTAGGTAAGCAGAGATTTTGCAAAGAAACTCACAGTATTTGTAAAAACTAAGACAACTACTGCGAGCATGTAAGTACCACTCCTTGGGCGGGTGATTTATTTGTTCCCATGACACAACAGGCCGCTATGCTATTTGTGCGCCACTTCTTCAAACATTTATATTCGTGATTTAACATTTATATGTATCACCATATACTAGTTCTTAAATGTTCAAATGTCCCAAACAACTCTCTGTAATGCACTCCTGAGAAGGGCTGTGGCTGGGCTGCACAGGTGGGAGATGCCCAGCCAAGGAGTCAGGTCATCTGCAGCTCATGAGCAACTCAGAGCAGTTTTAGTTCTGTGGCTCTGTTACAGGACAGGCAGGGAGGCTGTGCTGCAGTGCCAGACGCCAGCTAAATTGAATCAGCCAGGAAGAAGAGAGCACTTCCATTGACTCTTTCAGGTACACAGGCATGTGCCATGGCTCACAGGCCTGGGAAGAACTGAGCTTTGTACAGTAAGGAAGGCTAACAGCACCTGCTATTAATAGGGTGGGATTTTTTATTTGCAATGATATCAGGAGGCATCTGTCTGTACTGCAGGGACAGGTAAGGGAGCACTGGGATACTTTAAGTGTGACAAGTTACAGAAAGGAATGCTGAGATATGATTGTACATTACATAGCATTATTTGTGGCTGTCTGAAGATAGCTACGGCTTCATATGGTCTCAAAATTTTGAATGAAACTAGCTGAATAGAATCATGTTATTCTATTATGCAAGTACAAAAAAGAGAATGTAAAAAATTAAATGGATGGAAACAAATAACAGTAGCCAAAATTCTTTTGGTTTTAAATATTTAAGCTGCAACCAGTAACAAAGAGAAAAACTAAATGTCAGAAGATTATTCTCTTGGCAGTGCCCCATCTAACAGTGTTTTCAAGCCCACGATCAGCTTCACTATCTTGTGCTGTGAAGAGCTTGGCTTGCCAAGTTGAGGTTAATAAGTGCAGAAAGTGACGCAATGCCCTTACTGCTCCTGTTTTCTCAGCAAACAGATGATTAATCGTCATTGTCATTCACTGGTAACTCTGAGTGTGGCTCTTTTTAGATCTTGCACCCTCTATAAACTCATTTTGTACTCACAATAGAATTTTCAAGAAATTGGTCTGTCAACATAATATGGTCTTGTTATTGCAATACTTTAGCTTCTAACCAACTTTCCTGTTTTTACCCTGTTTCAGACAAAGACTGAGTTATGTAAGTGGTATCTTCTTTATGCTTAATAATGAGTTATATACACAGGGACTTAACTTCTGTTGGAAAGCAAGAGACTTAAGATTCAAAGCCACTTTTTAGAAAGCTACAGAAACTCCCACATCTTTTAAAAATGGAACTGAAGTAATGTATCGATTGTCACACGATGAAGACAAAAATAAAAAGAATAAAAAGAGCTCTAATTCATTGTTTCAACGTTTACTGTCAGCCATTCTTTCTCACACTCATGGCAGAAATGATTTTAATGTAAATGCAGTCAGGTACAATTTAGCGTTTAAAAATCGAAAATTATGGTGTCTGGGTCTTCACTTTCACTCTGGTCTGATCAAGGCCAAATGTCACTCAAAAGTTGGAAGGCTGCAACAGGAAGAGAGGATGAAGAATTTCGATAACTGCCAGAAGCGCATGCGCTGTAGGAGAGATCAGGGCCCTGATCAATTGTACACTGCACATTCAATACTCAGCAGTTTTGAGAATACTTTGGCCATGTTTCTCTCCTCCCCTAGAGGAATGAACTTGATACCCTCTACTACTTGGAAGAGTAAGAGTGTTGAAAATTGTGTTCATTTACATTCCAAAAACATTATTCTTCTTTATTTTTTCATCCACGAGTTCAAAAATATCTTTCTTTCAACTATATTTGTTAAACCTTTGAAGCTTGGCAATGAGGTGGATGTATTTCAATAAAATACTAAAGCGTTAAATCAGCTGTTTCAAAGAGGGCCATTTCCATGCTGATTAGAGTTTCTTCAAATGCAAGTCTCAAACCTGTGGAAAATGAGACAAAGTTATTCACTGGTAGAGACTGGTTGCCCCCCCCCCCCCCCAGGGCAGCACTCCAAAACTTTTTAATTTTTTTCAATAAAATCTCTTATTACAAAATCTCAGACACCG
>Ga0181612_177770_pt1 | contig 10993 bp, 6 predicted proteins | sample HoacroProtozoa21_FD_119630 | JGI IMG/M metagenome (GOLD analysis project Ga0181612, IMG submission 119630) | Hoatzin crop microbial communities from Cojedes, Venezuel. Combined Assembly of Gp0051906, Gp0051904, Gp0051908 | reverse complement strand
CCTGCAGCTCTCAGAAGGTGCCCATCAGCCCACATCTGGGTAGCAGGACAGAGTCACAACTTGTGAGTGGAATATGCTGGAAAATATTAGAAAATTCTATTAATAGTCCTTCATAGAAAATGGAATTTCTCCAAAAATGTAATTTCCTGATGAAAAAATTTCAAATCCTTTCCTCCAGTACGAACTTTCATAAAACAGATTTCTTCTGAACTCTGTATTTAAATAAGAATCAGTCAACTCCAAATAACTTCAGAGATATAGGCTATTTGCGGTCTTTTCTCCCTCTTTCCATCTAGAAGTCTTTATAACTTCTTTCCTTTTTAAGAGCAAAGTAAAGAATGCCTGTCAACTTTAAACCCCATCACTTAAATATTACATAAAACATCAACCCTAGAGGTCTTCTGACTTTTCAAAAGAAGTCAGTATTAGTTTTTCATGTTTTAGAGTTTTCCTATCCTCTGCTACTACTTGAGAGACCCAAAAGAAAACGGACTGATTTCAGTCTAAAGAAGGAAGCTTTTAATTTCACTTGTTCTCATTGTTCAAGATGACAGAAAGAATCAATACTATACTACTCTCCACTTTCCATACCATAAAAGCAGCTAAAAAGTGGGGTTGGTTTGCAGGAATAGTGTTAAGTGCCAAAATCTATTATAATTGGTTACAAAGATTTTTGTGAACCTACAAACACCACGGGAAATATCTCACTAATTGCACTGACAAGCTGTTCTTAAAATGGCTTGCCCCAAGCAAGTTTTGTGTAAATCTTGCTGCTACTACAGTATGTTAGACCTTGCAATATCTCTGGTGCGTACATCTTCACTGCAGCACTCCAAGTCAGGGAAGTGATATTCTCCCCATTTCACAAAGACGAAAGGGAGGTGAACCAGCAATTACCTGCTTCATGCTTTTGAAAAACGCTACAAGGAATTTAGCCACCAAAAGCAGAGGTTCCTCTGCTTCTCAAAACTCTGGCCTCCACCATCAGAGCAGAAATCTCAGTTTGGAGACTGAGCTTGGCTCTCGAGGAGGTCACACAACCACTCTTATCCCTCCACCTCCTCCTCCTGCAACCAGCCCTGGCCACAGATCTGGGGAACAGACATGTGTCACGTTCCTCAGGCCTCAGCGGCACCAGTCTTCTTACAGATACCCTTTCTGACCTGAGCAAGACTAGGAGAAGAACTGGCCCTTGTAAAAGTTCATGGCCTTCCTTTGATCCAGCCCTCTGAGCACCCATCCCTAACATGTCTGCCATCTGCCAAGCTGTGGCATGGCTGCCACCTCCTTCCCTTCCTTCATATGATCAAAAACGGCAGCACCCCTCAGCCCCATCCTGTTTGATATGCTGTATGTAGAGACTGTGTTAGTATTTCATATTTGCCACTTCCCACAGATCTATATAAACAGGAAACAGCTTTTTAATCAATGATGCTGAATACATAGAAGCAACAGGAAAAATGGCTTGCTGACCTCCAGGATTGCCTTTGGAGCTAGAGACCGTGTAGGGAGGCTTGGCTGTCAAGTGCATCACAGGGTCAAGCTGTATTTTGAATTTATCCTTTCAGTAGTGGCGGGAAGATAAAAGACAAAGTTATAATGTCGTATAAGATATAAGAAAGTTAAATGGTGCATAAACAAACCTGGTGCTATGTCAGACCTACGAGGGAGGGGAAGAGCTAGATATACAGCATGCTGTACATCTTCTAGAGACAAATGAATTGGCGTTTGAAAACTTATTCATATACTTCATAGGCTTCTGCCATTTGTTAAATGGTAGGTAATATACCTTACGGGATTTCCTATTTTGTGGCAAATAACTCCTTCATAGCTTTGTCCCTTTAATGGGTACTCATTTAGGAAAGTACTATATAGGTTTTATTGCATCAAAAGGAATAGAAGATTTTAAATGAATTTGAATGCTCTCTCAAAGTGCTAGAGTCAGGGACTTCAAGCTAAATTCACAGCTAGAACCAGAATATTTCATAAGCTTTTTAATGTAGATAAGGAAAACTTTGGGGATAGAAGTATTTCATTTTAACAAGCCTTAAGTCTCCTTTCTTCTTTGATTTACACAGGTAACCTCTTTCACCTCTCCTCGGCTTTCCTTCTCATCTTTCTCTTCAATCTCCTTACTCTCCTCGTCCTTTCCCCTCATTTCTTTTCCCTTCTGGCCAATATACCAGTTCCCACAATGAGCATACAGTTTTCTTCCCCTCCTATTTCAGAAGTGTCTCTCTGGAGCTTACCATTTGTATGTTTTCATGTATTGTTTTCCCCCACAGGCTTTTTATCAACACATCTGGGAATCATAAAATAACATGGTCTTGTTTTCTGGCATTATTGTTCCTGAACAGTGGAAAGAAACACAAAAGCAAGAAAAACCTCTTGCTCCTCTGCTTTCTGAGGCTCACAACTAGCTTCCTTGAAGTAAGTCACACTGATGATCTCATCAAGATTTCCTACAGATCTAAAGACACAATCTGCTCTAATACTGCTCTTAATGTTCACTGTTTTTTGCATGTTTGTTACATACAATCTCATTTTACATAGGTATATTTTACATAGGCAGCTACTTTCTGCACATCCATCCCTGCCACGCCCAGGATCCAAGACAAGGTATCCAACACGAATCCATCTTCTCCAGACGGTGTCTACTCCTCTTTGGCTGTCTGTTTTTTCCCTTTCTAACCTGATGCCATTCACAATTCATTCCCCATTCCTGCTGAAAGTTTTTCTGCATAAAATTCAGTCACTCATGATGACAAGAACTCCAGCTTCCTCACATGCATACACCTAACCTCTGCGAGCAGATCACGGAAGATGAATCAGCCAGTACTTCAGAGACACACAATCTAGGCTAATGAACTGTTGAGGAAAGTAAAGTCTCTCCACTAATTTCAATTTCTCAGGTCTGCAGTATAATTATAAAATATGCCAAGTACCTATGGCAGGAGTTAATCAGAGGTAAGGATGCCCAGATCCTTGAAGGACTGGGACAAGCTGCAGAAAAATCTCTGAATATGCACAACGTCCCTGGGGTTTAATTCTACAACATGACATTTTTCTGTTTCAAGATATGGGTATGCAACCAAGAGCAATTCAGTTAGTAAGGTGTAGCAAGTTACCATCTGTTAGATGAGCCATATGTGCTAACTGAGCTGCCCTTTGGGTTGTCTCCAGTTGGGGAATAAAACATCTTTGCTTAAACCACTGTAAACCACAGCAAGTTCATAGCAGGCACCTCTGCCTGTACATACCAACTGCACAGATGAGCGGTTATAAATAGCTCACATAGGCAGCTAGCAGTCAGCCTCCAACAAGGTGATGAAACTGCCAATTTGTTCTTATTCAAATCTTTTAATTCCACTTCAGTAATAAACTTAGCTTTTAATGACTCAAGGAATGGTTTGCTTTGTCTCACATATCTCAGTATCTAAAGCAGCTTTGACAAGGAGCATACCTAGAGTTTCTGATATAAATACATAATAAATCTAATGTTGTCAAGCACGGTGGCATTTTTATTTTATTTTCAAAGAGAATTTAATCTAACTTCCCAGGGGATTCTTCTCTTGTGTCATAACAAAGTCTGGCTTGTAATGGATTTCCCATTTTCTTTCTGTCTTGAATAATGACAAAATTGCTGCACAGAGAAGTAGCATTCTATAATATGTCAAAAAATGCTAGCAAGAAGTGATAGTTGTCTTTGAAAGGCTGGGCTCAGCCCAAGCCCCAATTTCTAGAATCACAAGTATTAATTATTTAATATTTCCCCACAATCAATCTCCAGACAGACTTAGGGCACAGGGAAAGTCCATATGTAAAACAAAAGAAAACAGACAACAAGGGAGAAATAATAAAAAAACCCCCACCAAATAATAAGTAGCACTTAAGGGCCAAACTTTCAACTGATGCAATGTTGATATAAACCAGCTAAAAATCTGGTTCATAAATATCCATCTCTACATGTCATTCTAAATAAATGACTTTTTATATGAAATTTATGGCAAGTAATAGGAGATAATGGAATTCCCATATCCTTTAGGGAAAAACGCCTCTATTATACTGCATTATAAACCCTTAAGTATCAAAGGACTAAAAGCCACTTCTCTCTTCAGTGCCATAATTTTCTCCAATGAATTCTAGAATCCTTTCATTGCTATTGAACATCTTCATAAAAGACTAATATTTACTACTGTACTTTGGATGACTGGATCCATTTTACTAGCTTACAAATTGCATTGGACCTTTCTGGCAGAAAGAAGAGCTGGTGCTCAGTGTACACAAAGTTGTATTTGACACTTAAAAAAAAAAATTACAGACATTTTTCCCAGTTTGTTTTGCATTGCAGACCTCAGGCAAGAAGTTCAAATCACAGTAATTAGTAGGTGAGCAACCTTGCACTTACAGTACCTTGTGTTCTGTAACTTTTATTGTAGTGAAAAGTCATCATGGGAATCTGGAGATAACAGTCCTGCTCATACCCTGATTGTATTTCACTATGCAATTACAAAAATGCTAATTTGCTGTGTTGGCCATACCCTTTCCACAGCACAGATATTTTATTTAAGAGAGGTCATTCCCTATCAAGTCTGGTAAAGACTAGAGGTCTTTTATACGTTATTCCTGGAGGCTGCTGTCTTTTCACCCTGCTTAATGTTATTGATACCTGCTGGCCTTCTCTGTCGCTGATCCCAAAGCGCTCTGCAGGGAAGCTGGGATGATTATTTCCTTTCAACACGTGAAGAGGCTGAGTCACAAACAGGTGACTTGCCCATGCTCTGCCATATGCTGATGACCAAGAGAGATGCAGAATTTAAGTCGCTCAAAGACTTAGACCTCTACCCCAAAGCCCATAGGGACAATGACAGGGACTTTCTCCCATGGCTTTGGTGAGCACGCCTTTAATTAAACCTCTTGCTTTAAAAATTTCTAGCCCGTGCATCCCACTCGTCAGACCTTATTTCTCCCCTAACTTGACTGTGGCTTGCATTGCACAGCTCCCCTGTCTTCTCTCTCCTCCACACAATTCAGTCCCACCAACCTGGACCATAAGCTTAGGGGCCCTGGACGGTGCCCCTGCTTTGTACACTGGCAGGACAGAGGCTGTCATCAGACATTCACCGCGAGGTGGATGGTGCTGAGGCACATCAGCTTCACAGCTGAGCTGCTCCTGACTCTATCACAGAGAGCAGCAGAGGGAGTTGTGTAATTGTTCTGAAATCCTGCCAAAGCAGCTCGTTTACGGAATTAAACAGTCTGTAGTACAATTAACACAGAGAAAATTGTATTGTCTTTTGTTCCTCGCCACACAAGGTAGCTCATTTCCTCATCCTAACGTGACAGTAGGAAAGGGACAATGCATACAGGGCAACTACCAAATGCGCCCGGACCTCTGCCCTGCCCCACGTCTCCATCTATTCAGAAGCATTTGTGCTGCACGTACAGGTGCACGAAGTCTTGGCAGATAACTTACAGGGCTCTAAAATGAAAAGGAGGAACTGTAATTGCAAAGCTGATCAACACCTTGGTGCCATAGTCCCGATTTAAAAGCCCAGCCTCTCCTCTACCATATCTTCCACCATCCCCCCCTTTCAAGCAACAAAGAGCCACCGACAGCAGTAGTCCTGGGCCAGATTTAGATACTCTCAGTTTTCAGCATCTCCTTCTGTGATGTTTGTGGCAGATTTTTGTTCTGTACTGAGGAGCACTGAGTCCTTTCAAAAATCCAAACATCAAACTGGTTTCTCGTTCCCAGCTGCTAAGAGATCTGTTATAAAAGGTAAGAGGGAACTTTCCACTGCCCTTGGCAAGCTCGCTGTCTGAGCTCATGCACACTTGTTACTCCTCTGCAGAGAAGGGCTATTGGGAGGAGGAGGAGAAGACAGTGTTATTGAAAGGGCATCCCGCCAATGTTTGTGGTCCACAACAGTGCTGTGAACAGAACAGTTTCTCTTCATATAACCATGACATGGTAAATTCTTTCCTTTTACCTGCTCCTGCTTTTGTATCTCCCTGCTAGGTGCCCATCTCCCTTTTCCGGGAAACCAGCGCCAGCCATGGTCCCATGCTGGGCAGGCTCAGCAGCAGGGAAGAAGCTTCTCTTGCCAGGGGCTGCTGGAAGACACTGCTACGAGTGGTATCAAGCCCTCCTCCTCCCATGCTTCCCACCCCCACACTCCATTTTCTCTTTTTATTTTTGAGAGGCTGGAATATCACAGGATAAAGAGACTGCAGCTGTGTTGGGGAAAAGAAACCAGTCAAGCCTCAGCAATTTATGGACAATTTCCCATTAATAAGAGATAATGGAGTGTAGTTCAATGGATTTGCAATTGTACACTCGCTTTTTGAGAATATAGAGGGGAATCTGACAGCAGTTTGTTCCTCTCAGAAATGGCATTACCGTGATTTTGTATATCCCATTGCAGACAGAGAGATTTGGACAGTTTGAAATGGTTTAACAACCCATTAAGAAAAGCACAGGGGTATCAAGTTATTGAAATGACCTCATATGCTGCTACTGCAAGGGAAATATCTGATACAAATTACCTGTGGGCTCACACGTCCCACCTACATGCACTCAAGTGGGCCAGCACATTGTTCAGGAGCAAAGGTCCGTCAGTTTTTGTGAATATGGTACCCAATGCAATTCTCCTTGCACAGGAGACTACGGAAAAACCATGACAGGAGATGCTCAAGCAGATATTTTAAGCTGCAAAGAACACGTTTGCATGCATGTTTCATGGTGGGTCAGCTTGCCTGACTTCCATACATCCCACACAAGCTTTAGGAGAAGGCTAGCCTGACCACAGGCTCTCGCTACTCGATCATCAAGATGGTCTGCAGTTATGCTGCCACTTTACGCTGCAAACCAACTCAGGAACAACAAGACTCAATTACTGCAGGGAGGCAGAGTTCTTAGCGGTGAGAAACATGGCTATGCAGAGTCACAAAATAATCAGCTTATACAGGATTTTCTTCCTGTACAATGTCACTGAGTGCTTGATTCACCATACCCAGTCCTATAGAACCAGGGGCTGATACTGCCAGATAAATCTGCTCACCTATGTAAAAGGTTATTCCTATTCAGAGTTTCTCAAGACTTGTATACACAGTCCTGGAAAGTCACACTGGTTAATGGTGCAGACAGTTCCTCTTAATTTCAATTTGTTGTCCTCCACTATAATTGACTCCCACTTATACACCTTATGAGCAAGGGTAGGCAGAAGTGCACCTTCTCCATTACTCATATTTCTATACACATCCTCTGATACATCTCCTGCTTAAAATTGACTTTTCCATCACAAAGGCTAAAGACAAGCAGAAAATTTCCATTTAAAATTCACATCTCCAAATCCTCTCTCATTCTGTAGTACTGTACTACTTTGGAGATAATATAGCTCGAGTTCCCAGTGAAGATGTGTCATCAGTTATTTTACAAGGGTGTGATTACACCTTATGTTTGATTCTAGTCTGTGACTGTACTAACATTTTGTTTGCTGCATCTACATTTCAAGCATCACTCCAAAGTGACAGCACTGAAGTGCAAGACTTTTTTCCTACATACTGATAAAGCACTTGCTTATAAAGACAAGAGTCCAACACAGAGGACATACTATCCAAAAGAAATGAGTCCCTGTTTTCCCCTCACTCTAGGATAATTGCATTGACAGACACCAGCTCACCCATTACATTTTTAAGAAACTGCAAGAAATGAGTTTCAAGCCACAACCTTCTACAGTAAATCTAAATTTTACCAAAATTTGCAAAGTTTTTGCCACATTCTCTAGGAAGAAAAAAAAAAAAAAAGGAAAATAAAATAAAAGAAACCGTGAGTACTCCAGTACTGAGGTGAGGAACTGCACCAGCTCCCTACAGGATTTCCTTGAGAAATAACCCAGAAACCACCAAAGCAGCACTTTTTCAGGTCCTAGTATAGGTTGTGTAGCATGAATTCAGCACACGTTCATGTAAACCTTTAATCTGAAATCTGCTCCTAAAGCTCAGGACAGATTCTCTTCATAACCTCCCAACACGACGCAAGTTCACAGCACAGCCTGAAATTACTCACGTTTGACGTTTCCAGTTTTAGTGCACATCTCTCACAGTTACACGCTTTTCCGAAGGGCGTAGATTATGGGCTATACCACAAACACCACATGCATCTCCTGTGACATCTTATCCTTCAAAATTAGAACACAACACTTTCCTAGACAGAAACATTACTTTCCACTGGGAAAGTTAATCACCATCAATACGTCCATTTGCTCCAGACTGGCAAGCTCTCCTCGTTCTTACTCCTACCTCCTGAGACCAAGGCAGACACTGTCCAGCCACTTGGTGGGAGACAGATGCACTTTTCTAAGTGTGCATTTTCAAAACATATCAAGGACAACACTGTTCTTTTTCACTGCGTAAACAGGAATTTTGTGATCTACCCCAGGGGTCCTCCATCATCTTGGAGAACTGACCCCTGTACCAGCCTTTCTCCCAGCCAGTCACCCATCAGCCCAGCCCATCCTTACCCCATGCAGAAAGGACATTTAAGAGTAGACCGGGATGCAAGGGCTCACCAGTAATGCAGATGCAACAGTCTTGCCTCGTGCAGACCTAAAAACATCTAGCACGCACCAAAGCACAAAATTAAGCCCAGATGGGTTGAAGTTCACTGGGGAAAAAGATGTGTTTTGCGTTCCATAACATATCCAAGAAAATCTCATTTACTTTAAAAATAGCCAGAATTTCAGGAGGTACCTTTTTAGATTTTTAAATAGCCCAGCTGAAAACCAACTCTCTTTATGAAAAACAATAACAAATTACTTTTAGTTATTAATAATCTCATACACAGAAGCAATTATTTCCCAACTGAGACTTTTATTTAAAAAAAAATCATATAGATTATTTTGGAAAGAAGACAAGTCTCCTTCTTGGCCTCCCTTTCTCTTGCTGTATTTTAATTTGCATAAACATGACATTAAAAACTGAAAGAATCATTTTAAAAAACAATTACTTCATCAGGAAAACCTGACAGTGCAGAATTCAATGGCACCACAGAGATCATCTTGGTAAGAAAAGAAAAGATAATTTTTCCCCTTTACTAACATTAAAACGCCTCTTGCTTTTAACAGGACTGCAGTTCAGATTTATGTTTTAAACCCGTTAATAACTGAACATGTGTAAATATCATTATTTTTAGATGCACTGCGGCAGATAGTAAAGGAATAAAAATCCCACACTGGGCACCTTGACTTGGCTGTTCAACCCAAGTGGGGGAAGGGAGGAAGTCTTATACAAGATCTTAACCATGCTGAGAAGAAAAAAAGCAGACACCTTCATATTATCATGCTGTGCTTGTCTCTGGGAGCTTTTGTTCCATTAAAAACTTGTTAATTGCTCCCTTAGTAACAAAGGAACAACATGCTGTGGTGGGACTAATAGGAGTCTACATGGCTTGTTCACCCTTAGAAAGGCAGAGGGGTTTAATTAGCTATGTATTCTTAGAAGATGCAATAAAGTAGGATAATCAATTGGTGTCAGCATCTAATAATGAAGAATCTTTACAAAATGGAAGAGAAAATCCAAACTCTGGTTAATCAAAAGCTATAGCATCCAAGGCCACAAAAAATTAACTAGATGTAGAATTTATGAAGAAGTTGTGCACAGCCAAACAAATGCTAATGCCTTTTAAAAGGCCATGATCACTTCATCTATCTGATGCGGCTGTTCCTTCAGTTCACCAGGAAGGAGGTTTGCAAAACAGCAAATTTTAAGTCAGTTTACTCAGAACACCCACTGCTCTATTATACCAGCTGGCTAATAAATAATTCCTTTAGTACAGCAATGTAAGGACTGTAATACTTTTTCAGTCCTCCTTGGCAAAATAGAAGTTTATTGTAGATCTATTTTGCCTAATGCAATATATTTGTGATAATTCTTCAGAACTGCCATTTGTTTTCCCTTTTGATTTCCTTAAGGAACAGCACACAACATACTCAAAAAGGTTCAGACCTAAGTATTGGTTTTATGGCATGGTTTTATGAAAAGAAATCCAATGAGTGTCTAGTATGGCCAGTTTGCATGAGGTCTGAAGTCTCCAGAAGTTTTCCCCATACACATTTGACTCAGATACCTACATCAACTCCAACTGGTACATACCAAGGCTGGTTTCTTGGACCTCAATTTCAGCAGAGCTCTGTTTCCAAATGGGCAGTTAAAGAAGTTTTTAGGTACCTATGTCTTCTGGGAAGCTGCCAGTCTGTTGGTGGCACTGCCAGGCTACAAGAACTTAGCCCTTATTCAACTGCCTATATTGGAGTAGAACATTTTTGGGGAAAATAGAGTAGAACCATAATCGAAGGCATAAAAACTCTGGTAAGTTGTACATAAACCTCAAATCTACTAGGCCAATACTGCAAAACAACTGACCGCCCCAAAAAATTAATCCAGCCACTGCACTCACTGCATGAGATTGTGGCCCATGGTTCCTTTTAGTCTGTTTCTGAATTATATTTTGGCATCCAGAGTTGGGTGGACAGCATTGATTATGTCTTGAGAACACTAAGTAGTAGCGTTCTTGTCCTTACTAATGTATTGTCTCACGATATTTGCAAAGCAAAAGAGTCCCCAGAATTAGAGTGAGATAATCAGAATAATTTGTTTCACTTTTTTAAAAAGTAGTTTGGTTTTATGCTTTGAAAGTAAACAATGACCTTTTTAACAAGACACAGCAGCCAACAGACATCATAGCTCTGCGGAGAGGGGCCTGGGTGTCCTGGTGGATGACAGGTTAACCATGAGCCAGCAGTGTGCCCTGGCTGCCAAGAAAGCCAATGGGATCCTGGGGTGCATCAAGAAGAATGTGGCCAGCAGGATGAGGGAGGTTCTCCTTCCCCTCTACACTGCCCTATTGAGGCCTCATCTGGAGTACTCTGTCCAGTTCTGGGCTCCACAGTTCAAGAAAGATGAGGAGCTACTGGAGAGAGTCCAGCGGAGG
>Ga0181612_177423_pt1 | contig 10993 bp, 4 predicted proteins | sample HoacroProtozoa21_FD_119630 | JGI IMG/M metagenome (GOLD analysis project Ga0181612, IMG submission 119630) | Hoatzin crop microbial communities from Cojedes, Venezuel. Combined Assembly of Gp0051906, Gp0051904, Gp0051908 | reverse complement strand
CTGCTTGCAGCTGCCTGTAGAAGGCCTCATGAACTTCCTCCTCCTGGTCAGGTGGCCTGTAGTACACACCCACCGTAAGGGTGGTCTAACCACTAAGTTACTGAAAGACAATTCTGCAGCCCAAAGACTGTAACTGAGTGCAGAAAACTTGTGTTTATGCCCCAACTCAGAGCTTCAAAACTCAGGATCCTTCTCACCCTGCAGGTAGACTCGGTGAGCAGCTAGGCACAACCTCATCAGATGTTCAGCCATGCGTGTTTTAGTTTTGAAAGAGGGCAATAGTTCCACGCCTATGCTCAAGCTCACTCTGGATCCAGAGATTAAATGCTTCCGTCTGTATCTCCTCTCAGAGTTTGCAGAACATAGTGTTCTTGGAGCATGTTTATGGAAGACCTATCAGATGGGCTTTGCACAAAACAAGCCAGAGCTACCCCTCCCACTCCTGAGTAATAGCTTAGTGGTTAGAGCATTCCCAAAGAGTGAGGACTCTAGGTTCAGCACCTTTTCTGCCTGAGGTGATTCAAAGTCATGCCTCTTACATGCTTAGGCTCCCAAGATGAGAGAATTGGACTAGCTTTTGCTCTCATTTCTGGGCCAGTGAACATCTTAAGGATTGCACGTAAAGCAGGACTAGTGCACTTGGAAGTGCTGACAGTGTTGCCGTCATTAAATAGCTTGACTTTGTTGTTCAGGGAAGAGAAGCTGAAATCACCTCAGGTTTATTAATGACTTGAACTTGGCCTCTATCTTGTTTAAGTGATCTAACTGCTGCAGCGAGAGAGCCAGTCTCTGGGCTTGAGGTTGTCGTCTTGAATAGATGCAGGTGCCTTTTGGTGGTAGGCAGAAAGACAGCACAGTGAGAGATGAGACTGAAGATGCGCTCCTGTCTTTGGTGCTTCCTGTTGGCTAATTTAGGTGGCTTCCAACTTGACTTGCAGGTTTTTGTGAATGCTGGTTAAGGTGCATTACCCTCGTCAATTTTCATATAACTAGAATATATATAGCTTTTGTCTTCCTTGGTGATAGACTGAAGTGTGATCTTTGCTAAGAGATTCAGACACTGAGGTAGTATTGTTGTCTTGAGCATCTCTGGACTCGTCTCTTCAGTGCAAAATTTGACCTTCCACTAAGATACTCTTCCTTTAAATACCATTTAAAGGCTTCTACACTAGACAACTAAATTGCCGTTGTTGTGTTCCTGTGGTAAGAATGAACATGAAACTTCCAGCTCACAAGCATTTGAAAGGGCAGGTGAAAGTGGAGATGTTTTGTCATTTGTTTCTTGCACCTGTTTATAGTAGAGAGTCTGTCTATAATGCATAAGGACAATTCACCCCCAGCCTGTACAAGTAAGCATGTTTCTCTTCAGTGAGGGTCCTTTCTGAAGGCTTGAGAGCTTTCTCTTCCCAGTAGATCTCCACACTTCTTCCACTTCACACCCCCTCACACTTGAGGGCACTGTAGGTTCATTCTTCCTTTATACTTGAATGGCTCTACAAGCTCGTAGTGGAGGTTTGAAACAGAACTGGGTGTCTCTTGAATATTTTTTGTGAGCTTTCTCTTTATTTATCTTTAGTTTTGGAGAAAAATGTTCTGATCTAGAAGTTTCTGTTAAAGGAAAATGAGGACAATTCTTTAAAATATTAGTGTTGTTTGTATAAGACTTTGTAGTACAGTTTGGCACCTGGAAAGGAAGTAATTGGTCTCAGGTGGACTTGCAACTTGCTTTCAAAACCAAAGTGCAACATGATGTGTGTAACCTGCACTACTGCAGCTAATGGGCTGAAATAGGGTTACAGAACAAGCAGGACAGTCTAGAGGAAGAGCAAAACAGTGTCAACAATTACTGTATCCTGTGCTGTGTATAATGCAGGGTGCAGCTTAAATTCTTCTTGAAGAGAAACATGTACTCTTGTTACTATTTAAGTTTTCCCATGCCAAGCTTTTTCACTTGACTCTACTATACAGGAACTAGATCATTACCATTAAAAGAACCTGAAGTTCTTCCAAGTTTATATTCAGGCCAAATGAAGTAAGCGTCTAGCAAACATGCAACTAGATGACATAATAGCATATATTAAACGTGCAGAGGCTTTTTTGTGTCCCAGTCCCCTAACTATATCAAACAATAGGAGACGAAATACATGCCTCTTTAGTGACACTGTGCTTCAACTCCATTTAATAGAACTTCATTCAAACATAGATCCGTGTGGAGCTGAATCTTGTTCATAGAGGATGCCCACGAGCATCCTGAAATGTCAGAGGTTCTGTGAAAGTCTGCAGCCTGAAGAGCTACTGAGTCTTTTTCTGTGACTTAACTCACAGGGTATGCGGCAACACTTCCCCTCATACTCAGGCCTTCTGACTGCATGTGAACTAAATTACCATGAACCTCTGAGTAATTCATCTGTAAAAACTGACTTAGAATCAGAGAATCATTAAGGTTGGAAAAGACCTCTAGGATCATCAAGTCCAGCCATCAACCCAACACCACCATGCCTGCTAAACCATGTCCTGAAGTGCCACATCTACATGTTTTTTGAACACCTCCAGGGATGGTGACACCACCACTTCCCTGGGCAGCCTGTTGCAATGCTTGAACACTTGTCTGATTTGCTGTGTAAAACATATCATAGCAGGGAGTGTACTGTCAGTTACTGTGACTGAAGTGACAAGATTTAATCACAAGACTGTGGTAGATTGATTGTTTGCACTTGTGTGAACTTACTCTTATGAATGCTTACTTCATCTTCAGTGTTAAAGCATGCCTGCATACTAAGCCATATGTTCCATGATCTTCAAAAATTTTTTCTTAAAAGATTTTGGAAAGGAAGGAAATGTAGCAAATGCCAAACATCAAGTGGTGCTGTAGACAATTACTGGTTTAATCTCTATTGGCAGCAGATTAAAGAAGATGGCAGATGATGACCGTTTCTTTCCCTGCTTTCCCACAAGACTGGGCTAATAGTTTTCCCCCCACCTCCCCCAGGTGACATGAATTACTTACACAGTTCCCGGGTGTGACTCTTTAGTGACCTCCTAGTTGTAAAAGCTTTTATGAACGTCAGAAGCCTAGAGTTATAAATATGGAACTTCAGAATGGTGTGAGGTTTTTTGTTTGTTTGTTTTGTTTCTGGAATAGCTAGCATAAAACTGAAGGTTGGCCCATTGTCAGGTTAGCAGGCTTCCTATGCAGTGATTCCTTCCCTCTTCTGTGAAGTTTTAATCTTCAAAATATCAAATGGAGAAACAAGCAACAAAAACAAAGGAAAACAAAACCCAGTAGCTTTCTTTTTAAGATTAAGCTATCAGTGTCCTTGAAAGGAGGGACAGACTCTATTCAGTCTTTTACTGTGGATTAATATACCTAGTGTGTGGAATCAGGGAAAGCAGCAGTTTGTGCAAAGTGGAATCTAGTGAGACTGTGTTTGTGTAATGATCCACTGCTAGTGCTTGATTTCTCCCTGCTGGACGTCTGAGTATCTCCCCAGTCTAAATGATGTATGTTTATTAAATTAATCTATCCCACAGTGGCTTGTTCTTACTCAGCCAGGCCTACTGGGTTATTAGACCCAGTTAGTTGGGAAAGGGGTGATTTATGGAGGCTTGAGTATAGTTAGACCTGCACCTGGACCAAACAGAGTGCAGGAATAGCAGAGATGTAACGAAAGACTAACAAGTTCTTTGGGCTCCTACAGTTTATATTGTCCAAGAGCAGGTTTGTGAGCTTTAACTTTTAGAAGAATTACGTTATAAGTTGCAGGAGAAAACAGACACAACTCTGGCTTTAGGCTTTCATGGAATGAGGAGATGGCCCATGATCTAACAATCCCATAGTTTCTAGTCATTTATTTTTTTCCTTCTTAAGGTAGGAGAATTTGAGGTTTGGTTTTTTTTTTCAGTTAATAACAGTCTAGTAGTTTGCACTTCTAGCTCAAGATCCAGACTCTTGGAAGACAGAGGCTTTTGGCCTTGCAGCTTCAGGTGAGTTTGGATCCAGGCAGAGCCTTGTCCAGCAGCGCTCAGAACTGAATGGAGGTTTTAATGCATGCTACTTGCTTTCTTCTATGAAGACAGAGGTGAACAAGAGATGAAGTCTAGTTACTGTTTCTGGAGTGGGAAAGAGAGAGGTGCAGGTTGGTGAGGGGGATCAACACAGTAGCTTGTGAAGTTAGGAAGATTTTTCTGAAGCTTGTTAAGTGTTATCTTCCCTTCACTGGTACACTTACGGAAAGGAAAATTGTGTACTTCATAAAGCCTGTGAGAACATAAAGCTTTGAGGATATATTCAAAACTAAGCAGTATTTTTCAGTAAGTTAGAGCTTTGTGTGGGCGTTTATATGGGGCAGTAGGGAAAGGTATGAGGAAAAAGTATAGCTAATAGTAACATAATAAATATTGCTTCAGAATTTAGGCACCTCTGGGTGATTGTTTGGTGTTCTCATCCTTGAAAAGTGCACCATGGAATACGCAGATTTCTGTAGAAGAAGTTTTCGAAACCTTTTTGCCTGTTTTAGCCTTTTAACAGTCTGATTATCAAATGACAGGGAGAAAGAAGTTCATTCAGTGTTAGATTGTTGAGACAACCAACCAGTGATTCATAACCCTAATGCCTATTTTGTACCAACTGCCAAATAAAATCATATTAGTGGAATGAAGAAGTGTATATCTTGCTAAGGCACAGAAATACTTGGCAGTTAGCAGTCAATCATGTCACGAAGCTCTTCAGCCAGCAATTGTAGGGAGGAGTGAAACCTGCAAATGTTACACTGTCAGAATCTGGAAATGAAAGCAATGTGAATGGTAAAATCCATTCAATAAATGTCTTTATGCCTAGATTTTAACTGTAGCTTTTTTTTTTTTTTGTAAATTCTCTATGCCCATGTGAATTAAACTTGCAGTGTATTATTGTTGTAGCCTTTTTTTACACTTACTCATCAATGTTTTCCCTATTAATTTTCTTTGAGGTAGACCATCTCTGGTGTCTGATTTGCAGATTCCATTTTCTGTCTTGGCTCTCTGTGCATAGATCAAATTCATGTCTGCAATGGATGACCACTGTAGTTAGCATATCCTAAACAGAACTCCTTTCAGCCTTTCCCTTCCCTACTCTCTCATCAAGTCTTCTCATTGCTCTTGCTTACAACTTTGCCATCATCTGGCTGTTGTCCTGCAGTATCTCATGCTGCCACCTGAGGTGTCGTGAAGTCAACACATTGTTTTTTAAACAACTGTTCAGTTCCACTGGTGCTTTCTACATGAAGCTATTGATTTCTGTATGGACTGTACAGGCAGGATCTGTCTAGCTTTGTGTATGCGTATAAAGCACATACCATCCTGGGCCTGTATCAGTCACAGTCCTTCCAGATTGCACATCCTTGCATCATGCAGGATGCGGGGCTGCAGTAATGCATCCCTCTGACGCACGGCAGCGTAACAGAGGAAGGTCACTGAGGCAGGACGTGGGGGTGTGAGGAAATAAAGCAAACAATTTTTAACTGTCTGAAATCCCAAATGAAAGAGAAACTGTCAGCCTGTGGGAAGTCACAATTTAGCGTTGCAGCTCCTTGACAGAGTATGACAACTTAGTAGCACCTGCAAAAATCTAAGATACAGCTCTAAAAGCTGAATGCAGGTAAGTGTAGTAGTATGTATTTTGGGGTTTTTTCCTTCTAGGTTACTTTGACCTGTCTTTTTCAAGATGCTTGTGCAGAGGCTTTTTTTACTATTTTTCCAGTGCTTGCTGGTGAACCAATAGAAAACCCCTTGGTAGCATGATGGAACTGTGTATAGTGTTACCATTAGGATATTATTCAAAATTTCCAGTTGAGTCTGAACATAGAAGATGACAATCCCTGTCCTGGAATTCTTCTTAAAGGTGCTAAGTTTCTCTAACAATCTTAAAACTTATTTAAAGATTATAATCTTCTCTAAAATGAAACTTATGAAGTAATATAAACTGTACAAATAGACAATTCTCTAACAAAATAGTTTTGATATCTTGCTAAGAGATTAACATTGGGATTGTAGTTATTTTGTTGTTCAGTCATTGTATTTGCAAAGTTTTACAGTGAATCTATAAACTTGTCAGCTTCCAATTCTGCCAATCAAAGATATTGTAGGTAGTCTTTAAGGTCGTATCTTAACTTCTGAAGCCTTTACCAACTTGGTGTTACATTCTCATTCATGTGTCCTTCTGTTGAAAGGTACTTTATATGTTGGTTTGTTGTAAGGAGGGGATGGAAACATAATTCAGACTTTGATCTCTCAAGAACTTGACATGTGAGTGTTCTCTCTGGCTGCTCAAGACTACTTTACTAAGAAATCTTCCTCTGGCATTTCTCTCCAAAATGTACCTTCTGGCTCTTTAGTAATATTGAAACGAGAGTAACAGTTCTGGGACTGGCCTGGAAGCACAGATGAGTTCTGTTCCTGGCCCTGCCACTCTCTGATCTGCTGTGTGATCTTGGATGAGTTACAGCCTCATTTCAGTTTGCTTATCAGTAAAATGGAAATAATGCTCATGGAACTTGACAGTAATTTTAAGTTATGTGAAAAGGTGCTAGGATGAAGTTGCAGAGATGTGTTTAGCTGAAGTTGCAATACTTCAGTTAACTTTTATACACTACTGCACTTTAGAAAACTCCTATAGCATAACATATTAATATGAAGAAAATTATATATAGATGGAATATGGTGGAAGTCATCTCACCTAAGAGAGGTAATAATTTCTTTTGATACCGTGAATGGGCAACCTGCAGTGCTGCTATTTGCCATTTCATTTTATTGCCATTTCACTTCCCTTTTAATTTGCTTTAATTCAGAAGTGGCTAAACATGTTCAAACTTTCCAAGAAACTGCATTTCAGTTGGTGAGAGAAATAGAGCATGAATAATAGAAGGAGGTGAAAATAACCATTTTACAGTCCTTGCATCCACACACGCTTGTATTTTCTTTCCTTAGCATCCTAAAACATTTGAATTTGGGGGTAGGGTAGATATTCTCATCGAGACACTGAGCTTTTTTTGCTGGGTATTGAAATGTAGCTACCTTTGAGAAATGAGGAAGCCATTTAGCAGAACACAGTGGTGCTGCACAGTATGTCAGGGTACAGAGAACAACATACTGAAAGCATAAGGCAAAGCAGGATTCGGTCAAACTGGGATCTGGCCAGAAAGACTGGGCTTAACTTAAGTCAGGAGTGGTGTTTGAAAACAAAACACAAAAAAACCCATTGCATGTCTCAGTATGTTTGCCAGTCTCTTCAGCTTAGAAATTGGTAATGGGTTTTACTGTAAAGCATTCCTTTAAAATGGTGATCTTTGGAGCCAGGCTAGATTGGTGTACTTTATGCTAGCACAATCTCAGCACAACTGTCAGAAAAGTAAGGCTTATATGCTAGGCCTTTGTATATTTGAAGGGCATATTCTAAAAGACATATTCTGCTTGCGTATTACTTCTCCTGCCATGTCACACATCGTATTGCAAAGTGGGCTAGCAGAAGGAAGAAAGGTGGGGAATGCTGTCATCTTGAAATATGCTGTGACTGCAAAGCTGACCTTTTAAAAGCTATAAAATCAAGCTATGTTAGGCTGTATCTTTTTTGGAAGGTAGACAGAAAATAATAGTAAATTTCCACAGCTGCTTGCAGAAGTTTCAGTGTTCAGTCTGAGAATGGGAGGACAAATCTAACCCATGTTTTCACTTACATAAACGTTTTCTCTGATGAAATTCACATGTACTTAATGTAGGGTGCCAGGCTGATGACTGCAGCTGTTTAAAATAGAAAAGCAGCTGGAACAAACAGAAAGATTTACCCCCCAGCTTGCTCTCTTCCCCCAAAGCAGCCATTCAGCAGCAGCACCGCCGAGACAGACAGCAAACCGCGTTTCGCTTCGGCGCTGGGATTGGACTCGGAGGGATGGCAGAGCTGCACGACAGCCTCGGCATTGGTCGAGCGGGAACACACCTCTGGAATCTGTTTGTTTCCTAAAAATAAGATACAGGCTGTTACCGTTCATCTAGAGATCTGTTATCTTGCATTTAATATCCAAATAAACTGGAGCAAACACAGTCAACCTCTTCGGAACAGCTGTAATGCTTGAGCTAAATGAGTGGAATGAATTCAGGTTTTTTGGGTTTGTTGTGCATTCCTTTTTTTTTTTTTCCTCCTGAGTACAGTGAGGCCTGAGTTGTTTAGATCTGTTGTTTGTATTATTCTGGGTGGGTATATATGATATTTAAGAACCTTCTTGCATCTTAACTAGAGCTGAAAGTTGTTTTTCAGATTTTCTAATGTACTGACTTCAGTTTGTATCGAAAGCAGTTACTCTTTTAAGCTGTTCTGATGTGTGCTCTGTGTAAAATTTTGTTTACACTTGCAATAATGTCTTTCATTGTTTTTGTAAATATCAAGTTATCATTCCTGATCATGTTTTAGTGAGCTATGGCTTCTTTTTTTCATTTAAATCAATTTAAATAGATCTGGCATTTTCTTGGATTTTTTCTTTTTCAAAGTTAAGGACCTAAAACATTGTGAAGTCCTATGTAGAATAACTTCAGACCATAACTGAATGAGAGATCTGATCAGCTGCAGTGAATGTTCCCGCTGAGTAAGGATCTGGCATAACTGAATAAATCAGAACTCATTAACCTACTTCCTTTCAAATAAAAAAATTCCAAGGGAAGAAGATTATATGGAAAATACATACGACTTTTGTTGTGGCTCAAATGAGATGTGTACAGAACCAGAAGGCTGTGAAAAGCTAGTCTGTGAAGCAGGAACTTGTGGGTTGTTTTTTTATCAAGTAACAATAGTTTGGACAAGCACTAAGTACAGGAATATTGTCTATAGGGGTTGTTGCCTTCAGGAGGAAGCAGCAAAGATACATAGGAGAATGGGAAGGGAAATGGATCAGAGGGAAGATTAAAGAGAAGCTGACTACCAGAAAACTCTATAAAGCCAAGTTCAGCTTTTTCTCCCCCACCCCCAAATAATTGGTTTTGCTTCTGGCGTGTTTAAATACGGATAAAGCCAGTGGTTGGTAATACTTAAAATTGCCAATCAGCTTTTGAATAAACACCTATATTTCCCTTATCTATATAGAATTAATGTTTCAAGATTTTCAAAAGTCTAGCCTTGCTACATTACTGGTGTTGCTTAACCAACATTGAACATTCCATTCTTAAATCTTTGCACCCTCAGTGATAGTTTTATAAGCTTTCACATTATCCTGTTAAAATTCCTTGTTCTTTCGAGTGATGAGGAAATAACACCTGTGCTTATAGTGGAATTACCAGCAAAAGATATTTTAAATTCTTTGATGCACAAGTCTGTTTTCTTTGTTTAAATTCTTAATCCAGAAAAGTGGCTGAGAAAAGCATTCCTTAGAAGGTAAAAAAATAAAACAATTAAAAAAATTGTAATTCAGCATCGGCAAATGGAGGAGTGGAATGGGAATGGTGGTGTTGATCTCTAAATTTTCTTTGTTAGTGCTAAGCTATATAACAAGCAAAGGTGGCTTTTGCCATAGAGGAAACCTTTTTCCTGTGGGATGGGAATGGGAGATCTTAGCAACCTCATTTCTTTTATGTTCACTTTAATAACTGGTGAATATTTTTCCGTATATTTTTAGATTAGTGTGATTAAAGATAGCTGTGTGAAGGAGGGAAGCTTGTTCACTGATGCAGAGGTTGCTGAAGACCTGCTTAAGAAAAGGGGCTTCTCTGCCGCCTTCACTCACCCCTCGTTTTCTTTTGTAACCTGTAGGAAGTCCTAAGAAGAACCTTTTGTATCTATGCCTTAGGGCTGAGATGATAACTTAGGGTTTCCTTGGCTTATCAGCATTATGCTTGCATAACCTGAGACTTAGTAAGCCTAAAGTATAAATCTAGGCTTTTAAGAAAGGGTCTAAATTTGAAAGGTAGCTATAGTTGTCTTCCAAATTGCATGTGAAAATGTTGAACAGTACAGGCCTTAACACAAAGCCATTCTTGGTGAAACAGCAGACGAAGAATGAAATAAAGGAACATCGTAACAATGAACAGAAGGTGTATTCTAGTTTGTTTTTTTATAAAACAGTACAGAATAACAAGAGAGCGAGTGGAGAAGTGGGGCAAGGATGACCAGAATTGTGGAAAATATTTAAACTAAACAGGCTGAGAGTCAGGTTGCAATAGGATTGTGAAGGAGTAGTGTGGCACAGTATTAACATCAGTAGTGTTATTAAGAAGTATTTCTCTGTTTCCTCCTCATATGAAAGAAGAAATAGCTTTCAGTGTCGTTACTGGGTGGTAGGTTGGAAGCAAAATGAGTTGGCTTTTTTTTTTTTTAAAAAAAAAAAAGGCACAGCTAAACTTTGAAACTTTCTTTCTGTAGGCTAGTGTGGCTGCCAGTAGCTTATACTGGTTCAGACACCTAGATAGAAATCGGGAGAAGTTTTTGGAAGGGTATTAAATGCACTGCTCCGTCTCTGGCTCAGTTGGAGTGGCAGATTGCAGGAGGCCAGCGAGGAGGGCATTGGCAAGGCAAGTGGGCTGTGAAACTTTTCCCGTATGCTGTTCTCTGGGCCTGTGGTAGTGGTTGCGGTTCCTGTGAGCGCTAACCAAGCGATGACTGTGCCTTTGTCCCAGACCTACGAGTAGTACAGAAACACTGTAGTGAGCCATGCTGCTGGGGGAGCGGGAGGATTGCACTTGCCAGTAGAAAGAAAAAGAGCAAGGGTCAAAAATGTACATGAGGGGACACTGAGTAAAGCTCCTGTTAACAGGATTTACCTTGTTGAAGGTGTCCCAGGGAGGGCTGTTAGTGGCTGAATGCTTTTTCTCAGTGCTCTGCTTACATACATAAAATGAGAAGTGGGGAACAAAAAGCAAACCCCATAGTTGCTGGGACACCCATATAGCTGTGACTGTTCAGCAGAATCATTTTCCCCAATGTTTTGGGCCCTCAGGTGGGAAGGAATATAAATAAAGAGAGGGGAGAAGTGCAACT
>Ga0181612_131557_pt1 | contig 10993 bp, 8 predicted proteins | sample HoacroProtozoa21_FD_119630 | JGI IMG/M metagenome (GOLD analysis project Ga0181612, IMG submission 119630) | Hoatzin crop microbial communities from Cojedes, Venezuel. Combined Assembly of Gp0051906, Gp0051904, Gp0051908 | reverse complement strand
GTTTTAATGTACTGATATTAGTGTAGCCCAGTGCTGTGATAATAATGTGACAGATAAATTAAAGATATGCTCTCTTTAAAATTTAAAAAATACTGCTGTTGCACTTTATGTGTTGCATATACTTTGTTCTGTATCCAAACACAGAATAAGAGCTCTGGGACTGAGGAGTGCTCAAAATGATACTAAAAAGCCTTTAACATTTCCAGGAATGTGATCTCGAACATATTACACAAGACTTCAAAAAAATCTTCCTTGGTGCTCTGCAAAATGAACCATAACTGGGAGTTGGAAGCAGGGTAATTTGTATAATGAAACATTTGCAAAATCAGTTCCTGAATTTCTTGTTCACATCGTTGCTCCAGCATGGCTTTGATGACAGTCTTAGCTGTAGCTAGGGCATATATATCAGTTGACTTCACTCTGTGTTTCTGAATGTCACGTCATTTGTTTAACTATTTCAGTTACATCCTGTGGCTACGTAAGCTTCAAAAAACCCCCGAAAGTCAGTCTAATGGTAGTCTTATGTAGAACCCATTGTGCTGTTGCCACAGCCTCTGTTTACTACCCAGATAATTTTGCTAATTTTAAAATACATTTAAATTGTGATTTGTATCATAAATTGTGGTACGAGGTTTTCTGGCCACACAACATGGACATGTGCTGTAAGCCTTTGGAGATAATACTGCCAAAATGCTGGCAGGTTGACTTCTTTACCCAGTGACAGAATTTTTTCTCCCTTTATTTTTTGTCAGGGGAGGGGTAGAGAAGAGTATTTCTAATGGCAATGCACACAAGTTGCAATGTAGGAAATCCAGTTAGATATTAGGAAAGAAATGTCTGCTCCAAGGGAAGACCAACACTGGTCCAGGCTGCTCAGAGAGGTGGAATCTCCATCATCGGAGGTACTCGAAACTTCACTGAATGAGACCCTGAGACTGCACAACCCCTATGATCTAATCCCTACATTCATCCTTTCTTCTGTTTTATTCAGCGTTTTCATATCATGATGAAAAGAGGCTGTAAAAGGTTTCAGCAAAGACAACTGATTGCTTTGCCCCAAATCACATATGTGCTTCCAAATAGAAAGCGTAGCCGGATGCTTTTGTAGTGAAGGAACTCCAGTTTTTGACAAGAACAGTTTAGAGAAATGTCGTTTTGTCTGCAGTGAAGTAGAAATTCCATTATCATCTTACTCATTACACTTACTTGTTTTTTAATTAGGTTCCAAGTGTTCGGGCTTTCATAGTTGCTTTACCTGTGCGTGTGGTCAGTCAACATACGCTCATGAAACCGTCGTGGAAACTAAACAGAAGCGCTTAGCCCAAGGAAAGCCTGTGGGGCAGGATGTTCCTTATGCTGCTATGGGAGGGCTGACTGGCTTTAGTTCACTAGCAGAAGGCTACATGAGACTCGATGACAGTGGAATAGGTAAGTGCAGCTGACCCGAGATGAAACTTTAATTCTCCAACTAAGTAGTTTTGAAAAATAGCAATTCAACATAGACTTTCAAACTGTGAAGGCAAACTTGATCAATATGAGTAGGACTTCAGACAGATTTTTCTTTTTCCCTAGGAGTCCTTAGGTAGATGTGAAGAGACCACTGTGACCATCTTGTCCAACTTCCTGGAGTGAACTGATAAAAAAACTCTTTGTCAGTAATTCTGATATTCAGCCCAATAGCTTCTGGTTGAGGTGGAGCATATCTTGTAGAAAGAAGTCTGTAACTTCTGTTTTTCTCTTAATACTTCCGTGTTATGTTTACGTTAATCCTTTAGCCTAATACTGCCTGGGGATTTCTTCGTTACACAGTTACAGCATTTTTTTTTCCAATCTCAAAGGTTAATAGCTGTTCAGCATAAAAAAAAGAGGTCATTTGTAGATCTTCTTTTTGACAAGTTTGTTAGTTGGCCTCGATACCTCTGCTGCTCTGTGAGTTTTGTGTCATTTAGTACTGGACACATTTTGTCCTGAAATACTGTTTTATTTATTGTTGCCGTGTACTCATTATTTCTTTTTTAAATTCTGATCTGTTTTCCTGGATTTGTCTGAAGTTTAGAAACTATAGCATAGCCATAGCCATAAAATTTAATTTCTTTTGAGGCCAATTTTGCTTTTGTAAACTTGAGTTTATGAGGTCTGCTCCGAGTGTTGTACATATTAATCTGCAGCTTCGTTTTAATCCCATCATGTATGTTCTTAATATATCTTGTGAAGTTAATTTTACTTTTCATTCAACTCATTTTCTAACAGGGGCTCCTTCTGCTGAGCTTTTAGAATCCCCTGTTACCAGCATGGATCATCCAGTTCTAAAAGCATTTCAGGGACCTTCTAGTTCTACTCAAACCATCTCACAGATACCAGGTAATATATTAGTAGGATAATACTGTTTTGCAAAAATTATTTAATATAAATTAATTGGTTTTATTTATGGGTTCAAGGATGCTTAGGGCTAAAATCAAAGTTAAAAATTGAAATGAATATTGAAGCCTTGTTATGTGAAAAGTTAGTGCAACATTCATGTACTTGAAGTGCTTGGAATAACTGTTTTGTTACTGCTTGTTATTTTTGGTCATGATGTGCTTTAAACTTTAATGATCTTTTCCTAATGTTTGGTATCTTCCCCATTAATGGTGTCACTTATTCATTGGGTCAGTTTTTAAGATTTTTAATTCCTACTAGAAGCTCATCGTCACAAAAATGATCAGAGGACTGGAACACCTCTCCTGTGAGGAAAGGCTGAGAGAGTTGGGGCTGTTCAGCCTGGAGAAGAGAAGGCTCTGGGGACACCTTATTGCAGCCTTCCAGTACTTAAAGGGGGCTTATAAAAAAGATGGGCACAGGCTTTTTAGCAGGGCCTGGTGTGATAGGACAAGAGGTAATGGTTTTAAACTAAAAGAGAGTAGATTTAGACAAGATATAAAGAAGAAATTTTTTACAATGAGAGTGGTGAAATACAAGCACAGGTTGCCCAGAGAGGTAGTGGAGGCCCCGGAAATGTTCAAGGCCAGGTTGGACGGTGCTCTGAGCAACCTGATCTACTTGAAGATGTCCCTGCTCCTTGCAGGGGGGGTTGGACTCGATGACCTGTAAATGTCCCTTCCGACCCAAAGCATTCTGTGATTCGTGTGCTTCTGTATTTTGTATTCAGGAAAGTGAAAGAAATAACCTTTAAAAATAGATTTTAGTAATGTTACTTCTTCTCTGAAATTATACGTTTATAGAATTACTCTATATTGGGTTATTATATAACATAAACCAAATTATTTGATCATACTGTTTTATTCTGCCCATGGTAATAATTTTATTTTAAAGAGAATGTTCTACCTTAGGCTTAATTCTGTAAGTAGTCCTTGGCCATTTCCTTTGTTTTGGGTGGAGACCAGTATTAGATGTGAAAAAAATGTCTGATGGGTTTTCTCAGACTTACTGATGTTCTCATGCTGGCTTTTACGATTATTTAATATTGTTGAAACAAACCGCTAGGTGGCAATATCAATTAAAAAAAATCCAAGAAGTGCAGTTAAAGCTGTTATCTAAAATGGGACACTAAACAGTAGGTTTGATTAAAGTAAAAGCGTTGCACTTTCTTGTATCTGAAATTGTCCTGATCTAGAGAGAAGGTATTCTGAAAAGACACTTGGTGTGGGTGGTTGGTAAGTGAGGACAGCTGGGTGTATTTGTCTGGATACAGAGGAAGCGCTTTCGTGTGTTTGCAGTAGACATTACACATTTGAAATGGTGAATTATTATCATACTATGTCTTGATGAAGCTTATTTTAGCCTGCCAGTTAGAAAGAGTTAATTGGGGTTGTGTCAGTGCTACTGGAAAAATAAATCCTCACCAGTGTGAATGTAATGCACTTTACACTAGTTAATGTAAAATCAATATGAATTTACTTATGGCTGTGCATGCACTTATGAAATATCGAATGTGTCTGTTACAAATAGAGGCTTGTTAATGGGTGTGCTGATTGTATCTTCAGTGTAGGTGCCACTGCACAGCACACCAACTGGGTTTGTACGTGAGAGAGAAGACTTGTCATTAAGTAGCTTGTGCATCCAGTCTGCTTCCTGCACAGCTTAGCACCTACAGAAACTATAGCCTTATGTCACAGCACCTGTCTTATCAGAGGTATCTTGTCCTTTTATTTAGATATGTATAGCCTTTTTCTTCTTCAGCATGTTTTTGAAGATGCTGTTGCTAATGTTGCTGCTTAGGAGCTGTTTATGTCACCCTTCTGTTTGGGTTATTACTTTGGGAATACACACGATGAAATTGCTGGCATGCTGCAACAGTGGCATTGCTGCTGGAGTGTGGTTTTACTGGAACTCGTGTCTGCCTGCTCCATCCTGCCTGTACCACTCCACAAGCATTTTTGAGACATCTATGTAGTATGCTGTTCTCTCGATAGATTTAACTGGCGTGTGATAGCCTGTCCCTCTTCCTGGGAGCTTTAGTTCTTTGGGGTTTATTCCCTATGCTTTGTGCTGTCACTAACGGGTAAGTTGCTAACCCTGATGTGGTTCTCGGGTATTTTTGAGAAGGTAGTGCTTTCTCTTGCTTTAACATTAGTCTTTATTTTGTCAGGTTTTATAATCATTTCATCAGGCAGTGGCCAGAGGAGCTAATTTATCTTGGAGTGATCTATATTTTGCCGTTCTCTGTTCTTTTGTACAGAAGAAACTTTGCCTTGTCTGCTGCATATTAGGGTGTTGCAGTGACTTTGCTTCTCAGTCTTTATGTCATGCAGTTTCTCCTGAATTACTTCTGGTGTGGGTGATACAGCAGAAGCATTCCCTTAAAGTACTGTTTTTCAAGTGTAGCTGAAAAGGCTTAATTTGATGATCTTTGTGCCCAGTCGACTCTGTCACAGACCAGACTGAACTGCTTGTTAGAGAAGTTGAGTGGTGCTTCTTAAAATAAGTGGTAGTGTTGCCAGAAGTTGCTATGTCTAGGTACGTAAGGTCTAGGCAAATAAGGATCATGGCTGTTTTGGGGAGTTGGTTTGTTGGGTTGTGGTTTTTTTTACAAATTTGATTAACTTCAGCTCCTTCTCCATGTTTTTTAAAGATATGTAATTACCTCATACATGGTGGTATTACCACTGTAACTTGATTCTGTGCATGCACTACCTCTTTAAGTTTGGATACTTTAACCTTGCTGTATTACAGTAGACATTTAAACACTGCTGGGACAGAAGGAAAATATTACCAAAATTTTATTCTGTGGGAAGACCTACATCTGTAGAGTCTGCTGCTGTTAAGATTTTTATTGAGTTTAATAATTTATAGTTTATGTAGTATACCCTCAGAGGATGTGTTGAAAGAGCTTCGTGGGTATGGGCTATCTTAGGCATGAGGAGCGATGGAGCCACATCAATACTGTATCTGGGATAATTGAACAGGAAATGAACGCACTAAAATTCACTTAGGAGGGAGACGTGAGGCAAAATGAGTTGGGAAATGCTGTTAAAGTATTTTAGACTATGACCCAGAGTGCAATGCCAACTTTCTTGCTGTGTTTTTCCTCTTACTGGTATTCATTGTTGCATGTCCCTGTAGGTGAAATATCCTGCTTGTGTTTGAGGTAGTCTGTGTTAGTGCAAGGCAGAAACTTGCCTATGTTATATATTGGGATGTATTTTCTGTCATCATGTCAATTTTGAATCATGGTGGTATTTCTTCTTCTATTGTAAAGAAACACTTGTAATTCTCATAGCCATCCTTTTTCTCAGTGTATAATAGCCAAAAATTGTCATTTCTGCTTAACGGCTTTTCTTCCAGGTGTGGCATGTACTTTGCACAGTGGGTGTCCATGCCCTCATGGCGTTCTTGTTCTGAATGCTTTGCTTTCTCTGATAGAATGGTGTCTGTGTTACCACAGGCTTTCTGTGTCTGAGCCTTTCCGAATGTTTTTTCCTTTAACACTTTTCTAACACTGCTGTCAAATTTTCACCTTGCTGTTGCTCCCTTGCCTCTTCAGGCAGCTCCTGGGTCTGTAAGGACCAGGACAGACATGACACAGACTGAACATACCCTGTGATTCAGTGTCTGTTGTGCTTTGCTTGCTCTGACTTTTTTTCTGATGTTTGAATGGTCCTGCAGTAGAATTTATTTTTTTTTTCTTCTGAGGGATCCTATTAAGAATGAGTCGAGAATGCCATTGTTCTTGTAAAGGCTGGGTCTTCTGTTACTGACTTCAGCTGGGTTAGTCACTAAGTAGGTCCCTGATCATACTCATGTCTGGGAGAGCGTTTTTTTCTTTGGAAATAAGAATCTTTGATTAATTACAAAACACCCACAACAACAAACCAACAGATGGACTGCTTGAACTACCTGCTTCAGCCAGTATCTTGTTGGGATTGGTGCTCTGTAGATAGCCCTGTGTTTTTGTCCAAGGCACATCAGAAAGTGGGAGGTTTTGTGGGGTGTCTGTTTTTTTTGTCTGCCTCACACACTGCAAATGTTAGCTCTGCTAACTCCTTCCATTTAATCTCATTTTAATTTTTTTTGCAGTGTTTTCCAGTTTATATGCACTTATTAGACTGGACATGCTTTCAGTATTTTTTTCCATGCAAATAACAAGTTTGTGATTTTCCCTTCTGCTTCTGAAAGAGTAAATTCTGTTGATATGCACTTGGTTTATGTCTCCCAGTGATGCAGCAGAACAGCACCTGGTTTCATGTCTAGCAGCAGTGCTGCCCTGGCAAGCAGGGGCTGCAGGCTGCTTCTATGGTAAGGGAGATGGGGGACTTCTGAAGAGCAGAAGACCTTATGGAGAAGATCCTCTAAAGCAGTAGAGGTTGAACACTCAGTATCCGAGCTAATTGATCCATTGTTTCTTTAAAATCACCAGAAGTGCTCAAAATAGTTTACTGCTTCTTCCTGTACCTAGTTATTTGTGCTCAGGAGGTGCTACCAGTATGTGTGTGTTTGTAGACCCTGGTAAATAAAAAGTCTTTGTGGTTCATCTGTGTTCCAGTGACTGCTTAAGTGTGACTTGACAGGCAGGGAAAAATGATTTGCAGTGACTTTGCAGAACTATAAGAAACACTAAGTTGACACTAAGTGTTGGTGGTGGTCTGAGAAATTTTGAGAGATGGCAGTGGTCTTGGCACCAAAATCTCCTGAGTCCATCTGCTGCCTGTGTGGATTTTTATTCTTCTTCATGCTTTTGAGAAATGGGATCAGCAAAGCACGGACCTATTTTTGGTAGCTGCACTACAAAAACATTCCTTTGTGTGTAGTAGAGCTATTTTCCTTATTTACTTTTTCTTTGAAAAAGAAGCGGAAATGCAATGCAGTTTGGCTGCAGGGAATTATATGACTCATTTAGTAAATACTGAATACAAAGAAAAATAGTGTTTCTGCTGTACTGCAGTTTTCTGCTGTATGTTTCTGTTGTCTCAGATTTTAATAAGGAAATTATCCAAGTAGCCTAGGCCAAGATGTTATTCTGAAAGAGAACTAAGTTATATGCTACAAAATCTAGCTGTTCCAATTAAATTATCTATTTGTGTTCAAGTATGTTTTTGTTTACAGGGTACGTGTTAAATTTTGCTTCATTTCTACTGCAATAAAAAGTGACTACTCTGTCAACCTGAATGAAGTTTGAAATATGAAGAGCTGTGTAAATGATAGGCAATGTCTACACGGTTAAAATTGACATTTTAGGTGGCAAAACAGCCGGTTATCTGTGTGCTATGAGTAACCCGAACATAAAGATAAACTCAGATAGTAAGGGGGAGTCAGTTCCACCACAAACAAAAAAAAGCTGCTTCTTTTAGTACTCTTAGTACATTTTTTAAATTACAGTTTTTTTTCTGTTTAATCTTTCCACAAAGGTTCGGGAGTCCTGTGGGAGCAAGTGGGACGTAGCCCATCAGTTAGTATCACAACTCGGCTGCATGCCTGGGTTGACTTTTTTTCTTACTTCTGTTTCTATTGCATGATCAATAAAATCAGTTAAAAATGCACTATTTGAAATGCTTCACAGAAGCAGATGTTTAGTAGTTTGTTATTAGGATCATGAGGAGTGTATAAAAAAAATGCAGCTGGCCTTGTAATTGTCATGATATCATACCTAGCTTGATTTTTCTCACTTGGAGAATGAGAAAATTGAGTAATATCCTACTCTGAGATGGGTGAAGGATCCCAACTATTGTCCTGTTCAGATCTTTTGAGAGCGCTGTCCTCTTCTACAATGAGGTTTTCTTTGAACAAAATTTTTCTTTTTATTCTTCAGTATACAAATGTGTTTTGGTGGAAGAGCTGAGAACACACTGGCTTACGTTTTTTGTATAAATTCATCTGTCAGGTATAAGAGGTCTCATTTCTTCATGCTGTGGTATGTTGAAAATTCTATTCTAATTTGCTTTAAACTATATCATATCATAGAATCGTAGAATCATTAAGGTTGGAAAAGACCTCTAAGATCATCAGGTCCAACCATCAACCCGACACCACCATGCCAATGGAGCTAATATATCAGCTAATGAAACTAATCTCCACGTTAACATGAGGGGCTAAGATGAGCTTTATGTGTGGGTATGGATCAGGCATAGCCTGAAAATAGTAGTGAGCACTAAAATACATATTTTTGTAACTACTAAATACAGGTAGTATTCCAGAGAAGTCAAGAGAACTTCCAGATCTTCCAGGGACCTAACAGGCTTTGCAAGCAACTACCTTTCTTAGGCTAGTCCTTAGACCCAATCAACGCGTGGGCATTGCCTGCTGGGCAGGGAGCGTTGGAGCTGCACACCCCTGGTTTGGGCAGGTGACCGAGTTTTGCCCTCCTATATCAGGATGGGGGGTATCAGAGAAGTATTGCAGAAGCTTGCAGTAACTGGAGTAAGACAGCAGTGGGGAAAAAAGATTCAAATCATAGGAAATCAGGATCCATCAATTACGCAATTCATTTATGACAACTTTCTTGCGATTACTTATTTCTGCAAGTATTTCTATCCATTTGCATTTAATTTATTTTGTGAACATACTTGAACACTTAAGATTTAATAGTTTTAAAATTTAATTTAAACTGATTACATTATCGTAATAAATACTATTAACTGTTAAAAGTAGTGCAGGAAGGAAAGGGAAAAGGGTGCTTCTGTCTCCGTATTTAAATTGTGGGCATGGTTAAATAAAGATGTTTCCTAAAATCAGCATAAATACTGACCAGAATTGTCATTAAGAAAAAAGCACTCCTGGGTGACCTTAATCATCCTTTTTCCTGCTGAAAGTGTGCTTTGTGCTTAACACATTGTGCTGCCTTGTACTTCCAAAGGGATCAGGAAAATTGTGGAATTATGTTTTATAGCATGAGTAATTTTGCTGTATTACAATGCTCTTTATAGTCGTGGTGTTGAATTTTTACATTTCAGTGGGGAGGGGTGGAAGCTACTGCATAATATAAATACGTAGCTTGAGAATTTGACAGAGTTTTCTTGGAATATGAGATTTTTGTGGTTTTCATGTTCCCGTAAGTGTGAAGACAGTTGTGCCTGGTTTCGTCTTTGAGAACTGCTTTGCACTTAGCTTATGTGACTTCAGTTAATATTGTTTGGAGAAATTCTCAGGCTATTTTCCTTCAGTTTTCAATCTAAAGGAAATTTAGGTGGTGTCTCCATTAGGCTGCAGGACTTTTGCTAAAATTAGGGCTGGCTTGTCAGACTTGAGATGCCCCCGTTCGGTTTGCATTTGGGTTTCCTATTTTGTAGATGGAGTTAATTTTTAGTAATATACCTATATTAATATGCAGATCTTCAATGGAGAATTTGAATTTAACTTCTACAAAACCCTGGAAAAGAGCTGATTTTGATCCATAGCAGTGTATCTGTTTTGTTGCAGTACCCACTCAGTGAATTTTTGACCTAGAGTTTTGCTGTCTGGTTGCAGTACAGCTTTGACCCAGCTGCGCTGTAGCTTTGCCTTGTGCTTGAGAGGGAGCTGTGCTGCTGTGAAGGTTGTTCTTATGCTGTACTTGCGATGTGCTGCTTTGGAAAGTGTGCTTTTGTGTTCTGCAAACCTGGAACTTCTGTCTGACAGGGATTTGTGACTTGTGACTGCTTTGTGACTCACTGCCAGGCTCTGGTGGGGTGGCTGCAGAAAGCAAAGCTTATGGAAACTCTCATCACTGTGTTTTTAAAACTAAAACTTAAAGCAAATATTACTTGTTCCTACATTGCTTTATTTTTGGCTTTAGACTACGAGTCTATCTGAATATCTTAACTGCAGTGATCAGGAGTGTGGGTTTGGCTTTATAGACCTGGTGTTTCAGGACTGCAACTCATACATTTCTGTCTGTTGGGGTTAGAACTTCAAAGAAAGAACCATACGTATAAATTTTATACTGTTCTTTAGCTTGTGCAGTATTATTTAAGAATGCACAGAGAAATGACTAGTGTGAGTGAAGCTAATATTGTGTTATTAAAATTTTTAAATACCATCAGGATGATGTCGTTGCCTTAGATGTGGCATTTTGCACTTGTACTGAGGTGAGAAGTATGGAGTGGGCAGAAGTGGTTAAAAGGCTCATACTCAGTCGTGCGAGAAGAGCAATCAAAGTGCTACTCTTACTATATCAAATTAAAACACCAAAAAATACAGTGGGACACAGCTTACTTTTAATACCAGAACAACAGGGAGAGAAAGCTAATTTTACTTTAAATAAATTAGATCACTGAGGAGGCTGCTTGGGAATTATTTAAAAAAAGTAATCATAGAAATTGGCATATTACATTTTTCTGGGTCAGATTTGGGGAATGAAGTTTTAAACCAGGCATTAGGGCTTTTTTTCATATTATTTGCAAAGACTTCCAGGGAGAGATAAAACCAAAGCGACTAGGAATACTTAGCTACTTATTTAGGCAATGGGGGGGGGGGGGGGGGAAATCGGATTTGAAAAGGAAAATCTTACCATAGCTTATCGCGGGCTGAAAAAGGCACATTTAAATATCAAAGACTGGGTGGTTTTCACTGCTGTGACCTT
>Ga0181612_181914_pt1 | contig 10994 bp, 6 predicted proteins | sample HoacroProtozoa21_FD_119630 | JGI IMG/M metagenome (GOLD analysis project Ga0181612, IMG submission 119630) | Hoatzin crop microbial communities from Cojedes, Venezuel. Combined Assembly of Gp0051906, Gp0051904, Gp0051908 | reverse complement strand
GATACTACTTCTAGCATATGACAAAAATCTCATTTTCCTCACAGAAAAAAATAAATTCAATTTACTTTTGCATACTGTGTTTCCAGTTTTGGTTCATTTTGAATTCTAATAGTCCTTTGATAGAGTTCTCTGGGGCTGCTATTGCTAGCAATCATAATAAACATTCTCTGAACAATCGAATGCATTATTTCACTGATACTGTGTGATTTCAAATAATTCACTTGAAACATCAAAAAAACACATCTGGACTGTATTAACAGAAGCACAGCTAGTAGGGAAAAGTTTTAGTGCCCTTTTTTGGCACTTTTTAGTCTGCTTCTGGAATATTGTGTCCTGTTTCACGCACCTCAAAAGAAGAAAAACATTAACATACTGGAGTAAGTTCAGCGAGGGACCTGTGAGCTGGTGAGGGGCTGGAGCACTTGCCTTGTGAGGAGAGGCTGAGGGACTAGTGCTTGTACGGCCTGGAGAAGAGATGGCTTCGGACAGTTATTCAAAAACAGATCTCAGATGTCTACTGCAGGAAAAAGAGAGAAAACAGTCATAAATTCAAAGTAGTAGGTTCAGATAGGAGATAACATCAGATTGGATATGTTTTCATGAGTATTGTGCTGGACTGGCTATTTTGGAAGTTTTGGAGGATGCTGCACATAGGACCTTCCAGGTTTCTTTGTCTTTGACTTTCAGATTTTATTCTGTATGATCCCAGCTGCCTGCTTCCTGAACAAGCCACAAGCTGCTTGCTTGATGCCTGAGGTCTGGCTCTTCATCTCAACTTTTCATGCTCACTACGGCCAAAGCTGCTACAGATTGCTCTATCCTCATTGTAGCACTAATCAGCCTTAAACTGAAGGTCATCACTATTGATGACCTTTGTGCTTTTAAAATTTGAACTCAAAATGGAAGCAATAACCTGGAGAGTATCTTCTGCACAACTTAATGTTGCTTTGAGGAATAGTTGTTCAATTGTAGAAAATAAGACAAAGTGAGAAGGTGACTGGAATCTAGATCTACACTTGCAGTTTAATTCTTGTTTGTTATTTTGCTGGTTTTGTAATTGATGGAGAATATTGGATGAATCCTTCCAGTAACTATGGCAAATTTCCCCATCTGTGTCAGCTTTTAAAGCAATGCAGTGGATAATGCTCAGAACCGTATGGCCTGTGCTGTGTCACGTACTGGGGCTCCAGTCCTGCATCATCCTTAGTTCAAGCCTCCCTGGGACTGTGTGACCTGGCTCTCAAATAAATTGATATCCATGGCATGTACACCACTCCTGACATTGTTCTTAATACATGGGAACGCTATCTAAAAGGATAAGCAATAACTTTTAAATAAGCTTACAAATGGGTCAGGTTCATCCCTCACTCCAGTTTTATTAATTTATTTGTCAAAGAAACAATCTCCAACAAAAAGCAGTTGCTGAGATGCTCATTATGAATCACTCTCTTTTCTGTGATAAACAATTATCATTATAAAATTACCAAAATGGTAAGGTTTGGGAAATCATTCTGGTTTTGAGTATAATGGGATCTGAGAATAGTATGTAACTGAAACAGCTTCATGGCAACTTGAAGACTGGTAAGTATTTTCTTTCTTGCATGCAAGCATTAATTTCAAAAGCAAGAATAATAAAGAGTTGAGCTTTCTGCTGCATTTTTCATCTCTCCCTTGTCCTGCACAAGACCTTTATTCAAATAATCTTGTTCCATCTTCATTGCATTTCTTCTCATTAATGAATACAAATCTTTGAAAATAAATCTTTAAGTCTCATGAAGGCAGAGTTTGGCTTTGCTGCCCTGGGTCTCGTGATTTCTGTATACACTGTCCGTGCTCTTGCTGTTTGTCGGTCTTTCCAGTCTCAGCAACATGGAAGGAAACTTCCTGCTATGAAGTAGTTTCGTTTTTGAACACTAGTTCTGAGCTGACTAGAGAGATGCTTCTGCAGACAGGTGCAGAGACACCTTCATGAGCTGTCTTTTATCTAGAGACTGTATAACCACAATAACAAGGTTCTGTGCTTGATTTTAGTACACCTCAAAGGTAATTTGAACATTTGTAGAGCCATTTAAAATTGCGTAAAGTAACATTCTTACTGATAATATCTGTGTTTCCACTGAGCGGATTTCCAGACATGATTCTGTCAGTGCATGTTTGTACGTGTTCTACAAAACTGGTAAACCTAAGAAGTATATGCAAGAAAAGCGCCAATTCCATAGAAGAAAAACTGAATTATGCAATTTCTTCAGGTTTGTCATCAGTTTCTTGACACTCTGCCATTCCTTTCCTGCCCTCCCTTTATCTCGGTTTTTGTCAGAGGACATGAGAAAGAAGCAATCTTGTGAAACTGAACCAGTTCATCACTTCTCAGCAGTGTAGACAAATTGAGGGGAAAGTTCAGCTTCTTTCTGAGATGTTGGCTTATACTTGAGCCGTAACAGATTTTCTATAAAATATTGAAGATAGCCATTACAGGTTGGAGAACTTGTAATTTCCTACAAAAACAAGTCTCTAGATGACTTTTGCTATTCAGGTGCAGACTTCTGTTATGAAGTCACACTGCATACCCAGCTGACTTAGGTTCTTTCATGGCACCAAAATATCTGAGCATTCCTGATAATAGTTACTCCTTCAAAACCCTGGAAATAAATCAGAGCTATTATTCTCATTTTACAAGAGAGGTTCTGACTGACAGAGAAGTAAAGGGACTTACTGCGGCTTATATTAACAGGCCATGGATCAACAAGCAGCTGAACCCAGTTTTCTAAAGAATACCAGTGCTCAACAGAGAAAAAAGAGCAACAGTTCTTTGAACCATGAAAGAGTCCTTTGCAATAAGATGACATGCTACAGTAATTCATCATGTTGGAGCTGTGCTGATGCGTAGTCATTTAGTGATGGAGAATAGCCAGGCTGTTGCTCTCATCAGCGCACTGTACTGCCCGCAGAGGTTCAAAGGTCAGACTGCGATCTCCATTTCCCATTCCTAGCCTGAACAGGGGTGGAATGTGTTATGAAAGGAAAATTCAGCCTCTGGAGGAAGTGAACTTTCCAGGTCACTGTCCAACAGTTCCTTTAATCTGAATAAAGGATGATAAGGGTTCCTGTAAGAATAACATCCATGATATTGTTAAAAAGGATAATTCAACATGACAGAGAGACTTCATAATGAGAGAAAGTAGGTCATGCTTTTCATCTTAGAGAACTTCTGTTTTTCTTATTTTCTACTTGGATACACCTTGTAGCTGCAAAATATTACTGGCACTATTCTAGTCACACCTGTTATTTCATTTATTTGCAGAAAATATCACCCTGACTTTCAAATTCTACATCATGACAATGCTTTTATTGTCTCAGCTCCCTTAAAATCGTTGTACAGCAGTTAATGGTTATTGGTGCCTAGTGGTGAATTATAACAAAAGCAGAATTACAATAAGGAACTGGAAGTCCCCAAGACCTACTGCATCCACTTGCCTACTTTCTGACTGCAGAGATAACACTATGTTTACTTCAAATAAGAGGGCAGAACAAATATTTTGTAGGTGCATTGGCCTAGATTTTCTGCATTTTGCTAGGACTACTCATTGCCACTTTCTGCTACTGCACATACCTACCTAGCAGTTCAACTAATATTTGCCTGTTCATTCAGTGCATTCAGCTAGCGTAAAGGTATTGTGCTGGTTTTGGGCATAATGTCCTCCAAAACCAACCCTTGGGACATGAAAGAATAAGATTTCTTTTATGAAAACACACTCTTAACACATCCTCCAGCTTGCCCTAAGTGCACTTTTGCAGAATGTAAAGTGGACCAGCATAACTAAATCCTTCACCGAGAATAGTGTATATTAAAATATTCTATGCAAATTGCCTTATTCCATGGGGAATCGTTTGTGAACAGCTGCTAAGCTATTAATCCATCGGCAGCATTTTTACCCCCAGGGTATTTCCTGATGCTTTATGCGTATTTGCCAGGACAATGCCATCTGATTTCCCTGTATCTAGAGGGTACATATGGGTACACAGACCCATAACTCTCCCCTCCACTACAGACAGAATAGTTATACTTTAAACATTTATTATTACTTCTGTATGTGTGTTCTTCCTTAAAGTTGCCACAGATGATCCAGAAAAAGGCAACTTGATGTTTAGGAAAGGATTCATGGAACTGAATGAGAAATATCCCATTTATGCACAGACCTCTGTGTTTTGCTTTGGTATCGCCAAAGTTAATAAATGGAGGTAATTTTTAGTTGTTTTCACTTTGTGGAGTCAAGGGAGTAAAGTAAGCAACCCCTTTACAATAGCAGTTCCAAATTCCTGTACATTGTTTTTCATTGCAGAATAGGATGTGAAAGTGTGCATGGGAATAAGGTATGCCAAAGGTCAAGCATGGTGGCAGAGGGTCATTAAGGGAGGTGACAGTGTGGTTTTGGTTTTGTTTTAGAAGTTTTTTTCAGGAGGAGAAAGTGGAAGAATGGGTCCTGGAGAACAGTAGGACTGCCAGTTATGGATCATGAGCTAACAACAGCTATTAGGCTGGAATATAACTATACTTCCATTGATGATACCTATATGTTTTCATTCTAATATTAAGAAGTTACATGAATTTGCTGAGTTGCATTTTCCACTTCCGTCATCCAAGTGAGTGTTGTTCAGAAAGCACATGGCTACAGCGGGCCTTGCCTTTGCAGTTTTCCTGTAAGTTAGGCAAGTTTAACCTTTCAATTGAGAAGGAAAAAACCAGAAGTGTTTAGGCGCATTACACACCATTAAAGGAATAAAATAACAAAAGAGGAAATATCAGACAGCTAAGAATCTAGGGTATGAATTTTAGATAATTTAGTGATTTTTAAGCAGGAGCAAATCTGCTAGACAGCAGTTACAATAATACCAATTTTTTTGATAGGTGACAAGGAGTAATTGTATTATTTTACTTTGTCCCTTTACCTGGACAGTGACAGTGGGCAGCCACTACTTATTTATAAGCTTATTTATAGCTAAGTCACAGCTTATTTAGTTACATAGCTTGTTTTGTGTATCAAGATAAGCATTTTCCAGTGTGTGAGAACATAATTTCTGCTTCTGTTGGCTTTGAAAATCCCTGTTCCCAAAGATCCTGAGAATCTCTCTTCTTTGAAAGACTATATACTCAGAGAGTCATCATCCATATTCCTCTGTTATATACATTCTGTTTTTAAACTTAACTTTGCGGAGGATGGGAAGTGAAGTAAGAAAAAGAAGATATGGGAGGGTGACTGTTGATTAATCCATTGTGAAGACAATTTCTGTTATGTCAGTAGTCTCTTACACTGCCTTTAACTTACATGTCACCTGTGATTTAGTTACATGGGTTAGTCAAAGAAATGTTGCTGCAGTTGCTACCTTTTTTTAAGTGGTAAGATATTTCTTGTCTCTGTTTCCATACAGTGTTGTGCTTTTTAATGTTAGAATTTAAAAATATCCTTCTAATAATACTATCTGTAGCTATGCTAAAAGCTGCTCTCTTTAGCTAGGAAAATCACCATCTTTGTAAATATCTCATGTCAGGGAGTAGAGGACTATCCAAATACAAATTGGAATTATCCATCACTTGATTGGACCCTTGTTATCTTAATAAGATATCATTCATATAAGCTGGTTCCCTTATCTGTGAACTTTAATGAGTAAAAGGTTTCAGGCAAGCCGATTCTTGAGACCTAATCAGTTTTGAATTGAACTTTCTGAATTTCAGCTGTGTCCTCCATTTTCTTCAGGCTGATTTAACTGTGGAAAGTGACTATAGCAAGTGACTACAGCAAAGAGATTGTAAGGACTTTCAGGTCCTTTTTCTTACTACTTCTGTTACTGATTTATTTTTTCATTAACTAGGTTATTTCCCCCTGCCTCCTCCGCTGCAGTTTTGTTCACCTGCTTTTCGTGGTTTTAAGTCCTGGAGAAGTGCATGTGTCAGCACTTTTAAAAATCAAGCGGTTTACCCATCTTTCAGAGGAGCCCAATATCTACCGAAAGAATCTCAGAAACCAGCTGTATGTTTGTGAAATCACGTATCACTCTACATTTGAACGTAATAGAAATTTATATCATTGAATATTATCTCATTAGATGGTTGCTTTACTGGTAATTTCTTCCACAGACATCAGAAATGACAGATGAGAGGACAAAAGTGCAGTAGAATTTTTCTTCAAAGGAAAGCTGGAAACTGAGATAAACTGTGACTGGACAGACTAGTCAATGTGCCTTATCTGCTTTCACTCAACTCACAACTAAGGCACTGAACAAACACTTCTCATATCTTTTGCAGTTGCTTTCAAATCAGAATATTTTCCCTCCTCTTGTGAATTTTGGTGTGATTGAAAAGTGAGAAAGCAAAGCACAGGAAACAAACAGTGTTTCCCCCTTATCTCTTACTTCTATAATATGTTGTATTGGTTCTTTTTTAACATGTAGTGTCAAAGAATTTTAAACAACAGGGAATGTCTCAGTGACTACAGTGTAGTCATCTCTGCCAGGGGGAGAAATCACACTTCATCAAATACGTTCTCATGGATTTAGGGTATCTCTCACATTCTTGTTCCTTCAACCTCTTCAGCTGATGGTGAAATTATATGTCTGGAGAGGTGCAGTAGCTGAAGATGTTTGTTTCTAAGCTTTTCTAGAGTTGTAAACCATTAAATATGAAAACAGAAGGAGAAAAAAGCTTTGAAAGCTGCTTTGTGTTCCTGTTGCCTTTAACATGAAGGTTTATATTCCTTTTCTCCTCTACCTCATTTGTTTACCACACAGAAGATAAACTATTAAAAAGCTGGAGACATAACAATGCTTTTGCTGAAATATATTTACATGGTGCATTTGACAAATGCATTCAAATTTTCCATTCCCTGTGTAACTTTTTGCTGTGTTTATCCTGTTCCTAACTAAAACTTAATAATGTTCAATTTTTGTTCTGAAAATACAGTGAAAATTTTAGGAGAGGTAAATTAAGAAAAGTGATTGCTATTTATAATTTCATGTTGTTTAAGCACAAGCTAATTAGATCTTTACAGTGTTTAATCCATCCATAAATGTGAGAACATCCGCTGGTGACTAATTGCATCTCATAAGCATTCAGTTTCTGCACATTTGAGTTAAAATTTCAAGGAACACAGTAGATATTTGTGAGTTTTATTTTTCTGAATGTGTATTGCAATCCTTCTATAGGAGCAGCTAGAAGGTGTGTTCCCCTCGGTCCATAAGACTGTATGAAATATATTTAGAAACAATTGGGAATATTCTCCTACTCATATCCTTGTTGATTAGCACATCAAAAATCTACTACCTTTGAAATGTCTTCGTGCTGTGTGATTTAAAAATTACTGACTAAAGCTAGTCTCATTTTTATGTTTTAATGAAGTTTTAGAGTGAGAGTGGTAGCAAATTGAAATGGATGGTAGCAAACTGAAACGGACCTTCCCACTTTCAGTTTAGGAGAGTACATGAAACTGCTCAGATAGACAGACTTCCTCATTGTGTTGCTGTGAATCTAATCCTTTGTGAAAACCTCCAAGAGTGACAGAATAGTGATTTACATATACATTCAGTTCTTAGACAAATGATCCCTCCCAAGACAATAGATTTTAGTGTATAAGCAGCATAATGCCTGAATTTAGCTGATATGACCAAAAGTTCATTGAATAGTGGGTGTAAGAAGTAAGAATGACTTCTACTGATTATTAACAAGGACTGCTCAAGAACAAAGCTCTTTGCCTAGCAGAGAAAATCTTAATTTTTTTTTTCCTTTTTGAATTGCTGTGCAGTATTTCTCAATCATTTTAGTTCAGTATCTGTTAATAAAAGTGTAAGGCTTGTACCCTAGCTATAAATAATGGCTAGTGCGTTACCACTCCATTTTACTTGTTCTGGTGAAAAAAATGCTACCCTTCTGATTGTGCTACACATGAATAAAGGACAATTCAGTGAAACAGCAAAAGTGATGAAAATCCCTCTGTGGTCGTGCTTTTTTTTCCATACATTGAATCACAAAATTTGTGTTGTTAGATTTCATAGATCTTGTCACAGATTCTGGTGATATGATGAGAAAGAATGCAGAAGCTGTAGCAGTCCTGCTTGTCACAATACAAAAATGTGTGAAACAAAGGTTAAAGGTCTGATTCCTTATTTATTTAAGGCAATGTTTTATTCTAGCAGATGCTGAAGTATTTTTTACTCTGAAATAACATCTTTACACTTTGATTGCTTTCAGAGAGTAAAAGTTCAGGAAAAGAAATCTTTGGACAGCTAAAATTGAATTTAGAAGATAGTAAATTTATCTTAAAGCATACATTTTCTTGGAAGCAGGTATGAACAGCTATTGAGATTTGCACTTTTATATACGTTTGCAATAAAGTTTTCAAGAAAATTGGACATTAAGTCCAATTAAATTCATGTGTGGATAAAAAAACCCAAATGTTTTATATCAGAGTGAAAATTCAATTGTCTGAATGCATAGTAGTTTCTCTAGTGCTTCAAATACTTTCTGTGTTATTCATAGGTAGTGATTTGCTTTTTAGGTATTATTAGAATTACTCCTAAAAAGAGAATGAAATCACTATAGCCCCCAAACAGAAAAAAATATATTTAATGTTACTATGGTCTTCTTATTCTCTTTAATTACAGGGAACATGGAAGGGTATGCCCCGATCCGATGTCGGGCAGGTTTGGATAAGATCCCAAGGACGAGATTAAGACGCAAATGGCCTCGCATGCCATGCAACAGAAAGAAAGGAGTAAAGTCGAGCAACCCCAGCGGGCGAGGAAAGGAAGTAGTGGGGGGGGGAGGGGGGAGGATCAGTTACCACCACCACGAATTCGACGACATCCAGTGATGTCCAGTTGGCTCAGTCTCTGTGCAGACATGGAGGCTCCGGCAAGGATGAGGTCAGGTAGCAAGGCGGCGAGGAGGAGAGCAAGAGCGCTCAGAAAAGCATGTGCTGCCCTTTTATAGGGACATTGGCCCATGCGCAGAGCATGTCCGCATATGTGCAGTTCGTGCCATACACGCTACCCGCTTAGACAAGTCCACTCTTGCCAGTCTGCGTGCTACTCGGCGCGCAGGCGCTTTCCTGCAGGTCGTTGTGGCGGTTTTTTCAGAGGGCGGGAAGAGGCAACAATGGCAATGTCGAGACAAAACCAGTTTGTGGTAGTCTTCTACAGGGTACAGTAGAATTTTTTGAATTACTGTTACTGGCATTTTGGATCAGACCTTCAACACAAACCAGCTGTGATATCACCGCTCGCAGTGATTCGCACTACCGTAATTCCACTGTGAGTTTGACTTGTACAAGAGTTAGCGCTCTGTTCCTGAGCAGAGGTTTCCGGTACTACAGAAAAGCTTCCCTAGCCAAAAAAGCAACTTAAGGATCTAGAAAGTGGAATGTAGGAGTCCTAGTTAAGACAGGCTGTTTACTAAACTTTGTTAGCTGAACCTTCCTGAACAAGGAATGTCTGGAATCATGCTTACTCTCAGAAGGCAGAGCAGATGTCAAAATATCTGGCATGTTATTACCGTATTTCGGAGCTTGAGAGATACAACATGCATAAAGCACACTTCCCTATATTCAGTCTGAAGTCCAGGGCATGTTCTTCAGACAAAAGTTTCACATTTGTGCTGCGTGTTTTACTGCCTGGTTTCTAAGAAAGCTTTGTAAAGAGGGAGGTAAGTGTTGTCTGGCTTTTCCTCCTGCTTGTGATCATTGACAATAGAAGCTCAACAAGGTCATTTCTGACAGTGTTAGTTTACTTAATAGACAAAATCTGCTCGTCAATAACGTATTTTCAGGAAAAAGAGATATTTGTGGAAGAAATAGTGGTTTTCTGGAGTTTAAGCTGGCATAAAATGTATGTAATGAGTAGAAAGAAAAAGGAAGCTGTATGTATGCGAGAAGAACATGCTTTTACTTCTGGTCTGAATACATTATCTATGCAAAGTGTTTGATGGATAATGCAGGGAAATACTATTCTATCTGTAGGCTGCTGTCAAATTGTGAACCATCTCTGTAAAAAAGTTTAAAATGAGCTAGCATTTTTATTTTCTGAGGAAATGGCTGAAATACTTTGAGTGAATGACAAATAGTGTAGAAATATGCCCTGACTGAGCTGAAACTTTCAATGAGAATGCACAAAGTGGGCACGAGAATCAAAGCCTATTGGTGCCAACCTCTAGAACAGAGAATGGTAGTGAGTAGGAGTACATCTGTCTGAGAAAATCTTCATGAGCAATGACTTTGTTTTATGGGAAAATTTCAGAGTTTCCAACTTTTCAGTTGCAGAGTGGCATGAGAGATGTCACAAAATTGATGGTACCTGGCAAAGCATGACCTTTATTGACAGTGCTGCTGTTCCTGAAATATATCGCTACATACAGAATTTTATGCAGTAAAACACTCTTTTCTGTAGGGCAGAGTAACAGAGATTAAATCTGAAACTGAACACAAACATCTCCTTGAAGACTGCAAACATCTTACTGATGTTTACGTCTAGTCATGCTGAAAAAAAATGGGGAGCGAGATTATAAGAAACATCGTTTAACTCTGGTTTTCTCTTTGAAGTGTTGTCTCCCTTAAATGATATGGACAGGTGGAAAAGAGGAAAAAAGTGTCAGTGTCACCATTGTTTCAGCACGGCAAAAACTTCCAGAAAAGGTATATCTGTCCAGAGACAAACTGAGCAGGCTTAGCATGGAGGGTTCTGGGAATGCAGGGCTGGACAGATGGATGAACAGACTGATGTGGAGCTGGCAGGCAGAGTTAGGGAAATGGTTTTGCAGCAAGCAACACATTATCTGTGGTAACCAGAGGGAGAGTGCTGCAAGCACCGAGGACTGGATAAAAAGACCTGCCTTGCAAGGACACAGTGATCAAAGGGTAGAGTTGGTTTTTCAGGTTTTCTATTCAGTCTGTCTCACTCTCATTACGACTGTTAGTCTCAGTCTTAGCGGTTTAATAACTTACTCTGTTATT
>Ga0181612_126571_pt1 | contig 10994 bp, 8 predicted proteins | sample HoacroProtozoa21_FD_119630 | JGI IMG/M metagenome (GOLD analysis project Ga0181612, IMG submission 119630) | Hoatzin crop microbial communities from Cojedes, Venezuel. Combined Assembly of Gp0051906, Gp0051904, Gp0051908 | reverse complement strand
TTTATTTCTTTATTCTTTAATATTACATTGGCTAGACAAGCTTATTCTAATGATGGGCCAAATCAACACATACTTCTCTTCGGGAGGGAACTGATCCTTGTCCTTCTTAATCCACCAGCTTCTTTTTGTTATTCTTCTTTTATGTTGTTAGAGTTTATTTTCACATAGATCACCTAAACTATCCTGCCAACAACGCTCAAGCACTGGCAATGGAAAAAAATAGATGGGACATGTGGTGCCAAGAAGCTGATACTGTATTCTCTCACAAAATAACTATCAAGCCTGAAGGCGGCTGACCCTGTTTCTGAAATCCTCTTGATCCTCTGGGAGTTACGGGTGCATTGATAGCATAAAAACAAATAAGAAAGAATTTAGGAAGAAAAAATATAAGTTCTTATTTATGTTTAGAAGAAGCAAAAGAATACCCAAACTACCTAATCAGTAGAAGACGAGAAGGAAAAAAGTTTGAACTTATTTTGTGGACATAAACACAAAGTTTGGTATTTCATTAAAGATGTGAGAGAAGCACAAACTGTGTTTGGAATCAAAGTAAAGCATAATTTAGCAGAGATCATATTGTAAGTGGCTTGCAGTTTGGATATGTTTCAAAGTCCTGAAGCACTCCAGGAACCACAGATGCCTATGGTGGACTTTCAGCCCTGTCTGCTCTGGACTTTTGCAGATTTCTTTCCCAGATATGGAATGCCTACAGCTGCCTCTGTAGCGGCTTTTACTCTTCTGGTATTAGTGTTCACAGAAGACAATTCAGAAGCTATAGACACTTTAAATACATAGCTACCAGATGATTTAGCATTGTTAACAGAAAAAAGCTTTACATCTGCATTTTAACAACAGCATGGCTTCTTACCTGCTTTAATGCTTTAAGTATTTTCATTCAAGCTAGATACAAATGTGATGGTGGATCCAGCAGCCTCAGTCCAGAATGGGCTCCATTATACTCCATGCACAAAAGGATGTCAGCCCTGGAAGATACAACAATCTAACCATTCACTCTTGCAAAGGTCCCTGCAGATGTCTGGCTGTAGGAGTGATGGAAAGCGTTGCAATAAATATGAAAAAGACAGGAAAAGATGACTGGAGCAATGATAACACCAGCTAGTTACACAAGCTAAATAATGTGTACATTGCTGATTTCAGATTCATTTAAAAGGTTTAAGAATAGAGCTGCCTCTTTCTCTGATTATTTTTGTTTTTATGTTGTAGTAGGGACTCTGGTTTTATTCCTGCAAATATTTTTTATTAGTTTATTTGTATGGCTTTTTTTCCAACTCCTTGCCTCTGCTTTTTTCAATTTATATAAATATCCATAAATTTCCACTATTGTCTAATATGATAGCCATAATAAAACTAAGTGATGGCCAACAGTACAATGATTTCTCCTGAACAAATCCACAGCCAGGTTTCTCACTTAAATTTTTGTAATGTAAAGGGACTGTAGTGGAGATACAGGCTTGTATTATGTTAATTAAAAAGACATTTATCTTATAAAGATGAAAATTTTATTTCTCATTCGTCTTTTAGGTTGACCACATTCGTCATAAGTTGCTATTTAATGATAGTTCAATGGTGACAAACCTTGGGGAGGGAATGAGATGGAGAGAGGAATTGTAGGCATATTGTTATGTCTCAGATATCATCTAATTCTTTTGAACTATTGCTGCTCCTCTTCCTTCCAAGACCATAAATTAATTTTATAGCTTGTAGGTCTATGATGAAAAGGGTTGAAAACATGACCATGACTACAGATAGAAATAGAGAATTAGAAACTCTTTCATGAGAAGGGACTATTGCAAGTCCATAATTCAGTTTGCGTGGTAGGAAACTAAAATTCTTTCATTGAGTGACATCAATATGTGGATTTCCTGGATTCAAAATACAAATCACATCTGGTTACAGGGGAATGGGTGAATGTGATCATTTTGTGTTGCTACCGACAGAAGCAATTCCTAAGAGTATTCTCTTTTCTTCACTGCTAATACAAATGCTCTCAAGCATTAACACAAGCACTCTTTCACACTCTCTCTTGATATCTGCCACCTTTATGGACTTGCTTGAAAGAATATGCTGTCTGAAAGATGCCGCATGTGGCATTGACAGGCAGCTATTCAGAGTATGGCAGGCAGCCAGTAAATCACACTAGAGTTTCCTGTCCTTCCAGCCATATCTTACAGAATCTACTGTTTCTGCCTTTGCAGTATACTTCAGTGTCAGAGTTCATGTTCTCTTTAAACTTTTATGTGTGAAAGTGACAAAAAAGATACACATTCTCCTGCTAATTGATTTTTGTCTCCTTTCAGAGCTCAAGTGCACAAATCCCAGCATGTGTTAACAAGTGTCTTGCAGTCTCTCCAAGTATTCTGATTGCAAAGCAGGTTTTTTCTTCTCTAGGAAGGGAAAAGAAAAATAAAAGAAGTTTTTTACAAGCCAGGTCTTTCAGTCATTCGTGCTACTAGCAGTTTGTTAAAAATCTGTGAAAAATCTTCATACCTGAATTGAAAATTTTAGTTTTTGTTAGAGTATAAACTGATGGCATAAAACACATAACCTTTGCCTATTTCATGTACATTCATTTTTTCAGCTGTTCAAAAGTTTTTGGAAGTTAACCAACTCTTCTAAGAGAAGCTGCTACAAAGACTGAATTAAATACCCTAGTAAAGATTCTCTGTGTGTTGAAACTTGTAATAAAACACAATCAGTACTAGCTGTTCTGCCAAAGGGTCAGTCTAGCCTAGAAATTTCCTACATCAGTGGATATACACAAACAACCAAGAAAGAGTAAGAAAAAGACAAGTGCATGTAATACCTGCTCCACGAATGATTATATTATGACCACCTAAATAATGCCATTAAACAGCATTTTCACAAATTAACACCAATTATGCCCTCAGATGGCATTGTGGAACCTGTTATCAAAAAACACTGATCTCTGCCCCTCTGAAATTTCAGATGTCTCTGGGATGTCCCACATGGACCGAATACACCCAGTTTTAAAGGATCTATATTTTTATCAAACAACTTCATATTTAAATCTCAGGAAACCAAATCTATTATTACATAAATATGCATGCATCTGAAATGGAAATGATTAATTTAAACGTGGTCTGTAAGCCACAGAGAAGTTTGAGCTGCGGCTGTTTCAGAGTCTCCTGTATACTCTGTAAATCCTTAATTCTGGGCTGACCTTAAAACACAAGGTATCATAGTCCCTGTTCTTTCTCCATTGTAATTTTATGTAAAATAGTACCCGTGTGTGACAAAATATTAATTTCTGAGCATCTTTCAGTTTGTACGTTGGTTTCCAATGGATGTTCTGAACTCCAAACGAGGTGTTTGGTTTCCCTTGTCTCAGCTATACATAGCTTTAGTAAATATTTTTCTTATACAAGCTCAAATTCATTACAGTGAGAACCAGATTTGCTAATCCCCTTGCTGCCTTTGCTACTTGCGGGACATAAAGCACGGTGCATATTTTCTATCTGCCCAGAGCCAAGGGTACGTGGGGTTACTGACACATCTCACTCGGGGACCCTGCACACGACCAGCTAGTAGACATGGAAAATGCATGCACCCCACATATCCTGGGCCTTAAACCAGATTTTAGCTCAGTGGGATTTGTTTTGCCTTCACTGTAGGGAGTGCATCAGCCTTAGGGATATTGGGAAGTGCTGTGGGTGAGCTCCTGCCCAGCAGACACAGCCTAGGTACCAGGACAAGAGCATGGTCAGGCTGGGCTGAGCTGGGGGGAGTGTGGGAAACAGGCCCTGGGCAGCTGGGGGTACCGGGGCACCACCGTGCATCAGGGCCCTGACAGTTGCAATCCCTTTTTCTTTTAGGAAAACAGGTTTAGTCAAAAGCCAGAGTTGGTAATTCATTTGTCCTCAGAGTTGGCTATGGAGTTTTAACAGCTCCTGACTCTGTGTACATGAAATGTGACCGCTCCCATGTGTTTTTATACATAAACACTGAGGTGAGGGTCTGGAAATCCTCATAAAACTAAAGAAATTAATTGTCTTGATAACTGTAACAATTGGAGGGTAGACCAGACTAAGCCAAATTTTAATGCCTCTTCCACATCTTGTAAGAAAGAGAGTCTTGTGTGTTGGGTCAGTTTTACATTGCAGAAGCACAAAAGGCTTTCAGGGAAGATGAAAATCAAACAGAATGACAGCTCCTACTTTTTGTAGTGGGTCTTCAGAAAAAAATGAACGAACAAAATAACAAAACAAAACAACAGCAAAAAAAACCCAACCAGATGACTACAAGTCTGTGTTTGGCAGATTATTTTGGCAGAGAGTAGCATAGTCTGACCAACAACCTGTCATCATCTTAGTTACATTCAGGTGCTACCATTTGAAATGGTACAGATTGTTCAGCAGGCCCATTCCCTTCCCGATTTAATCACTGGTGTGTTGCGGTATGGCAGCAGGTTTCCTCAGGTTTTACTTGTAACTGTGACCTGGGAAATCTGGACATGCTGCATTTGGTTATTAGTTGCCAAGCATGTTGTCTTGAAACAGTTTAAGAGTCATCTTGAGTCTTTTCCAGACAAGAAATCGTCTCCAGCAAGTTTTTCTTCTGAGACTTCAGAAGCAAAATGTTAAACCAAATATTCACAAAAAATTAAATATTAAATATCTATTTGTCTAGCATGACAAGTGGAAATAGTCTCAAAGTGATACACCACAACCCTCATAAGAGTAAACAGAGTTACATCTTCCGTTTGTCAGTTTTATCTTCAGCGATGACTTAATTCTGTTTTGTCAGTTTCAGCATGTTCATTGCTTTGATTCTGAGATTATTGGATTTAGATAAAATGCGGTTTGAATGAAGGAAAGAATTTCAACGGTGTATTTTTAGAAGAATCGGGCTTTAGAGAAGGGGGAAATTATGCTAGGGGAAGGGATTGACTTCTCCAGGGTTTTCCAGCATGCTGCTGGCAGAACAAGAAATAGGATCTTGGTCTCCTGGGGCTGCACCTGCTGTTCTGTCCAGCGGGCTCCATGGCTGCTTTTTATAAGTAACAGTCACAAAAAGCAGGGCCAGCAAAATGCCTTCATTGTAAACCAATAAGCAAGATGTATTGAAATGCTTCCAGCAATTGTTGAGCCACTGATTCACAGTCATCTCTCAAAACACCAATCATGAAGAGCAGCAACTCTTTTCATTCCTGCAGCGCATATCTGCATGGCACAGGCATTAGGCGGAGAAGGAGCTGCCTAATTAGGAGGGCTTGTCCTGGCTTTAATGCAGCTGAAGAACAGCTGCTTTAAGTTGCATTATTTGCCTGCGGATGCCACTAAAGATGCTTTCTGCCCTGCAAAATGGATCTGTTCTGTGGCCTTTAGCAAATTGATAAATCTACATAAATAGCATGGAAATACTCTGACTTGGGAACTGCCTTGTGTAGAGTGTGCCAGCAAGTTACTGGCTGCCTGCTGTTATCTCCTAATCCAAAAGGAGTCAACACCATTTATAATGACATATAGCACTATTTGTAGCATTTTCTAAAAGGCTGCTTAGCCAGGTGCAACTCTGATCTCACAAGGGCAGAAGCCACAGCTGCAAATGGATGGAAATCCGGAATTTTGTAGTGCCAGTGAGAGGGGATCACCAGATGGGAAATTTAGTAGGAAATCTCAGTGCCATTATGAATCTTGCCCCTCTGCATTTTCAAGTGAAAACGAATCTGTGAATTATGACAAATTAAGCAATTATTGTGAATTGCAGATAGCTGGCTCAGCTATACCTGAGGTTCTGAAACTACAGATGGCAAATTTAACAACGCATTGTGACGTGCTTTTGTTGCAGATATTAGGGCATCAGGGAAAAGTGCACAGAATCTCTGACAATGGCTTCCAACAGTATTGGGAAACCCAAACAAAGGCAAAGAGGGAATTAACACACAAAAGTATACACCAGTACTCTGGTCAGAATAACACAATCTACTGCTTCTGCCATCAGCTGTTTAGTAATAAAAATTATCCAAAAAATATAGAAGTTCTGTCCTCATAGCAAAAAAGTTGCATCCAAGCATATAGATGTTGTATTAGATTAATAAGATCACTGGAATGTTTTTAATGAGCACTTTTTTGTGTGTGAGGCATATTGTCCTGCAGACAAATCAGGGAGGGGGAGGTAGGTGCGGGGAAGTTCTTGGAAATTACCACTATTCACAGTGGGAATAGTCTGGCTTTTTGAAGAACGATGAACACAATTTTCACAACATGGTAGCTTCCTAAAACTTCTTGGTGATCATAGGCAAATCTGATCATCACCAAAAATCATATGCAACATATATTGACAAATTATAAAATTCACCCTACTGCATGGGAAGACCGCCAACAGACGATAGCGTTACGCACTTACTCTTTCCATAAGGCTTTCTTATGCATGTTTTAATGCAAATATTTCAAGACAGGGAATTATATGGAGTATGCAAGGAAAGTTTTTTGTCTTCGTATCTTGTAGGACAGTCATACAGGTAAATGCTCTTAGCTTTTGTTATTCATGTGAAAATAATAGAATAGTTTTATATCTGCTGTGGTTATGCAATATTTATTAAATTATAACGCTTTAGATAAGATTTTAGCTTCCCGTAATCTCAATGTGATAGCAACACTGAGGGTAGAATGTACTGGCTTTATCATTTGTCAAAGGGATGAAATAATGAAACCTACCCAAATATTTTCTTGTGTCTCTTCTGAGGATTCTTCTAACTTGGCCTGATAACAGCAAAGTTTGCTGAAGCTGCTTTAGTAAATATATGTTAGATAGATTAAATACTCAGTGATGTAATACGTGTTTCCTGCTTTTAGAGCCGCATAATTCAAGAAGCAGCATATTGAGTACTGACCTAGAAATCAGGAGTCCAGGTTTCCTTATGGTGCCATAAATAGCCCCTGTCAGAGGGTGAATTTGGATGTATGGCAGCTAAAGAAGAATGTAGGAACTGACAGGATTTCCAGAAGCAATAGATCTTAATTTAAACTTAACCTGTATGAAGACCATCTCTGAAGGTGCAAGCTCTGAGTTGAGGGAGGTTACGGCTGCAAAACAGATTTCTCTCTGACTTTGAAAGTAGCCTCTCTTTTGCATGGAAATGATGTCTATAAAGTGGTCATAACGGTGTGGTGCAGGAATGAAAATAAATTGTAAGTTCTGAGGGGAAAGAAATAAATTCATAAACAGGAAATAAAAAAAGTACAATTTCTAGAATCTGGCATCTTCTTCTAAGCTAGTGGGAACATGACATATTTATATTGTTTTGGATAGTCAATGATCCTGGAAAGGTATAGAGAAGGAAATGTAAAAATTGCAACTGTGCAGTTGATTAATCAGCCTTCCTTAAAAAAAGGGTAGTTTTGCATTTAAATTATTTTGTCATCTTCTTATTCAAATTACAGAAACTATATATATGTTTTGGGATAAACACAGAAAATGTGTATCCCTAGTTAGCCTTGTGGATACCATCAAAGTCGCTTAAAACACATGGCTGAGACACAAGAATCCAATGCAATGTCGATATTTAAAAATATTAGTCATTATTTTAAGAATTTTAAATAATTGTAGTGTTGTATATTTCTATAGAAATCTTTTAAATAAATGTATTTTTAAAATATGCATCTCAGAACTGTTCCAGTGAAGCAATCAAGAAATACTAACACAAGCAAAATAATATTCTAGTCTAATCTAGGGCTTTTCAGTGTGCGTAGCACTCCTTGCTAATGGGTCTCCTTAGCATGGTAAATACTGATATTCCACAAACTTTGTCACAAATGTGTGCTGTGACAGCGAAGAAGTAATGAAAATTACAGATCTCAGGAAAACCTTTGCTGAGACAACAGCCCTGCAGTGAAACTAAGAAAGCAACACAGCTGTCTTATTGACCCACATCATTGTACTGTTAGATGACTGATGGACATAGAAACCTGAGACAGCTGATTCATGAACTCCGCATTTTTGCCACATATGGCATGTACGCAAGTATACAAAAAAGCCTGAGTATAACACTCAGCTGAAAGTATTCTGTCAAAACTGATTTCTCAGTAACCAGTGAAATTTTAAAGCAAATTGTTATTTTGTAAAAAATATTCCTATTTTCCCAGATATTTTCTTAATGAAAAAGTTACAGTATATAAAAAAGGCCTTTATTAAGGTCATAGATGTTGCCATCCGAAGGTAACGACTCAAAGTAGTTTATGCCAACATCACATTTCTGACAGAGGCCAGTAGGCCACTACCAAAGAAAGGGGATAAAAGAAGATATAATAGGGCTAAAAAGAATAGCTGTTTGTCAATCTGTTCCATGTACTTCTAAACCTATTCTCAAATAACTGGAGCTTCATTTTATCCCAAAAGCACAGAATCCAGAAGTTCTGCTGAACACTGAGCATTCTTGAGGTCTCTATTAGTACAAAATTACATTAAGTCTTGTGAAGTTTTATGGTTAATTTTGCAATCCAATTAGAGATGCAGAAGTTCATTTATCAATTAATAGATATTCCCAGTCTAGTTTCTCTAGATTATTTTACTTAATAGTCTCTCTTCATTTTTCTAACATGAACATTCTCAGACCTTTGGCTGTCTCTGTGTAAGACATTCTCCAAGCTCTTTAGTTTTTTGTATGGCTTGTTGTATTGCTTATATATCCTATTATTTTACTTCCTCCATTGCCCATAACTACCCTTTGAGAAGTGGTAAACAAAGTTCTTCAGGTTCATGTAGGAAAACTGCATTTTTATTTTACAGAATTTCTTCCTTCAGCAAAATAATTTTATTGGTTTTATGTTGTCTACATCAATATATACAATAGGAAAAAAGGAAAAAAAAGAGAAAAAAGGAAGGGAGAAAGCCTCTAAAAACAACCAACTTCTTCAACATATGGATAAGGAGTAAAAACCAAGATATGCTTTTGATTGAGACATGTCAGTCTATTTATGTACTTAAAATCTTTAATTTTGTCAAAAAGCGAGAGAAGTAATAACATTACACAGTGTTTTGAACATCAGTTAGTTCCAGAAACTAAGGAATTTAGGAGATAAGCTTGAAAGAGATAGTTTCAATGCAAGAAACTGCAGGCACTCTCTGCAGTTATACAGGAGCTCAGACCTTTTGGATCCAAACTTTTACAGATGGAGAAGAATCAGACAGATCCTCCTACGTATCCAAGCACAGCCAATGAAGCTGCCAGAAAATAGAGCAGCCAAAGCAGAAAACGGTGGTCTGGCATTGTTTTAACAGCAGTCTGAGAAATGACCATAGCACCTACCAGAAATTTTGCTTTTCCTGGCTTCAAAATTTTCATTACTGCACAACAAGGGCTACATTCAGCTACCATGAAAGCAAGTAAGATGGTTGAAGGATGTGCTCCAGCCTTAATGATAACTGTTTGTTCAATTTCTGTGTCCTAGCCAAAGACTGCAGAAGGTTATTCTGCCCTCTAAAATTGCTTAATTAGCCTATGACAACGTAGCTAAGAAAATAGTCTGCAATCACTAAAAAGATCAATAGGCAGCAGCCCTTCATCCTCCAAACTTTAAGATGTCATGCCATTTGGGCCTTTATTACCACTATTTATCTTATTTATTATCTGGATCAATTTTATTTAACACCAAGACTCTAAATGAGACACTATAACTTCAGAATGGCATTTTCTCAGAAAGTGCACTTCTAAAAAACATCAGGTGGACTGAATCACAAAGAATTTGGCTTTCTTCCCTACATGACTTCCATAAAAGTAATTAGAACTGACAGGTCTAGATTGCTAGGAAACAGACACAATCAATTCAAGTGCACGGCTGAAAACAATAAAACAGCAAAGAGCAGATAAACATTTTTGTCTCTGTTTTGCTCTGTATTTGTATTATTCTCATTCCTTTCACAGAATTTTGAAACCACAGAGGACTGTTTTGTTCATCTCATCCAACAAGCCACAGAATTTTGTTAACGAATTCGTGTATCAGGCCTGTAATTCCTGCCTGAGCAAGAGTAGATGCTATTCAGGCAGACGCTTAATCTTGATTCAAACACTTCAGATGATGGAATATCCCTCACAGTCATGGTAAATTATTCCAGCTGCTACTCATTCACACTTATTTCTCCTTTGAACTTGCCTAGAGTAATTTCCAGTATATTGTTGTGCTTTTCCCTGCTTAAGTTTCAAATCCTTTATTTTAAACTTATAGGTTCTCACAGGTGATGGGAAAGCTATCCTTAAATGTTTATTAGATAAAATAGGTAGCTTTGGATCTTCTTTTGTATGAGGCTAATTTTCTAGGCAACAATTCTATGTCTTGGGATTTTTTGCTACAGTATTCTATAAAATAGCATTATTTTAAATAGCATTACAGACACTGGCTGTAAATCAGTCCCTGAATATGGCCAGAAATTTTTTCAAAATTTGATCAAAAAAATACTTGTGACACTTCTGTATACTCAGTTCTACTAAAAGGAACAAATATTACTAGCTATTTTTTCTTGGTAGCTGGCATAGTAAGATTTTAAATTGATAATAAGGAAGTTCTGCTTTTCATTTGTATTGTTAAAAATACCAATAGTAGTTCCTTTATTTCAAATCTGCCTTAAGCAATACCAAAGTCAATAACTTTTCAATAAACAGGGTATACTTACCAAGATCAAAAGGAATAGGTATTCTTCTATTACAAAGAAGTATAACTCTATGGAATTCTGTCAAAGTACACTTATTTACATCAGCCCATGATATGACCTAGAGCTTTCCTTAGTGGTAAAGCAGATATGTTCAAATTAACTTTTTTACAGCTGCTGAATTGTCCTGCATTTAATGAAGAGTAGAAATTCATTTTAACTAAAATTTTAATTTAAAATAAGAGTTGATCTATTTCACAGATCTCAAAACTATGAAATACTTTTACTGTTCTCAGTTTCCAAATTAAAATCACTCTCTGTATCACAGATAATTAAATGAGCATCATCTGATGATACAGCTATGTAAC
>Ga0181612_114585_pt1 | contig 10994 bp, 4 predicted proteins | sample HoacroProtozoa21_FD_119630 | JGI IMG/M metagenome (GOLD analysis project Ga0181612, IMG submission 119630) | Hoatzin crop microbial communities from Cojedes, Venezuel. Combined Assembly of Gp0051906, Gp0051904, Gp0051908 | reverse complement strand
GCTTTTTTTTTTTTTTTTAACCATTAATTTGTCATTTAATACCGAAAAACAGCTACTGAAACCCACAAGTTTATCTTAACTATTTAAAGTCAAGTCTTACTATTTCTGTGTGTATTAGAAAATACAGTTTTCCGACTACTAACCAGAAAGTCTACCCTGCTTGTCATCTCCTTTTTTCTACTTGCAATTAAAAATAAGCTAGAGCATTTCAACACTTTAGCATTTTTTCTGATTCTTCACAATATGCCCTTACACATCGTATTTTATTCACAGCTCATTTAGACTTAAGAGACACTAAACTGGAGATGAATTACCTCACTATGTATGCAGAACCTCAGTTCAAACTGAGAACATGTAGGCACTAGCGTAACAATACTTACAGCAGCTACAATTAAAAAACATTTGGTAATAACCTTCAGCACATTCATCACCTTGCTTCTTTCCCAGAAATCCACTGACAATCAGTGAGTTATTAACACAAGCTAATTTTAAGTGCCATATGCTAGTTTTTTAAATTCAAATTTAGTAATGATTCCCAGCTTCTTTAGAATTAGGTAATCTAGTTAAAGAAAGCAACCCAATTCATAAATTCTAACATAAGAAAACTAATCCAAAATGCAATAAAAATAGAAACACTATTTTAAGATATGGAGTTTTTTAACAAGATGCTGGAAGTATCATGTGAAGAAGGTATTCTCCCCTATATTTGGACTCCTCTGAAATTTCAGGGATGTTAAGTATGAAAATATCTAAGGAGTGACGGAGACATAAATGTTAACTCTAATTATTTGCTGTTAGCACAGTTCAAAGACTTTGTAACCAACAGCAAGACATTTTTGTTTAGTCAACATACTGTCTGAATATAAGCTTCATAAACATACCAATTGAAGGATGTCCTCGTCTTTTGGCATAACACTAAGCTCCAATATGCTGTCACTGAAAGAAATAGGAAAAAACAAACACCACACATGAACTTCTGGAAAATATTTTAAATTCTTGTTACAAAGATGATCCACTAACTTCCATAGGCCAAAACTATTCAAAAATTCCTACACTCACCTATTACGTCAAATTACACAACAGAAATAAATACTGATTTCCATTAAAGCCTTAGCAAATAACAGTAGAACAGAAATCTGATTGAAGAGTACATCTGTGTTCTCAGCAAAACCAGTGTATTAAGCCAACACGCTGTCTTTATCAGTTTTGTTTCTTGAGTTTTGTTATTCTTGAGTCTTAAGGTACACTAGTTGTTTGGAGCTTCTCAGAAAACAAGGTGGCAAATCTGTGAATACAAGTTAAAACTTCTCTCTTTCTTCTATTTAAAACTAAAGTCTGTTAGCACTCTTTAAAATTGCTGAGGAAATGTCGTAATCACCATATTATGTGAAAAGTGGAGCAACAGCAAGGCAAGCACTGACTTACACCTTTCAGCTCCAATCACCTCCTAGCAAAATCAACTTAAACATATTTAGTCAGTCAGATGACATCTGAAATACGGATGAAAACTGCTTGCTATTTATAAGTACTGAGTTTGTCAGCCTGAATTGCTGAAATGAACAGCAGCAGCAGCATAAAGATCCAGGAGTCTGGATAGTTCAATTAATACAGTTCAAACACAGACAAGATCAGGACACCAAATGTACAATATATTGGTTATCGAGAGTCAAATATTGTGAAACAGCGAAACCCACAGTTAGAATTTACCAGAAAAAAAGTATTTTCACAAGCAAGAGACAAGAATATGCTTATTACATTGGATACAGAACAGCTGAATTTATTATCTCATCCAAGATAGATGAACATTCTGTTCACATTCATGAAATTTACAATGAAGGGCTACAAAAGAGATGGGCTTGTACAGACTACTTTAACTAGTGTCACAGAACAGAAAATGAAGAGATGTTAACTGTTATTTAGAAATCTCGTGTCACAAGAAGAAAGGGTATTTAAACAAACTGACCAATACCAGCACAAGAAAAAAGCACACAACTTAACTGGATGTATCAGACTAGAAATTAGCTTATCTGTACTGGTCAGTACAACACATTTACTGAGAAAAGACAAAACCAGCATAGAGACGGGCCACCAAGTTCAGGGAACACATGCACAGTCTATGAAAGCACTGAGAAGAACCTCAATTTCTTATTTCTGCAGAAATGAAAGATATCATCTCAAACATGTAACATGAGATTTATTATGCTTTCATATATGAATAATGTTTTTGTTTTGTGGTTCCTTTCCATTTGTTAGCAACCGCAGACATAAGGCTGCATTCCAAAATAGCAGAGTAAGGGTATTTGATTTCACAATCTTCTTAAATCATCATTCATTTTGGAAAAAGTGTCCTCCAAGCAGCATAAATTACTTTAGTTTTAAAACCAAAGATCAGCAGTGATAGATTTAAGTTTTTCTTTTTAAGTCTACGCACAGCTAGGAAAAAATAAATCTTCAAAAGTCTTTTAAAGATTTTTCAGAATATTGAATTTTAAGAAACACAGAAGTATTGACTTTTTTATATGCATTTACAATAGCATTTCCGATTTTGACTGAATACATAAACAGCAAAATTATTTAAAATGATTCTTTAAAAGTAGTGCCGTCAGGAGCCGATTTGTGCCTAAACTCCTTTGTATGGATATTAAACTATCTAGCAGTTGTTAAACAAAAGAAGAATATGCAAGAGACACCGTAGCTTCATTTCCAATTAAGTATTCAGATTTCATTTCTACATGCAGGTAGCATGTGTGTGTAAATTATATTAAGCAACTTATGTTTTGACAATCATCAATGCTTACACGCAGGATTAAGACTTTGGAAGTCAAAAATATGATAAATAGCATTGTTCCTCTTCAAATACTTTTCATACAGAAGAAAGTTTCCCACTCATAATTTGACACAGAACAAACTACTCTCTTATACAAATATTTTTGCCCTCTCCCCACCCTTTTTTAACCAAAGAAAGGGATTAAATCCATTTACAAAGTTTAACACCTTTTTCAGTAGCCATCCATAACAGGAAAGGGCTCCATTCAGGAACAATGCTTTATACATGCTTCCAATAACTACTTAACATTCTATCCCAGTCTCCCTGCAGAACCGTCTAGAGACAATTCTGATCTTCCTATTTGATATTTTGTGACGTGCTCACAGAATGTTTTTCAATTCTCATCAGAAACCAAAAGTATTAAGCAATACTTATGGTGTACTGCACTATATAATGTGCATGCAAATTATGAACCTAAAAGTGTTAATAAGAACCACCACAGAGAAAGTGGCAGTTTACACTAAAATATTAGACACAGTAGTGTGAATTCTCAGTTATCTATCATGCAGATGACTTCCATGACACATTTTGAGAGCCAAACTTAAGCTTATTGACTCAGTGTCAAACTAAAGTACTATGATGCACTGTCATCACGAGGACTATCTTTTGATGTGTTATTTTGTATTAATGAAACAAATTCAGTAGCTAAACTTTGTACATCGAGTAATCTCAACACTTTGAAGAATTTGCAAAGAGAAACAAGTGGGACAGACTTCATGGTTCAAATTCCCCACAGTTAAAAAGAAAAAAAAAACCAAAAAAACACACAGTTGGGAATCAGAATCTGTTTCTTGTTTTATTTAGAACCGTAAACAATTTATGCTGTTTATACTAGTAATCAACACATCTCCAAGCTGATTGTGTGAACAGATAAAAAATAAATTCTTAATAGATCACTAACAACTACTGGTAAAGAACAGGAAACTTAGACTTAAAAACGTGATCTCATGACTAATCTTACAGGACATAGTTATTTCTAGCAACTCTTTTGAGGTGTGTCCTTCATCTTCCAGAGGAAATACCAGCATAAGTTTAGCTGTGCTACCTCCAACCACAGCAAAATAGATAACATTCTAGACACAGCTTGAAATGTTTCTGAGAACAACACAAAACGTGGCTGAAATATCTCCCACCTGTAAGTCCCACTGGAATTTATAGGGATCATTTAATTTAAGGCAGCTAAGTTCTGATGTCTGCAGCATTATATAATGAGGACAAACAGCTACCATTTAACAACTTTCTAGAAAAATAAAGAGCAGCTATGGAAATGGAGACGCAGGAGTAACCTAATTCAAAAACCCGTAAGTTCAAAATGAGCTTCATTGAAAAACAGCTGAATTGTGAGTGTGTGTGGGAACTTGTTCTTTAGAGTGAAGAGAGGATAAAATGTACTGTACCCTTAAAAAACTGTTCTGAAGATGATAAAATTACAAAAGAACAAGCATTTACAGTCAGCAATATGTTTGAAAGGTTAATTAAAAAGAGTAACTAAAAATAAAATGTCTAGAAAACCATCATACAACATACTGAGACTATAAATGAAACTGTCTTTAGCCACGAATAAAGGAGATTTCAACTGACAACAGCCTTTCAGAAAGTTGCTTGCTCAAAGCCTACTAAAGAAACTAAGGTGTGCTGGATGAAGGATTAGCCAAGATACAAAACAGAGCAAGAACTGTATCACTGGGTATTTTAATACGAAGAGTTTAAATACATTCAAAAGTGAACTTGCGCAAGACCAACCTATCAAGAACCATTAAATCAAATGATGCAGATTAAACCTTTGGTTCAGCAAGTTCCTAAACCAGGGATTTCTGGATTTCTGGAAAGTGGACTAGTGTTATCCGACCAAATCTCACTCTATACTTCCAATGTTTTCATAGTCTTCTCCTAAGAATGCATTGCTGGATATTATCAGACAGGATACTGACATAAATAGATGATCAGTGTGACCCAGGGTGGCTATGCAAGAACAGCATGCTAAAGCAAGAAACATACACCACAACATAATTTTACTTGCCATGAAATGGCAGCACAAGAAAGAAAATACTTTGTGCAGAACAAACTGCTCTGAGCTCAAAAATACTGTTTTCAAGGAAAGAATGAGAGAAAGTTCCTTGTTTAGTCATACGAGAAGCACTGCCTGTAAGCTACCAGGAAGATACACCTGATCGGGAGTCTGAGCTCTCTTTATGGGTCAGAATTAGTATTGATCTATTTAAGAGGTTCAGCTAAAGACTTCCTGATGGTTATATTTTCCTGTATAAAACACTCAAGGATAAACCTGATCTTTTCTTATAATCTTTTGTGATGTACACATCTGGCTCAAGACAACAAATTGTTCTCCTCTCTTAACTAACAATAGCATTGTTTCATCTTCTGTGCACTCATGGAATATTTGGGGAACAGATACAGCAGTGTGCTATACAGTTCTTGGTTGCACTAGCTAATCACTGATAATCACCTTGTTCAGGTGTCCCTGGTTTATTCACAGTGGGCAGGGGCTGCATTCTGCTTGGAGGGTTCACTACCTACACACACAGGGCTGAAGGTAAAACTTTATTCACAAGCAGACCTAGAGTTAAGAATCTCTGCACTGGAAGATGTGATTGGTGTGTCTGTTTTTTGGACTAAGATAAGAGATTTCATTGAATGATGTACCTGTTGGGCATGCAAAGCGTTGTCCCATGTCTTGACTATACACTGTTGTATAATATTACTGTCTGCACAAATATAAAATGAAAAACCAACACATAGCTAGTGTTATCTCCAGTAAAGATTTCTGAAGAAAGATACATTTCATCTTTCCAGCTCTTGTATAGAAAGTACCAATGACACAAAACACCTTTCAGTCTACCTTGCCTGGCATACCTTTGAACACAGAGATCTCGTTTCAAAAAAAATGCACCTGGGATGTACATATTTTGAAATAAATTTTGAATAAAGACATCACTTAAATAGGAAGATCAGGATCTTATTTTTCCTACTTCTAACTGTAAGCATAACTAAGTTAATGCATGAAGATTCACTAAAAATAGAATGTGACAAGTGAGATGTATTTAGAAAATGTTTTTCCATGCTGATCATAATACAGCTTTTTTCCACGTAGCGCATTATCATATTGGAAACTTGTTGCTACAGAACAGAAATTGACACCAAGAAAACTATAAAAATGGAAGCAGATATGAGACATGAAAATGAGTACCTAGATTCATGTACAGACATGATTTAACAAGCCCTTGTGAGTTGCAGGAGCAGTAAGAATTGCCATTTCCTCAACTCCTTGCAAGCTTCATAACTTGCTGCAAAATAGAAGAAAGCCAAGATGTATTGCAGATGTTTTGCATGTATGCACTAGCATAAAACTTCTCCTTTACCAGATACACTGATTTCTAGTTATCAGATCTCACACGCAAGGTAGATTTTTCTTTTTAAATTGACATGTGTGGTGTATGTATACCTAATCTGCGTACTTTAAGCTCAGACAACCTTCCTCTGTAGCACTCAGTGTGATTTGGTAACAAGGGACAAGTCCTGACATGGAAAGACTGTGGCAGAATTCCGCACACCTGTTTTCAAACCTTTCTCAGCATTCAGTAAATACAGGAAAACAGAAACAGTAAAACTGAGTGTGTATTACGGAAAATTTAAAAATACAATGACTTTTCAGAACCACCTTAAATGGCCATTTCCTGCTTAGCATAAGAAAAAAAGAACGTGTGGCCCATAATTAAATACTAGTAGCTTACCTGTTCTGTATTAAAGCAATGACTTGAGAATATGTCTTCCCAATAACACTTTCTCCGTTTACTTTTATAATTCTGTCACCTGTAAAGGGAATAGTTATACCTTAAATTATTTTGTCTAGACATTTATTTGATCATTTTTATTTTGTACTTCTGTACCTCACAATATCAAGACCACCAATATGTTAATTTCAAGGTTTGTCTTCTTTAAAAATCGAAAAAGAATAAAATACAAGATGCACAATACAACTACATGTAACGACACATAGGATGCCAAGTTTCTACTCTTTTCTCAGAACATTTTCAGATATGGTATCTTAGTTCAGAACATTGCCAGGTGTAGCTGTACCCTTCTCCTTTGCCAGAAGCAAGTACTGCAATTTTACACTTCTTCCTTCTGATAAAGAATGAATATTTTGAAGGGCTCCAGTTTCCTCCTTCCTCAGAATAATCTGGGTTGTTTCCAAGACATTACTGCCTCTTCAATGCGTCCTGGACAGCATAATGGGTTATTTCTTATCCATATAGACCAATCTTTAGACCTAACATTACTTGTAGCAGATTTCTCCAAATAGTTTGTTGCACCTTCCTCATTAAGAGCTTCACATATTGTCATAAATTAAGTGGCAAATATATCATGTAGAGCTATTTTCAGTTTTTGATGAAAAACTCATCCCATTCCTTCACCAGAGATAGTATCTACCTCATTTCTGATCAGAAGAGCAGAAAGGTATCCGAGATTTACTAATGAGGAGAAAATGGTCTAAAGGATTGCAGGTAGGGAGCTTTACAAAGCTGCTGGAGAAAGAAGAACTGAAAGAAAGGACCCACACGAAGTGAGGCAAAGGGAATGGCTTTTTCCACACTGCTTTAGAAACTGAGAGCACCTTTTGTGTTTCTGGCATGATCAAATCAAAGCAAGGAAAAAGCCGTTGACTCTGAATACTCAGCCTGACTTGGTGGCAATAATGCTCCAAGTGCTCGTGCTCTGCAGAGATGCCCTGCACAGATCCCAGGGATTTCCAGACGTACCAAACCACCTGGATCTGCTGACCGGTTTTAACTTGGTCTGTACACACAACGTAACATCATGCAAATAAATTGGTGCAGTATTTTCAATTTCATGAAAGTTCATATATGCCCTTTTATCAGCTGGTTATCACCCTTTTCCTTGCCTGAGAAAACTCTCAGAGTTTTGTCTCTTGCTTCCTAAGGGATGACAGAAAGGTTGGTGGCAACACGTAATGGCTGCTAACAATCCACATGACAGATAAGCATCTGTGACGGATGGCAAGCCCTATCCCACTGTTGCATACGCACAGACACCTCACGTAACTAGGCTAAGAAACTGGACTTTCAGGAAAACAAAGTTAACTTTAAAATGCTCCGTATCACACCAAAATAAATCCTTCCAAAAAGCTGCAGGAAAAAGAAATGCTATAGATTTTGCCAAAAAACATATTCTTATTTACAAGCTCTGAACCCTGTCCTGCTAAGTCATATGGCAATACTTCTTCAGAACACACCAGGTCTTTCTCCAGAACTTAAAAGTGATTTTTTTTTTCTGGACTGTTTCAGAACTCACTCACAGATGTAGATCTTTACTCAGTATTCCCACTAAAAACTATAATTAGCAGTATCCTTAAAGTAGGTCATATCTTATTATCTATTCTTGTGTCGTTTTTATTTTTCAAAGAAACACAGCAGTGAAATAAGTCTACTTGAAACATGAATACAATGAACTTGCCAAAATACTCAGGTGGGACACGCTGCAGAACTGGTTACATGAAAGAAGTGGGCACAGGTAACTGCAAAATGCAACTTTGCTCAGTTTTGGGTATGTATAAAAGGGGAAGGTCAGTGCCTGTAGTGCAAAACAGGGTATAGAGGCATGAAGGCTTTTTCTAATATCTGTTAATCTGGTGGCCCATGAAATACCTCTGGTCAAACTAAAAATTGATCTGAACGCACTTAAACCATCTCCCTTTCCATACACATTTTAGTTATTTATATTCTTGCATATACATAAATGACAGCATGAAGATCAAGACATGGGAAATGTAGATCTGTTTTGGCTGTCTGTATTTCAGTATTTCTAAAATACTTATGTTAGGAAATCACAGATATGTTCTTTTTTAATGAAATGCCTTAGAGTTTTAATATGAAAAGTATTATCTTTCTAACTCTAACAAAGATATTTTTACAGGAGTATTCAAAAATACTCAAGATTAATTATCTTACATTTAAGATATTGTAACCTATTCCTAAAATTTGCAAGAGTATTCCAAGCTTTCTGGTGAGTAGCAGCCATGTAGGCTCCTGAAACAGAGATCATTGATTCTGGGTGACAAAGCTTGAGTTGAGATTGTCAGTATTACAAAGGACCCTGCAGCAGGGAAATAAAAATTGGCAAACATACATAGCTACTTAAATTCATATTAGATTTTTCGAGTATTTTCTTTCCATTAATGTGACCATGAAACAAAGCCAAGCTGAATTTAAAAATTAAAAAAAAGACAATACAGTTGATGCCACAAAATAGGAAACGCGTATACTGTCTGTATCAGAGGTTAAGCAATCTACCTTGCTGATCATTCCCTGAGTGTTCTATAATACAATTTCAAGACAGAGATATAGTAATATATTTCACCCTAAAGTTTTAAACAAGAAATAGTGGCATGACCTAATTAGATATAACTGCTATCAGCAGTGTGTTCAAGAAGAATATTCTGGTAATTTAAAAATATATTTTCTCATTTATTTTCTGTTCTTTATTCTGGGCCCCTAAAAATCTCTTCTACGCCTAAAAATAAAGCATTCTCTACAGACTTCATCTCTTTCAATTTGGCAAACACTGAACAGACTAGAAATTAACATGGCTCCTCCATACAACTTCAACATATGCTCCACTTTAACAAGCCAAAACATTTCTTTATATAATAGCATTAAAATAATGCCAAAGTAGCCCTTCCCTGAATAACTAGTTAAGGGGGAGTTGAAAAACAAAAAATGCCTTATGTTGTACAAGCAGGATCTAGTACTCTGTTTTTAAATCATGATCATCCTAGAATCTTTGCATTTCTCTAGGAAAAAAACATAAAATTATTCTATTCCAGTCAACTGCATGTACATAATTATTTTCAAAAGAAAATATCAACATCCCTTTACCAACACAAACATAATCCTTTGATAGAACCTATGGTTTGCTGTACTTCTAAGAACAGAAACCTGTGTTTGTAGTGGTATCCATCTACGTGACTTACTGTCTTACCACTTGTAAGAATTCCCATTCTAACAGCTTTTTTTTCCTCCTTCGACACTTCAGTAAAAGCATAACAAAGTACCTGGCACTTCACAAAAAAACATGCTTTCTCTTCCCCAGTTTGATTACATCAAACCACTGAACAAAATTTTATAAGAAGAGATAGAGTTGGATTGTTCCCATTTAATTTAAAGGAGATGGAGTAATTTAAATTGAACGACAAAAAATTGAATGTTTTGAGGTTATCGATTTGCCACACAGCACATGAAATAGGAGCTTACAGGTGTCATTTTCCTCCCTTTTCTCTTTCTCCTCACACATCTTCTCATACACTTGTTCTTACTTTTTTAAAGACAATAATAATACAAGAAGACTAAGACTTTAATGCCTTAATATATTTTATATAGCACCTCCTGAGAGAACACATCAGTACTTTTGAGATTAAAAACACTGGAGGACAATTTAAAAGAGAGGTTGCAAACTTCTGAAGGAAATAACAAGGTTCAAGTGGAAGACAAACCTATATACAGAAGCTTAAATCGTATGTATTTTACATCATGTACACAAACATGCTACTGGTGAAGAACAGTACCTGTGCACAGGCCAGCTTCAAAAGCAGGTCCGCCCTCTTTAACTTGTTTAACGAATATGGTATCCATTGGTTCCAGTCTATTTCTTTGTTTTCCTGAGGAAGAAAGAATATTTATTAAAAGCATTTAATTATACTACATTACAATGTTCTTACTTTAAGAATTAATTTGAAAAGTAATCTTGCCATGTTCATTATTACATTAAATACTCAAGTTCAAACTGGGGTGAGCGAAGGAAGAGAGACTAGGAGTCCTAAAGACAGCCTTTCTATTGGTTATAGTAAATATATCTTAGGTGTCTAGGGAAAAAAGAAAGGGGAGGGGAGAGAGGGAGAGGGAGGGAGGGTGATGTATCTCAAACTTAAACTTGCAAATATGTCCCAGTAAGTGGTATTTTTCAGGTTCACTTCATCTCATTCCTACTTCGTCCTCATGCTGATGCCTACACCTTTCAGTAAGAATTACCCCTTTTTCTTCTAGATTGCTATTTGGCAAATACAAAGCCAGACAAAATGAGTAACAATTAGTAGTCCAAATTGAAGAATAAAATTTTTAAATCTTTCCTCAGC
>Ga0181612_100134_pt1 | contig 10994 bp, 5 predicted proteins | sample HoacroProtozoa21_FD_119630 | JGI IMG/M metagenome (GOLD analysis project Ga0181612, IMG submission 119630) | Hoatzin crop microbial communities from Cojedes, Venezuel. Combined Assembly of Gp0051906, Gp0051904, Gp0051908 | reverse complement strand
TTTATGCATGAAAAAAAAAATTACAGGAGAACATTAGGGGGTTGTGGAACATAACTCCCCCCCAACGAAACAACCCCCCCCCCCCCCCCCCCTTCTGTCTGTATTTCGTATAAGTAGATCCTACCTAAAGCTTGTTTGAGTAACTTTATCTTTTAACATAGTAGGGAACTAACAGGCTAATATGTGGACCACCTCATAAGACAAATACATTATTCACAGGGAAGTATTGACTTGTGTACTACACTTCTTGTGTTCTGCCATAAATTTGGAAAGCCATCATTTATCTTCTTCATAGTCTGACAATTTCTAAATCTTACTGAGCACTATACTAACTGGTTGCCTGCTCTCTTTGGAATTTAGCTGGGCATTTGACCTTGCCAGTATTCCTGACTTTTTATCAGGAAGATTGTGTTTGAAAGGGGTAATCTGTAATAGGTGTCCTCTAATGATTAGTGTGATGGAAAAAATAATGGGAGGTTCTGGGGAATACATTCAATGTTTTTCAATTAGAGAACTGCTAACATTTTAATTAATTATCAGAAATTTAGTTGATTAGGTATTGTTATCCTTTTTAAAGATGTTAAGCTTCCCCTCCCTCAACTCCCTGCTTTCACAGAATGTTAATTTAAGGAAAGTGGTCTTTCTTAGTAATTAATTAAAGTGAATGCACCACTGACAACATTCTCATTTCACAAATTTGGTAAGGGTGAGATTAGTCAATTCCCAGCTTGGAACTGCCTTGCGCAGTTTGTGCACATGGTGCTGTCTGCCTTTATGAGAGTCGCTTTAAAAAGAAGGAAGCATGGGGTGGAGAGGGATCACCTCATGCTGAATCCTCACCCCTCTGCCCATCCTCCCCTGGCTATCTGGTTATTTCAGCCTGATCCTGCAGTAATCTTGGATGGCAGAAGTGAATGTGAGCTGGAATGCTTCTAGGAAATGTTATTCACAGCCTGTATCTTGTCCTGCCTGGAAAGAAAAAGTCTTCTGTGTAGACGCCCCAAGTTTCATCTAGATCCAGCTGGAGCTTCAGTGGAGGAAGGTACAGCTATCTGCAGGACCTCAAACAGAACAATGTGGATGATTCTCAGTGATGGGTGACCAGGGGTGAACGGGCTGTCCTCTGTTGCTTTCTTCCCCATTTATTTCTGCTAGAAGTGGTTTACGTTGTGCATTTCTGTGCCCTTAAGAAAGAAAGAAAGAGACCACCCATTGTCATCCAAGGACAGAATATAATAAGAGGGATCGCAAAAAGAATGGTTTTTACCATCTCATCTCCTCTGTCCTTTCTCCCCCAAAAGAAAACCACCAAAAAGACAGCACCAAAAGCTACAACCCATGCATCTATTTGTATTTCCCTTCTGTTATGCACTGTCCAGAGGAGGAGCTGGGAAGTATGACATTTTGTCCCCTTTTTGCAAAATTGTTGAAGAAAGAGGGTTTTTTTTAGCTTAACTTATTTCCCAGTTCTCAAGGTTTCAGGTGGGTGGGGATGAAATCTGCAAGCTCATACATAATTTTTCTTTGCTGTGTGATGTCTTAGTGCTTCTCCAAATTCTGTGGATAGGAGTGAGAAACCTCCAGACTTCAGTTATAGCTAGCAGTTGTGATAAAGGACTTACTGTTCCTTTAGCAGCAGTGAAATTGCCCCCGCCCCCCAATGTGTTTGCTTTATTAGTAACTTCTGTGGTAGAATCAGTCTCTGGGGATTCATAATGCTAAGTGAGAGATAAACTTGTTGAATGTTCTTTTTGCCTGTTTTTCCCTACAAACAGATTTCTATCTCTCTGTTTCAAACTGTTTCATCTATCTTTCATTAGGGCCTGTTGTCATCTCTTACTGCTGGAAAAATTAATGTAAGAAATGGAATTACTTGGGTGATCTTTTTTTAATACATGCATTTGCACATTTAAAAAAGGTTTCCTGCTAAGCCCCTCCTTTTCTTCCTTGTGTCTTAGTTTTAGGGGAAATGCTTGGAAGGGCAACCTTGCTTTTTTTCTCCATGTTGTTGCTTAATGAGAAAAGTGTGTCAGGACTATTGTGGGCAGTTAAGTAAATCTAGTGCCAATTTGTATTCTGCACTTTTATCAGTAGGACATTTCCCATGGCCTTATCAAAGCAATTTAAAAATATGCAAACTATTGTCAGGTTCCATGGAGAAGAACAAAAGGACTACTAAATAATTCAAAGTGAAGCTCTAGTGGAGGGTCTGTCTCCAGCTCTCTCATTTTTCGTCATGGTGTATATACATAACTGACTAGCTGCTTCTGTCCTAGTCTCAGATGTTGACCTTCCTGTACTGATAAAGAGGTTCCTTACTAATTTGACAGTAACCTTTTCAATGTGATCCCTTCTGTGCCATGCAATATTAATGGAGTAACAATAATAAATGCTTTCCAAGACAGCCTGCTTGTTTCAGTTAGATCACTGGATTTCCTAGGAATGACTCCCATATATTTCAGGTGTGATGTAGATGCTTATGGTGACAAGTACAACCTGATGTTTTAAGACGAAAAGGTAACTGTTTTTTCTTGAACATCTATAAGCACATGATACTGCATGACAGATAACAAAGGCTTCATATGCCTTTATTATGCTTATTGATGCTTGCCATGCAGATGTACATATGTATGATGTAATCTGCGAAATAGAGCAGAGAATTTAGGCAAAATCTGGAATCTCCAGCTGAACAACAATATTAGCATTTGTGCAAGGTAGTTTGGACCTAAACCTCTGGCATGTGTTGAAGATGAATAAACACTAGGTTGTTCTTTTGACTTCTTACCACTGTGGAGGGGTTCTTTCAGTAGATATGACTCGAGATTTGAAATGGTCAAGAACCACTAACATCCATAAAGCTCTTCTAGTTACAAAAAGGGTCTTTTTCAAAGACTTTATAAAAATACTAAAAATGCTTCCACCTTTATTTTTACATATTTGGTGGGAAGGCAGAAAGGAGAAACCGATTTATTTCAAGGGTCAGAAGCAGAAATATCTTGAGGTTAAAATTAAAAAAATCAAAGCAGCATGTAAATTTTAAGTAGTATAGAGGACTGGATGTACATTGATACAGATTTTTCCTAAAGATCCTATTGCCTGCTGTGAGGAAGGGTTATTGTTTCGTTGCAGGACTGGATTGCCTTGAAGGACCATATCCAACTAGGCATTGCCTCAAGATCTTTGCAGAGATTTTGTATTTCTAGGCAGCTTATCCATTCCACCATTCCTGCCTGTCAGTGGAGTTACGGCAGGGCTGCATGCATAGATGAGATGTTGCACATAACTAAGAACCTAAGTTTTAACTGAATCATGGTGAACTCCATGTCAAATATTGTCCAACACTTCAGACTTCAAACTGATGTGGCTCCACACCAAAAATAAATAATAGTCATGTATGGAAGTATGGCTGCCTTTCAATTTTCTGTCCATAGAAAAGAATCACTTGTCATGTTTCCATGAACAGACATAAGGCAGAAGAGTGAAAATGTGTGCATCCATGTTATTTTGCTTTTAATTTTTTTTTTAATCTCAGATTTAATTATTTATGCATTGCTACTAAGCTATGATAGGGGGAAAAAAAATCCCTCTAGTTTGGGTAGCTGAATGACCCATGGCCATTTATAACTTCTTTAGCTGGTTATAAAATCTGACAAACCATATTAGGTATAAATTTATAATGAAGTGCCTCTGTCTGTTGCTGACAGTTAAAGCAGTGTATCATTAACAAAACCTGCTGCAGGATTCCTCTAGCAAACCTGTTTCTACTCTTATGTAGCAGGAAAAAAGCCCCACTTTTACAGCTTTGTGCATGGTTTTATACTTGGTAATAACCTGAATTTTTTTCCACTGAGGAGCTATGTTTTAAAAAAAATCACATTTTCTGGTGTATCTTGCTTAAATTCGTCAGCTTGCTGACTTGCCCTGTAGGCTGCCCTGCAGGGGGATTCCGTTTGCAAATATACTCATCACAGTATTTTAGTGAATATAAAATTCTTTTTTTCCTCATGGAAGTTTGTTGCAAAGGCAGTATTTGTATTTCTTGTGTCTCTTGTGTGGGGTTTCTTTAGTCTTCTCGTGTTTCAGCCAGGGAGCTTCTTATTTTGTATAGAACGAGAAACAGCCATGGGGTTGAAGCAGAGGGAGATGACACAGGCTAGTTACTCAGTTCTTCTGTTTATCTAGACCCTTTCTGAAGCTTAATTAAACTGAATACCAAGTGCCCCAGCTAAGAGCTGTTTTACCTGCCTGACTTGTACACAAACTTTGGTATATGTGACTGGACTTCCTGCTGAGATCAGCACAGCCCTGTTCCTGTATAAGTACTGCTGTTACAGACAAGGAATTTAGTTAGACTGAATCCTTCTGCACAAAAGGATGACAAAATGCTTCCAGGCAAGGAGGCTTTTCCAGAGTAGAACTAGAGTGGATCAGACTACATGTGTTTAAGCTACGTACACAGGGGGAACAGCAGAAACAAAGTAGGTTGGCTCCAGGTGAGGGTGTGCTGCTGCTTCTAAGGTATTGCTAGTACTGAAATGAGTGGGGTTGTAGATAGCTGGGGAGTCTCTGCTCTGGGAATTGTAGTTCTGGTCCTGTCCCCTATCCCCAAAAAACAAACCTCATATTACCCTCCTTCCCTCCTCCCACATGGCTGGTAAGCCAAGGGATGCTTCAGCATTCTCTATTGATCATTTTCCTGACTTCCTTCTATGAGGTTGTGTGTCCAAACTCAGAGATATTTTAGTATGGGTTTCCTTTCGGGTTGTGGGAAGCAGGCAGGGCAGCCACTGAGTGCACGTTGTATGATGTCAGTAATATTCATGGGTAAGGTGTACCCTGGTCTGACGCTCTTCTGGGGAAAAGCATAGCAATTCTTGACAGTTGACTGGACAGGGACCTCGTTTCATCCCTTACCCAAAGCTCTTCCAAAGGATACCTCCATCGCTGGGAAGAGTTAAGGAGCTGGCAGTGCTTCTTTCTGCACTCCCTCTTCTCAGGGGCCTCAGTCTACACTTTTTGAAATGCCTCCCTCCTCCTGGAAACTTCACTGAACAGTTTTTAGGAGGAATGGAAACAGCAGTGGAGGTGATAGTGCAGGAAGAGCTCGCACACAAGACAGCATGTCTGAGGGAGAGCCACCTGCCTTTCCACTTCTACAGACTCTAGATCTCTGCATAAGGAGAATAAATGACCTGGTTCAGAGTCTTATGCGCCTCTGCTTGCTGTTTACCATAGGGCTGGCAGCTAGACAATATGTTTCAAGAATGTATTGTATACTCCTCAAATTTCTGTGAGCTTTACCAATATGAGTGCACTGAACATTTTTGCACTTCTTTACATCATCTGAGCTCTGTCCCATTCCATCCTGAATGCTGCTTCTGCATGATAACTGACTTGCTTAATGTCATCTTCAATGTTTAGCTCTTGAACTTGAAAACCTGAGCAAGTGTTTTAACTGAATATGTGAGTGCAGATGGATTGTGAATGCATGAATTTTCCCATGGAGAGAGAGGCTGCCAGATCTTGGTGTTGTCTGTACTAGTGTTGGCTGATCCAAGGTGAGATTTTTTTTCAATATGGTTGGTAGGACAGGATCCGGAGATCACCTGTCCCCACATCTTTGATAATACTGTGTTATCATATTATGTACCTATAATTTTGGTGATGATATCATATATTATCATACCACTATAGACATGATTCTGCCAGCCACCAAGGCAAAACATACCAAACAGCCATGGAAACTTCTTGAACACATTGAAGTCATGTAAGCATCTACTGTGGTTGAGAGCCTTGCTTTTAGGAAAGAGCAAAGCATGAGTGACTACATTAATCCTTAACCTGTGACCTATGTATGCATTAGAAGAACAGCTCCAAGCTGAGCACAAAAGTAATTCTGAAGGATCCAAGGGTCCACAGGTATAACAGAGGACAGGTTTTCGCATGTGATTTCCAGTTCAATGATATTAGGGCTGAGGTGATTGACATAACAGCTTATTGCTTTCCAGAAAGGTGTTGCTAATTAAGTTTACAGGGAAAATTTTTCAGAAATAAATTTAAAATATAAGCATAGAATAGTTTAATTTTGTTTGGTCTTTCCATCTCCTCTCCTCCTCCTCCTCTTCCCACATATTTTCATATGACTATTCTTCTTTTCTTTCTCAAATCCCTCCCAAAATCACTTTAGCCTATTAAGTTTGTAAACATTAAATCAAAGTGGTGATGTAGCTTTACGGGGCAGCGGGAAGTGCTAGGGATGTTTGTCAGGCTGCTTTGAACTAACCAACTTGGCATTGCTGTAATGAAAAAAATGGAATGGCTTTAATTATGTTGCACATAGTAATTTGGCAGTGAAATTATTTTGAGGAAAAAATCTACTCCCAAATTGCCAGTGAGCCAAAAAACAGATAATGAAGAAAGAAGATTAAAAATTATCATTGTTGGGAATATCTTTCAGCTCTTTCATGAATAAAACAAAGTTATGAAAAATAGGTATACAAGCAGGTGAAGGCAGGTCATAGAATCTTTAGCTATACATCAAGCAGTCTTTCCCTCATAAATTTTACAGCACCTTTTTGCCACTCTGGGTATTTAACTTGCAGATGAATTACTTTTTGCTTGTAATGCATGCACCATATGTTGATAATATTTATGCAAATCACAACTTACTCTCCATGAGTTTATTTTATGGTTAGATATTTGAAATAATGTCTTTGTACTGGTTTGATTTTCTGACTTTGACTTGACACTGTTCTTCTAGGGGGAGAGGGTATTGGATGCATTTTGATAAACAATGTTGAAATGACAGATTCAGGCTTTAAATGAAATTGTGTTCCATAAACTGTGAAACAAAGAGTCATAACTTACTCTTAGCTACATACATTTCAGGGAAAATTATCTTTCATGCTTTGATCTACACAGTATCTTTTTACTGAGTGGCCTCATGTGCACTATCAATCAAATCCACTGAAGATGGGCAAGAATCTCATTTAAAATCAGAGAATACAAATCATAGATTCATCTGCCTGGTGGGAAGGAAAATGATCCATGAGTCCCAGTTTCTCCAGTTACAACTGAATTATTTTTGTAAAACTCCGGAAGAGTAACTCCTGCCGTCTTAGTTCTCATGTATTTACCCATTTGGATTGACTACACCTGTGAGTCTTGGTTCAGGGCTGCCTAAGAGCCCTACAGGAGCTGCGTACCCAGCTCTCTTTTTGAACTCTTCCCACCCCTGCTTGTGCTTCTCAGAAGTATCTGAGCCTGGGAAAATCAGAATGGCAAAGTTTCAGTTTCCAGTAGGGTAGGTATTTTAAACAACTGTTGCCACAGCATGGTTGCCATGCCAGGTACCCACACTACCTCACTATGGTCCCCAAGGTATCACAGAGAGTTAATAACCAGTAATCTGCATGGCAGATCCATTTATTATCACTCATACCCTGATCAATGGCTGGATCCAATGATAGACTGGGAATGGAGGAAGGCAGATGAAGGATGGATATTGCACCTTCCTGTTCACTGTCAAATGCTTCCAGGTTCTGCTGGCAGGCAGTTTACCCCAAGCCCTGCAGTCATGGCAAAGGACTACCCTTGTGGACTAGCCAGAGGATTCCCCAAGAAAATTGTTTCAGGCTGCCACTCCCAAATTGCACCACGCCTGCTACACTCTAAGCAGAGGGAAAGAAAACAGAGGGAGGAAATTTGTTCTGAGAATAGATTTTAGAGCTGGAGTGAGAGTGATTGTATGCCAGATGGGGAACCTTTATGCAGGGCAATGCTTCTCTCTAAATACAGTTCTGTTTTCCAGTCATAGCTTATTGTCTCTCGCTTGATGTTTGTAGCTATATTAGTGTGTTGCCAGGGAAATAAGGCTTCTGATGTGATAAATGCTGTGTTAGATCTTCAGTACCAAGATAAAGGAGATCGGAAATTAGAGAGAGGAAAACAGTTTTTTTAAATGCAAACGGTGCTGCTGATGAGCAGAAGTAGGAAGGGAGTATTAATTCCTGCAGGTAAATGCTTATAAATATCTGAAGGGTGGATGTCAGGAGGATGGGGCCAAGCTCTTTTCAGTGGTGCCCAGTGACAGGACAAGGGGCAATGGGCACAAACTGAAGCAGAGGAAGTTCCAGCTGAACATGAGGAAGAACTTCTTCCCTCTGAGGGTGACGGAGCCCTGGCCCAGGCTGCCCAGGGAGGTTGTGGATTCTCCTTCTCTGGAGATATTCAAGATCCACCTGGACAAGGTCCTGTGCAGCCTGCTGTAGGTGACTCTGCTTTGGCAAGGGGTTGGACTAGATGACCCACAGAGGTCCCTTCCAACCCCTACCATTCTGTGATTCTGTGATTATGTGATCTAGTGGGCTCTCCACCAGTGAGCTGAACCTCTGTATTTCATTCCCCATGGCAGGGGAGAGATTCCCTGAGGCTGGGCGTCTAACTCAACGACCCTCGTGGGGCACAGCCCAAGACAAGAGTTAGAGGGGATGCTGACGGCCAGCCTAGCGATAGCGTTTGCACATACACAAGTGATCCTGGTGCTGGAGGGTGTGTTCCCCAGTCATGTGAGCAAACAGCCAAGAAAATATCTGTTTGCAAGGGCGAAGGGGAGGTCAGCGAGATGAGCGTGGCAATGATTTGCGAGTGTGGGGCCCCACAATGTTCTCTCTATACAGGAGGATACAGGCATTAATAAGCCGGGAAAAGATAGCTATGGCCCTGTGGATTCAGAAATACATCAAAACACTGCCTGCCTTTTAAATTCTATTTCAAATTCCCTGCAAACACGCTAAAATTTCACTGCCGTGGGTATTTATGGGATGGCTGAGGCACAGTAATTCATGTTTTGAAGGGCGCTGCCTACTTGTCCTTGAGATGTTGCTGGCACGTGTCCAGTCTAATCCACTTCTCACGCTGCCAGGTACGTAAGGCAGATGTCTCTCATCATCAACCAGTCCTATCCCAGACCAGTCCCTTGAAGATATTCAAGCTGCTGACTTGCGATTTTGCTGCTTTAGTCATTCTTGCGTTTCCTCGCGTTCCTCAGGGTCACCGTCTCTTCTTTCATGTTGAACCAGGGCTTGTTGAAGGACCTGGTTATCTGGCACTCTCCAAACACGGCCAAGGTCAATCTGTTTTTTCCACTGTACTGTTTGTACAGCTGTGGGTAATCATGCAGGCTCTGAAATCTCAGCATTCCTTTTGCTCTCTGGCTGCTTTATGATCACTGTCCCCCGCAGGCATCTGCACTGAAAGCACTTTGATTTCTGGGGAACAGACATGTTCTTCCAAGACTTCAACTTGTACAGGTGTATGTGTAATGTGTTTTTAATAGCGGTGGCTCAACAGAGCTTACAGGGAAGCTTAGCGTTGATGCTGATGACTTCCATGTGGGATGTGTTCTTGTCATGGTAACAAAGAAAAGATTCCACTTGTTTTGATATCCTATTCTTAGACCGGTGAGTAGAGACGTGCATGCCGTGTATTTGTATCCTCAAAAGCCCCCTGCTCCAAGCTTGCTCTGTGTTGTGTATTATTACCCTTATGTAGCCCATGGTAAAGTTAGAAACCATTAATAAAGGCATGTAGCATTAAAAAGGCATTGGGATTAATGTTTCAGTTATTACAGTTTTCTAAATGAGTACTGATTCTCTGGGATTTGTTGATATAAATAGATATTCCTGGAGGACAGGCAAATAAAAACTTCATGCTGACTTTCTAAAGGTGGAGTTATAAATGCATATCAAACCTTTATTAGTTTGCTCTCTGGGGCCGTTGCACTGTGACAGAGCTATAAAATGTTCAGTCTGTATCGAGCGCAGTTTTATCATGATTTCAGTTTTGCCGTCAGAGCTGAGCACACAGCAGAGCAGTCAGGGAGAGCAGGGCCAGAATTCTGGAGACACCTGGTCAAGTAAGAGGCTATGACCCGATCACAGCGTTGGCAGGTGTATGGGAGCTTCAGCAAGGTGGTTTTCAGTCTTACTGTCCTCAGCATCTTCAAGGTCATCACCCATGACATAAAATTACATTCTTAGACTAATACCTCTTGACAAAGTCTTGTCCAGCTCATTTTCAATGGACAAAGGTCTGTAGCACTACTGTACTTCACACCTACTTCTCTTTAATTCTTTCTTTTGATGCAGCTCTGTATAGGACCTGCCTCAAACCCCCCCTCCCCAAGTCCCAACATAAACCTCCTGGTTTCCATGCCTGGACCAACATCTCTTTATCTTTCTGCAGAGTATGAGAAGGCTCACGAGCCTCCTGTGGCACCAGGTAGCAGACAAAGTCTGTTAGTGTGATGCCAAGACATTGCTCCTAGAGCACCCGGGTACAAAAAGGCAGAACCAGCTCTGTATCAGCATTGAAACGACAAGGTGAAACCTGATCAGTACTGGTCACCATGACCCTGTGGAGCAGAAGAAACCTGGATGAAAGCAGCAGCTAGGTGCGGGAAGGTATAAAGCTCTGTGGGAAGGTCGATGGAAGACCACCAACAGACTTGGAAGCAAAGGCTTCTTCAACACAAACCTGTAACTGGTACCCCCTGCTCCTGACCCCTCGTAATATGATTAGCATAACTAATGCCATTATGGCAAACGGCCGTTCTCCGTGACCAAGCTGGTCACGTCTCAGTGCCCTTTCCCCTCCTCATCAGGCCTGGAAGGTTTTGCGCACCGGGCAGATTTCTTCTCTCCCTATCAGCCTCATGGTTCCCAGGTGCCAGGCTGATGCTGCCCTCCTTACCAGCCTGGTACTGATACTGCAAGCCAGGTATTAAGACTTGACCTGATCGGCAGAGGGTCCAGGTGATTAGGAACCGCAAGCTAACCTGTGCTACAAATTTTGTGCTATGCTACTTGTAAAATTGTGCTACACTGATTCTGGTTATAAAAATCCTGGAGGCTGAGGGGGGACCTTATTGCTCTCTACAACTACAGAATCACAGAACCACAGAATGGTAGGGGCTGGAAGGGACCTCTGTGGGT
>Ga0181612_157502_pt1 | contig 10995 bp, 4 predicted proteins | sample HoacroProtozoa21_FD_119630 | JGI IMG/M metagenome (GOLD analysis project Ga0181612, IMG submission 119630) | Hoatzin crop microbial communities from Cojedes, Venezuel. Combined Assembly of Gp0051906, Gp0051904, Gp0051908 | reverse complement strand
GGGGCCTCACCAGGGCAGTGTAGAGGGGAAGGAGAACCTCCCTCGACCTACTGGCCACACTCCTCTTGATGCATCCCAGGATCCCATTGGCCTTCTTGGCAACCAGGGCACACTGCTGGCTCATGGTCAACCTGTTGTCCACCAACACTCCCAGGGCCCTCTCCACAGAGCTGATCTCCAGCAGGTCCGCCCCAAGCCTGTACTAATACTTACCAAGGGACCCAGGAGTGTCAGCATTGTGGGCACATGGCAAAGAACTGACCCAAACAGAAGCACTTCAACATGATTTCAGAAGCTAAAATATGTCAGCTGCTCAAGTAAAATTAAATAATCTACCTAGCTATTTCAATAGAATATGCACACAAAAATCAGGACAAGTAAACCCCCCCTTGAGTGTTTTTTTTTTTCTTTTTTAAAAACCTACTGATTTTCTGTTAAAAAAACGAGAAAAAAAAATCCCTGGGAGATCTATTACTGGATGAAAATTTCACTACCTAAAACAACTCTTATTTGTGTTCAACTATTCATCCAGAACTATGCCAGTTATGTAAATAATTACTTACAATGCTTGTAACACTCACTAAAGGGTACATATTTCTTGACGATATGAGCAGTGAATTATTTGTCTTGATATCTGTAATATCCTAGGAGAAGTACGTAGCCATTCAAATCTATTACTGAAAATTACATAAACGACATTTTGTTTGCACTTCAAGAAAAATTTATATAAAGGTCTGAAAGCACATTCTGCTGTATCTAGTGACAGAGAAAAATTCCTGTTTCTTATAAACAAAAGATAGGTACTAATGCAATGTATTACATGGTACCAAGCTAGAAGAGTAAAGGTACTTTAAAATGAAGTTCTGTGAGAAAGTCATGAACCTTCCTCGAAATAGGGCTACATTTTATAAACAATTCCGACATTGTGGCCCAGAACTGTAAAAATATTTAGATACCTAAAAATGCAAATAGGCACCAGAAGCAATCTTCATGTTCACTTTAGACACTTATCTCCCCCAAACACAAACACAGATGATTGACTGGCTTTGTCATAATCCATCTGTTAAGAATTGAGATGTGATGGGAAAAATAAGCTCCTCACTTATATCATTAAAGAATCTTTATGATATTATAATAAGTAAAGCAATGCAGTCAATAGCAATTAGGAACATTACTGCTTTCAGTGATCCTACCAAATGACAAATCTATCATTACTTGCTCAAATGCCTTTAATAAACTGGACCTCTGTGCTGTAAATAGCTCAGAAAAATGAGAATAAATGACACATGCTCAAAACTATCATGTCATTTGTGTTCAAGTGCAAAAGGGGAGTTAAGCCAATGGCCTGTAGTTTTGCTGTAAGCAAAAGAAAGGAAGAAATGACAACAAAACAAAAAACCCCAATCTGTAAATGCTTGTAGGAATCTCAGTAAGTGAGCAACTGAATGGGTATCATGAATTTGGACAAAGTTGCTATTTATTTTCTACACAATGCAGGGATGTAAGAAATAAAAGCTTACATAAGTCTAAACCCGTGCTGCTTTCAAGTGCAGCTGCTCTCTTCATGTCAGTTGTTATTGCAAGCTGTCAGGGAACAGTTCTTTTCACTTGTAGATAACTCTTGGAGATTTTTACAAAAGCAGAATTTGACAAAATGAAGCAAGCTTTTATATTCTGACTCACTCTGATATTCACAGTACCACAGAAATATGTTTAATCTGTATACAAGCACAATTAACTGCAACTGGGCTTGGGCAAGCCTCAATAAGCTTTTGAAAGAGGATATAATGACTAACCCTTAGTTAGAACTCAGCATATTTATGACACCAATAAACTGAGACCAGATTTGTCATACCTTACTTATAATCATCTAAAAATTAGCTGCCTAATCCATTTTATACTAGCCTTTCTTTACTGTTATCATTGACAGAGAAAATGGGCCATCACAAGCAAGTTATTCATCCCTATCTAAGACAGATACCGAAAGTATGTGAAAGTAACAACTCTCTAAATAAGTCTTGCTTTCAACTGCCAAGACAGGGAGCACAGACAACTACCTTAGACACGATGCCTAGCATTTAGATGGAGTCATTTATATCAGGTATGGTATCTGATACAAAAAAGCCAAGATTGGGAGAGTAAATCTGCATAACTTCCCTATATTTATCAGAGTAAACATCAAGACGGATGAAAAAGGCCACAGAGTTAAGCACATCGTGGTTGTTTCCTCGCTTTGCATAGCTTGTTAGCATTGCAGTTTATGAAACAGGAATACAAAGACACTCACAGATTGATAGATCTTGATAAGATGACAGACACAGTCAGAAGGATGCATCCACAGGGACCAGTTTCAAACTGAAAAAGAAAAGGGCTGGTTTTATTTTGTTTGTTGTGTAGATTCTTTGCCCAATCCTAATGAAATCGAACTGAAAGCAGAAAAAATTGTTCTCATTTGTGCCAAAACTGAAATTATTGCTCTGTTTGTTAAAACTGAAGATAAGTCCATATAGTGTTTGAAACAGTGTTCAGAAGACATCATATGACACAGATACACACAGAAAGACTGGCGGCTGAACTGTAACAGGTTTAGTATCTTCTCTATACACAGTACCTGGTGAATATTCTGCTGAAGAAATACAATCAGATCTTCATATCTTGTGGCACTATGTAGTATTAGCTGGGAAGAAATGTAAGAAGAAAAAAAAAGTAACTGAAACAACAACTCATTTTTATAACCTGAAAGCTGAAGTAAACTAGCCAAAACTATAAATCTAACTGGAAAGGTCTGAACTAACAAATGGAAGATCTAATGAAATCTGCCTCTTACGGTTGTTACTCAGTATAACATTTTATCTCCGCACTTTGTATATTCTGAATTTTTAAATACAGCTTCTTCTTGTTTTTAAGTTCATTGAACAGTTTGATTCAATTTTAAGCATTGTTTATGCAATGAAAAACAACTTGTAGGAAAAACATAGCAATAATGCAGCTTTAGAAGACATAGAATGGGTAAGTAGCTCAGGAGGTTGCACACACGTGGTGAGCCATCTACAGCAGGCGTGTATCAGAGCACTTCATATCATACTCAGAGCCTACTCCCATGAATACTCCTATTTAACATGAAGTTCAGGAGAGTTCACAGATCCAGGCCTTTACTTTAACATTCTTTGTCTATTTTTCCATCTTCAGATTTTGACAGAAATTATGGTCTTGCTGATACTGCGTGAGGAAAGACCAAGCAGTCTGGATTCTGTTCCTTTCAATCACATTCTCACTGTGGCTCTGTCCACATGACCTTTGATGAGCAGTACTTAGAGGCAGCATAATGGTGTTAATTGCACTCTGAAATAGCCAGCAGCTCAGAATTACGTTAAGATATTAATTAAAAAATCTCTCTTGTCTCTTGGAAGAGCAAATTATGGCCAAGGTTTTCTGCTGCATTCACTGTATTTATACAGGTTTTCATTTCCAGTTGTTCCAAAGCTGTATGGTTCTGAAAAGTTTTTGACACACCCATTCCTCCATTTAGGAGGCCAGCAGTATGTCCTCAAACCACTAAAGCCTGGCTTATGGCACCACTGTTCGCAAAGCCGCTTGAGAGCCTCAGATGGAAATAAAGGCATAACCGGAAAGTATTTTGCCATTTGGAGCTTCTGGAGGGGAAAAAAAAAAAAAAAAAAAAAAAGCAAAGAATTCTGTGTAAGACAAGAAGAAAATACTGCCTTTTGATGCTCATGGCCATGCTGGTCAACTTGAAAGGATCCACGTTCACTCGTTCACTTTTACTGCATATCAATAAAAGTAGGCAGATTACAAGCTTGAAAGGTAGACGGAGCAAAAAGGACTTCAGCGAGCCCAGCTGCCCACAGACACTGGGACGAGTCAGAGCCAGACAGACTACAAGATTTTGTGATTTCCTATTGGGTTTTGGATGACAACTAACTAATTTGACACAAAAGATTTTAAAACACTAAGAGAGCAATGGAAATCAGATAATTGTACTAAAATAAGAAAAGCTAGGAAAAGAATATATGGAGAATGTTACTGTGAGTTACACAGAGCCTTACAGTTTCTAAGATTCCATCTGCCTTGTATTTTCCTATGGGAGTGAACTGCTGTCTTCCTGACGGCCTGTAAAGGGTATTCAGACAAAACCAAAGCTCATGTTAAAAGGAACAAAATGGCATTAAAGAGAAATCAACATGTTATATGAACTGAATGATGAGGCAAAGATTTTGTGTTCTTATTTCTAACCACTTTTTTAAAAGGGGACCTCTTACATAATAAGTTCGTATTACATATTAAACTTTTATCAATGAAGTATATACTTTAGCTGTGCTGTGCTCTCTCAGTCTATTTAATATGAATTACAAGTTTCTTTAAACAGAAAGAGGATAAATATAGGTTTAAGATGTTAAGGACAGTTTTTATTGGAAATTAATATTAGAGCAATGACATTAAAACAAGCAAAAGAACATATGTACAATATCATCACAGAGGAAGCATTTTCTAGATGTAAAATATGCAAAATACCATTTGAAATGTCTTTGAATTTGCTGCTTCTATTTCAGGTTTGTCCTTGAATTTACTGCTTCTATTTCAGGTTTGAAGAAAGACTTCTGTGCCCAAAAGCTTGTCTGTTATTTTTCAGCTATCTTAGTTGATCTAGTGAAAGAAATGAGCTATTCTACAGAACCTGGCTCACTTAAAAATATTGTGTAGGATCCAGTACAGCCAAAGCTAGCGATCCAAGTTAGATGTCTTGTGTACAAGCAACCTAACTGCAGAACATAAACTAAGTAACTAGTAGGCAGCTACAGCAAAAGGACATTAATTCCAGCCATAATAGAATATTCTGCAACACAAAATTGTTGGAGTAAGTGCTGCATCTGGAAAAATCACTCTTGGTACAAGATTTTGGAGGAATCCTAGTCTCAACGAAATCCACAGGATTTTCACAGCAATTTCAAAGGACTTGGCTGTTCTGTCCCAGCTACCAGGACAGCAGAAATGACTTTTGCATTTCTTCCTAAGCCATTTTAGACTCCATAAATACATCTCACAAAACTTTCCTTTTGTAAACTATGCACTTATGCAACAGACACAAGTATAGGAACATTGTACAATAACTCAGACCGCTCCTCCTACTTACAGTGCTACAATTGCTTTTTCACCACCTCCTGCACGCCACAATATGTCTGCAAGAGCCATGGTGAGGCATTTGGTCCTGTGCACTTCCGAAGGCTGAAGACAACTGCAGTCCAGGAAACACAAAAAAGAGACAAGCACCAAAATGTGTATCGGGAAGCTTACTCATTAAAGGGCAAACTGCCCCAACTACTGTATACACAGACTCCTAGCAGGTTTGTGGCTAAAAGAACAAAAGTATTTTTTTAGAGAATATTTAGGTGTTGCAATGCCTCATAATGAGGGTCTGGCAAGCTGCCTTAGAAAATTATCACTTAGGTATCTCAGTTCCTTTTATAGTCAAGAAAGAGCCAACTTGGATGGCCAACTCAGTGAGCTGAAGAGGGAGCTGGTATTGTTAGTGAGAAGACATCCCAGGTACAAAGGTACAGTTGAATCCAGCCTTTCTCTGAGGATTAAGCATCTGAATGAAACGGCAGGAGAGCACTCAATGTGCACGCAGTGTGAAAACTTCTCAGCACCAGCCTGAACCAGTGATAGGAGGATGTGGTGCTGCTGTTCAGCACCGAAAGAACTCTAAAGAGAGAGATGCAGCTGAAGTTGCTACAGGAACATGGGCTTTCTGGAACCATTCTTTGAGGTAAATCACCTTAAATCTCATTTTAGGCGTTAAAGCAGGTGTGTTGGACCTTGCTGAAGATAATCAGATCCAGTGAACAGAGCTGTATCTAGAACAACTTCCTCTTTAAATTGCTAGTAAAACAAACTGGCCACAGTGGGTAGGTCTCTCCTGAAGTCAGAAGCAAAACAGAAATTTGAGGGAAGTTCATTCACCTAGGTTAAGTGTTAACAGCAGTGTGTTGCATTTGGGGGATCTGGATGAGCTTAACTTGCTCATAATGATGGTTAAACTGCTGTTGTGGGTACTTAAGCTAAGCAATTGCAAGCTTGCTAGCGTATGTCTTAGTGCTCTATCACAATACTCTTGTAATTCATGTGGATCTAAGAGATGAAGTGCACAATTTCTGCTTCTAGGGGATTAATACTAAAGATGGCGTCTGATTTACAAGGAACAATTAAAACAAACCGATTATTATCATTAAGACCAATGGACCAAAATCAAGAGAAGACTAAATAAGGTATGATCAACATCAGGAACTGATTATACACATATCTACCCTGAAAAGTAATCTTCTAAAAGAAACAGTGGATGCTCTTTCAGATTACATATTTATAATTGGTTGGACAAAAAAACAGGCAAATGTAGGGAACAATACTGTATTGGCAAATAATGGAGAAGATAAGCTAATTCATCTTTAAATCTGTAATAAACTTGTTTGATTTTTCTGTAACAGAATTGTTTTATATATTCAATATTATTTTTAGTTTATAAAGGCTTTCGTACTTAATTTCTTTCTTTTAATTTCTTTACTCTTGTCAACAAATCGACACCTTAATGTTCTTACCTACTACTAAATTTTATCTGAAGTACCATCTGCAACAAACACTATGCTTGCATTTTTTCAATAACGTATGCCCTAAAGTGGTGACCTAAAACATTATGGCAACTGACCCACTATTGGTCTGTGGAGCCCCACTGTTTCTGAAATATTTTCACTTAGATGCTTGGCTTGGAACTTACACAATGATGTGCAAAACTATGCAACGTTTACAGTAGTCTATTGATCCCAAACATGTAAGCAACACTGTCAACACATTTGCTACACACTGTGCTTTGTGAAGTCTTCTAATACCTCCTGTTATTCTAACTTCCAGGATGTGAATGGAGAAAAAAAGGATCAGGAGGACAAAAGTCACATAATGCAAAACTGGCAGATTGAAGAATAAAACCCAACATCCATGAGCCTGAAGAAGTGGACAACAGATCCATGCCCCTGGGAAGCACAGAATTGGAATTTTGGTCCTCTAGTGGCTTCAAGAATGGCAGTCTTTGAAATGCAGATATTATCAGTTTTAGAGTGTTACCAGCATGAGAGACGATGCCAAAAACTGTTCCCAGCATTTGAGTAAAAGATCTAATAATTCAAAAGACTAAACAAGAAACACCAAACATCAAAAAATTAAACAGACTTTCAAGTTCAATGTCTGCCTTGAATATAATGCTCATTTACAGACTGTTTCCCTCTCTGAAGGATGTGAGATATGGAAAATAATTGGTGAGAGTTTTCAAGTAAAAAGAATGTAATCACAACTTTCTCTTATCTCCACCTGTGTGTTCTAATACAGACACTCGGAAAATTATGAGAAGCATAGCAACTAATTTATGTGTCTGAGAGAGGCAGCAGAGTAAGAAGGAGACATGATAATTATTTCTCGAACATCGAAGAAGCCTGAAGTCAAACACTTACTGTGAAGTGGATAATAATTAGAATTAGTGGTTAGAATTAGAAAGGAATATTAATCCTCTCATTTCAAGCCCTGAGACTTCCCTTTCTTTCTGCCTGCCTAAGAGTTTCTGCCCATGGCAAACACATGGTAAGAAAAATATGTTCATCTCACGAATAAAGCAGTCCACCTTGCTATTCATTTTTAGAAGCCCGGAGGCTTTTAGCATATCTGTACATAAAGACAAAGAGCTCACCTGCTACCCTCAAATTCCTTGGAGACTTTCCGCATACTTCAGCAGCATTTTTCATATACGAAATATGTAAAAACAAAATCTTTTAATCCCTTGCGGATAATAGGAGGGGGAAAATAGGAGAGGCAAATATTGCCAGGTAAACAGGATAGGTTGTAGCTGGCATGAGTTAGGACACTTGTAGTTTAAACAGTCTGGCCTCAATCCACTTATCTGGGTGCCACATAATTTTATGACATTTATGATCACTGAACCATGACGAAAGAGGAAAAGGTTAACATCTCTATTTTTGCTAAGAATGACCTGAGACTCACAGGGACCAGGGGAGGAGACAATCAAAAGCTGTCCTCCAAGCTGAAATAAATTCTTGGTTTTCACAACCAGAAATTATTCTTCAGTGAATTCTGTGGAGCCTTCTGGTCATAAAGCCTAAATATGTACTCATTTTGTTGCACGGAAGTTTCTGATTTTTTTCTTTTATGTGGACAAGAGCCTTATTCTGCCTTGAAAAGTTCACTTTACTTATAATCTGAATTAGAATAATAATAATTTTTCTAGCTAATTTTTGCACTTTCAGAAAGTGTGCTCTGAACAGCAGGTTCTCGATATGAATTACAGACAGATGTAATGTACTGAAAGAACTGAACAGAAGAAGAAAAAACCTAAACTGCATGATGTTGTAGAATTAACTTGACATTACACTCTGCACAGGTATTATACCACTGACCCTATGTCTTTATCAGTCCATGCTAATTGCCTTTAAGTGACTTCAAGGAACAGGCAATTTTCAAGTGATGAAATCACAGCATCTTGTTTATTTGCCTCTTGCCTTGGGGTCCGGTCTGCAAGTAATTAGTGCCAATAATACCTAGCAACAATAACAGTAGTAGTAACAGTAAAACATTCAGTATTGTATTTAGACTCTAAGCCTGGCTTTCAAAATTTCTAGTGGCTTGCTAGGGGTCTCGTATCAGGACCGTCTGTCTACTGGTGCTCCTGGACCTGGGCACCTGTGTGGACCCCTTAGGGCCTGGGAATCCTTTGATTAACTGTCACCTCCCATCCTGGGAGCTGAAGACAAATAATGATGTTCTACAGGTGCCTGTTTCTTTCCATTATTGATGAAAACTGCCCATACAATGAATTTATATTAAGTGCCAGCCAGACAAAGCTAAGGAAAATTAACAGAGACCCTGTCACTTTCTAAAACTGTTCCAAGCAGAAAAATGCATATTTAAGGCCTAATTCTTCTACGTGATGAACATTTTTACATCATAAGATAATGAAGTCCAAGAAAAATCTCAGCATAAATGCTTTTCTTCTGACTAAACTGGGGTTAGTATATCACCCACAAATAACACAAGGTGGTGGTACCACAAACCAGTGAAACACTGTTCTTCCTATTCAGTAAACTCTATCTATAAAGCACAGGAAAGCTTTGTGAAAGTTTTCTTTCACAATGGACGTAATTTCTTATTGAAAACAAAAGGTGTATACAAGAAGTTTGGTAATAAAGTAATTATTTTAGATATTTTTTTCCAGCATTTCATTGAATAAACTCTGTTTCTTCAGCAAAGTGACAAGTGCGCTAATATTACAGCAGTCCAACAAATTTTCCTTGACATAAACAATACTTCACAATATTCCTTTAAGGTAAGTAGAAAATACACACACAGAATTTAGATTCAAATTCTGTTAAGGAGTTTAACTATGAAAGATAAAATGTAGTAGCAAGAAAAAAGAAATATAGCTATAATCTTAATTTTTCAACCTCCCTGAGATTCTTATTGTCCAAACCAGCATGATTTCCATGGTCTTTCAAATCCTGATTACATTTTCGTTGAAATGATATCTCCATGGGATCTCAGGATTAAATAATTTTCATTGGCCTTCATTCAAGCTGTTGGATTTCTTTAGACGTTCTTGCATTACTCACAAGCAAGTAATTGTACAAATAAAACACCAACCTCTAAGTTCCTACAGCTGAAAGGGAAGTAAATACAAGTAAATCATATGCTACTTTCTTTCTGTCTCGGAGACAAAGAGAAGATCAGTACGTACAAACTCAAAAGGCTCCCGAGTGGCTGCAGCAGAGAAAAAAATTTTTTACTTCCGTATGGAAAATATTTCTGATGTCAATTGCTGACTTACCGAGTGTCTTTATTCCTGTTACTGTCTGCAAAGATAAGCTGCTGTAGGACACAAGCTTGAACTGCAGCCAGTACTCCACATGGGCCACCCTGAGGGGAATAATGGGACACTCCATGAGCAAAACAATTTGCAGTGTTTGATGCCAGAGAAAACTTTTGCAAGCCATATGCTTCCATTCAGGTTTAAGCCATTCTTTCATCTCTCTCTTTCCATCCATGACTTTGTAGTATTCTCTGTTGCTCTATTTTTTTGCAAGCCAATGAAAATCAGTGTTACTAACTGGTATCGTGTTTCTCACCTATTTTTCCTGAAAATGCTAAACACCTATAATGTCAAAGGAAATTTCTTTTTAAATCTGTTCTGTGATCATGCAAACAAATGAAAGATCTACTCCTGATACCTACTGAGTCACACTCTACCTTAACTTCTAGTGAGAAATCAGATCTGTCTGTTTTCCAAAGGGTGAAAATAAGCCTTGCTCTTTCACCTCCTCCGAGCACTATGCTTCCCCTCAAGTTCCCGCTTACATCACTGAACTAAGGTTTCAGTTTTACGTATATCCCTCTGCATCAGGCAGCTATCTCACTGCTGAAGAGAAATTAAACAAAGGAAGTTCTAACATTTCAAATTATTAATGTTGGAAAACAATCACAATACTAACAAATACCACATTAACTTTAAACTTTATGGAAAATAGATTTATAGCTGTTTTGAAAGACTGTGGGATGGGCTAGCAATGTTATTTCCCTCTCCTTGCGTATTCCCTGCCGTCTAGCCCACCCGACCCCACTGCATGACCAAGACCTGTTCCTATAGGTTAACTATACGGCAGAGACAGCCTCACAAGTTGCCCTGCGAAGCCCTCTTCTTGTCTAGAAAACTTCATCGAGCATAATTTTCCTTCCCTTGTCACTCAGTTCTCTCCCAGGTGCCTTGTATCATATTATTTACTCGAGTAGTTTGCTGAGCAGACAGAAAAAAGCCATCATTTGTCTGGAACATCTACGTATGAATGGAGCAGGCTATGCAGGATGCCAGACTAACATCACATATACCACACAGTACCACACATGGATTGGTAGTACTGGGAATTATGG
>Ga0181612_148438_pt1 | contig 10995 bp, 5 predicted proteins | sample HoacroProtozoa21_FD_119630 | JGI IMG/M metagenome (GOLD analysis project Ga0181612, IMG submission 119630) | Hoatzin crop microbial communities from Cojedes, Venezuel. Combined Assembly of Gp0051906, Gp0051904, Gp0051908 | reverse complement strand
GTATGTCATGAAGCAAGGTAAAAAGCAAACAAAAAACCCACAAAAACCCCAGCAACATAAGGATGGGGTGTATATATTGCTTCTATCTCCACACTTCAGAAAGCCTATCTGAGGCAGTGAAAACTGACAGACTGAACAGAAGCCTTATGTGCCATGGTCACGCCAAAAGCGTGAGCTGATAAATGATTCAGCATTCAAGACCTAATGATCACTCTGAATTGATTCACATACTTCTGACACATTATTTCACTACCATTTTGCTCCTCCTCAGCCAAGCAGCACACTTTCAGTGCTGAAAAGAAACCAGCAGTCGATACATTTTTACATATTTCTGTATCGAGAAAAAATATTTGCCCTGAAGTGACAAAGGAAATATTCCTCAGTAGGTTTAAAACACCTTCCAGTATCTCTCCTGCAAACACAATGCCTAAGGCTGAACACGTAAATAACCAGGGATAATCCTCATTCCTGCTAACGATCCTTTTAGGAATTAGATTAACTTTGCTTTAAATTCCTGCACATGATCTAAGGCATTGAGAGATATTTTCCTTAATTAAAGGACTTCCAGCAATAAAATTCTATGTGTATAAACATAATTGGCTTCATATAAACATAACTGGAAAGTTAATAACAAACGTGCATGAAGGTTGTGTTTTACATTTTCCTGTGATTAACTCAATCAGTGAAGAGTTAGAGAAAACAAATTGAAAAAAAGAAAGGAGTGTTCTGGTGCAAGTGAAATTTGGTGTTTTGTCTGTGTGGCAGTATTGTTTGCCTTCTTTTCCTAGAGAAAGGCCCTAGAAGAGAAAAAACCCCAACAACTCATGCTTCAAGTGTGGGAGACATGCTTCAAAGCTGTAGCTAGTAGAGAAGCTACACCTAACACCTGTAACATAACCAAATTCAGTAATGAATATTTTTCCATGTCTTGTTGCGCACAGGTAAGTCTAGAAAAGTATTTCCAGTGTGAGTTCATGTTTTAGATGAAAAAGAATTATTTCTTCACACTTCAAAAATTATATCCTGATGTATCATTATAAGCTGTGCTGACTACCAATCTTAATACTATAGGAAAACACCTCCCATCCTGCTCCTCCAACACCTCGGATCAAAAACATCTTTAAGAATAACAAGAAGAAAACAATTTAAAGTTATTGCTAAGGGTATAGTATCTACCTTTTATTACAGAAAAAGGAAATGAAAGATGAAATTCAGAAATACGGGTGATATTTTTAGAGTGAGTGTCACAAATATCCCGTCATGCACTCCAAAAATAGTATTTTTTTTTCTCATCCTCCAGTGCTTCAAATCTAATCCCAAGTACCAGGGATAAGGGTAACATTGCACACACCATTATTCGTTTTTAAATAGTTCATATAATGATGACAGTCTGGTCCCTGTGGATGGGACGTGCCCAACTGGGCATGAGTAGCCTATTCCCTGCTCATTGGAGTTTAAAGGCTTGCAGGTTGTAGAGATTTCCATGCTAGCTGCTGTTTCCCACCCCAGTTCAGCACTTTTGTCTTCCACTCCCATTTACCATGCAGAGAAGTGAAAAAGAATATCCTGACACATTGCTTATTGCTGTTCAAATCCTTGCGACCTTCATCTCAGCTCTCCTCCCTGCTGCTCACCATGGAGCTGTAACACAAACCAGTCCTTCCTCCCTATCCTCCTTGGCTCCAGACCCTTCCGCAGACCTGATCCACACTGTGTAAAACCAGTTGTGCTAGCAATACCTGGTCTTTCAGCCCTGGCTGTGGTCTACCCTGTTTCTCCCCCTTCATGAGACTTGATGCAGAGACATGCACAGGAGTATGGACCTGGGCACGGAGCCCAGTCCCCAGATGGCACAGACTATTACATCATATAATCGCTTTTCCTCCTATTGCCATGGAGGAAGGCAAGAATCAAGACCTTCTCCTGTGCAAGGACCAAGTAGTGCAATTCTTCTTTTCCAACGATTCTTCTTAAAACATCCTTTTGCCCTCGCATTTCTCTTCCTTGCACCTTTGCAGTAATATTCAGCAATCTATTTGTGACGCATTTTAGACAGAAGAAACTGCCCCAGCTAAAGCCAACTACACCAGTGTGCTGTGCTGCTGTACCTTGAAGGATATTTCCGTTGTCATAGTGAATCCATGTGTAATGACTGGCTCTTCTTCAGCTGTTCGTCCTTTCCAGCAGTCCAGCTCCACACAGCGGCAGCCTGACAAAAGCACTTGCCGATACATCTCCACCGATGAGTTACCGGCCAGCTGTCCAGCTGTGACAGCACGAGAACATGAAAGAAGGGAAGTCATTTTGGACCTCAGGAATAAATACAAATAATCTAATAATAATTAGAGTTAACAGCATCTTTTACCCTCAGTTGAGAGGAATAACACTCACAGGCATACAAAAAGCATAAGAATGTAATGGAAATGACTTGGAGTCAATGTCATGGTTTGGATTCTACCCTCAGTTAAACTGCTGTGAGTGAGGAGAAACAAGCAAACCGAAGCCAATTCAAAAAATTCTGACAGCCTCAAACACATAAAAATAAAATAAAATAAAACAAAACAAAATAAAATAAAATAGCTTAATTCTAAAAGACTCTTATCCTTTGACAACCAACGTGAAATTCAGAGGCGACCCAGGAGAGCAGCACCACATTTTCTCATAACATGCAATGCAGTTTAATACAAGATAAAACAAACCTCCTGCAGAGTCACTAATGGTACCATTACTAGGTCTCAAATCAATATTTAATACACTAATCACCGCACTGAGTTGGTCAGTTAAATTTCCTGATACTGCATTATGTAGGAAGAAATTTAATTGAACTACCAGTTTCCAACAATGACATAATATAAATCTACAAATAAACAAGGAAAACTCAGCTTTTCCCAAACTCAGGAAGTATTAAAAAAAAATCCCCCAAACCCAAAACAACCCAAGAAAGAAATCCAGCTGTATTCAAAGAAGGATATCCAGCCAGGGTGTCTTCATCTGCTGCAGCAGGTTTGATTCCAGTCACATGGATACAAATTTCTTGCAGCAGAGAGGTAAAGATAATGGAATAATGGCTTAGTGCTTGTTTTAGAGTGAAGCAAACAGATGCAGTTTCCTGCTATCTAGCAGTCTTCCAGAGAAGACCTTCTTCCTGGATTTCTTGAAGGGAATTCACTGGTTTTTAAGGAGGCAGCAAGTTTATTTATGCTAAAGATTCTCCACTGATGGGGAACGTACAAATACTTCATCCAGACTGGTCTATAATACAATGCAGATTACTCTAATCCTCATTTTATTGCCTCTGTGGTTCTGTGTTTAGATTTTAAGCAGGGAACTACATGTTTTACGGTTTGCTTCGCTAAATAGCATTGTCTGCCTTCGCTGTGTTTTTACCTTCCACTAAAAACCGTAACAGAAAACCTCTTCTATTTGAAAATTCCTGTTTACCACTTGGTCTCTTATACATGAGCTGGAGCAATCATAAATACTCCACAAGGTATTAGCATTAGTGCTGTTGAAATCCATAAGTTTTCTCAGCTTCTGCTGGAACCAATGGGAAATACATATTAACAACAGAAGAACTTGGCCAGTGCTGGAAGGTTTTCAAAATCTAAATGGAGTCAGCAAAGTGACAACATGTCATTTTTTTCCACTTAACTTTCTCCTGTGTTTCCCCTTTCATTATGGCAGGTTATCTTTACTCATACAAAAGCCTTGTTGGTGCAATCTCAATGTCTGGGGTAAGCAGTGGCTCTTTTTCTTTGCAGAATGCAAACAAGCACAAATATGGATCAGGGTATAGCAGCATACATTTCTGTGTACGCAGTCCCTAAGCATCTGCTTATGAAAACGTGGCTCTAATTACACGGACTCACTGAACACTGCTGCCTAAAAAACTACACTCACCTAGAAAACTGTTTTCACGTGGTCTTTCTTTTCCCTCAAAGCATATTGAATTTTGATTAACAAACTATATTATGATTAACAAACTCTATTATACTTCCTGAGAGACTACTGTCCATTACTATTGCTAAGCATTTTGGACTGCAAGATCCTTAACCTTTAAAAGTGCTTAAGTAAATCATTACATGCATCGCTTGCCATATGACACTTATCCTCACTAACTTTTTAGTAAGGCTTAGACATTTTGGAAGGATTCCTGCTAAGGATAAGAGCATATTCAACTTCCAAAACATTCAAACTTCAGAAAGACTCCCATCAGAGTGTAAAATGCTAGCAAATGTTTTAATAGTTTCAGTAGCTTATTTTTCTGAAATATGGAATATTAGGAATGTTCCCTCCAATGTTTTTTGCATATATTATTTATAAATTTCTGTTGTGTGAGTCTCTACTTGCATCTAGTCCAAACTATCTCTTTGATAGATGCATTCTACAATGTGCTAACACAGATACTAAAGTGAATACTTCCAGTCTGATACTTATCATATCCTGAGTACAGATCAATCTTTTAATACTGGAAATTGAAAGTATTATGTATTCCCTTCTATAATATACAGTAATACCATACAATTTCTATCCCATCACCCTATACTGAATAAGGAAAAACAGATTTTGACAAAAACTCGCTTTTCTAAAAAATATAATCGGCCAAATCATACCTGACAGGACCCTAAGCAAACTGAGCCTGTGCTAATTGATATAAGCTGAGGATATGAGCCACGTTTCCCCATACAGATCAGTTCCACACTTATAACTTTAAGCTGCTTATTTCTCAGCAAGTGCGTGCTTGTTGGGTTCATCATTGTTTTTCCAAGTGCAAGTTATTTGCAATGCATGGACTTAAATTTGGTTACGATTTTCTGATGTATCTCTGATGTTTTTCTGATGTTTTCTGATTTACGATGTATCCTCCTAAAACTGGGAGATATTTGGATCCAGGTGTTTGGAATCATGTGACTCTTCACTACTCCAGAAACAGAAGCTGCTTCTGCCCCCTCGCTTGCCGATGACACCATCTTCTCTTGGCATGATGAAGTGCCTGTAGGCTCCCTTTGCCTTGCATAAGCATGCGTTGCTAAACCTTCTCTCTTCAGGCAAGTCCTGGAAAAGCAACCAGTGCTCCAGACCTTACACTGTAGTTTGCAGTGTGCAAACTCAGACCCTTATACTGCTGGGAGTCTGGCTCTTGACTCCAGCAGCAACAGAAGGTGCTGGCAGTGAAGTTTTTTTTAGACACAGTACATTTATCTCAATTTATTTTCATTCCAGGCTAGGTTGCCATGCACAGGACAAGCGAATTAGACCCCACGCTGTGACATATTCTGCTACTGCTTCTATGTTATTTTTAACACTTTACATTGGACCAAAGCAAGACATGCGGTCAAGCTTGCTCCAGCCAGCAGCAGGAATACACTTGCTGTCAGTACTGATTCAGGCCCACCCAAGCAGAAGATGCAACACTGCGTATGCCAGGAGGGCTGGGGCTGGCCAGCCTCTGAGTTTGCATTTCGGCTCAGCTGCTAGCAGTGCCCAGGCAGCTCCCACGCTGCAGCCAGGCTACGTGACGGACACTATCCGGCGCAGAGTGACCCTTGTCCTAGCTGTGGGACCCACTTGAGAAAGACACACTGCATGACCAGCTGAGTCTCTCCAGCTGCAGTGAGGGAATGGGACCCACCAGGACCTACTGACAGAGTCCTTTCCCTGCTGCTGGCTCTGTATCTTTGTCTTACAGAATTCAGCTATTTGAAGATCTTCAAATGCTGCTATTGGAGTCAGAGAGGTTACCCAATCCTCAGCACAATTTTATGCTCCTCGAAGTGGGGGTTTAGAAAATCACCTGTCTGTTACTTCAATATGCTTCAACTGGTTGGCCTAAAGAGGTAAGTAAGAGAAGGCACAGAGCATCCTGAAAACTCACTAAGCAGCAGTGAATGAAGTATTGTGTAAAAGAAACAAAACACTTTCACGATTTTGACTTCTCCTTCTTGAGAACCCAATATCTCAGATCTGACCAAACAATACTGTTTTTAACTCTTTATGTTCACCTCCGCTGCTACTGAAGGCAAGCTTCCTCTAGAAATGTTGGCGTCAGTTGCTGAGCTGTATTAGAATAATTAATTTTGCTTTAAGGATACAATTGACATGATTTCGTTTTACAAGGTTTCCACTCCCTTTTAAAAGTAGAAATTCCCTCACGAGTATGGCTTCAGAAAGAGGTAATTGGCATGGGTGAAGCTGGTAAGGAAGGACAGGTATCCCTTAGGACAACAACAAGATAAACTGAAGTTTAACAGTGCTAGCATCAACACTCCGCTGTCAAAATCAGAGCAGTCATCTGAAAACATGATAGCAGAAGACCTAAGGAATTTTTACTCAAAGTTTGCTTAATCGAGCAGTCATCTTCTCACAAAAGCCAGACTGCCTCAGAGGAAGATGCAAGAGAGTCAGGCAGAGGAGTACCACCATCTTATTGAGGCTATTTTTTATATACAGGGGTTTTTTTTGAAACAGGGCACCGAAATGGTATCTCGGAAAGTTTCACCTAAGACCTTCACACAGACCATCCTTCCACTTTGTGAAGCAACAACAGCTTTCCCTCCACGGATTTTTCTTTTTTTTAATGGCTATAGTCAATTCAATGATGTAACTGTGGAAGCAGCTTCCACAGTTGCACTAAACAGGCCACAGGGCCCAGATAGCGGTCTGTACTTTCCTTCCTGTGAGGTGAAGTAATCATGTTCAAATTAACTTCTTCTCTCAAAACCCAGCCATCTTCCTTAGTGTTACACAAACTCTTGACATTCTGAAGGGGAATCACAAAAAATAATGACAGCTGGAATGTAAAAAAATACCCACATAAACCGCTGACAGATAGGCAAGGTGCACAACAACCACCACTCCTCCTTTTTACCAGTTAGCCCTCCTGCTAAGATAAACTGTGACCCCAGTGTCAGGAAGAACCTCATCTATCTGCCTTAGATTTCTGGACAGCATTAGATGGGTCTGCTGGCGGGAGGACAGCTACGGCTCCTCCTCACCTCAGCTCCTTTCTGCTGCAAAAGCTCCCTGATCTTTCCTACCCTCTAGTCCCTCAGGAAGGACGTGGTGGGGCTGGCAGAGAGCAGAGCCTCGGGTCTTGCCAGCTGATCTCCTAAGCTCAGTGCAGCTTGAGAGGCACAAAGCAGCCAGTCAAAACCAGCTGTTGGTGGTATGACAAACTCATGCTTAGAGCAGGCATTGCCCCCCTTTCCTTCCCTTACACATGGTGCTTTCATCTTGAAAACTGTGAAGATACTGTCTTGGAGGCTTTAAGGTGAAGAAGGCTTCAAGGAAGTGTTGAATGCAGATAATAAGCAGCAACAGTTAGGACTAAGGAACTGCTGAGAACAGAAAAGCTGGAGGACTGTAGAGCAGAGGCCACAGCAGCAACAGAGAAGAGAACATGCCCTTCATGAGATACTTTTCTAGAAACAACTGAAAGTACTGGACTATAAGCAGGGAAACAGGTCCTGAGGGTGAGTGGCACAGTCCCACATTGGCTATATGCGCTAAACTGACAGCTCTGCAACCTTCTGCTGCTACTGTTTTTCTTTTTAGCCACAGAGAAAACATACATTAAAGGCTTGTGATTGTCATATTTTACATTTCACTTATAGAACAGCAAGTTGCATAGCTACTGAAGTGTACAATGCTGATAATGATACGTAACCATTTGTCTTTGTCTCTGGGTGCTGCTGAGAGACATGCTTCAAAGTCAGTCCCCACTGTGACAACAGCAGTAACCTGAGGTAAGACTGGTGAGAAACCAGAAAAAAGCTGGGTTGCACATTAAGGGTTCAAAGGAGTGAATAAATAAATATGATACTAGTGAGAAAAAAGATGAGACACTGTGAAAAAAGTTTCCAAAGAATGACACTTCTTTAAGCTAGTCTAAGTTCACTGTAAATCACTTCTTTTTTCACGGATTTTTACCTTTGTTCTTAAAAATTACATTTCCCTAAGAAAAAGCAAGCAGTAACACTTCTAAATAAATAATCAGGACTTGATGTACTGCCAAGGGCTTCTACTAAAGGGTAGGAAAATGATCAGGGTAATTAAAAATAAATTCAGAGTGTGCACATGTTTCTTTTTATGTTATAATGTTGCTTCTTTGTGCGTGCCCTTTCCGGGCTTAAGAAACTAACAAAGAGAGAGATAATTGGTAGGGCATTAAGCACAGTAATCATAAAGTCTTGCTAGACTGAATGGTTTTCTTATTGTCCTAATAATTACTACACAACTAGTTGCTCTTTCACAGCTCCGTTGAGGGCAAAGGTGTTACCAAAGCTTCCCTTCCAAAGGCATGAGCACTTGAGCAGACTCTTTGGAATCTTCTTGGGGAACAGAATAGTCTGCCACCATTAATTTTACAGTTTTAGCTGAACTACGTCCTTGTTGGAAGAAAGCAAATGGCAATGCGATTGCTGTATCTGGTCTCGCCTCAAAGCAAAATCTAAGGCTGTCAGTTTTTGTAATATGCAGATAAAAATCAAATCATTAATCCCATTCTCAGCCAGCTGCCACACATTTACTGAACATAATGAGCTCACTAGAAGGCAAAGGCATGTGTTTTATGCCTCTAAATGTGAAAATACACACTCAGAAAGAGAATTTGAAAGACACTAAAACCTTGAGTTTACTCTGATTTACGCCTCCCAATTTACTAAACCAAGAATATTATGTTAAGAATTGAGGATCATACTTCCAAATGTAGCTTCTGAAATTATCTAGAAATGCAGGCTAAGAAACCTGCAGATGCAATCTGAGATGATATGCAGACTTTCACATACAAGTCAAAGTGAATTGAAAAGTTTCAAGGTAAGCTTTCTTTCTCCTAAAATAATTAAATATGTTAGGTCACTTGTGGTGCAGTGAACAAATTTAGAATAGGCTGGACTAATCATGAATTCTGGTCCTTAATTCTTTGTCTTTGGCTTCTGTGCTTCTAGACCTTTAGACTCTGTCTGATCAGCCCTGATAAAAATCTGTGGTACAGTACTGGCTATAAATTCATGCTGATAGAGAGGAGAGTAGTATTTTATCTCTTCAGACCAACTTTAAACTGCACCATCTGTCCTCCCTGTGGGCCTATGCTTCCCATATTTGTCCAACAGCTTTACTGTTTTCTATTAGAGAATCTGTATAAAGCTGCAGCTTTTCGCTTAAGTGGGTCCTAATCCTCACTGACAGAACAAAGTCCATACTGGAGGTAAGAGGCCTGCAAAATATTGTAATTAAAAACTGCTTTTGCTTTGGACATGTCTGCACTCTTCCAAAGAGCATAAATTTCTGCATATTGGAATCATAACTTAAAAATGGCCACACTGATTTTCATTTCTTTTAATTCAGAGAAACAAAATAGCTGTCAAGCCAAATACTTGTATGACAAGTTTTAGCACTAAACACATTTTGCAGCCAAGATACAAACCTGAAAAATGGTGTCTAACGGAAACAATGACTGTTCATTCACCTTATGAAAGCACTAGAAGGTGCTGTGGAAAGTGCTATAATAAACACAAAACAGATGACAGTAACTACCACACGGTCTGTTTAAACTGGACATTGCCACTGCATGGTTGTATTTATGTTTTGGCATACCGGCATTCTGAAGAACTCAGTCAGTCAAGGCAAGTCTGCTAACAACATTAAAAAGCCTGCATTATCCATAAGCCACATTTTTAGCAAGCACTGTAGCAGTATTTATTTTTTTTTACATAACGCTAAGACATCAGCAAACATGACAAGACAAAGTAAACATGAAATCAAATAGAACACCCTGCACACATCTGCTTGTCAAGAATGTTTGTTCTTACATAAACCAACCTAAAATTGCAAATTTACAATTATTTTCTCACAGGTTAACAGCATCTTAGACTAGAAAATGGGTGCCAAAAGTTGGTTGCCTAAACTGTCTTACTTTTTTAGGACTCTTCAAGCATTGTTGACTTTGCTGTGCAAACAATATAGTTCAGACTCATTAATTCCAGTTAACAGGAGCTTCTGGGTGCTCAGCCTGTTTAAAGACACTCTAGCACCTAAAAATCTCAGTGCAGACATTAGATATAGTCAGAGACCAGATTCCCATTCCTTGCAGATATGAATGGACTGTGAGAAAGCTATCTGCCATACCTCTCTAATCTCTGAATCAAAGCAAATTTCATGGAGCTCAACAGACTGTCAGATTTAATGTTTAGAGGCAAATTTATTAGCTACAGAGATGTTTCCCATATTCTGCTACATACTTGTTTGTACATCCTTGGTTGTCATAAAAAGTACATCATTCCCTCTCCACCCCAAATAACGACCTTAATCTGGAATCATATCTAAGTTGAGGGAAAATTTCCGGGGACTTCACTGGGCTTCAGGCAGACCTTATCTGAACAACACAACTGCTGTTCACCTGTTACTAAGGTCTGTTTGATGTGTATGTAGCAGCTAGAACAAGAATCAAGTGCTACCCTTGCATCCTTGAAGACTAAGCTCCGTCATCACTTAGTGCTGATGATTTTGGTGTATTTTATGGTATCACTGCAAACATGCTATGAATTTTTGTAAGGTAAGAAATCAGATGTCTCCAACATTGTACCTGTGAGGTAGGTGTTGTGTGAGGAATTGATGAAATAGTGAGACAGTGGTTGAGACATATCTTCATTTAAATCCAGCTTCTCAGGTGGAACAACACCATTTTCTTCTCCACTCAGATATCGCATAAATCCATCCACCGATATCTGCCCTGAGAGAAACACAGATCCAGGGAAAGCACCAATTAAAGTACAGAGTTTGCTACATACAGATGCTACATTCAATATACACTTACACAACGGTGTGTGCGAAAGAGCGTATAATCATCAGACTGGCCTTTCTCTAGTTCCTCATACATTACAGAATCACAGAATCACAGAATCACAGAATAGTAGGGGTTGGAAGGGACCTCTGTGGGTCATCTAGTCCAACCCTCCTGCCGAAGCAGGGTCACCTACAGCAAGCTGCACAGGACCT
>Ga0181612_108642_pt1 | contig 10995 bp, 10 predicted proteins | sample HoacroProtozoa21_FD_119630 | JGI IMG/M metagenome (GOLD analysis project Ga0181612, IMG submission 119630) | Hoatzin crop microbial communities from Cojedes, Venezuel. Combined Assembly of Gp0051906, Gp0051904, Gp0051908 | reverse complement strand
CCTGGGACCCGCCCCGGCCAGCTCTGCGGAAACAGGAGGCGGCTGTGTGAAAGATTGTTGCTCTGCCATCATCTGAGCCCAGACGTGCTCCATCTGGCCAGCCCCTCCAGCTACCATGCTGAGCGCACCTACTGTGTACCAGCCAGCCTCTGACCTCCAGCCATCTGGCCTGAGACAGCCCAGTTAGAGAACAACCCGCAAACCACCAGGCTGGGAGCCGGGCCAGCACTGGTATGAGCTGGTGTGAATGCTTGCGAGCACAGCAGGAAGGGAAGAATAAAAGTGGGGCGATGGTTGTGCTGTGCCATGTAGGGAACCAAATACCTGGCTGAAAAACCTCTTCCCAGCTCTGTAGCTTCACCCCTTCTATTTTTTTTTTCCACAAGGACTTGTATGAGGCTGCTTTCATGCTTTGCCCAGGGGGGCAACTCCAGTGTTAGAGTCATTAGCTTCCTTCCTTCTTCTCCCTCCATCCTCCAGCCCTGTTTCTATTGGGAAAGAGCAGAGAGGGAGGGACCTGGAGTAATTGGAGGAACTTTCTGCTTAATTGACTTCACAGTTGCTTTGCTGCCAGCCTCAGCCCCATCCCAGGGGACGGTTAACTCTTTGAACATCCAGTTTGCAGAGTGCCACATCAAAGACCCGTGCTGTGGAAGTGCTACTCAGAGTAGACCTGATGAAGGCAAAGAATGGGAAATATCAAGGACCTCTGCAGCTCACAGCTCCACGCGGTGGGCTTAATCGCACCATCCCACAGGCCACGAGAGTCACAGGACAGCCCTCATTGGCTTCCTCTGTGTCTTTACAGATGTTTTGCCAGGTCTGGGACAGTTGTCCTCGGTGTGCAGCAGTATGGAGAAGGATGAAGCCCTCAGCGCCATGCTAAAACTTTGTGTGTCCTCACAGCCCTGCTCTCAAAGAACATCTCCTCTGCTCTCTGCCAAGCACTGGGGGCACATCCCTGTGGCAGGCCTGACCTTAGCATTGCTCCATGCACCAGGAAATCGTGGAGCCTGGAAGCTGAGCTCCAGGGGCCCACTGAGAGGTGGGAGGTCTCCACAACCACGAGCTGCAGCTTGGCCGCTCAGAGGGAGGGTGCTGGCTCCAGGCACAGCTCAGCCTCAGCGCTTGCTCGCTGGCATCTGTCAGCAGATGCTGGTCCAGAGGAGCTGGACTCATGCCTGGCTCTTACAACGCTGAGTAATTCCCCTGGGGCCAGGCGGGTGAAGCCACAGCAGTGAGCAGCACGGGATCAAGTTTCCTTTCTGCTGCCAACACTAACTCTGTGGGTAAGTAAAGCCAGGTCATGGGCTGGCATTCCTTTTACACACTCCCACGCATGTGTCTCCCTGCATAGCAGAAAAATGCTGCAGAGTAATGACCAGGGCCTTCTAGGGAGGTCTGAAATACCTCCTGGCCTGTTGTACCACTTGGAGGAAACCATAACTCTGCCCAGCCCCTGTGTCTGCCACCTTGCCTTCTTCCTCTGCAGCACAGAGTGCCAGCATCCTTCCTTCTCTCCCCAGGGAGCCAGACTGGGGCCCTCCCTGCCCGCTCAGCCCTCCCCAGTCTGGCTACGTGGGGAGAAAAGGAAGGATGCTGGCACTGTAAATAGCAAGTAATTTCAATTTCAATGTTCCTGCTGCTGGGAACGGCTGGGCCTGGGTGTGTGGGTGCAGACCAGCTCTGTCTCTGCCTCTCCCTACCTTGTGCTGTTTCTCCACAGAATTTTCCTGCCTTTGTATCTGCCCAGCTCCTCACCTTCATATCTGCCCACCACTATCTCTTTCGCTTTATTCTCCCAAACCATCTTTAGATGGGGCTTGAGTTACCCCTCCCAGGGCTTTCAGGTGGCAGCAAGCCAGAGAGCCCAGCGCAACACTACCCCAAAGCAGAGCTGCAGCCAGCTGCTCATCCTTCACTTACAGTCTCCCGGTCCTCAGGTCCAGGAGGCTGAAAGCTGCTGTGCAGAGCCCTTTGGGGCTCCCCAGGCCCACGAGGTCTCCTAGGTCACAATGGAAATGGGTCCAGTTCATAGCTCTGTCACCTAGCATGACATTGATGTTTCACCAGACTTCTGAATTCAGTTCCCTATTTTAGGAAAAGAAGTTGTGTCTGCCTTAAACACCAGCGGTGCTCACTGCTCAATGCCAGGTCCTTGAATTCAGGGAGACTCTTCCTTCTTCGCAGGCAGGGAGAGACAGGAGAGCCATTGCTGAGCTGTTCTGAGCCCATATATCTGTCCACCCCTTCTCGTCTGTCTACCCGCTGCCAAGGCAGGGGAGTGTGAGATCTCCTAGTGGAAAAACAGAGGGAGAAGGAGGAGAATTGCCAAGTGCAACAAGACAGAAGCAGGAGGCAGATAGACGCTGTGCCAAACAGAGATGTCAGTCACTCCTTCCACACCAGGCAGGCTGCGAAAGGAGCTGGCATCCTGGCAGCCGAGCAGCGTGGCAGAAGCGGCTCTCTCCTGCCGTGGAAACAGAGCCCACAGCACGGAGCAGCAGCCACCTGCACGGGCTGGTGTGGTTCCTGCCTGCGTCCCTGTGCCAGGGCCATTCCTGCTTCCTCCAAGGTATAACCCGAGCGACAGCAGTTTACAGTCACCAGCTTCTCTGTGCTCCCCTTTTCTTGATGAAGTGTGCTTCTCTCCCTGCTGAATTTCTGCTGTATGTCAGGGATCTAGGGCTCCATCTCTCACTAGCCCAGTCCTCTTTGAACATCACCGTGACATTTGTGCCCCAGGAAGGGAGTTTAGCGGTCCGTTGCCCAGAGATACTGAGTGACGTGCAAAGACAGAGGGGAGGCAGTGGCACATCAAGGAGTTTCAGAAACTGGCTTTTATCAAAGCTTTGGCTTGCCCAGAGTCTGTTACGTGCATTTAGTGTTGGGTCTGTAAGAAGAAGAGCCAGTGTTGGACACTAGCTGGCAGAAGGAGACCCTGGCCTAGTTTTGCTGGCCTATCTGGCTCTTCAGGGCAAAAGGAGACAGACTGGAACAGCAGTCAGTGCAGGCAGGTTGTGGGGGGCTATTCAGTGGCTCTGCAAATGCAGACACCCCACCTGAAGCACCAGTCCACTTCCAAGCCCCATCTTTGGCATAAATTCCTGTAGGAGAAGGCCTTGATGTAAGTCTCAAAGCATGAGGAGAAATGTGCGCGAGGTGGCCAGCACCTTGCTCCAGCCTTCTGCTGTCTCCTCAGCTCCAGTGCCAGCACACACCATCTCCAAACACCGCCTCCAGCGCAGGAGACAGCAGAGGAGGAAACATGGAGGTGATATAAAAAACAGCATTTGCTTTCTTGGCCATCTGTCACAGTGTCACAGTCGTCTTCCCAAACACATCCCAGCTCAGCACTGGATGGTAAAAACAGGGAGTTATTTTCGTTCATCAGCATCCAGAAGGAGCGGGACGATAGATCCCACGTAGCAAACAGGCAGGCAGTGCTCAGCGTCGGGACCGCTGGCTTCATGGCTGGGGTAGGACACCGAACCCCGCGCACCACGAGACACCGGTGGGGTTCAGTCCCTGCAGGAGCGTTCACCAGCATCTTTGCTGCTCCTTGTTGCTTGCAGGTGCAGGGCTTCTCCCTCTGCCTCACCGAACTCCATGATTTGTCTGAAGGTTCAGATGGAATCCTGAGGCTGCGGTCAGGCAAATGCAGACCACTGCCAGATGGAGGATGCACTGGCAGCAAACGGATCCTCACTGTGAGTCAGGTAAGGGAGCTGGTCCAGAGAACTGAGGACAAAAAATCCCCAGTATTCAGCCAGATCAGCTCCCTGATCTGCCTCACTGACGGGCACAGGAGAGGGAATGGGAGCAGGGAACCCCCTTCTCTGATGGCTGCCTGCACTGGTGTGCGATCACGAAGCTGCGATTTCAGCTGGTGTAAGCACACGGTCAGTGCAGGACCTGATTTAGCTGAGCAGGGCTTTGCACCAGGGACTGCGCACAGTCAGAGACGGCTCTCAGCAGCTCCGTGTGCTTCTGGCAGCCTGCAGACAAAGCAGTGAGGTGCTCAGGGCCAGTTCCAACCCCAGCACAGCACAATGGGCTCCCTGTGTTCAGCTTGAATGTAGCAGCCATGCCAGAGCTCTCTGGCCTTCAGGAAAAGTTTTCCTCAAGCCCCACTCCGAGCACACTTCCCCCACTGTCTTCTCATTTTCCTAGTCACGAGGCAGAGTCCCCAGAGCAGACACAGTGAAGGCTGGCAGAGTTTTGACACATTTCATAAGGAGCATTAATAGCAGAAAACTGGAGGCTGTTCTGCTGGAGGGCTTCAGCTCCTTCCATATTCATTTCTCAGGCAATCCATTACCCAGCTGAAATTATTCCTTGATTAAAAAGACGGGTAATCCTTTTACATTGAGCTTGGGATTTCAGGAGGAAATAACTTGCAGGAGACCCACACAAAGCGAACCATGGCAAGAATGGCTTGGAATTGGTTGTCCTAAGATATTTTTAAGTGGAAACAGTGTCTTGGAGTAGCCTGGATTCACAGGTGGATTGTTCCAGCTGGGCAAAGGGGGCAAATTTGAAAGAAAATGAGGAAAAGAAATAGGGGAGGGGTGAGAAGAGGAGGTTAGACATTTTAACATAGGCTAAGTGACAAGGGCCAATTTTGTAATAAAAAGTTATTTTCTTGTCACATTGCAATAAGTGGGGACTAAAAGAAGGGAGAAAAAGCCTGAGAAATGGAAACGATATGTGGCAGTCGGACTAAGGCAAAGCAAGCCAAGTTTTATTATGAGATTTTAATGTTTTGTCTCTTTCTGTTTATTTCCCAAGCTCCAAAATTATCCATCAGCAGGAAACCAATGCCACATACTCCCACCATCTCTGCATTGTGATCCAAATTCAAAGCAGGAGTAAAACTTCCCGGCTCCATTGCAGTGAACTGATCTGCACTGAAGACATTGAGTAAGGGATGAACAGGTCCTGTGTGAGTTGCTTTGGGCAAGGCATTTATTACTGTTGCAGATGGCAGACTCAGTGACATGCTACCTGTGTTTCCCAAAAATGCTTCATTGCACCGACAAAAGAAAAGCAAGGGAGAAGCTACCAGAAAACAAAGGGCTTCTGCACAAGTACTGTTTTGTGGCTTGGACAAAGGAGACCAGGATGTCTCATACGTTTGCAGACACCCCACGCTGTGAGGAGAGTTGTGAGTAATGCAAGAGAAGAGGAGAGTTTGAAAGGAGCCCAGTAAAACAGATAAATGAAGCTGCAATAGCCCCCATGATGGGGTTCACTAGGAACAAATGCAGACTTCTGCAGACCTGCAGAGATCATCAGCTACACCAACTGTGGACTGGAGACAATGAGCTAGGCAGCAGCTCTACAGCAATGGCTCTGGGGATCCAGGTGGATCCAAAGCTGAATGAGAGCTCTTCTCACGCTGGTTTTTCCGGAGCTTGAGAAATACCTCAAGCCTTTACCTTGTGACAGCCTTACCCTCATCTTTCTTGTAGCAGTACACAGTTCCTGTGAGTTGTGCCAGCAGTGTTGCCTGATGGCTGCATGGTGAACCAGAGAACGAACTGACCAACACAGAAACCTATGTTTAGCGTTAGTTTACTATGGGTTTTTTTCAGGTTCCCTGATCTGGTTCACAGCGTGACTCCCTTATTTGTGAAGTGGGGAGGCGTGAAGAGACAAGAAGGGTTCAGTGAGCTGGGAATGCTCCAAGCGTGGCTGCCACAAGCTTTAGCGCATGAAGGCACAGTCCTAAAGGATCCCCTCCTCCAGAAATGGCCATAACTGCAAGGCTCAGCTGGGCATATCCACCATAACAAAGGGGGGAGTGCTGATGCTGAGCTTTGGCATTGCTGTTCTTCAGCTTCTCCATCCTACAACCCCATTCACATGAGGAGGGAGCTATAAAAAGGGACTTTGGCCCTGTGAATCTAAATGGCCAGCTGTGTTTCTTTGTCTTTTGTTGCCAGGCGTTGTTCCCTCCTGTCTGTTAAAGGGTAACCTGGCATATACCTCGCAGAGGATAATGGAGCTATTAGTCATCCTAAAGCCCTGAAATAAGACACCTGCAGGCAGCAGGCCTGAGCCATTTAAAGTAACTGTGCATGTGTCAAATTCCTAAGGAGCCAAGGTTCTTGCTAACTTCTCTCTCCCGTCAGCCTTTGCTGCTTCACCTAGAGCCAAGGTGAAGGTGCTGGGTTTGTTGTGGCTCATCCAGCAGTGCTGGAGACTTCACCTCTAGTGCAAAGTGCTTTGAAATCAGCACCTCAAACCCAAGAGGATGGGAGTAGGCAGAGCCATTCATACCATTGTGAAATGTGGTCAGTGCAGAGGAGTTGTTTGGAATTGCTTTGCAGCCCAAGGGAAAAAGGAGATGTGAGGTTTTTACTTGAAACTGAAACACCTAGAGCACTCAGCAACCACAGAGCTGCCTTCTTTCTTTTTTCTTCCCATTCACTTGGGAAGCACATAAAGCTGGAAATGGTTTTAACCCCACAGCAAAAGAAATATCCCTAGTGATACAGGACAGGCAGATGGAAGTGTGAAAAAAAGCCGCAAACTACAGGAATGGTGCAAATGTGATTAGTACCTCCCTTCTGCACGCCCTGCCCACCCCAGTGATTATTATATTTCCGTACAACGAGATGACGAACAGTCAGCACTGAGTGAAATGTGTGTGTAATTTTTCATCCCCCTATGCCTTGTTTCCCCAGGCACTTCATAAACTCCGTAATGAAATGCAGCCACCTGGCACACAGCACGCTGCCTAGCAGTGGGAGAGAAGGGAAACTTGAGCCAAGGATGCAGAATAAGTCCAGCGTTTTTCTAGGCATGATCCTTCAAGTACTGCAATGAAAGGAACATCATGTTTGTTCCTACCTGTGCAAACTCTCTGAACCATCCCTGTCCACTGGGAAACCGCCATCCGTAGCAAATACCAAGTCTTTGCTCCATAAAACGTGGATCTGTAGTCTCACTAGGGACTTGCTAGAAAAATTGTGTACACCTGGACAAAGCAGCCTATTTGCTGAAGCTCCTCAACCAGAATGATTGCTTCACTTTGCCTTGTCACATTCATGGTGGAGACGTTCACTTTTGTCCAGGTAGAAGGGAGCTCCAGTACAGCCAGAGGCTACTAAATCTATAGTTTTCTACCAGAAAGCATTTCCAAGGCAGATCTAGAAGTGTCACTGCCAGCTCCAGCTTGTACCCTAGAGGTTTCCAACAGCTCAGGGCAGCCCTGATCATGAAACAGAGCTTCTGGAAACCCACAGGCTGAGACAGACAGAGCAGCAGAGACAAGAGAATGAGCAGCCAGGACAGTTGATTCAGCACTGACCATACACAGCCAGTCTTTGAGGCCAGCCAGCTGCTAGCACGCTGTAATCATGATGGAGGCAAGTAGAGATCAAACCTATTGTCCTTCCCAGCTGTAATCCTCTGGCATGCAAACGGCCCAGGGTAGGTCCCATCACACTGGGGTTGCTGGCACGCTCCTGCCTGGGTGTGTGAGGCTTAGTGGCCCACCAGCTCCCTGGCTTCTGAAGCGTGGGATGAAGAACAATGAGCCTTGCTGTGTACCTGGGTCACCAAACCACCCTCGCCGCAGCCTGGGGGATTTAGGGGTTGCAGCATCTCTCTGGAGGTGAGGAACAGGGCTCTGCAGAGTATTGCAGGTCAGTGAGTAGTAGTGTTCAGTTTCCAGGCTGGTCCTTGCGCAGTGGTGTGGCAGCTGGCATAGCACACATCAAGCTGGATGGATGGCGGTACTGGGAATTCATTGCAACCAATTAGTCCAATTTTCAATTATCTGAGAGAACAAATTTAGCTAATTAAAGCCTAATTACATTTTGCCTGCTTTTTCAGCTGTCTTGTCCTATGAAACTATGCATTTTGGGACTCAGTGAGGCAAAAGCGGAGTGCTCACGGCTGCACAGAAACCTGTAAGATATGAACACTCGTGGGTCCTGCCAGAAAGGATTTAACCCTACGTGCATGAAAGTTTGAGCCATGCCAGGGCAGAAAGCCAGCATCCAGCACCAGCCAGGCAGCTGTCATGGAAAGGGAACAATACCCTGAGCTTTCTTTCATGTACACCATGTTTTCCTGGAAGGTGCAGCATTCTGCACAAGCACCTGCATCCATCCGCACACCCACGCTTGTCTACCAGCCTCGAACAAGACCAACAGACACACTAAGGTAACAAAAATGGCTCTTTCATGAACAAGCAGAGTTGTGTGGCTCTGCTGTTCCAGCCCCTTTTCCAGAAAGGTCACCGTAGTTGCCTGCTGCCACAGGGTAGATGTTTCTCCTGCCTTTTGTTAATTATTGCCTTGATCATGTCCACTTCCAGTGTCACATCCACGGTCAGAATGAGGTGATAACACATGTCCTCGCATTACTGGACCCTTTCAGAAGAACTGGAGCATCACAGGAAGGGTGGATCTTGTCTCCTTTCCCCCTAGAGTGACTCAGAGCAAAACCAAAATGGTGGTGTTCACCAAAGGCACATATCAGCCAGGCACAGCTGGTGCTGCATAAACCACAAACAGCCAGTGAGCCCACATGGAAAGAAAAGGCAGATCTGACAAGGGATTCTGGTGATGTGTCCTCTAATTTCACAGCTCCTTGCTAGGAGAGCAAATCCACCTGCAGTGGTGGTGTCTTCAAAGCTTGTCACTGGGGCAGGAGAACCCCATTCATCTGAGAAACAATGTTCAGACAGGTCTCATTAACTCATGAAGAGGAAACTTGTTTGATTTAATAGCTGCTCCCTGACTGCACCCCAACAGAGAGTGCTTTGCCATGGCCAGGACTCATGACCCTGACCAGTTGAGTACCAGAGGTTGACAGAGAGTGCCGAAACTGCTGCCTTCACCTTGAAGTCATCTGTGACCTGCAGCGAAAATTGCCACACAGGCCCAACTCTCAGCTTCTTGCACTACTGTGCTAAAATCTTTGTCATTAAAAAGACATTTTTGCTTTGTTGTTGATTAACCTGCCTTAAATTAATGACGTGAAAATGACATCCACACTAACAAACTTCTGGGAAGGATGAGAGCTGCAAAGGCATCTCTGAAGCTAGATTTCTGCTATACTTACAACCTGAACTACATGTAGATGAGCAGTGATTTTCAAATCAGAGGCAGTCACTTCAGATATGTGTTCAAGTCTTTGAGCGCTGCCAGTGCCCCCACCACTTTCCAGCACTTTGACGTGATATCTTCGGGGATGTGCCAAACTGTACTGGTTGTTGACAACATTCTGATTTTCTCTTAACTGAATTTTGCATAACCATGTGCTCATGGAACAAACAAGTCCAAGAAATTGCCTGTCTCTCAAATCAGAGGAGCATAAACTTGACCAGACTGCTGGGGAATTGCTTGGCTAAGTCATCTTAATGGGGGGACTGGTGTGAACCCAAAGATGTATCCAACACCATGGAACAGGCAGTTGTCAAGGCTGTTGAGGATGTTTTGTGCTTCCCTGTGTTCACTGTTTTTGCAAAGACATATTCTCCAGGCAGGGGTTTCCAATTGAGAAAGCAAAACAACTGATTTAAAGACATCTACACTTGCATGTCAATCCATCAAATCTATTGAGATACTCACCGCACACAGACAGCACAGTCCAAAGTAATGTCCTTGAAAGCACTGTGGTCTTTTAACTCTGTCATTTTGGTGCTGTCCAGGGCCTGTTTGGCTCAGGTTTTGTCGGCACAGCTCTGAACCATACCAAAGAACCATTCTCACAAGTCAGCAGTATCAGGATCCAAGTTACAGTGCTCAAGAACGTTCCTGGCGCTGTGCATTTTCCTAGTACACATGGAGCAGTAAGATCCATGTTTCATACCAAGGGCTCTAAATGCTCACATAATCCCAAAGCAGCTCTGATTTGGCAAAGAGCAAGAGGGACAACCCACATTTATTTGAAAGTGAGGAGCTTTCTCTGGCCCAGGTTTTGTGGTGGGTGCCAGGTGCTTTGCACACCTCAGCAGGGAGCAAGCCCCGTTCCAGGCTAGCAACTCCAGGCAGGCTCAAGCATGGGGCCGGGGCAGGACAGAAGATCTGAGGAATTGCAGGCCAAAATGCTGTCAGCAGCCACAGCTGCATAGCAGCTGGGAAGACACAGAAACTGGGAAATATTTCCCTTTCAAACAGAGAAACTGGTAGGCAAAGTCTCTGAAGCTGTGAGGCAGTGCTGGCTCTTGAATTCTGTCATCGTTTTGCCTCAGTTCTCCCTCGAGTATCTCACTTTCATGGCATCAACTTGCCCCTCTCCGGCAGAGCTAATGGACTACAGAGGCTTTATCGGGAGGCTAATGGCTCTCACACAGCTGATACAAGGGAACCACGCTGCGCTGCAGTGGGGATTTATGGAGCGATGTTCCTGAGTAATTGCGCTGCGTATTTCAAGCCATCTCTCTGCTAAGTGAACCCCTACATGCACTGCCTGAGCTTTCTTAATAGAAAATGGACTCACAAAGCTGCTGATTTAACCAGCACTAAATTAAAATTCAATACAAGGATCAGCTGGACAAACCTGACACACTTGCTGAAGGGGATGGCTTCGGAGGGGAGATGGAAGTGGCTTTTTGTCCATTGATGCGAGGGCAGGAGGGGGACACAGGAGACTTCTGTTCTGGCTTGATGGGTGCCCCTTCAGGGAGCACAGCAGCCTGGAGACCTTGCCAGAGCTCTGGAAACATGTTTTGTCCTTAGATCTGTCATGTGGCTTTAGGAAAAGTGGTCTGTTACCTCCTTTCCAGCCCCCAAACTGCCTGCCTCATCTTGAAGACACAAAACTGGGAGGAGTGGTGGATACACTAGCAGGCTGTGCTGCCATTCAGCGAGACCTAGACAGGCTGGAAAGCTGGGCAGAGAGGAACCTGATGAAGTTCAACCAGGGCAAGGGCAGGGTCCTGCACCAGGGGAGGGACAACCCCAGGCATCAGTAACAGGCTTGGGACAGACCTGCTGGAGAGCAGCTCTGTGGAGAGGGACTGGGAGTGCTGGG
>Ga0181612_168617_pt1 | contig 10996 bp, 11 predicted proteins | sample HoacroProtozoa21_FD_119630 | JGI IMG/M metagenome (GOLD analysis project Ga0181612, IMG submission 119630) | Hoatzin crop microbial communities from Cojedes, Venezuel. Combined Assembly of Gp0051906, Gp0051904, Gp0051908 | reverse complement strand
TCTCTGTGAAAAGAATTAAGAATCCCATTTTACACTGAAGCATGCTGTTAATGTGCATATAAAAACCTCAGCAATTTTATTGACAGTTATAAATTCACAGCTGCTGTTGGCGGATTTTTTTTTACAGACTGCTTTGCTTTCCCCAATTCTTTGCAGACCATTGTCGTAGTTTGCTATTAGCTAAGGGAGAACCTTATTTAGCAGAAATGCATAGGACTTCAATTTCACTGTATACATCAGGAAAAAAGAAAATCAATGTGAAGCCCAGACTGAGTCTGCTGATGCCAGAGATGACTATCTGTAGAATACAGAAAGAAAACCAGACTCAGATTAGGTTTTCCTTACACTTTGGATGTTAAAAATGACAGAAAGAGGCTACAGCTGGTGAGAGTTGTTATGACTATTATCTTCTGTTCAAATTTGGGGTTAATCCTAGAGACTGTCAGTGTGTGTATCAAGTATTTTTAAGTACTTTGTATTAATTTCTATTTAAGTTAACTGATGGAAGGATGGGTATTAAGAAACAATATGTTCATTTGCAGCTTCGCATTTGCATTGCATATCCATTGTGTATGGGTGCAGATGATTGCCACGTACCCAGGAGTATATGTGTGTGTATACATAAATATGCATAGATATTTCTATATGTATGTATACGTATACCTGACCTTCTAGTCTGTTTATGTATAAGAATGTAGTCTGAATGACTCTAAATTGTGCATGAATATTCATAATTCTTGTGATATTAATACGATGCCTAATCATCAAGAATATAAAGGAGTGAAGATAATTTTTGTTTTCAAACAAGAAGCTTGAAAAAAAACCAAAGCCCAGCTTGCAGAGCTGGGGCCCATTAAAGCTTCACAGGTGGGGTCTCTGTCTGGTTCATTGCAAATGCAGCTACAGCTGTGGCAGCTATGACCTGAAGCTGGTAAGAGTGCTATCTGGCCAGAGAAACCCGGTGAAAGACAGTGGAGGTATAAAGTGAAGGTTTGTCTGATGCTATTAATTTTTGGTCTAGGTGAAGCTTCTGTTAAATTGACTGTCACTGAGAAGTATCGTTATAAATGATGTACCTTAGGTCGGTTAAAAAACAAAGAATAGATTTTGTGATTTTTTTTAAAACTTGAAAGTCGTTGTTTCTTGGCATTAAAAACAGAGTTGTTTTCTTTTTGTAGAACACTTCCCATGATGTGTGGCAAAGTGTTTTTTACAGATAAGTCTTTGAAATAGTGTCTCAGACGTGCATGTTTGCCAAAAATACACTTCTTAGTAAGAAATCATACTTGATGGTGAAGAATCTTTAGTAAAACATTAAGAAAAAATATGGAACTTTTAAGAAAATGGAAAGGTATGATTGTAGCAATTCTGCTTTTGAAAATGGTAAGGCTTCTTTAATTTTTTTTCGAACCCCACTGAAGTTGCTATTCTGGCCTGAGGAAAATGGCATTTACTGGTTTTTCCATGATACTATGGAGGTATTTTTTATGAGTCTACATCAAGAAGAAGCTGGAGCTTCCCAATTATGTCTACCAACTTTTATATTTAACAAAATAAATAATCTCAGAGACGTCTAGTGTTATCTTCAACAGTTATATTTCATACTGTGTTTGTGGGATCAGGGTCTGCAAGTCTCATATACTAACTTTTCTGAATAATTTTTTTATAATTGTTACTTTTTAATTCTAAGGCTTACTTTAAATCTGCCAGCAGAGTCTGTAAAGTAACTGAATTCAATAATTAATTCCAGGGGAATTTTGAGCTGTTCCGTGCCCAAACTCATTCCGTGGTTAAAAAAAGGTCTTGGGTTTTCAGAGGTGTGAATTCAGCATACCTGAGCAGTAAATTTGCCTGAATTTCCAAATATGCCAAAGTGTGCATAGCTCAGCTTGGGAAGCCAGCTCTGACTTGGGAGCTTGGGAGGTGCTGGTTCGGGGCTCTGTCCGAACAATCCTGCCAGCTGACCCTGATTCATTCACCTGATCTCTTTGAAGTGCCCCAGGATCCCTGTAAACTGTGTGTACATTGTTACTTGCTTCCTACGTAAAATTATCCCCTCAAGATGCTGCAGTTTGCCCTAGTGCTTCAGATTTTAGTGCAAGTCTGAGATGTTACGTGCTTCAGATAATTCTGGTGTGAGGTTTTTCTAAAATTACTCCCCATTTTAACTTCCTTTGTTACTCATGTTTCTTTTGAAAAGGGAAGGATTTGATTTTTGAAGGCAATCGATTTTTAAACTTCTTCTAGAAAGGTTATTTTCTTTTGTATTTTCATTTTTTAAATTTTTTTCATAAAGTTCTTTTATCTACGGACTGTCTTAGAGGTGCTAAAACATTTTCTCATTCTTTCAAAAATACAGTGCCTTTGTGAAATGAACCCCATGAGAAGCCAGACTATTACTTCATTATTAAATATACAGGATAAGTGTGATGGAGAAGAGAAATACAAAGACCCGTGTCACATGCTGTGTAGGGTATTTTTCTGTACCTAATAATCTGTGGTCCTTTCCTAAACATTATTGTTAAATTCTAAATGAGATACAGTTAATTTAAATAGTGATTTAAATTTAAATAATATTTTTCTAATTTTAATGATGATTCAGCCTTAGATTTGAAATAGTTTATGGTAATGCTTGGGCTTGCTTGTTTGCACGAGCCTCAACATTTCTCCCTAACCCTCCAAATGGATTTTGATTCCAGTGGCGATCGAAAGATAGTGGGGCAAAATGCTGCAGTGACATGTACAGCAGCTTTATAGCACTGCACATGAGAACAAGGTGTAGCATGTTCTTCACAAGTTGCTCTCTGGGATCTGATCTTTAGAAAGACTTGTTTCATGCATCTGTTTTCATTCTCTGTCTCTGAGCTGACAATTTGGGGTGGCATTTGTAGGATTCCTGTCCCGCCTCTCTATTTGTTTGGTAGAAATGACTCCATGCTTGCAGGATGAGCTATGAACACATCTGCAACAGCCAGGAGATGAACCACGCCTCAGTCTACTCTGCTTCCTCTGCACTCCCAAGAAATCCTCCTTCTTTAGCTTTATGAGCTAAGAAACGGGTATTTTGGGTAACTAATGCCTTAACGTCTTCCTGCCTGGGCCATGGGGACTCTCCTCTGCACTTGCAACGTTGTGCCCCAGAGCATTTAAGTTTCTCTTCCTGAGGAGGGCCCCATTGACACAAGTACCAAGGAGCTGACTCTTTCTCCAGGATGCATCTGAACACAAACATCGGAGCCCTAGAAGTTACAGAGTACCTTTCTGGGTATTTTAAAGTAGTGTGATTCTTGCTGAGCACCTGGAGCCGCATCGTTTGACATGCTCAATTACTTATATAGAGCCATTTTTATGAATACTGTAAATGAACCATTGTTAGAAGACAGACATCAGATGGGATCATTGCTGTGAGGCTCAATGATTTCAAAGAAAAGTCTTTCAAGGGGCTAAAGAGCAGAAAACTTCTTTCCTCCCATTTTGTTTTTACTTCATTCACATTGTTATCTGCCTTTAATGTTCCAAAAGCTTTTAAACCCACTGAATCAGAAGTTCAAGGCTTTTAATTCTTTTTTTCAGAAACTCTTATTGTTACCACAGGGAGAGGATTTGGGCTGAACTTTTAAAATGAGTTGTAGAACTCAGTGAACCTCTGTTGTAACTTATTTAAAACTTAAACACCTTGAAATTTCTCTACCATCTAAAGAACATTTCCTTTCATTGCTCCTTGCTGTCTCCAAAAAGCCAAAGACTAGCTCTGAGCAATATTTCAAGTATTTAGATAGTCAAATGTTAAACTATTTTTTTAATAGTTTGCCATTAATAATTTTAGCTAGACAGCACCAATTTAAATTAACCATTATGCTTAAATGCTACAAAAAAAAAAAAAGGCTTTATGATGTGTGTTGTATGTGAAGCCAGGTGTTTATTTTGATCTTAAGGCAGGACTGGTTTTGTACCTACTAGTGTTTGTTTGGGTTAGATCAAGTACTAAGGCTTCAAAATGGCAAAGAAGTATTGAAAGTGCGTAAAGGATAAACATTTGTGTGTTGCATAAGACATGTACCTGTAATCTGCTGCAGAGAGATTTTTTTTTTTTGCTGCTGTAAGTCACCTTTTCCTTTCACTAATTAAGGATCAGAGCAAAGTATTTGCATGAAAGCTTATTATTCAAACTTTGTGTTATTGATGGCAACGCAGCTGCTGAATTTGCAGGCAAGCGCCTTTACCCAGTTACAGCAGCATGAAGCGTGCCTGCCTGTTGGAAAGAATCCAGGACACCCTCAGCCTTTCAGCGTTCCTCTGCGGGTGGGGTTGCGCTGTTGTTGCTGTTGTTGGTTTTCTTTCTTCATTTCCTGTGCTGCAACAATTTCTGAATAAGTGCGGGTTGACTTCTTCATTTGTTATTCCCCACTTCACAGTTAGGGTGTTTGTTGATCCACTGAACAGATACAAACTTTTATTCCTGGACAACTTCAGTTAGGATCTCTTCCCTTTGCCAAGCTGTAGTACCTGACAGCAAGATTGCTGGCCACAGTGGGTGGCCCTCAGGAAGATCCCCGATAGACCGCGGTGGTGCGTGATGTCAAGAAGCCAAAGGCTGCATCTTCAAACAATACCTTATGCTTCTTTGCAAACCACACCAGGCTGTTAACCAGAAGTAGGCTAACGAGGCAGTGGTGAGTTCCTCCTCCAAGGAATGCACAAGGAGTTGTGCAGGGAGGAAGGGGCAGGGCTGGGCAGCGGGCACCCTTGGGGCTGGGCGGCGGCCACCAGCAGCGAGGTGCTAGCTGCCAGCAGCTCAGCAGTGCCGAGGTGAGCACTGACTCCCCAGCCTCCTCGCAGCTCCGAGTCAGAGGGGGTTTCAGTAAGTCATTATGTGCTGAGGTTACTTGGTGACAGGCTTTCTGCTGCTTTTCTGCAAGCTTCTCCCTTTCATCTTTACAAAGCCCATATAAAAATAGCCTGTAACTGGCACACATGCTCTGTTTTAGAGGTGAAGGCTGCCATTTATGTCTCTGTTGAATACTGACACACATCATTACCTGGTTACAGTTTTAAGGAAGAAGCTACCTTTTAACAGAGAAACTTAGTCAATGATGAGAACGGTTAAATTTAGTTTAACAAAATGGTGTTTTGTGTTCATATTTCCCAGATTATATGGACTCTTCTTTGTAATGTAACAGTTTGGTGCAAGTTCACCAGTGCGTTCTGAACAAATACAGAGATTATGATGAGAATTATGACATTATTTTAGGAGGTGATAGTGCCTAGCAAGAGCATTTTCAGTGCTGTAGCAAGTTTCACTTGGTCGTGCTTAATGTTCAGCTTGCAACCAGAGAATGTATAACAGCATAGCTCTTCTAGAAAATAAAAATCTTTGTGCAGGGATAGAAACAACACTGAATTAAGCAAGAAAGAAAACAATTAACATTGTGCCATAGGTCTGGTAAATGATTTCCAGATTAGGCAGATGCACCTACAGGCACCTTCAAGAACAGCTTTTACTGGAAGAAGTACTGGAATGTTGGGTTCTGTGAATACATGTATTGCATTGAAATATCTAGTAGAGATAAAGAAAAAAAAAATCAATGTTTACAAAGTATAATAGTAGGGTAAGAATTAATAGAGGTATAGTTTTGAACGCTGCTATTTCAAGGAATCGTAAAAAGGCTGTTTTGAAGGCCCTCCAGATGTCACCTAGTCCAAGCTTCTGCTTAGAAGAGGGCCGTTGCAACATAGGACCAGATGAGCCATTGCTTTGTTTGGATGAGCCTTTCTAAGGACAGAAACTCTCAACCTCTTTGACAACCTGTTCCAGAGCTGCTAGGGAAAATAGTTTTCAAACTGTCCAGCCTGAACCTCTGAAGCTGCAACGTGGTTGTTGTCCTTGGGCTGTCTGTTGCTACCGAGAGGAGTTTGGTGGTGGTGTCCTAATGATTGCCCTTCAGATAGATGTAAACCATTAGTAAATCACCCTGTGGTCTCCTCTTCACCAAACTTACTATGCCAAATTCCCTCAGCCTCTCTGCATAGGGTATGTGTGTTAGGCACCTTACCTTGGTGGCCTTTTGTTGGACCTTTCTCATCTTCTCTGCATCCCTGGAGAACTGAGGGTCTCCTGGGGCTGCCTCACCTCTTGCTTCCCTTGGTCTGCTGCCACGGTCCTCCTAATGCAGTTCAGTGTGCAATTTGGTTTGTTTGTAGTGAGGGCTGACTGTTGCAGGCTGGTGTCTACTGTAACATCACAGGCATTTTCCTAAGGGCTGCTGCTTGGTAAGGCACTTCACAGCCTATATCAGTGTATGAGGTTATTCCACTCTGGTTGCAGAATTCTGCGTTTTTCCATGTTGGCGGTCACGGCAGCTCTGTTGGTCAATCCTCAAATTTATTGAAGTCCTTCTGGACTGGGGCTCTGGCATTCACTGTGTCAGCCACTCTCCCTAGCTCAGTGCTGTCTGAGAGCTTGCTGAGTCTGTTAATCTCCTATCTGAGTGGAGGTCATTCTATAAAAGCCTACTGATAAAGTCCATTCTGTTATTTTTATTTTGATAGCCTCCTAAGGTTCTCAGCAATGCTTTTATGAGGAAAACCTCCATTATATGTAACATTATACTCCTACTTATCTAAAGAGAAGGAAGTACTCAATTAGCAGTAAAGCAGATTTTGGTATTTTATTTCTTATGCAGAGATGATGTAGGTATATTTAGGTTAATGTATGAAATTTTATAATCCTTTGTTTTTTTTTTCCAAGCATGGTTTCTGTTGTCTTTATTTCACTGGCTAATATGAACACTCTACTGTCTCTAGTTGTAGGTATAATTTCTTGTGGTTTTGAACAAGAAATGTTTGGTTTGTGACAAAGCAGTGTGAGGTATGTTATGAAAGTATTTTCAGGTTAGAATGTAAGTCTCTTATAGGGCAGAAATGCCAGCATCATGTTTGGCCTTCTGAAATACTTATCAGACATCTTAACTAGTTTCCACATATTTCTATGAGTTTGCATTACTTTAGGTACTATTTGAGAATTTTAGTCTCAGTAAGGGCCACTGGCTGAGTTTCTGTACCATGTTAGAAGTGTGGAATAGTAGGAGCTTATACTGCGGCAAAGGAAAGACTCTTTGGGTTTTTTTTTTGTGGTTTTTTTTTCTGAGATATTGTTTATCTTTCATGCTAGTCCAAGTCAGACATGCATTGATTAAAATCTTTATATTTGCAAATTTTAATTTAATCACGGAAGAAAACCCTGGTAAAACATGAAAAGCTGCTTTAATCTAATGTATTTGTTGTTATGGTGAGGTTTTTGTTGTTTAACTGTCATTATTTGAACCCATTTACTAAATGACCAAGTGGTTCCAGCTCTCAGTTTATGAGCTAGATGATGGATGCTGCAGTATTATAGCCATTATTCTGAAATGAAGTGTAATATCTTACAAGTTCAGAACTGGTGCTTTGTAACTGAAAAATGGTTGTTGTGCATCACGAGCATGTTAATGGAGCCGGAGGGAAGAGGAAGGTCTACAGAAATTGAGAGGAGGCCCTTGAGGGTTTCTGTAGGAGCATGGAACTGAGCCGAGTGCCATGTTCACTCTTCCTGGTGATAGCTGGGTCCATCTGGACAGCTACGGAAGCTTTTGGTCTTCTGTGGAAGACATGTCCTTGACTCAGGTTATCACCTGAGTCCAGTAAACTTGGCTGAAGAGCTTCTGTGCAGGGGTGGATTTTGTGATGTCAGTCTACTTTTATTTCAGCTAAAGATCATTGTCTTCCCTTAACCTCACTGTAAGAATGAACAAATCTGGTTTACTTCACCCTTAAATTAATCTAGATTTCCTCATGTATTCAACATGCAAATTGCCATGAATACAAGTCTAAGCAAGGAATGCATTTGTCAAAGACGCTCCAAGAAATATAGCATACTGCGTAAGCAATTGTTTGCTACCAGTGTATTAAGCCATAATAATGGAGACTGTGTATAAGGCTCTACAATAATCTTAAAGAAAATGAAGAAAATTACAACCCGGTTTACCTCCTAGAACTAAAAATTAATGACTGGTCCTACAGGAAAATGGATTATAATTTATGCCTACATGATTGAAATACTCAGTGTGGTTGCTGTCCAGTACTTTATGCATTTTGTTTGTATGTTTTGTTAAAGAAAAACCTAATGTGAGAATTTTATTATGGTGGAAGACTGCAAGTTGAATCAGATGGCACTAATTGTCCTTGAGAGAGTCCAGTTTCATCGTACATGGCAAAGCTGTAAAAACCCAAACCACCCAAAGAACATACAATGTCTTGCCTGGCTACTGAAATCAGCAGAAATAGCCATTGTTGTGTTAGCTTAGATTGTCCACTGTTTTTTTTCCGGAAAATGTAACCTTCCACCCTTTCTATAGAGAAGGAAGTAGAATGGGTTGGTATTTGATCAGAAAAGCAGCATTTTGTTCAGATGGTTTCTCGCAGTGATCCCTTTGCCTACGGCTTCTTAGAGCTATGCAAAATCATTGAGAAAATAACAGCAAATGGCCACTGATGGTAACAGTTTTTTGGCAGCGAAGCTTCAAACGAAGAGAAGGGGAACAAGCAGGAAGCGCTGTCATAACAGGAAAAGATTTCCTCTGTTAACCTTGCATGGGCAGCAGACAGATGGCTGGAGCTTGGCGTGCCTTCACCTGGAAGCCTTTGCCGTCACAGCTGCTGCCTTGGGTGCTAAGGTAAAAATACAGGTGGCTTCCCTTGGCTTGTGTGGGCAGCTAATGGGGACACCTGACCATGAAGATGGTGCTGGCTACCAACTGCTTGCCGTCCGTCCATGATGGGCTGTTTTCGTACTCACAGCCTTGCGACACTGCTGGCGGTGTCACAGCATTTTCTTTTTATTTTAGCACGCTGAAGGGACTTACTTGGTGGATTTGCTAGTCAGACTGATATCCTTAAATTGAAACCATGTGTAGCTACATGACATTAATGTAATGTCAGAGTTTGGTAACTTCTGTTTTGTTTTATGCATTTCTAATTCAACACAGGCAAACTGCATTCAGCTAAATGTTTATTGATTCCCTACAAACCAAAAATACAAAACAAACCAGCTTCTTTGTGTAGTCATCTTTTGTGTTCCAAATACCAGTATTTTCAAACACTAGCCAATTAAGATAAGCCTCTGAAAACAGATGCTTAGAATGGAAGACACATTTTTAAGTAAAAAAAACAGATCTGTGGTCTCTGTTACAGACTCTGCACAAAAGATCAGTGACGAGTTTAACTTTGTACCAGTAAAAGTGGGGCAGGACCTTAGCCTGAAAAAAGACCAGCTTGATACCTCATGGAAAATATTGAGGTACCTTAGAGTGAACCGTTTCTTTTGGATAAATACATACATGTCCATCGTAAGGTCAAATCCTATCCTCAGATTTTTCAATCTCAAAACAATATTGACAATAGTGTTTCTAAACATAACAGAATGAAGCTTCCCTTTAGAGTGCCCTTTCATAACAATCCATAGCATAAGTGAGTTTAGTTTTATTCTTGATTATGCCTGTATATTCTCACAGGCAACACTAGAAAAATGTATACCATTGTGTTGGGGAGGGGAGGGGAGGCATTTTTCATAGGGTGGTTCTGGGCATTCCCCACAAAATGAAAAAGTCTTCCTTTACTCTCTCAAAAAATCTCCTATTTGGTGACAGGCTGCCAATGTTGTTCTCAAGTATACGTGGAGAAGAAGACAGGTTTAAATAACATACTATATCAATTTCGTACTTTTGGTTTCATCAAGTAACACTTTTAGCTTGGAGGTTGTAGATTACTCCTTTCCATTGTGTCTGGTTATGGAAAAAGGCTGCAGACATAGTGCTGAGCAGGAGCTGATATTCACCGTGTCCTAGAAACACGTACAGGTTTACCTAACATTTTTACAGAGAAAGTAGTCAAAGGTTTGTGAACTTTTGTGTCCAGGGGCTGTTTCACTCTCCGCCGGTCAGTGAGGTGATTGTCAGCAGATGACTCCATCATTCACAATGTCACAGTTTCCAAGGGAAATGGATGACTTGGTGCTGGCCAGCATTGCGAATTCCTTCTCTCAGGATGACACCTGTCTCACCAGCCTCTATCTGTGTATATCATACAGTTCTCACCGTGACTGCGAAGCGCCTGTCTCTGCATTGATTGCTTTTTCAGGACATTGAATTTGTTTAAAGTTGAAATGGAAGAACCACCACTGGAAGATTTGTCTGCTGGTGAGCTTGGTCAATGGCAATAGCCCTAGAGCCATCTTGAGCTGATGGAAACAAGTCCTCCTGAAATTAAAAAATACATCCTTCTGCCCTTCTTTTCTTCCATCAGTATAGCTTAGACCTCATGAATATTTTTGTTGATGTATTGCTGCTCATTTGCCTTGGCAGTCCAAGCATGATGGGGCTATAACCCAATTTGGGGGTGTTAGCCACAAGACTCCAAGGGGACATATGTGATCCTCTGAGAGTTTGAGAGTTGCCAGAAAAACTCCTTCCGGTAAGTGGGTCTGCCTTAGGGATTACAGACCAAGTGTCGCTGAGCTCCACTGTGGATTCTGCCAGCAGCTCTGCAGCAGGAGACCGCAGTGATCCTTGTAACAGCCGTAGGGAACCTTGTCACAGCCACAGCAGCAGTCCTTGTCACAGTCAGCACTGCTGTCACAGTGCTGCAAAACAGCGGCGGCAGCCGCAGCCTCTGCCAGCTCCACCTGGGCTGAGGCCGTGAGTGGGCAGGGACCACCAGCTCTCCATCCTGCTGCTGTGGTCTGAAGTCATCAGTGTGGCCCTGGAGAGAGTGTGTTCACCGGAAAGCGTTAGAGCTGACCGGTTATCAACTGCTACATCACCGCGTTGGCCTGTATGTAACACCAGGCACCAAGACCCAGATCAGCCCCTTGGCAGGAGAGAAGAGGCTTTCCTTGGGGCAGCTCTGCCCCATGGGCACTGGCGTGTCTGACCCACAAGGAAAGGTTTAAAGACCTTAAGAT
>Ga0181612_132748_pt1 | contig 10996 bp, 13 predicted proteins | sample HoacroProtozoa21_FD_119630 | JGI IMG/M metagenome (GOLD analysis project Ga0181612, IMG submission 119630) | Hoatzin crop microbial communities from Cojedes, Venezuel. Combined Assembly of Gp0051906, Gp0051904, Gp0051908 | reverse complement strand
CTGTGGAGTCTCCTTCTCTGGAGATATTCCAGCCCCGCCTGGACGCGGTGCTGTGCAGCCTGCTCTGGGTGACCCTGCTTGGGCAGGGGGTTGGGTGGGGGATCCCCAGAGGTCCCTGCCAACCCTTGCCATGCTGGGATCCTGTGAAAAAAATCAAGTCTCCCCTAAGACAACTGTAGGCAACTTAACTGGTAATGACAAGGTATCCAAGAGCCACAGATGCTCTTGGTTCAGGTGAGCTCGCAGATCTGATCGGGAGATGATGCGGACACTCGTTAGATAATTGATGCGCAGGGCACACCGCCTGCACAGGTCCACACTCACTCCCCCATCCCTAAGAGCAGGCTTGTTGAGTGCTAGTTTGGGGAGCAGTACCGTGGGCATCAGACCCAGCAGCCCAGCACCCACAGACACCCACTCCCACAGGAGAGGTCCCCACCGGCCCCACAGCCAAGGCGTAGGGCTGACCCAGACCTCACTGGAGCAACGTGTGGTTTGGGGCTCGGAGGTGTGGGGAGAATACAGGGCAAACACGGCGGTTACCAGAGGGTTGCTAAAGCCCTTGCTTTGGTACTGGGCTTACCATGGTTTCCCAGTAGTTTGGAGCTCTGCCTTCTTGGTTGCTTGCTAAGTTGCTTGGTTTTTAATTCTTTATGGGGAAAACTACATTTTTATTTACGTCTTCTCTCTACACTCCGAGTTATAACTTACTTGGTACAGTGCCATGTCTATTAAGCAGAACCCTTTGTGAGTTTTATATTCAGAAAGTGAATTGGATGAGAAGAGGGAAGAACTGACCCTCGGTTTGCGGAAAGCGGCGGCTGTCTCAGCCATCCGCCGGTGTCGGGCTGGATGCAGAGCAAGCAGAGGCTGCGTTTCGTTGTGGGTGAAGTGGGAAATGGGATCTTTGGCACTGTCTGCAAAGATACAGGCAAATGACGGGAATGCCGTTCAATGTCATTTAGAGCAGACGTTCTCAACAACAAATGGAGAACGGGCTGGTGCGAGGGGATGGAGCAGCAGTGCCAACAAACCCACTCCTCGTGATACTGTATTTATCAAGTTCTGACCCGCTGTAAAAAAGGGTCCCACCTCTGCCTTCTGCAGCTTCTGGTGCACCCTTTGCTCCTCCCGCCCTCCGAAACCAAGGAAGAGAGTTACATTCACCTTGCTGCGAGGTGATGCTTTAGCTGGGTACACCTGCGACGGAAACAGGACAGTTACTCCAAAGGATACAGTAAAAAGGGGCAAGAAGTTGCCCGCAGTTCCCAGAGGTCTGTACCGTATCTGCTTTGATCGGGGACCGTCAATTCTAGTATGACATCTTTACCCACGCCGTGGTTGGGCAGCGTGTTAGCTGTCTGTCCCCAGACCCTGGGACAGATCCAAGGAAGAGCAAATTACTGAAAAAGCCTCCTACAAAGCAAAGGCAGAATGGCATTTGCATGCCCCGCCAGCTAATACCCACATGTTCACGCTCACGTGCTTTTTCTGAAGTCTTCCTACTTACTTTAAAATAATATAGCGCTTTACCTTTTGTTTCTTTATTGTATCTACTTTCTCTTTTTTTTTATCACAACCCAGAATTTTACAATACATAGTGCCTGGTACCTGTATATTCTAAAATTGTTTCTGTATCGTTAAAATGTCATTTCACATTGTCAGGAGAAGTTCCATATGGAATCATTTTCTCAAGCTCAAAAATACTTAAACAAGATTGGACGATTTATTTATGTTACGTGTGCTCATTAATAGTAAGCACAGCAAAAAACAGAAAGGTGTAAAAATCTGTGAGTTTCTATGGTGGAATTTTTTATCTTTTTAATTAAATCAACTTGTTCTTGGAGATTCAAAATTTATCACCAGAAAATGTGGGTGTGCATTTTTTGCATCATCAAAGTGGCGTTGTGTCTGTTTCCTACGAACCTTCTCTGCTGCAAGATCAGCACGCGCTTGATGTGAGCTGCTGACACTCCTCTGAAAAAAATGGAGACAAAGTAGGTTTTGATACGAGACTTTGGTCGATTCTCAGTCCACACAGCATACTGTGCGCTGGGTTTCAGATGTGATTGGAATTACTCAGCGCTGGGTGCAGAGGAGCTGGCTGAACAGCTCTGCTCCCCGCCACGCCCCCGGTGTACGCGTTGCCTGTACATCTGTATATCTTAGTTTTGAAGTGGGAGCAGGCCAGCTGCGCTTAGGGTGGCACTGAGCTATCCAGAACCTTTATTTTCCTTGCAGAAAAGTATCTCGAGGGCTTCTTCAGAGTAACAGGAGTTTTCACAGAGGACAGATCTCAGGGATTTGTTGGGGGAAGGACACAAATCAATAGATAAGAGTGAAAAATCAGTGATTGTTTACTGGGTGGGTTGGTTTTATTATCTGTTCCATTTATTAAAATCCTGTTAATTTGCAAGGCAGAGGTGTAAGCTGTCTGCCTGAAGAAGACTGAACCATAAGCATTTTGCTCTTGACCTTTTCTGTCTGTGAATTTCAGCTGTAGTTGGCTGTTTGGTGGACGTGATCCTGTGTTTCCGCCACATCAGCCTCCTTTTTTGGGGGTGCTTTTTTTTTTAATTGACTTTCTGTGACTAATTATTCCAGGTCTCGGGCCGTGGGGCGTTCAATAGCTTTTGACACAAAGAAAACGTGTTGAGAGATTTTTTCGTTGGTAAATTCCTGCTCTGGGGCTGAAGTCTGACTTTCCCTGTGGGAGACACCCAAGGAGCCTCGGTCGGCGCGCGGGTTTCTCTGGCCAGGGTGTTTCGGCAGAGCCGCAGAGTAACGCAGCAGAATTTTGCAAGGATGCAATAGCAAAACCGCGGCTTTACCTCACCAGCCTGCGGGCACTGCTTTTGTTGTGATCACAGCGGGTTTTGAGTGATGTATGCACAAAGGAAAAGCAGAGAATGAACAGAAAGTAGTTTATGGTTTTCCTCAAAGGCACTTTTCTAACTCAAAACTACAAGCCTTGTGGTTTAGATGGTTTTGAAACGTAACCACAGATATTGAGAACTGGAAAACATTTGATTTACCATCTCCTCCAATTTTGGTACCAGATTCAGGACAGAGGAAATTTATTTTCAGAATGAAAAATGTAGAAAGGAACTGTATTAATGTCAAATTTTTAAAAACAGGAACATACTATTTGGAGAAACTGTCAGATGAAGAAATCAAGGTGGTTTGTGTCTTGACGGAGTGGGTGCGGATGTGTCTTGCTGAGATCTCCACCAAAGTGCTGTGACCTTGTCTTGGTGAAGCTTCGCCAGATATTCCTGGTCTGCAAGCCCCTTTTTTGGAGCTGTGAAGGATCGGTGTCAGACTGAGCACTTTCTCTTTGAGCTTGATCTGGGGACCGAATGGGACCAGCTGCCTGGGGCATGTCTCAGCCTCTCCAGTGCAGGAGACCTGGCCATCCTTGGCTGCTCACGGCGGGGAGCAGCACGAGCTGATGCTCTCCTGGCTGCCACACTGGTTTTTTACGCTGTTTTACACAGCCTCATCCTTGTTCTGTTTGTTTTGCTCACTGAATGACCCTTGCTAATAGCTGGGTGTCTCTGCAGTGTGTAGGAGTCTCTGCAGAATTTAAATTGTCTTTAGAAGTGGAGATTCTGGGTGTTCTGGGTGTGACGTGTGAAGGCATATTTCTGGCCTCCGTGACCTATCCTTGCTTTTGCAGGCTCTGTTCCGTCACTGTTCTAACACGTGTATCTTAATTCTGGATGCTTCTTGCTCCTACTGCAGTGTCTGGAGTCACCCCAGAATTTTCCTATTCTTGTCTTCTGAGCTGAGCCCAGATGCGCTTGTGGTTCAATTATGACCATTTGGTTTTCAGTTGCTTTCCTTTGTTCTTCCTTCCTTTGTGTTTTTCCTCTCTCCCTTTTGTGTTGAGCAATCATCTACTCTCCAGATTTGTTCTGGAAGGCTTATGAAACTCCTTGTCTTTTTTCCTTGGATATCCTGGCATTAGTTTCCTGCTGCTTCTCTGGTTCCTTCTCGGATGTGGATGAGCAGGAACCTATCCAATGTTCCAATGGGAACGTAACAGTACTGTTACTGCTGTGTTATCTGTGCCAAAGATGCTCATTTTTCACTCTTTAGGGGTGCCAGAACCATGAGGAGAGCTGTCCCCCAAAGAGGTCCTGCAGGAGAAAGAGAAGATGAATTGAACATTTCTTTCAGGAGCCAAAATGTTGTGGACCTTCCCGTTGATGTCTTCTGTCCTCGCTGGAGGGGGACTAGGAATAGCTCGAGATGCAACATGAACTGCGGTCCCACTCTGGTGGGACTAGGCAAGAGCCTAATGTTGCTTCGTCTCGTTAGTCTTTGGCCTGAGGAGTGACTGCTTGTTGGTTGTTTTATGGTTACCCTCTGACTACATTTCATCCTTAGGTGCTTCCGAGGCTTCACCAGGCAAGGAAGGAAGCAGCGCTGTTCTGACACCGGCACACCGCCGTTAGGATTTTGGTGTTTGCTCCCCAAGTTCAGTCCCCGTTCTGGAGAACTGAGTGCGAATTGCCTCTTGCTTACGCGCAGACTGAGCGGAGAGCAAAACCTTCTGGTCAGCTCGTGCCAGAGATGGGTGGTCGCCCTTCTCCTGCCCCGGCGGTCCGGCGCTGGCCTGGCTGCCCGGCACCAGGGCTCGGCAGTGCCCAAGAGCTTCCCCCAAAACACCCATGGTGGGTTCGGTTCCTGGGCTGGGGCAGGGGGAAGGCTGTTTCGTACTTACCCATCCGGGCACGGTGGCAAGCTGGCAACGTGCGGGGCTGCTGAAAATGGGCTGGAGGGACGGTTCTCATGCGTGGATGTACTGAAAAAACAGTGAGATTGGGTTGCAGTTACAGGGAGGTAAGGTAGGAAAAAGTCATGGAAGAAGGGGGCTTTTTAGTTGATGGAGGTTTAGAAAGCGTTTTAACAAGTTGAATTATTGGCTGTATATGAAGTGAAGCACTGCTCTCCTAACTGCTCTCATTTCCTGTATCATTCCGGCTTGTTCACTGCATTAATTACAGTTCAGATTTACAGTGTATTTGGTTACGCACTGGGTTGCATTCTAATTTTTTTTCCCATGTGTGCATAAATTTCTTTGGGACTCAGGCCAAGAGGAGCTGGGCTGAATTTGACTGTTAGTTGCTAATTTTGTGGGGAGTAGGGGTCTGGATTTTCTTCTGTTTTGTTGTAAAAAGCCACTTTTCTTTTTCCAAAGGAGAGGCGGTAGCTGAGAACAGCCAGTGTTTGGAGAGTTCAAGATTTCAGAGCAACCAGAGATTAGAGAAAATATTATCTTATGAATTGTAAATGTGGCATTTTTCATTTGGCTGGTGTTTCCCAGAGGTTAGTGGGGAATGGGAGTACTGTCACTCTCTTGGCTTGACCAGTAATCAGCTTGGTACTTAAAATGTTTTATAAATGCAGTGCTGCAGAGTTTAGCTGGATGAGGTAGAGCTTTTCACAGCTGAAGTAGCTTTTTGTGACCTGAAATATGAAGTGAGATGGGATACTAAGCAAGAAATCTGGCATTGGAAATGAGGTATTAGGAACCGTAGAACACAGAAAGTGATTGAAGGGATGTTTCCTTTTCAGTTTAACATTTTTCTTTTGGCTTTATGAAAACATAAGAGGAGGTGCACTAAATGTATGAGTGTTTCTGAGAACTCATTCAGATTTTTAAAGTCATTCTTCACGTTTATACTGTTGATGCAGTAGAAGGTTTTCATTCAGAATATTCTGAGTCATGGTTTCGTAAGTAAATGATTGCGAATTGAATAGAACCAGATATCGAAAGTGTTAGTGCTTTTAAAATGAAGTATTCGTAAACATTTGGTTCAGAAATACTGTTGCGATGAATAACGGTATGATGCATAGTGCTGGTATAATGAATGATAATAGATGAAAAAGAACAACTGGATGCAAGTTCTCAAACAACTGGGTGAAAGGTAAAGGAGAAAAATTTCAAATAACCTTCTTCTGAAATAATCAATCACTCTTTTTTTCAGCCTTGCCACTAATCATGGCAGCATTTCGTCCTTCCTCTTCCTCAGCCACCACCTTGCCCGGCGTCACTGGCCCGGCGCGGCCGGCTCGGCTCTCCAGCGCCCAAAGGCCGCCCTGCGCTGGCCAAGCAAAGAGGGGCTGCTCTTCCGTCCCTGCAGCCGCTCCGCAGGTTGCCGTGAGGTTAACACTCGAGAGCCTGTTCATTAAAAAGTAGGGTGTTGATAATCCTTTCCAGCCTGTGCAAGTGCTCACTTTTCTAGGACCATTATATTTCATATTCAAAAGGGGGAGTGGCGGGGGCACCGGTGGGGAGGTGTTTGATGGTGGGGAGGTGTTTGGTGCGTAGCAGCAGCGTGGTGTAGTTGTGAATGCACCGATACCGCTTTGCAGTGTTTGAGCCCATGTGGGTGTTTAGTTAAAGCCACGCATGGATGATGCCTGCGATTTTGTTAGGATTTCAGAGTGAGGGATTTTAGCACTCTAATCCTGACTGGCAGTTGGCAGGTTGGTGGTTTCAAACACAGTGGCCTGGAGTAGCTGATTTCTCCACGGGGAAACAATGCACCAGTGTGTCTGGGCTGCCTGTGCAGAGCCAATAAATCTGTTTTGTTTTGTTTTTCTCTCCCCTTTTCTCTCTCTCCCTCTCTCCCTCTTTCCCCTCCTCCAGGCCAGGACCCACTCCAATTGCTGAAAACCCTTCAGCTTCTCTGGACAAAGAAAGAGATGAAGAAGGTAAGGCTGAGCCTCCCCTCCACGCTGCAGTTCATAACTGCATGCAGAGCATGTCCCAACGCAGAGCGCTTAGGTCAGACCTGCAATTCTTCACGATTGCTTTCAGTTCCAGCACAGAAGGGAAGACCCTCTGCATTTGCAGGGAGAAGTGAAAAGAAAAGGTAGCTCTGTGTGATGTGAAGCAGCTCAGGGGCTCATATAAAAGAGCTGAAGTTTACAGGGCTGAGTTACAGACAGAAAAAAATCAAAGTTGCTTTTGTTTTCTTTTAAACACTTTTTTTGTCCATTAAATGGAGTATCTGTGGGGGAGGGGGAAGAATATTTCTAGTAGCTGAAAAAATGAGGGTTGAAGTCAGTAGAAAAGCGCTCTTTGCCAAGTGGAATGGTATCAAAGCCTTCATATTCAAAATATTTTTACTATTTTTTCTGATTTGGTTTGGTTTTGCCTTTTAGAGTGCTGAATGCAATTTACACTGCCTGTCTAAAATTAGTGCTGTATTTTTATACAGCACTCTATGGGCTCTACATGGAGATTTCTCATAGGGAATAAAATATACTTCATCTAAATTTGGGAGCTTGAAAACTAACGAAAACACTGGATGCATCAGCTGAGTGGTGAGTTTCCCATGTTTAGATCTGCGTTGTTCAGGCAGGTTCAGAGCCAAGATGTTTTTTTCTAAAGTACCCAAAAACCTGCAGCTCACCACATCGCCGCGTGGAACGTCCCCTGTGGGAAATGGCCGGCGTGGCTGAGTACCGTGGCGTACGTGCTCCATCCTAGGTGTCTGGAGTGTTCAGTTATTGTTCTTGTCTGCCACACTTAGACTTTCCGTTGCTGATAGTCTGTGGTTCCCAGCCGGAATAATTAAACAACTGGGAACACGGCGTGAGAGGTGTGTTTCCAATGGTCAGTCACCAACATAGACCTGAGCTCAGCAACTCCGAAGCCTTGAGCTTTCCATCAAGTTTTTTAGAGTTGGAGGAAAAAAAATATAATTTGTTAGGTCTTGAGGGCAGTTAATCCCACAAAACAACAGTAGGGAAGAGTAATCATCAAAATCTTTGTGCTGTGTACCCTGGGATGCATCTGGACTGTGAAGAAAAATACTCTGGAAAAGAGAAAGCCTCTCATTGACGTGACCTTGGGCAGAGAGCACCGCAGCTTTGCTGCTGAGGGTGGAAATGCTTGCGGATCCCCGTGAGTCACGCCTGCAGCTCCGCTCGCCCAGTCTGCTGGTTCCTGGCACGGGTGTCCCTGGGAGACGCGGGCTTTGCAGAGTGTGCAGGCTGCAGCTCCGTGGCAGGGCAGGTCTGTGCCCCCGGGCCCACCCCACGGCAGCGCCGGGGGGCTGCGGGCATGGCAGCAGCGTGTTTGTGAACCTGGAGGATGCATTTCTGAGCAGGAGCGAAGCCTCTGCAGAGAGATGAGGAGGGCTGCGGTGGGAGCAGGTGGTGGCACGGCAGCAGCTGCCTCTGAGGTGGGGAGCACAGCGCCAATGTCCCCAATGGTTTCTGACGCGTGCTCGCCACGCTGTCCCTGAGATGGCTGAGCCACGCTGGGGGCATCTCCACCCCTCAGACACGCAGGGCACCCACAGCCACGCAGACGCTTGCTTGGGGACAGCTGCTGCCCTGCGCTCTGTGTGCAGCTCGAGGTGTGCGGTGCTGCTGCTTGTATCCAACGGGCCCGTTCAAAGGAACGAGGGAAGGTGGCTGAAACACAACTCAGTCAACTCCGGTGACATTTAAATGACAGGGAGCTGCTTTGTCTTTCACTATGTGTGATTGTAAGTCAGTACCATCTATTAACTAGCGTGAATCGGTGATCTCCATTATATGATGCCCATCGGTCTCAAGTCAGCGACCGTGAGTAGGAGACTGACTGTCCATGGCGTGACCTCGATTCTGGAACACGGTTAGAAGAAGTGGTCATTTCGTACCTGGAAAAGGCAGTTTTGGAACAACCAGGAAGCATCAGCAGACTGCCCTGAGCTGTGTAATGAGAAAGAAGGGACCAGAACTGAATGAAGGAGTATGTAGCTTGAGCATCAGCAGAATTTTCCTATTCCCATGGTCTGTCAGGCTGTAGAAATCCCCCAAGGAGCATTCCCTGCCATGGGAATCAATTGAAATGGAAATGGCAATTACACGTTTGAGAGGAATCCTTCTCTGGCAGAGACCAGCCAGGCAGCACAGCACTCTTTCCTCTCTGATTTAGGTGTCTCATGCCTTTTTTTTCTTTGTTTTTTTCCCCCCTCAGACTGTACGTAACATAGCTGAAGTCTTCAGATTGCTAGGAAGTTTTGCAGGAGGCTTTTCCCCTGCTCGTCAAAGTCTAGCTGATATGAAGTCAGGACTCGGTCTAGATAACAGCAGTTAGTGCTCCTGGCAGCTGTGCCACTCTTCGGAGATGCCCCGCATCTGAGAGCGGGGTTGTGCTCTCGCAGGACCCCTACTATTCTGTGATTCTGTGATTCTGTGTCTGCTGGAGCCCGTCCTGCCAAAGCCCGTGCTCCGGCTCCAGCCCGAGGAGGAGCTGAGCGGTGCGGTGAAAGCTCTTGATCAGTCCAAATGTGCTGAAGTGGGGCTTTGGGGGGTGGGGGAAGAAAAAAGAAGAGAGACCATTTATAAACAGTGCAATTTAGTTGGCGAGTTGCTTTGTTTTCCTTTGGCTGTTGTGTTGGATATTTGTGGTTGGATAAAAGCTTGCCTCCTCCTTCTGCTGAATCTCGCAGGGAAGTTGGAGCCCTGTGTTTAACATCGCGAAGTCTTGCCACAGGGAGAAATTTGTTATCTAAAGTCACATCTTTATTAGTCATCAGGTTTTTCGTACTGTGTTTGATAATCTAGCGAGAAAGAAACAGTTTCTGTCGTAAACGATAGTTTTTGTGGTTTTTCCAGACTTGAAGGACACGATGGAAAATAACTGTCTTCCAGTAAATATTGTCGATGAACAAAAAAGAACAAGTTCATTGGCAAATTTTCTGTAGATTTTCTTTTGTTTACATATCATTCTTCAAACTTTATGTTGTTTCCATTGGAAGCTACGGCTGGGGCCGTCATATACAGTAAATTACATGTGCTGGCTGCAGGCGGGAATGAGCATCTCTTGGATTTTGCTTTTTTAGCCAGAAAAGAAAGAGAGCAGCTGCTCTTAGTGATTTCTTGTTTTCTGTCTCTGCTTTTGCCTTGCTCCACGCCAGTACGTGTACCATGCAGTGAAAGGTCCTGTGTGGGTACGGACGGATGCCACTTCTTCACCCTGCCAACCCTCCGAGCTCCTTGGAAACTCCTTCTAATGTAAACATTATAAAGATATTGCTCAGTGCTGCTAATTTATCACTTCTACCAGATGGGTAGTAAGTAGCCTATTAACATTCACAAAGTGAGTGTCCAATTCCTGCACATTTCTAAACACAGCACCCTGGGATTCCTAAGATTTATGGCATGGCGTTTTCCCATGTTCGAGCCCCTTCGTGCAGCCATTAGACGTGCAGAGGGTGCAGTGCCTGGCGGGCAGTGGCAGTAGGTAGGCGACAGAAAACACCTTGCTCAGGTACGTTCAGAGGAAGGGACCGTGGATTTGCAGGATGGCAATCTGACAGAGTTTGAACTCTACTCTTTCTTTCTTTTTAATCTTGTGTGTAAAATCGAAACTGTTTTGATACTGCCAAATATTCCTGTTAATGTAAGGAGCACTATGGCATCATGGCTGAAGTGGGTATAAGGTCAAATATGAAAGTTTGTGGTACAAGAATGAGGAGGAGAGGTTTGTATGCTTTGTTACTTGCAGGTCTGTTAGAGGATGAGTAGGTTTTTCAGCCCAGTTACCTACCTTCAGTATTGGCATTTTCCTAAGAACACCCCTTTCTCCAGCTCACTTCTTTTCTCGCCCTCCCCCAGATCCGAAGCCCCTTTGTCTGCCCCACAGAACAACTCCTCTGTCTTTATGGGATAATTAGTGTGGACAATTGCTGCTTTTCCCATTGGGTTTGAGGTGCAGTGAGCCATGAAGGAATCTGTAATGACATGAAAAGTCACTGGAGGCGCGGATGGTGGCTGAATAGCAACAGTTACCTCTCTGAATAGATTAAATTAAAAAAAATAAAGCTTTGTGTTCAGCTGGGGGAAGGGAGGATTCACTAATCTTTTTGTACATGACAATGTGGTTTTGTATCTCATCAGCTCAAGGAAGAAATCAGGCGGGGCGTTGCGGGACTGGAGGACCCGTTGGCAGGACTGCTGGACATGCTGGAGAGCAGCAGCGACT
>Ga0181612_120195_pt1 | contig 10996 bp, 9 predicted proteins | sample HoacroProtozoa21_FD_119630 | JGI IMG/M metagenome (GOLD analysis project Ga0181612, IMG submission 119630) | Hoatzin crop microbial communities from Cojedes, Venezuel. Combined Assembly of Gp0051906, Gp0051904, Gp0051908 | reverse complement strand
TCACTGTGAATCGGGGCATGGGGGTGCGGGCAGCACTCACCTGATGAGGGCGAAGTATGTGCCCAAGGGAGGTCCTGACGGGGGTGATGGTGGCCGTGGTGGTCACATTATCCTAAGGGCGAATCCTCAATTCTGGACCCTGATTCACCTGAAATACCGCAAGCATGTAAAGGCTGACGATGGTGAAAAGGGCGGAGCTGCCCTGCGCCATGGCAAAAATGGGGAGGATATCTATCTGGATGTACCTCCAGGCACCGTTGTAAAGGATGCCGAAACGGGGGAGACCGTGTTCGAACTGGTCGAAGCCGGTGAGGAGAAAATCCTCTGCAAAGGCGGCAAGGGCGGTCTAGGCAACGATAATTTCAAGACTGCTACCCAGCAAACTCCCAGATACGCCCAGCCGGGCGAGGAAGGGCAGGAAGGCTGGTTCATCCTGGAGCTGAAACTGCTTGCAGATGTGGGACTTGTGGGCTTCCCGAACGCAGGAAAGTCCACCCTGCTATCGGCAATAACCTCGGCCAAACCCAAGATTGCCAACTACGCTTTCACCACACTCGAACCCAATCTGGGCATTGTAAAATACTACGACGACAAGTCGTTTGTAATAGCCGATATCCCCGGAATCATCGAGGGTGCCCACGAGGGTAAAGGCATAGGTATCAGGTTCTTACGCCATATTGAGCGCAATTCGGTGCTGCTCTTTATGGTCTCTGCCGAAGAGGACGACATAGCCGCAGGCTATAGGACCCTGCTCAACGAGCTTGAGCAGTACAATCCCGAACTGCTGGCAAAGGACCGCATCCTAGCGGTTACAAAATGCGACCTGCTGGACAAGGAATTGGAAGCTGCGCTGGAGCCTGACCTACCCAAGGAAATACCCCATGTATTCATCTCCTCGGTGAGTGGCGAAGGCCTGAACGAGCTTAAGGATATGCTGTGGAGGGCTTTGCAGGCATGAGTCTGATTCAGAATCTGCATCATAGCGACCAGGATATCACGCTCTGGATAAATTCTCTTCACTGCCCGTTCAGCGATGGCATTTGGGCAACATTTTCCGATAGGGGAATCTGGTTCCTGCTATATGCAATCATACTGCTGGTAATCATCAAGCGTCTTGGCTGGAAAAAGGGTCTGGTGCTGACTCTGGGTGTCGTACTCACTGTAGTCTGCTGCGACCAGTTCGCCAACCTCATTAAAAATTCGGTTGCAAGGCTTCGCCCGTGCTGGGATAACTATATGATAGAGAGGGGATTGCATCGTCTCGAAAGGCAGGGGTCCTTTTATGGATTCTTCTCGGCGCACGCCGCAAATGCTTTCGGGGTAGCCTGTTGTGTTGCGGTGGGATTGAAGGCTGATTTTCAGAAAAGAAGCTCTGTTTTTACCTGGGTTTTGTTCATTTGGGCGCTTCTTGTGTCGTTGAGCAGGATTTTTGCAGGTAAGCACTATTTCGGCGATGTGCTGGTAGGTATCTGCGTTGGACTTCTGTTTGGATACCTTATTGGCAAGCTTGCCCTATGGATTATCAATAAATTATTGTTAAATTTGTAGTCTGACAAAATTCGAAAGATATGGGAAAGGTAATAGCAATAGCAAACCAAAAGGGTGGAGTAGGGAAAACCACGACAGCCATCAACCTGTCGGCGTCGCTGGCCGTGCTGGAGAAAAAGGTGCTGGTAATTGATGCCGACCCTCAGGCAAACACCACCTCGGGCTTGAACTTTTCGCCGGACAACGACGAGAAGCGCACCCTCTACGAGGTGATGATTGGCAGCATCGGCATCGAGGACTCCCTGATCCAGACCGAAATTGGCAACCTGCACATGGTGCCTTCTCATATCAATCTTGTGGGTGCCGAAATCGAGATGCTGGATATGAAGGACAGGGAATCCGTGCTCAAAAAGGCCCTGCAACCCATTGTAGACAATTACGATTACATAATTATAGACTGTTCCCCTTCGCTGGGGCTGATTACCGTCAACTGCCTGACTGCAGCGGACTCGGTGATTATCCCGGTTCAGCCGGAATTTTTTGCCCTGGAGGGCCTCGGAAAGCTGCTTCAGACCATCCGTCTGGTGCAGGGTGGGGTAAATCCTTCGCTTAGCATCGAAGGTTTTGTGGTGACAATGTTCGACGGCCGCACCAAGGTACATTCCCAGGTTGTAGGGGAGTTGCGCGAGCATTTCCAGGATATGGTGTTCCGCACCATCATCCAGCGCAACATCCGTTTGAGCGAAGCGCCTTCGCACGGAAAGCCTATAATCCTTTATGACATAATGAGTACCGGTGCAAACAACTACCTGAATCTTGCCCGGGAGGTATTGGAGAAAAACGAAAAGAAATGAGTAAGGAAACACCCCGCGGTCTTGGCAAGGGTCTTGGCGCCCTGCTGGGAGAAGAGGCGGCAAATATCAATCAGCTTCGCAAGCCTGTAGGCTATGTGAACAAGGAAGTTGCGGGCGCAAAGCCCAAGCAGGATACATCTGATGTGCTTCGCATCCCCGTTGATATGGTGGAAGCGAACCCCTATCAGCCCCGAATGGCCTTCGACCAGGAGGCTCTGGAAGAGCTTGCATCCTCAATCAAGACCCTTGGATTGATTCAGCCGATTACCGTCCGCAAGGTGTCAGAAGGGCGCTACCAGATAATCAGCGGCGAACGCCGTTTCAAGGCCAGCCGCATGGCCGGCATGACCATGATTCCCGCCTACATCCGCGAAGCCAACGACCAGGGAATGTTGGAAATGGCGCTTGTAGAGAACATTCAGCGCGAGGACCTCGACCCCATCGAAACCGCAATGAGCTACCGCAAGCTGATGGAGGAGTGCAATCTTACTCAGGAAAATATGGCCGACAGAGTGGGCAAGAAGAGGGCTAGCGTAGCCAACTACCTGCGCTTGCTGAAGCTCCCTGTAAAGGTTCAGCACGACCTCAAGGTAGGCCTGCTGAGCGTTGGGCATGCCAAGGTGCTGCTGAGCGTAGATAATCCCCAGTTGCAGGAAGAACTCTGCGATGCTACCGTTAAAGACGGCCTGAGTGTCAGGCAGTTAGAGGACCTAATCAAAAAGCAGCCCAAGGCAAAAACCAAGTCCACCGCTAAAAAGCAGCAGGAACTTCCGGAGCAATACTACCGCCTGCTCGGCCAGATAGGCAAGTATTTCAGCGAGGACATTTCCCTCAAGAGGAGCGCTTCCGGCAAAGGCAGCATGACCATCCATTTTAAGTCGGATGCAGAAATAGAAAGGTTCCTGAAGGCACTGGAAGAGGCATAATGAAGAAGATTTTACTGGCAATGGCTTTGATGGTCGGGGCGCTGTGCATCAGCATCCCCGCTTCGGCGCAGTTCAAGGAGGACCCTTTCCAGCAGACCTATAACGACGATGACGACACCGCCAGCAAGGACTCCACTGATGTAATGTGGTCGTTCAAGGAGTTCTACAGAGGTGTTACCCACAAGCAGAGCCTGAAGGTCGGTACTCTCTTTGCCGGTTCTACTGTTTTCATTGGCTCCGGCCAGATTTATAACAAGGACTATTGGAAGCTCCCTATCGTCTACGGTGGCATCGGAGGCGGCCTCGCCGGTGGCTTCTACTTCAAAAATCAGGGAAATGACAAGGCATCCACAATGTGCTTTGCAGCAGCGGGACTAACCTACTGGCTCAGCCTGATGGATATGACCTTCTCCTACCAATCCAGCCGCAAACCCCATCCAGGCAAGGCTACAATCTACTCCATCCTCTTCCCCGGATTGGGACAGGCCTACCTTGGAGACTGGTGGCGAATCCCCATTTACTGGGGCGGTATGCTGGGCTCTGCCCACTATTTCTTCCTGAACAGAACAAATTATCAGAGGTTCCGTAGAATCTACCAAGAGGCTACGGACACCGAAAATACATACACAGGCCCGGTTTCGGCAGAGACCGCGCTTTATTACAGAAACCTATACCGCCGTTACCGCGACTACTCGGTGCTGGTGTTCGCAGCCTTCTATCTGCTTCAGGTAATCGATGCGAATGTCTTTACCTATATGCACGACTTCAGCATAAACGACGATTTGGTGGCTGTTTCCATAGCCCCAAGCATTGTAGGAGGGGGCAGCGATGCCTTTGCCTACAGTCCATCGACCTCGGGACTGGGAGTGAGATTTGGAATAAGTTTTTGATATGAAGAGATTTACATTGTTATTTGCCTTGACTCTGTTGGTGGCAATGCCTTGCAATGCCGACAGGAAGCCAAGCAAGAAAGCCTTGCAGAAGCAGGTAGCAGCCCTGCAATTTACCTTGGATTCACTGCAGAATGTTGTTGACAGTCTTGCAGAGCGTAAATACATCGAGGATGAGACCGTGCTCGCCGTGTTGGAGGGCAACGAGGAAGAACCCGAATTTGATGCCGAGGTGTCCGATTCGCTGATGGATGTATGGTACAAGACCCAACGCATCCACGACTACGACACCCAGTACGATATGAACACCGTTCACTTCACATCCAAGGTGTCGGATGCCGAGATGATTCGCCGTCTGGAGGCGATGAACTCCTATATTTCCCTGCCTTTCAACGAGACGGTGAAGAACTACATGATTCTCTACTCCGAGAAAATGCCCACCAAGATGAGCCGTATGCTCGGCTTCAGCCAGTACTATATGCCTCTGTTTGAGGAGGTTTTTGCAAAATACGGCTTGCCCGTCGAGCTTAAGTATATGGCTGTAATCGAGTCCGGACTTAACCCTATAGCCCGTTCTAGGGTAGGAGCGCTTGGTATGTGGCAGTTTATGTACCGTACCGCTAGGGCCTACGGCCTGAGGATAGATTCCTTCGTGGATGAGCGTCTGGATGTGGAGAAGGCAGTGGACGCCGCCGCAAGGTATCTGCGCGATTCCTACGAGGTATTTGGCGATTGGAACCTTGCCATTAGCTCCTATAACTGTGGTGCTGGCAATGTGCAGAAGGCCATCCGCCGTGCAGGCAGCAAGGACTTCTGGGCAATCTACGATTATCTACCCCGCGAAACCCGCGGCTATGTGCCCGCCTTCGTGGGTGCAATGTACGCCTTTACCTATTACAAAGAATACGGCATCAAGCCCGCCGATGTGGGAATGCCCGCTGTCTGCGATACCTTCGAAATCCGCAAAAACCTTCATTTCCAGCAGATTAACGAGGTTGTGGGTGTGCCGATGCAGACCCTCCACCAGCTCAATCCCCAGTATGTCAAGGACATCATCCCCGGCAACGACGGAGTGTGCGTGCTGAACCTCCCTTATTCCTGGTCCAACGCCTTCCTCGCAGTAAACAGGGATACCCTCTACAACCATAAGGCAGGCAAACTCCTTAGCGAGCAGGTACTTAAGGATGTCAAGGCGCATCGCCCCACCGGCAGCGCTCCCAAGCAGCAGAGGATAGCCTACAAGGTAAAGAAGGGAGATTATCTGGGCAGGATAGCTTCCCGAAACGGAGTGACAGTATCCCAGCTTAAGAAGTGGAACCACCTGCGAAGCGACAAGGTGCGCGTTGGGCAGGTACTCTATATCTACAAGAATGGCCGCGGTCCTGCAAGTAGCAGCACCAGCGCATCCAAACCTTCTACCACCACGGCTGCCAGCACCAGCAAGCCTTCCTACATCACCTACACGGTGCGTTCGGGCGATACCCTGTCGTCGATTGCCGCCAAGTACCATACCAGCGTCAAGAAGATACAGGATGCTAATGGCTTGAAAACCACCAAGATACAATCTGGCAAGAAACTTAGGATTCCTACCAAATGAGAAAACTGACACAAAATGAAATAGCGCAGCTCACCGCCCAAGCCTGCAGTGCGCAGGATTGGTCCAAGGTGATGGTTGCAGACGGCTTCAGTGCCGAATATGTTGTTGCTACCCGCTTCTCCGGCGATATCCGTATCGGCAAGTTCGAGAAGGAATTCAAGCTCCCCGGAGGGATGGTAAAGCACTCCGGACTCTATCATACAACCCTTCACAATGTGGTAATCGGCGATGATTGCTGCATCGAAAATGTCAAGAACTACATCGCCAACTACCATATCGGCAACAATTGCTTTATCGAGAATGTGGACATCATCTTTACCGACGGCTTGACCTCCTTCGGAAATGGGGTGGATGTTTCGGTGCTGAACGAAACCGGTGGCCGCGAGGTGATGATTTACGACCGTCTATCGGCCCAGCAGGCCTATGTAATGGCACTTTACAGGCATCGCAGCGAGGCAATCGACAAGCTCCGCGCGATGATTAAGGACTATGCCGACTCGGTATCTTCGGAGTTTGGCTGCATCGGCAACAATGTCACCATCGCTGACGCAGGCTATATCAAGAATGTAAAAATTGGGGACTATACCAAGATTGAGGGCAGTTCTCGCCTGAAAAACGGCAGCATCAATTCCAACGAGGCTGCCCCCGTGCATGTGGGTGTGAATGTGATTGGTGACGATTTTATCATCTGCAGCGGGTCCAGCGTTGAGGACGGCGTGACCTTCTCGCGCTGCTTTATCGGGCAGAGCGTGGAGCTAGGGCACAATTATTCCGCCACCGACTCCCTCTTCTTCGCAAATTGCCAGGGAGAAAATGGGGAAGCTTGCGCCCTCTTTGCAGGTCCTTTCACCGTCACCCACCACAAGAGCACCCTGCTGATTGCGGGAATGTTCTCCTTTATGAACGCAGGGTCCGGCTCGAACCAGAGCAATCACATGTACAAGCTCGGCCCCATCCACCAGGGAATTATGGAGAGGGGAGCCAAGACCGCTTCCGATTCCTATATCCTTTGGCCTGCCAAGGTGGGAGCCTTCTCCCTTGTGATGGGAAGGCATGTAAACCATCAGGATACTTCCAACTTGCCCTTTAGCTATCTTATTGAGCAGCAGAGCACTACCTTCATTATGCCGGGAGCAAACCTCCGCAGCGTGGGTACCCAGCGCGACGCCCGCAAATGGCCGAAGCGCGATGCCCGCAAGGACCCCGACCGCATCGACTGCATCAATTACAACCTGCTTAGCCCTTACACCGTCCGCAAGATGCTCAAGGGTATCGACCTGCTGAAAGACCTGCAGAAGGTAGCAGGGGAGACCTCGGATATCTATAGCTACCAGAGCGGAAAAATCAAACGCAGCTCGCTGGTAAAGGGTATCTCTCTTTACGGCATGGCGCTGGATAAATTCCTGGGTAACTCATTGATTTCTAGGCTTCAAAAGTTCAATCCTAAGAGTATGGATGAGTTGCACAAGGCGCTCACTCCCTCCAGTGAGGTTGGGGTTGGCCGCTGGGTAGACCTTTCCGGCCTGATCGCTCCCAAGAGCGAGGTCGTAAGGCTGCTGGACGATATCGAAAATGGGGCAGTGAAGGATGTTGCATCCATCAACGACCGCTTCCGCGAGATGTTCGATAAATACTACGACTACGAGTGGACCTGGGCCTACGATACCTTCAAGACCTATTACGGAGTGGACCTTGCCGAAGCCAGTGTAGAGTATCTGATGGGCTTTATCCGCAAATGGCGCGAGGCCGTTGTAGAAATGGACAATAGCCTGATTGCCGACGCCCATAAGGAGTTTAGTCTCAGCATGATGACCAGCTTTGGTGCCGACGGTGGACGCGAGGAGCGCGAGGCTGACTTTGAGCAGGTACGCGGTACCTCATTCGAGAACGACCCCTTCGTCAAGAGCCTTCGCGAGCATATAATAACAAAGACCGCCCTCGAAAGGACGGCCTATGAAATTCTGGAGTCTTTGGCTTAAACCATCAGGGCTCCTACAAGTCCAAGAATTGCATAGAATTCAGGGAGTGCGGCGTAAATCAGGGTGTTGGTGAACACATCGTGACCCTGGCTTACACCCACGATACCGTTGGCGCAAACCTGGCCCTGACGGATGGCTGAGAGCATGCACACGAGGCCGACGCAAAGGCCTACACCGAAGATAATCAGGCCCATGCTGGGGTCTGCCTTCATTTTGCTAAGCAGCATAAAGAAGGCTACGAAGCCGTAAATACCCTGGGTTGCGGGAAGTGCTGAAAGCACCATGTAGCTACCGGATGCCTCGGGTTTCTTCTTGAGTGCACCTTCTGCTGCGTTGCCGGCGATGGTTGTGCCATAGCTGCTGCCGATACCGGCGAGACTCAGTACGAGACCAAGTCCGAGATAACCTAATACTGTTTCTAGTACCATAATTTTAGTTTTTTATTGATTATTTGATTTTGCAAGGGGTTTGTATTTGCGGCCGCTGCCTTCGTAGCCTGCGTTCTTGAAGAACTCCAGGAAGTTGAGTCGCAGCGGGTGAACGAATGCGCCGAGCGCAGCCATGGCGAAATTAAGCACATGGCCTACCAGCACAATGAGGATGAAGGCAATCCAGTTGAAGCCGAAATGCCCGTCGCCCAGGCACATCTTGCCAAGGTCGTTGAAGGCGAAGCCCAACATGCCGCCTGCAAGCCCGAGGGCGTAGAGACGAAGGTAGCTGAGCACATCGCCAAGCAGGCCGGTAACCATGCCGTAGGTGTCCCAGAGGCCGGCTCCAAAGTTGATCAGTGGATTGCGCTTGAGGTTGTTCAGGAAGAAGATTCCCAGCGCGGAGATGATTCCAAGCCCGATTATTATCCACTTGGTGAGAGCCTTGTCCAGCACTCCGAAGAGTGCAAAGGCACCCACAATCACACCACCCACAACCAGCAGGGTCCAGCCCCAGGTCGAGAGGGAATTCTTAAATCCGTTCTGCTTGGTGGCAACGTATGTCTTGACCACCATGGCGGTGCAGAGGTGAATTACACCCACAATCAGCGCCAGCACCATGGTGCCGTCATAGCCCGCTATCTTGCTGGGCAGCATTATCTTCTTCAGGAAATCGGGAATGCAGTTCCATTGTGAGATATCCATGCTGAAGAAGGTATGGAAGAGGAAGCCGATGATTGTAGTGGCAATACCTAGGGTGATAACCAGGGGAGTGAGCTTCCCAAGTGCCTTCTTTAGCCCGAGGCCAAGAGCAATCAGCAACAGTCCATAGCCCATATCGCCCATACAGAAGGCAAAGAAGAGCATAAAGAAGATGGAGATGAACACCGTAGGGTCGAACTCGTTATATGCGGGGCGGCCGTACATATCGGTGAGTACCTCGAACATGCTCACAAACTTGCTATTCTTGAGCTTGATGGGAGGATTGTCCTCGGTAAGAGCCTTGTCGGAGAACCAAACAACCGGGAGCTTATCGAACTCGGCTTCCAGGCTCGCCTCGTTCTCGGCGGGTGCAAAGCCCTCAAACACAATGAGTTTGTCCTCGGCTGCGGATTCGCCGGTGTGGCTTGCGGCTAGGCGTGCCAGGTCGTCCTGCAAGGAAGAAATCTCGCTCTTAATGGCGGGAATATCCTCTTTTGCAGCGGCGAGGTCGGCCTTGCGGGCGTCAAGCTCGGCAGTGGCGCTGTCTATCTGGGTCTGCACCTCTGATGCTGTCTGCTGGGGTGCAGGGAGTTCCTTGAGGGGAAAGTCCTCGGCATCGCCTACTATTACAAAATAGGTGTTGCCGTCAATCTCGTTTACCTTCTGGATGGCGTAGTCCTGCTCCCAAGCGGGGTCGAAACGCTTGGTCTCCACCTTATAAAAATGGAGTGGCAGCCCCAGTGCGACCAGCTTTTGCTTGTCGTAATCACCCCAGGGAAGCAGTTCGGCGTATTTGGCCTTTGCCTCGGAGATGCGAGCGGCGATAGCCTTGGTTTGGTCGTCTTCGCCACTTTCAATGGCACTCAGCTTTTCCTTGCGCTCAAGAAGCTGAATGTAGGATTCGGTGTAGGTGAGGTCGGGAACTTGGTTATTCTGCCCAACATCTACCAGTCCAAGGTCCTGAAGGGTCTGGAGGAAGCCTTCCTTATCTGCCGAAAGCAGGATAAAGGAGTATTTTGTCATTTTCTCAATCATGCCTGTTCCTCCTCTTCTTCGGCCGCGTGGCGGGTTTTAACTATCTTCGAGGAGGCTTTGCTAAGGTTCTCCTCGTCTTCCATATAGCGCTTGATTTTGCGGATGGCCTCCTGGTATCCGGGAATCTGCACCTTTTCGTACAGGTTCACCTTCTGGGTGGTCTTTTTGCGCTGATAATCAAGGATTTTGCGCTTTTGTTCGTAGACTTCGCTCTCTAGCCCAAGGCGGGTCAGCTCCTGGAGGATGCGCACTCCGTCGGCATACCAGGCCGGCTTGGTGAAGGCGTTGAACTCCTCGAGCCTGTAGTGGATGGCATCCAACTGGGGGCAGTTTACACCTGCGACCTTGACCGTCTTGAGGTCAACATCGGTGATGTGGATAAGCCCGGGGTCGAATTCGTTCCAAAGGGCGGCAAGATAGTCGTAGCGCTTCATGGCGGCATCGAGTTCATCGGCAAGTCGCTCCGATTCCTTCTTGGCCGCAATCACGCTAAGGCGCAGCGCCGATTCCTTGCTTTTTAGGGTAGGGAGGGCGTTCCTGCGCATCTTGAGCTGCTTGCCCAGATTCGTGAGGGAAGTCTTGTTGTATTGAAACTTTATTGCCATGCTTATGCTTTAGGCCAATATTTATCTACAAGTGCTTGTTTGATACCGGTCTCTTCCGGTTTGAAATGCTTTGCGAACAGCTTCCATGCGGTGTTGAGCATTTCTTCTATCTTGATGTTTACATCGATGCTGAGCAGCTCCACTGCATAGTCTTTTGCGTAGTCGAGGCAGCGGAGGTCGTAGTCGCTAAGGTCGAAGCCGTTTTCTAGCTTGGTCTTTGCGTTCTGGGCATCGGCATAGAGGCGCACGCCTGCGTTCATCACCTGGGAATGGTCCTCGCGGGTCTTCTTGCCCTGTACCAGCTGTTTGAGTCGGCTCAGGGAGCGGAAGGGGTCAACGATTACCTTGCCGGTATCGGTGTCTGCTCTAAGGAAGAGCTGACCCTCGGTGATGTAACCGGTGTTGTCCGGGATGGCGTGGGTGATGTCTCCGTCGTTCAGGGTGGTCACAGCGATAATGGTGATGGAACCACCGGTAGGGAGCTGCACGGCC
>Ga0181612_182679_pt1 | contig 10997 bp, 9 predicted proteins | sample HoacroProtozoa21_FD_119630 | JGI IMG/M metagenome (GOLD analysis project Ga0181612, IMG submission 119630) | Hoatzin crop microbial communities from Cojedes, Venezuel. Combined Assembly of Gp0051906, Gp0051904, Gp0051908 | reverse complement strand
TCTGTGGGTCATCTAGTCCAACCCTCCTGCCGAAGCAGGGTCACCTACAGCAGGCTGCACAGGACCTTGTCCAGGCGGGTCTTGAATATCTCCAGAGAAAAGAGTTTTGTGACCGTCAGCTGGAAGAGAGGTTGTGCATAAAGCTCTTTGTGTGAAGCTTACTTTTTTCTAAATCCCGACGTATATTTGGGGAGTGCACAGAGGGAGGGGGGAATGTGGTGCTTTCAGTCCCCGTGCTAGAAAGAATGTTTTTCAATAAGAAGTTGAAGCTGTGCGTGTAAGATGATAAAGAGCAGAACCAATGTGGCATGAACGCACCAACTTGGAGCCAGTGTGAAATATGCCCCGGGCTTTGTGTTAAATCTTGGTTTACATTTTGTCAGACATCTGTGTATTATTACTTATTTTTAGGAATCCAAATACTTCATGCAGTGTCTACACGTAAGGCTATTGCACACAGCCTTGCATTTCATTTGTGAGGTGTTGGAATAAGGAAACTATTTCAGCATAAATGTATTAGCCATTTGGTTATCTGAGAATATCTGCTAGGTATTGCACGGAGATACTGCGTGCTTGCTGCTATGGCATCTAACAAATATTTACTAAACAGCATCTTGTTTAAATCACATTCCTTATAATGCTGTTCTTCCAGTCATATTTGGCTGAATGAGAGCTGTCCAATTAAGTAACTTGATGGTTATAAGATTTGGGGGGAATCTGTTCCCTAAGAGCTCGGTGGTGCCTTACTGCCCAGTTCTTAATCTCGGCAACCAGTTAATGTGTCTGCTCTTACCTTGGGATTCATCATTCGGTCTCAGAGTTCCGTACAGAGGAAAACTGGTATCATGCTGTCCTTGTGCTGCAGATGGAGAAACTGAGGCACAGCAGAAAGGTAGTGTGTGTTTATGTTCAGCGTGCAATGGTAGTAGTGCCGGGCTGGAGATTAAGCCAGCTCTGGTGAGATTATATCCAGTGCACTTTCCAGTGGATCAGAAATGCATAAAATAATCAAGCAAGAACTTGTCAGAGCACATCTGCTCCAGTGTTTCTGGCAAAAGTATATCCGTTATCCTGATTTAAATCATAGTTTTTTGACACTGATGATGTGTGGAGGTACACCCATCGGTGGCCTGGCTGTGTCTCTTGGACAGTCAGACCAAGAAAAATACTGGGCAAGCTAAATCATTTAAATTCTGGTACTGCCAGGGCTGTAGATGGGTGTACGTGGAAGTGGAACCCCAGGGATTTCAGTGGGAGTCCACGCAGACAGAAGGATCTTTTGCACTCAAGCTTGTAATATCAAAACCACCGTAAGAAAAAAAAGTCTCTAGACAAAGCTTACTGAGCTGAAGACTTTCCAATAGCACATCAGGTAATGCTCCCAAGAAGTGGTTTACTTCAGATTAATAATGCATTTGGCTGACTGTGAGATAGCCTACTGCTCCTGTCAAGTCTTCTGCTAGTCTCAGAAGGCGTTAAGCCGCTGGTCCTATGGCCATTTGGTTTGCATAAAAGTGGCCAGGGAAAGCAGGAGTAAAATAGTTTTTTCAAATGGAAAAGGTAAGGAAAATATGATTGTTTAGGTCCGAGTACAAAAAGGAAAGTACACCAGCCTTCTAGTTCACCCACATGTTGTGGTCCTTTTCCAGGGTAAAAGAAGGTAACAAATTCTGCAAGGCTTATACACTTACTGTTTTCTGTAACTCGGTGCTTTGTGTTGCCTTTTTGATCCTTGAAGTGCTGCTTTTTCAGTGCTAAATGAAAACAAGCCAATACAATGGGGTGTTTTCCTCCTGCTGGGCGTGTATGAAGAGCTTCCGAAGGAGGCTTCTGTGATGCATCAGACTGGTTCACCTTGAGCTCATGGAGTCCTTCAGTTAAGCACGAATTCCTCAGTGTATTGTTCTGCCTGTCATTTCTAGATAGATAATGACATTGAATGCCCTGATGATGCCAACCCAGTATCTGTTCCTTCAGTGTCAAGGATGTGCGGTGAAGATGTAATAGGCAGTTAGATCAGAGTAAAAATACGCTGCTGGCAAGGAAATAACAAATTGGATTGAATGTTGGTAACTAGATGAATTTTAATTTCTTACAGTTCGTTTTAAAGAGCTGCTTAGGCACCCAGCTCTCCATATTATAAGGTTAAGTTACTGTTTTAAATCTACTTCCTCATTCTCTTTAGTATTTCAAAAATGTATTATTCCCACATCGCGAAACTTGAATAGGCACTTTACCCATACCCTGGAACACAAGAAGTGGAAAAGAAACATCTAAAGTAAGAGAAGGTTGTCATGTGAACAAATGTGTATAAACTGGCTATAATAAAAGATTAAGTTTCGCGCCATCAAGGAGGGTAAGTTTCTGTTACAGCTTCTCAAAGGAACAGTGGGGAGCAACCCCCTAACCGGCGGGGGGGGAGGGGGGTTGTAAGGCTTAATCAGAGCATGAAAGAAGTCGAACTGCTGCTTAGATGTCCTCAGTACCTCGAGACAGAACTTCACAATGTAGGAAGTCTCTGCTGGGTTGCAGTCCCTTACGAACACTCTCAGAGACTTGAAAGAAATGTTACCTTCTAAAGGTACTTTTTAAATTACCGTGTTAGTTTATCTGTAATGTGAGTTGAGTTGTATTGAAGGGACAAGTATGCCTGGCTAGAGTGGTGCAACTCTTACTGAAATCTGCCCCTTTCTGGGACCTCGTAGAGTAGCTCAGAATTTCCTTAGGTTAAGCCTTCTATCAAAATGCAAGTTTAAGATGAAAATTTTCAAGTTACAATGTCTGAACATCAAAGAATTGGAGGTTTCAAATACCTGTGAGCCTCTGTTTATCTTAATTTAAATTGTGGGGGTGTCAGCTACTCTGAAAATGCAAGTTTAGCTGATGCAACTTCTCCGAAGATGGATGCTGGTTCCTTTGTTAGTATTGGAAGATTAGTCAGAACAATGGATAAACAGATATTTTGTACATAAGTAATTACAAGCTACAGAAAAATATTCTTTTAATTTTCCCTAAAAAGTCAGGCTAAAGATCTGAAGTCATAGCACATTTCTTGTGGTAACACAAATTTAAGTCATATGATTCGAGAACTTGTAAGGGTTCCATTAGCACACACGGAAAGTGGGATTGGATCTGTGCTGACGGTATCTTCCGTTCCAAAGTATTATTTTTTTAAATTAAAAATTAAACAAAACCCTCAAGTGGCTTTACAGTTAGTTGACGGTGCCAGCACACTTTAATATCCATTAAAAGTGAAGTTGCCACGCTCTTCATTTTAAATGGAAATAGTGTTCTGCTGATGTCACTAGTGAGCTTTATTTTCTCGCAGTAAAAATATGTTTGTATTAGAGTGACTTTTGACAGGAAATCCCTGTGAATATGTTTGCCTTGGTGATCTGCTGCTGCTTTAGATGTAAATTGCTCTACCAGTCAGCTTGCAGGAGGATAGAACTTTTTTTTTTTAATTCTGTCAATTTAAATCCAATGTATGCTGCTAGATATTGGAATAAACGTGGTTTGTTTCTGCTTGGGAGCCTGTTGTGGGAAGAAGTATCTCATCCCAATGCACAAAGGCTGTTTCTTTTGTGGATTTTTTTTTTTAAAGCAATATCTATCTTTTTTCCTGGAATGTGTCCATTAATACACATGTATAAACAAATTAAGGAAATCTGCTCTCGTATCTCAGACTTCTGCTTCTCTTGTTTCCTTCCCCAGCCCTCAAAGAAGTCGCACGGCTGTGCCAGGCTGCCCTCAGGCCTGCTTTTGGGGATCTTCTCGGTGCCCATCTGGTGCTCTATAGTGGCAGCTACGGGATTCACGTACGCTTTGTGCTCTGTCTTTACGAGCTGTTTGGCAGAGTTGTGGGCAGAGGTACTCTTTTAGGCTGCTTCCGGACCTGCTCCTTCCCTCTGCCCTATAGCAGCTCTCCAGGTAGAACCTCTCCAGGCATTCAGGGAGTAGGATAAAGTCCATTTTTCTGTTGCCAGGAGACTAAATGCTTCATCAATGTGCAGTGGTCCTCAGTGGGACCGTTCAGGAAAATACTGTTACTTGTGTTCTCCAGTATTGTAAGAAACGTTACTAATCCTAACTGGGAAAAAAAATAGTCAAGTTTAGTTAATGTAGAGCACTTTCTCAGTTGATTCCTGAGAATTCAACACTTTAGCTGTGTACAATAGTGACTTTTTTTTTCTCCTTGATACAGCTTTCATCCAAAAGGGATTGCCAAGTGCTTTACAGAAAAAGAGAAATTGTTTCTGGCACCTATTGGATCAGCCAACAGTAAGAAACCAGTTTAGCCAACTCATAAAATACAGAACCTTATTTTGTTAGGATGTACTGTTCTGCCATCAAACAAAAAACCCCATCCACTTTAACCTGCCACTTAACAAGTTTGCCTCTGTTTTTGCAAAAATGGCGAAGGGCTTTTTAGTTATTTCGATGGGCACGAGTTAGTAATATTTCTGCCGAAAGGTGGTGGTTCCCATGGTGCATATTTCCGTAGTACAGCATCAAAGTTCAGTACTGATTACGCCTTTTTGTCAGCTGTTTAGAAGGTAGCCCACTAGCAAAGTGTTTGGAGGAGAAGCACGTCTGTAAGAAAATGTTCCCTCACCCTGGAAGGGCTGGGCAGTGTGAACTCTAGAAATGTATTTCCATAATAGCCAGTTGGTTTCTAAGTCTGAACTGGTATAAGATTGAAATGGTCACACTTTTTCTAGAGCTGCCCTTCTTAGGAGATGGCAAAATTACCTTCTTTTTCTCTTAATTTGGAACTCTGGGATAAGTAATGACGTACTTCCAGGTGGAGTTTGTAGCTTTTGTAGGATCTGCTAGCTCTTCTCCATCCAACATTTGATCAATGTTTCTTTTCCCCTGCGAGTTCACTATGACCAAGCAGAGTTTGCCACGTGGGGATGGTGGAGCTGGTGCAGGGCAGTTGCACAAGGTGGGCTGTGATCGTGAAGTCCCTGAAAACCCAGGCCAAACACAGTTCTGTGTTTTGTTTATCTTTTGTTAATTTTCTGCTTTCTGCTCTCTTCCTCCTTGTCATTTTTTTTTTTTTAAAGGCTGGCTTGATTTTGTATCATTTCAGATGGACACAATTAAGCAAAATCCCACTTTGGATTTCTGATGATCCCCTCTCTGGTTTGTATTAACACTGAGAATTTGTTTGGTTTGTGGTCGAGAGGCTTTCCCCGCCCACACCCCCTCTGCCTGAGATTGTTCAAGAAATGTTGAACAGAGTGCTTAATGATTTCCAGTGCTTTCTCTTGACATTTTAGTTTTGGAGAATGAGCAATGCCTCCGCTGGGGACTTCCCTGGCAGATCCATGTCTGAACAGTCAGGGCTGGCTTCCAAGAACATTAAATTCCAGCTGCTTTTCCATCCAAGGCAAGGTTAGTTTAGTATCCCCCTTCCTCCCTGTCTCTTTACAGCAGGAGATATTCTAGCCAACATATTCGTCATGTTTCTGAGCCTCCCTGCTGCTTGATTTATGCAGAGAGGACTAGGGACAGAGATTCCAGAGCTGTGCGCTGAGTGTGAACTACCTGCAGGTGTGCAGCAGGGAGCGATAGCCCGGCGCGGCTTGGTCCGTACGTACACGGCTATGCCGGTTGGTCCCCACGCGTGGACACGCGGAGCTGAGAGGATACACCGCACGGTCAGACACACGAGACGTGGCAGTATCGGTGCTGTTGTAGTTGTGCAGATGAATCTTGTGCAATGCCGAAGGCTTCGCTGCATGGGAGCAGCACAGAGGGGCTGAGACACAGTGAGGGATGCTGAGGCAGAGTTGACTCTTGGATCTGATGTTGCTTTCCTCGTTTGTGAAAAGCAGCAGTGAAACAGTATGGTGAAATACTAAGTTAAACTGTAGGTAACGGTATGTAAGTCTTCCAGAAAATTCACGTTATCTCTCCATAATGTTCCCAGTTATTTTTCCGTGTTGTGCAGCTTATGCACTATGTGAGGTGAAGCAAGTGACTTATGCCTGTTTTTTTTAAGATTGGTTATGCATATTTGGTGCCTGGCTTAACACTTTAAGGGACATAATTTTCAGTGGTATAATGGGCTGTTTGAGTCTCTCTTGTCAGCTGGGAGTTGGAGTACGTGGCACATTTGGAAACTGAGCCCATCCTGACCTAGCAACTCGCAAAGGAGAAAGCCAGACCTATCAGTTGCTGTTTAAACCTGAGACGACTTCTTGCCTTTGTCTCATCTGAGCAGGATAAGACGTACCTCGCGTGCTCTTTCAAAGCCGGTTTCACATGTGCAGTCGCATCATGAAAGGCACCGCCGTGTTTTTAGAAACCCCAAAGGTAGCCAGTCTCCAGCTGGTAAAATTGTCATCATTCACAGCCTAATTGAACGAAGGAAATTTACCCAAGTGGGGGATCAGGTCCAGTGTACACAGCTGGGAACCAAGCTGAGCTCAGTAACGATCTGTGCTCAGTACTAAGCCCATGCCAACTGGGTTGCATGCAGACACTTCTCCTAGCTAGCAGCATGCGGATCAATGTCCTCTTGTTCGCTTGTGTCCGTGTTGTCCCCAGCTCTCCTTTCCCTACTGAGCAATGCCTCACTGGCACCCAAAGGGAAAGGCATCATGGATGAAAACTGATCGCCTTTTTCATATGATTTGGAGAAAAACATTTACACTTCCCCAACAGTGGTTATAATTTGTGTACCTTTTCATGGTTTGTGAAACAAGTACGAGTTCTGCTTCATGTAAGTAGGGAAGAGAACATCAATAGGTATTTAGGGGTGGCTGTTCTTCATTGATAGCGCTATTGTAGGTGAGAAAACTTAGGAGATTTTGCTTAGGTCTTTTATTTTTCTGTCACTCTCTGGTCATAATTTTTACCAAAGCTTGTCTACAGATCTGTACTAGGACCCAAACCACTAAAATGCTTTGAAGTCAATCCTTTTATGCCCCTGTGTATTCAGCTAGTATGGTAAAATGTTTTGTTTTTCTTTTTTTTTTTTTTTTTTCTCAGAGTCTATGAGATCATTCAAGTATGGAGACTTGGCAGCTTCCCTGTACGTACAAAGACGGCTGTTTGAGTGTCAGACGGAGTGTCTTTCTGGCGAAGGATAAATTACTTGGTGTGTTAAACGAGGATTCGTTGCTTTGTGTGGCATGAATAAGGTTCGTTTGTTATCAGTGTCCCATCAGGATTTACACTGGACTGCAGTTTTCTATCTTTGGGGGTTTTTCATGTTTTATTACATAAAAGCGTAGGTATTTCTTTTAAACAATTTGGTAATAGAAAGGATTGTAGTAGCAAGTTAATATGGTTGCATTGCCAAGAAAAGGCATTCCAAAACAGAAAATAAACAGGAGGAAAAACAAAAGTAATGGTGGGATTGGAAAAAACAGGTAAATGTTTGCTTGGGCTTAATTGGTGATTTGCACAGCAGTCTGTAGAGAATTGAACAGTCCTTACAAACAGGGTCATCTATGGAAAAGGAGAATAGGGAATTTCACAAACATGAAGGATTCTTGGTGAAGACAGAATATACCAAAAAAAATTTTTGTTAGTACTTCTTAAATTCAGTTTTAATATCCAAAATGCCTTGTAGCTCTCAATGGAGGAGGAAAATATATATATATATCTGGTTCTAAAAAGAACTGCATATGTGGTCCAATACTTATGGTTATTGTCAGCTCAGAAAGTGGGTGCATGTATGTGCACCAGTGCCTCCTGTTTCAGAGAGACACTGGTCTGGAAGTCTCTGTCTTGGCTTGAGGAGGAGCCATTCACAAAGAGATCCGCTGCTTGAACTGTGGTTAGCTACCAGGGTTGAGTATGCCATCTGCATTCGCTGCAGAGGGTGGGTGCTCTGCCCTGCTGAACTGCTTGGAATGCTGAAGGGATGGAATAAATGCTTTTTTTTTTTTAATTTAATGAGCATTATAGCTTGATTTACAACATCTGGGTCTAACTTGGAATAGTGTTACAAAAAGTAAAACATCTTTACATACAAGCCAGAAAAGATTAATAGAGGTTTATTTGCTTCTAAATCCTCCAGCATAGATTAACAGCATAAACCACCTCTCTCTCTTCGTTTTTGTTTAAGTTACACAGGCAGCTAGTCCATCTCTATTGACATCTGTGATGCTATAAAACATACCCGCCCTGGTTTGGGCCCCTTTGTTTGCACACAGCGCAAATGAGTGTCGGTAGATATTCACCTACACTTCTTAAACTGGCAAATTGCTTGGTCTTTCGCAGAGATTGTACACGTGCCACTCACAGTGCAAGTCTCTATTTTCGGCGGTCTTTGAGAAATGCTAAAAGCACAAAAATACGGTAAATGCGTATAGTCTCCACGTGCTGTTTGAATGGTTATCTGGTTCCATTCTTCATGCCGAAAGAGTCAAGAAACCAAGACAGGACTGTTAATCGCAAGGTGGGACGCGTTGTTAAAGCCCTGCGCTTACCGAAGGAGAAGCTGTTCATCCTTTGGCTGTGTTTCAGACCAGAAAACATAAATGTCAAAATCTGTGCAAAAGAGCCTTCTGCCTTTACTGGTAGCTTGAGAGACTTGCAGAGCTGACTTCAAGCAAAGGCAGTGTGCTTTCCTCTTCTGAACAGAGGAAGTAGAAGAGCATCTGGGTTCAGGTTAAAAAGGAATACAGCTCATGGGTTTGTGGTCATCATTGTCTTTTACAGGTAAAGCTTCTCGGTGGTGGGTTGGTCAACTGAAGGGTCCTGTCTCTGGTTCCCATTTCGTCTTGCTGTAGCCCTTGTGCTGGCAAGGCAGAGTCAAAAAGAGGTGCTGCTGAGCTGGGCGTCCTTGGCTCAGGATTACTGGGAGCCCTGAAGTTCAAGACCAGGATTTCATTTTCTGTTTGTGCAACCAGTGCTGTGGTAAAGTGCTGGAGTAGTGTCATAGCCTGTGTGTCAGGAGCTTGAGCTGCTGTCTTGTCTTTTTTTTTTTTTTCCCCTCTTAGCAGCTGAAATTTCTCCAGCATTTATATGGATTAATTTCCAACATACAATATGTTGCAATTAAGTCAATGTTGGAGGCTTTAAGTTGAAAGATAAGCGAGTGGGAGGGGAAAGAAAAATAGAGCAATAACCAAGATCGCTGCCAATGAGAACTAAAGAAACAACACCAAACAGCTGGCAAAGTACCCTGTGGCTTCTTTGATAGTCCCTCGTCACAAGCAATAAAACACCTCTTGAGTTGTTCTTCACCTACTGGTTGTAAATCCTAATGTAAAGCTGCCTGTGTTTCCCGGAGTCCTGAGGACCTCACAAAAGCCTCTGGTCTCCTGGAGTCCAGCCTGCCCAGCACGTGGAGGAGCAGAACTGGAGGTGGGAAAAGTGGGAATTGCCGAATTTCTCACCTTCTCCTTCAGGGGGAGGAAGGGGAGATTTTGGTGTTGTAGAGGGCTCTCCCCCCCTGAATGTGAAGTCTATAGGCCATATTTTAAAACAAAACACTAGCGCATTCAATGTTCCTTACTTTTGCTCCAAATCACTGCAGCTGTGGTATGTATGAAGCTGTTACTGTTGTGTCTTTTTTAATGTGTTTTAAAATGTGCCTGGAGGTTTGGGGAATTTCTTATTTCTTTTATTTGTATTTTTTTAATTCCTGCTGAAAAGCTCTGCTGTTTATATTTAAGCAAAACCTCCAGCAGGAATGAATAAAATCAAAGAGCATCATAATCTTGAAAGGCAGATCGGAGACTGACAGATAGGTCTGGCTGAAGGAGCCTTTTCACGAGGGATGGGGTAGGCAGGGGTTTCGGGAACAGAGGAGCCCCTTTCCCTTCCTATCTCCCCATGTGCTCCTTTTCCCCGTCGTCTCTCCTGCCCCACATTTATCTCCACTGCGTGAAGCGCCTATCAAAGCCAGGGTTTCAGCAACAGGGGCAAGTTTCAGCAGCATCCAAAAAAGTGAGGCTTGTTCAGCTGGGCAAGCCTGTCCAGCCCCTTGGCTGCTTGCTCCCTCTCGCTCTCCAAGAGCAGCAGCTCCTTCTGTTTTCCAGTGGAATATCTGATGAGATTTCAGTTTCCACGCTATAATGCTCTTTAATTTGAGCGCAATTTTTAGCAGGCTGTTTTCGCTCAAGAGTACGAGTAAACTCTGAGGTTTGTTTTTGGTTTTTTTCCCCTTTTGTTGAGCTCCCTGCGTCAAGCAACCTGGTTGTCACATCGTTGGCCGGGGGGAATGCTTTTGGCCGCGAGCACGTGGGGTTCGGTAGGAGTTCCCACCTTTATCCAGGAAAGAATCCAACAAAGCGAGGCTCGTTTCTCACTGTGCTTTCTCTATGCGCCTCTTCCAAAAAAAAAAAAACCCAAACACAAGGTGTGCTGGGCGGTAGTGCTGCAGCAGGCCAGGCTCGCAGTGCGTCCGAGATGGGAACGTTATGGAAAAAAGAAGCTTCGTTGCAAGGAAAAGCAGCTGGCAAAGGGTGGAATAACGAGTTTGTGTTTCATTTTGGATTCTTGCGTCGTGCAGTGAAGACTTGTGAATTTTGGAGAGAGGAAAATAGAGGAAATGATAGGAGGGTTTTTGTTGTGTGAGATCCCAGGCTTTCCTGCCTGTTTTGCCCTGGAATCTAGATCCCTGGCTATCTGAGGGGACTTTGTAAAACTTTCCAGCTAATCTTACCCCGGGTGAGTGGCGTTATTATCATTAGCAGCAGCGGGGAGTCTGTGCTTAGATGGAGACCATCAGCTTCTGGCATGTATTTACCATCTTGTCAAATAGTTTTAACTAATTGTATAAAGACCACTGGGAGCTGCTAGGGTCTTGTTTATTAAGGTCATCTGCTGGTGCTGATCTACCAAGTTATTTTCTGCAGTAGGCGTTTTCTTCTCCTCAAATTTACTGTGATAAATAAGAGATGTGGGTGATCTAATAGCCTAGTCTTTAATTCAGGGACTGGAAAGGTGCCCCTTCACTTCTTCAGTCTGCAAAGCATAATGGCCCTAAGTTGCTTCAGGGGAGGTTTAGATTGGATATTAGGAAAAAT